>CXWL01014341.1_pt1 | contig 11633 bp, 11 predicted proteins | sample 590931 | NCBI WGS metagenome assembly CXWL01 (sample SAMEA3498368, study PRJEB10139) | groundwater metagenome | biome: water well; material: biofilm material | place: Germany | collected 2015-04-27 | reverse complement strand
CGATGCTGGTCATCCCAATGTACTGGACAGTCATGACCGTGGCATCCAATCCAAATATAAATTTACCCAGCGCATATACAGGTCAACAGGATGGATTGGACGGCGCGAATCGTGCCCGTGTTCAGGGATCGAACGTGAATGAAGGATTGCTCGCCTATCTTGAAGCAAACACGCAAGGCATGAAATATCTTGTGGCTGTGCCGTCATCGCAAAACGGAGCATCGCTCGTGATCGCCACGGGACGCCCCGTGCTGTACATGGGCGGCTTCGGCGGACAGGATGAAGTGGTCACTGCCGAGGATTTGTCCACGATGGTGGCGAACGGTGAATTGCGTTACGTGATGTATGGTGGTGACCGCGGCGGCAAAACAGACATCACGAATTGGTTGAGTGCTTCGTGTTCAGTTGTGCAGGAATTCAGTGGAACGTCATCAGGCAATCAGGGACCGGGTAATCAGGCGACAACCTTGTATATGTGCAAGTAAATTTCACAGACAAACATGGACCAAACTTAAGGCCTCCGAGTTGCAATACCTCGGAGGCCTTTACAGTTATAATTCGCTCAACTCTTTTATGGGGATAAACCCATGACCAAAAATCCGTTTCCATCCGTGAATCCGTTATGAAGTCCGTTGACAAACCTCTTCGCGTCTTCCTCCGCCATGTATCCTCTTTAGAGGGCTCCAGCAATGATACCCTGACGGGCACTTCGCAAGCCCGCCGTGCGAAGCGGACGAGCGCGTTGCGTCAAAAACTCAGCGCCGTCCCACAAGGGGATGATAAGTCGTGGATTCAACCCTGGCTCGCCTTTGGCGCGAAGAAGAACACTACCCAATGTGTTAAAATAACCAAACCATGACCGACTACATCTTCACCAAACACGCCCTTGATATGATGGAAGAACGTAGTATTTCTGAAACTTGGGTTTGGCGAACGATTAACGAATCGGAGAACATATTTACCAGCGATGACGGCAATCTGCATTTCTCAAAAGCAATCACTGAAAAAGAAAACCGCGTTTTGCATGTGGTTGTAAACCCAAATGTTTCTCCCAAGCGGATTATCACCCTGTTTTTTGACCGCAGATTAAGGAGCAAGAAATGAAACTAAAAGTTGACAAGGAAAACGACGCGCTTTATTTGCGTTTGGACGATAGTGAAATTTTCGAATCCGAAGAGGTTCAGCCTGGTGTGATCTTGGATTTCGACAAAAATAACCGTGTAGTTGGCATTGAGATTCTCGCCCTCAGCACGCGCGTCAATCCTGACATGCTAAAAATTGTCCAATTAGAGACCGTCTAACAATTAAATCCTCGCATCTTTAGCGGGGATTTTTTTCATCACTTTGATCTCGCTTTTTCATTCATCCTTCATCCTTATGAACCGCCCTCTCCGCGTCTTCCTCTGCCACTCCAGCAATGACAAACCCGCCGTGCGTGAGTTGTGCCAAAAACTGCGCGCCAAGCCGTGGATTCAACCCTGGCTGGACGAAGAAGAACTCTTCCCTGGCATGGACTGGAACTTGGAAATCGAAAAAGCCATCGAAGCCACGGATGTGATTCTCGTCTGTCTTTCCAACAACTCCATCACCAAAGAGGGATATGTTCAACGCGAAATCCGTATTGCCCTGGATTATGCCGACTACAAACCCGAAGGGACATTGTTCATCATCCCTGTCCGCTTGGAAGATTGTACACCTCCTAAGCGTTTGGCACGTTGGCAATATGTCGATTATTTTCCAAAACCTAAACGTAAACTAGCTTTTCAAAAATTACTTGTAAGTTTCAAGGATCGTGGAGATTCGCTTAGTTTAAAAAACAAAAAATCTTCGATTAAAGCAATAGAGAAAACTATTGCAAAAGAACGATTACATAAAGTAAAAGAAAATTCTAACGCTAAAAAAGAAACAAAGACCTTGTTGCAATCACAAGATATTAAAGCAACTACAGATAAAAAAGTAAAGCAAATCAAGCACAAAAAGTTAGCTACAAGAACGATGAACATTAAGCAGTCTTTGAATCTGACACCAGATTGGATTGCGAATAATAAAATAACCCTCTCGAACGGAATGGAATTTATGCGCATACTAGCGGGTAAATTCTGGATGGGAAGCAAGAGAAACAATAACTGGGGAGATAAGGATGAATATCCACGACATATCGTAGATATTCCTTTTGACTACTGGCTTGCACGTTATCCAATCACAAATGAGCAATTTAACGTCTATGCCAGCACCAACGGCATCAAACACCCCGTTGATAGTTGGGAAAAGAAGAAAGAGCACCCCGTTGTTTCTGTGAAATGGACAGAAGTAATTGAATATTGTCTGTGGCTGAACGACTTACTTAAAACCGAATTGTCTTCAGGATTAGTTTTACGTTTGCCCACTGAAGCCGAATGGGAAAAAGCCGCACGTGGGACAGATGAGCGTGAGTTTCCATGGGGGAATGATTTTGATAAAAATAAATGCAACACAAGCGAGGCTGGCAAAGGGAATACTACACCAGTAGGTTTTTATTCGCCACAAGGCGACTCGCCTTACAGTTGTCGAGATATGTCAGGAAATGTTTGGGAATGGACACATAGCATATATAAAGAATATCCCTATATGCTTAACTATGTTCGGGAATATGAAAAGGGATCGGGTAGCCGTGTACGACGCGGCGGTTCATTCATTTACTTTAATCAAGCAGCGCGGTGTGCATCTCGCCGAGATGCTGTCATTTCATACTTCCAAAACGATCTCGGTTTTCGAATCTGCCTAGCTCCACCTCTTATTAAATAACTCTTGCCCACTTCTACTGGGGGAAGTCCGTCCACGAATGGGTCACGAATACTCGAATAAGAAACAGCACTTGCATCTTGGAATGGAGTCCGCCTCGATTCGTTTATTCGTGAAAGGCTTTATTCGCGGACGGTCTCTTTTTACCCAACCCCCAAAAACTTTCGCCCAAACGCGCGGACTTGTTTTGAAATGAGAAGCGCCTCTTTCGCATCATCCAGTTCAGGAACTTCGCCTGAATACCGCGCCCGAATCGCATACGAGGACAAAAGTTCAAGGAGGTCTTCCGAAATTTTCATGTCCACCCCTGCCTGCTGTAACAACGTGTTGAGAATGACCAGATCATGCGTCATGGGGAAGCGTTGTTCTCTGAAAACCAAAATCGCCTTCATGTATTTTTCTGCGCATTGCTGGGCGTGAAAACATGCCCCGTAAATGGATGGCTTTTTCCCGCGCAGTAATTTTCCCGCCGCGTTGAAATCGTCCTCCGCATGGTCAATCCATACGTCAAGATCGTTTTCATCTTTCATAAAGCACTTTGCCTCGGATAACGATATCGCGGATAAAAAAATTTCTCTTGTTCTTCAAAGCGCGGCTGACTTCTTCTGGCGTTTTGACAATAATATCCACAGGGAATTGACGCGGACGCAATAACCGTCCCACAGTGATATAGCGGTCTTTTGTTTTCTGCCTCGTGTTCATGATCACCAGCAAATCCACATCGCTGTCGGGAGTCGGTATGCCATACGCATACGACCCAAAGAGGATGATCTTTTCGGGGTCGAGTTCATCCGCGATTCGTTTCACCGCCTTTGGCAATGTCTGCGCCACAGGCGGGAAACCAACAGGCTGGATATTTTTAGGCAGGCGCAATCTTTTCAACATAGATATTTTGATTATACCTGCCTTTTCTTCTCTCCATTTCAGCGCTCTTGCAGGTTTATTATCAGGGAAGTAAACTTTCAACCTGTAACCTTCAAACCTTCCAACTCGGAGCCCCCATGCACCTCAAAGGAATTTACGCCCCCATCGTCACCCCCTTCAACGCAGACGAAAGCATCAACTACCCCGTCCTTGAACAACTGATCGAATATCTGATCGCCAACAAGATCGCGGGACTCGTCCCAGGCGGCACGACGGGAGAAGTCTACGCCTTCATCGAAGCCGAACGGCTGGACATTTTCAAATTCACCAAAGAAAAAGTGGACGGGCGGGTCGCGCTCATTGCAGGCACGAACTCTGGCGCCACGCGCGACGTTGTCCGCTACTCGCAGATCGCCGAGGGCATGGGCTACGACGCGCTCATGGTCGCTGTCCCGCCGTATTCACGTCCCAACCAGCGCGAACTGCTCGCGCATTACGAAGCCGTCGCCAAAGCCGTCAAAATTCCCATCGTGCTCTACAACTTCCCCTGGCGCGCAGGCACCGAAGTCAGCTACGAAGTGATGGATGGTCTGACCAAATACGATCACGTCATCGGCATCAAGGAAGCCAGCGGCGATATGTCCCGCGTTTACGAAATGCATCTGCGCTACGGCGACCGCTATCAAATGATCTGCGGCTCCGACGATCAGGCGCTTGACTACTTCCTGTGGGGCACGGCATCATGGATCGGTGGCGCCGCCTCCTGCGCTCCGCTCGAACATTACAACGTTCTCGACGCCGCGCTCGCCAACGACTTCGTCACCGCCCGACAGCACATGGACAAGCTCCTCCCGCTCCTTCGCAACATGGAAAGCGGCGGCTACACACAAAAGGTCAAAGTCGGCTGCGAACTGCGCGGAATCCTTGTTGGCAATCCAAGACAGCCGCTGTTACCTCTCACCGCTGAAGACCGCGCTGAATTTGAGAAGATTTTCAAAAACCTTTAAACCACAAAGGGTCACGAAGGTACACGAAGGNNTCCCACACTGGCGGCGAACCCACGCGATTAATCACCGCGCTTCCCTTCGACCTCGGAACTGGTTCCGTTGCTGACAAATTATCCACGCTGAAAACGCATCACGACGACCTGCGCCGCACCGTCCTTCTCGAACCCCGCGGCTCGGACGTGCTCGTCGGCGCATACCTCGTCCCGCCCGCCGACCCCACCTGTCAGTTCGGAGTCATCTACTTCAACAACGTCGGCTACCTCGGCATGTGCGGACACGGCACGATTGGCTTAATTGCATCGCTGGCATATCTGGGAAAAGTCCAACCTGGTGTGATGCGGGTTGAGACTCCTGTTGGGGTGGTGGAAGCAACTTTGCACCACTCGTCATTGCGAGGAGGGCTTCAGCCCGACGAAGCAATCTCGCGCAACGTGGAGGGGATTGCTTCGGGCGAAAACCATCGCCCTCGCAATGACGAATATCCAAATAAAGTCTCCGTCAAAAATATCCCGGCCTATCGCCATTTGACTCGGTTGTCTGTCGTAGTGGATGGCAAAACCATCCACGGCGATGTGGCGTGGGGCGGCAACTGGTTCTTCCTCTGCCACGACCACGGCATGGATGTGAACATGTCCAACCTCGAAGCGCTGACCGATTTTTCGTGGCGCGTCCGCGAGCAATTGACCGCGAACGGAATCACAGGCGCGACTGGCGCAGAGATTGACCACGTTGAGTTGTTCGCATCCACACCCGATGCCGACAGCAAAAGTTTTGTCCTCTGCCCAGGCAAGGCCTATGACCGCTCTCCCTGCGGAACAGGCACCAGCGCCAAACTCGCCTGTTTATACGGTGATGGAAAATTGCAAGTGGGACAAATCTGGAAACAGCAAAGTGTTGTTGGAAGTATTTTTGAGGGGAGTATCCAGGTCGAGAATAACAGAATCATCCCGACGATTACTGGCGAAGCATGGGTAATGGCTGAGGGTGTGATTTTGGTGGATGAACGCGACCCGTTTGGAAAAGGGATTTAGACGATAGACCATGGACGGTGGACGATAGAACCGCGGTCAATGGTCTGTCGTCCATCGTCTTATTGGAGTTTGAATGACCACAAAATCAGATATTCTCATCATCGGCGGGGGACCAGTCGGCTTAAGCTGTGCATATTACCTTTTGAAATCAGGAAGTAAAGTAACCATCCTTGACGCAAAAGAGATCGGCAAAGGCAGCGGCTCGGGCAACGCGGGGCATATCGTGCCGAGTCACATCATTCCGCTGGCTGCGCCTGGGGTAGTGACCTCCGCCCTCAAGTGGATGCTTGACCCCATGCACAGTCCCTTTGGGATGAAGGTCAGCCTCGACCCGAATTATCTTTCATGGCTGTTGAAGTTTGTGCTGGCGTGCAGTGAAGCGAATGTCCAACGCAATATCAAGCCGTTGAATGACCTTGGTCAACTGAGCGCGGGGAATTTCGCGCAGATGATTGCCGAACAAAAATTCGAGTGTGCTTATCAAGAGAAAGGCTTACTTCACTTATTCAAAACCGAGAAAGCCTTCCATGATGGACAGCACGAAGGCGAACTCATGCAGAAGCATGGGATTCCCGTCAGCGTGTATGACAAAAATAAAATCCGTGAAGTGGAACCCGCCGCGTTGGACGATGTTATCGGCGGTGTGCATTTCACGGGGGATGCGCATCTTAACCCTGCGGTGTTTCTCAAATTGCTGAGTGACCGCGTCCGCGCGATGGGTGCGGAGATGTTCGAGAACGCGCCCGTGACAGGATTTGAATCAGCGGGGGGGAAGGTTCGGGTTGTCAGAACAAGCGTCAGGGAGTTTGAGGCGGAGCAAGTCATCCTTGCGGCAGGCGCGTGGACTCCGTCCGTTGCGCGCGATTTGAAATTGAACATTCCCATCCAGCCTGCGCGCGGATACAGCATGACCATGTCTGCGACGAAGACGATGCCGAGCCATGCGTTGATTTTGGGTGAGCGCAGGGTTGCCGTTTCGCCGATGGATGGAGTTCTCCGCTTCACAGGCCGCCTTGAAGTGGGCAATTACAGCATGGAACCAAACCCCGTTTGGATTCAGCGCATCGAAAGCTCCGCGCGTGAATATCTGCGCTTGGACGAAAAACTGGATATCAAAGAAACCTGGGCGGGATTGCGTCCCACTACGCCTGATGGAATGCCGATCATCGGGCGTTCACCGAAGCACAGCAATTTGATCCTTGCCACAGGTCATGCTATGCTCGGTCTTTCGCTTGGGTTGGGAACAGGTCAGGTGGTGGCAGAGCTGATCAATGGACAGGAACCAGCTTTCAATTTAAGTCCATTGCGATTGGAGAGGTTTTGAGAAACGCAAAGAAGGAAAGTTGCATTGTATAATCATGTCAGGTGAAACCAATGAACATTGAGAAACAGCGAGTAAGCTTTACTTTTTCAAAACAGCTGGCTGATGACAACTGATAACTGACCACTGATAACTGATCCCCTTTGACCCCCTCCCTCCTCTTCATTTTCATCACCATCTTCGTGGACATGCTTGGCTACGGCATTATGCTGCCGCTGCTTCCGTTTTACGTGCAGGCACAGGATGGCGGCGCGGCGATTGCGGGCGCGTTGAGTTCGTTGTACGCATCCACGCAATTATTTGCTGGCCCCATCCTCGGCGCACTCTCGGATCGTTACGGGCGGCGGCCTGTTTTGTTGATCTGTCTGTTTGGCACATCGCTGGGGTATCTCATGCTTGGGCTGGCGGATACGCTTCCCTTAATTTTCCTGGCTGTGTTCATTGACGGATTGACAGGCGCGAACCTCACCACTGCCTACGCTTACATTGCAGATGTAACCACCTCCGAGAATCGCGCGCGCGGAATGGGAATGGTCGGGGCGGCGTTTGGGTTGGGACTCATGGCCGGGCCTGCGCTGGGCGGGCTGCTCAGCCGCTATGGATTGTTCGTCCCTGCGTTCACCGCATCGGCAATTGCGTTGAGTAATGTCATCTTTGGTTATTTCGTTTTGCCTGAGTCACTCCCGCCAGAAAAGCGCGAGATCAAACCCGTTTCAGAAATGTTCAAATGGACAAAACATTTTGCAGGGTTGTTCAAGCAGGTCAACATTCAAAAACTTCTCATCGCGATGTTCCTGCTCAACCTTGCCTTCGCAGGGCTGCAATCCAACTTCCCGCTCTATTCCAATTTTCGTTTTCATTGGACGCCGACGCAGAACAGTTTCTTTTATCTTTACGTCGGCGTGTGCGCTGTCTTCATTCAGGGATTTTTATTTGGCAAACTTCAGCCCCGCTTTGGCGAAAAACGCCTCACTATTTTTGGCCTCACGCTTATGGCAATCGGTCTTGCGGGCATGGCGCTCGCCCCCGCCGCATGGATGCTCTATCCCGCTGTTACCATCGTTGCGCTTGGCACGGGCACAAGCATCCCCTCGCTCACCGCGCTGGTTTCACTGCGCGTCTCCGATAGCGAGCAAGGCCGCCTGATGGGCGGTACGCAAACCCTGCTCAGCCTGACGAATATTTTCGGCCCCATGCTGGCGGGTATTTCATTTGAAGTTATCGCCTTCTCCGCGCCTTATTGGCTGGGGAGTGTTTTTTCTTTGATGGCTTTGGGCATCGCATATTTGGGATTACGGGATTTAATTCTGAATTCTGAAATCTGAATTCAAAATTGCGAACGCATCTGACTCACCGCAGCCTGAATCCCGTTCTCCTGGCTTAATGCCACGCTGACAGTTTTTGCCCGCGCCCGCATGGATTCATCCGTCAATGCCTGCGTGATGGCTTGCGCCAAATTTTCTGCATTCAATTTTCTCTGGGGGATGGGTTTTGGCCCAACGCCGATTTTATAAATCCGTTCTCCCCAGAAGAATTGATCAATGGCTAATGGCATGGTGATGGTTGGAATCCCTGCATGTAAACTCGCGGAGGTTGTCCCTGCGCCGCCATGATGGACGGCGACTTTCACACGCGGGTACAACCAGTCATGCGGGGTGTATTCGATGGGGAAGATATTCTTTGATTTTATTTCACCATGCCATTTGGAGGGAATCGTCAAAACCGCCTGTGCGTTTGCGAGATGGAATGCTTCCTCAAGCATGGACAGCGTTTGGGTAAACCCTTGCGTGCCTGGGCTGCCGAATCCGATGGCGATGGCGTTCGCTGATGAATCAATAAAACTCTGGAGTCGAACAGCTTGCTGTTCGGGAATTTCGGCAGCAAGCTGCCTGACTCCAGAGTTTCGCCAATAGCCAGTGATAACTTGCTTCTCATTCCAATCTTTTGGGCGGGGGACAATCTGTTCGCTGAATCCATTCAGGGTGAGGGGTTGGCGGGAAAATGCCTGAAGCGAAGGATCTGTCCATTGGGCAGGCGCCAGCCCAAAGTCTGCGTGACGCGCGTGGTTTATTTCCGAGCGCCACGAATGCCAAATGGATTGAGTCACAGCCCAGTGCGAGAACCAATTCCCGATTCCTAAAAGAGAAAAGCGAAAAGGCAGCAGCGCTGGTGGAAATTCGCGGGTGGGGGCCAGCGGTTGTAAGAGCGCACGAACAGCTGGGATGCGCAAGCCTTCGGCGATGTGTGCGCCCCAAATTGTGGGCAGGCCGTGGATGAGAAGGTCTGAGCCGCGGCAGGCTTCGGCGGCGGTGTGGAGCATTTGCCTGTAAAGCGGGCGTGCAGTGCGAAGAAAATTTTTTGTTGCGCGAATGGAGTTGATGAAGTTGCTTCCGAGTGTGAGCGGCGTTTGATTGCCTTGTTCGATCATGAGGTCGGAAGGATTACCTTCGAAGGGCGCGAAGGTTAATTTGCTTGTTTGAATAATGTTTGCGAAACCAATTGGCGCGGCAATGCGGACGGTGAAGCCTGCTTCGCGCAAGCCTTCGCCGAGGGCGATATAGGGTAATACATCGCCGCGGGTGCCGCTNNAACACCAAAAACCGATACTCCACAATCTTCATGTGCAGGCATTGCTGCAATGCCATGCTCCCCAGCATGGATGGGACAATGGCATGTTTGATCGGTAGTTTTTCGCCGAGAAAAAGAATGGCGCTGGCGAGAAAATCGGGCAGGTTGCGCAGGCGGAGATGGGGGGTGAGTTCGTCGTTCTTGACGAGGTTGAGTTGATACTTATTTGCAAATGAAAGAGTCTGCTCCACCCTCTGCACACCAGGGACGTACCAGCCTTTGATGTAGGCATCCAGCCATTTGGTTTCATTTGCAGAGAAGGGACGCGCCGCCTGATAATCGTCCACGAGGATGAGCTTGCCGCCACTCTGCAACAGACGGCTGGCTTCGCGGAAATAGCTTTCAGGGTCAACCGCATGGCAGACGGCTTCGACGGAATAAACTGCATCGAGTGATTCGCTTGGCAGCGGGACGGAGGTGAAATCACCTTCCGCAAAGTTGATTTGGTTTTGCAGTCCCAACTCTGTAGTGGAGGCTTGCGCGAGTTTGGCTTGCACGGGGCTGAGAGTTAATCCAAGTGCGGGGGCGGGGCTTTGCAAACGCGGGTGGATGTAAAACAAACTCGCGCCAACGCCGCAGCCGAGGTCTGCGATGCGGGCGTGGGAAGATACGGAGGATTTTATTTCGTCGAGGATTAGTGAATTAGAGAAGTTGAGGGCTTCTTCCAATGTCTGGATGCCGTCTTTCCATAAAGAACGGTGGATGTTTTGGGCTTTTTTGCCGCGCAGCACACTGAATTTCAGGAAGAGGTTTGTGTTTTCATCGTAATACGTGCGGACGGAGTCGGTTGTGATGGGCATGGGGAAATTATAATGTAGGCTGTGTCGAGCAAGTTCGTAAATTAGAACCGCCAACAGCTTGACCCCTGTTGGGGTGAGCGGAATCAACTTTCCGTTACGTGTGACGCGGCGGGTTGCCAAAGCGACTTTTAGATCGCCCCCGAACTGTTGTACTACCCTGATAGATTAACCGCCTCAATAAAACGCGATCACACCAGCGGACAGTTGACTCAGATTCAATGGGCAGTGGCTACTTTTTGTTTTCAGCCCGCCATAAGCCGGAATTCATATCATAAAGTCAATCGCAAAACGAATTGCTGTTCATCCAAAACAGGCAATTTATGCTATTATAGCTCTAATACGACAAAACCCGTCTCGTTTTTAGTTAATCATTCACCTTACGCACCGCCTATGATTCCCTGAGCGGAGCGAAGGGTCTCTAAAATAGTCGTAGAGACCCTTCGCTATCGCTCAGGGCGACATGACCCTAAAACACGCAAAACTGCGTAAGGTGAGTTAATCACTCACCTTACGCAGAACGTCCCGAAGGTTCTCGTAGCCCAGGCTTGCTTTCCAGTCAAACCTTCGGGACGGTGCGTAACATCAGTTAATCATAATCAGTAGTTCACGAAAACGTAGTAACCGCTTCGCGTCAGTGGTTCGAGTAAAAAGCGACTACGAAACCCTTTCGTGAAGTACTGATAATAATTATGGAGCCGTAGATGATGCGCTACTCATTACGTACCCTGCTCTTTATAATCATTAGTAGTTTTTGCTGATTGTGCGGGGGCCGTATGTTATTGCGTATCGAATTATCGGACCTTTAAGTTATTTGGATACAGCTTTCTCCGGACTCTTTGCGAAATCCGATGTTGATGTTAATCGGTTGATGCAATTCAGCAGTATAGTGAGAGAACCTCGCTGGCGGACCTTTTGTGGGAATGAGACGATAATTTTTAAGGGCTGGCGCTGCCATGAAGGAAAATATTATGAAATACCTAAGGCGCTGGAAACCCACTCCCGTGGTTACATTTTCCCTGGTTAGTTTGCTGGTCACCGTGATGATCGCCGTTGTTTTGGCGGTGTATATCCAGCAAGAACTGGAACAGCTTGCGCTTCGCCAGGCCGCCGAAGGCGCGGCTGAGCAAGTCGATCTCTACCTTAATCCAAACTTGGAATCTGCGGATTTGGACGGCCCCCTCGACCCGGCCCGCTACCAGGA
>CXWL01002704.1_pt1 | contig 11633 bp, 10 predicted proteins | sample 590931 | NCBI WGS metagenome assembly CXWL01 (sample SAMEA3498368, study PRJEB10139) | groundwater metagenome | biome: water well; material: biofilm material | place: Germany | collected 2015-04-27 | reverse complement strand
CTTTAGATCCGTTTGAGTTCCTAAAGCTTGCGAAATCGCAAGGCTACGTAGCTGCAGAACTCGCCGCTGGAGATCCTGGAACAGCATTTGGAACGAACGCCACAAAGTCGTTTTGCGAGGACCTTGTTGCAAAGGCATCCGAGCTAGGTTTAGCTCTACCAAGCGTAGCAAGTGGCTTGTATTGGGGAAGGAACTTAGGCGACAACAATTCGGTTATTCGGGCGCATGCAGCATCAGACCTCGAAAGTATGCTCCAAATTTCAAGCTGGCTTGGGGCGAAAACACTGCTCACGATTCCAGGTGCAGTAGATGTGTTTTTCATGCCAGATCGTCCAACGCAACCATATGGCGAGGTTTGGAAATATGCGACCGACGGACTGCGCTCGCTCTTGCCGGTGGCAGAATCTTGCGGGGTTCGGATGGGAATCGAAAATGTTTGGAACAAGTTCTTGCTAAGTCCTCAAGAAATGGCAACATTCATTGACCAATTTGAATCGCCGCTTGTGGGTGCATATGTTGATGTCGGAAATGTTCTGCCGTTTGGGCAGGCGGAGGACTGGCTACGACATTTGGACAAGCGAGTCGTTGGCATTCACTTCAAAGACTTCAGGCGTGCAGTAGGAACTGCCGAGGGATTTGTTGACTTACTGGAAGGGGATGTGAACTGGCCGGAAGTGATGAAAGCCATTGGAGAAATTGGCTATGACGGCCCAGTTGTTGCCGAATTGATTCCTCAATATAGGCATTTTCCACTTGTTCGAGCACAGAACTGTTCGGTTGCTATGGATGCGATATTGTCTAGTTCGGGTTAGATATTGTCAGATTGGCGAAAAAGCCCCCTCTCCCTGGAGGTACGAGAGGGAGAGGGGGTTGTGGGTGAGGGTCCAAATGAATGCAACGAGGCAGTATTCGTGAGGATGCAATCCAAATTGAAGCAACCCTTTATCCCTAAATCCCTTTCTCCCTAATCNNAAGCCGCGACCAAAAAATGAGTTTGCCAGACTTGATCCAATTCGCCTCGCTGGGCAGCAATCCAAATTTGCCAGTCGACTTTGAACGGGTCCAATTTGGCCCCTGTTTGAGAATAACGAGCGTATTGCTGACCATCTTTGTCGCCGCCGCAAAATCAATGCTTTCCCAGTTTGCTTTGCTCATTTCATAGGAGTCAATATCGAGTATTCCATGTTCAATATAGGGGTCAGGAGCAAAGAGCTCTTTGAATTCAGCGCGAGATCTAGCCTTAACGGCAATGATTCCACGGATAAATCCATTGTCTCCGAGCGGGCCGACAAAAATTAACTTTCCAATGCCATCTAGCCGCCCAAAGTTGGCAAGATGCTTAGCCTGCATAGCATTGACTTCCTTTTCGGGCATCGTAGAAGTCATCGCTCGTTTGGCGCCCTTGTTCAACAGGATAAAGAAACGCTTTTCGCTTAGAGCCGGAAAGCTCGGAAAGTCTTGTGAGCCCATCAGAATCGTCGCGCAAATTACAGCGGTTATCATCGGCACATTATCCCACAGTAGTTTCAAATGAAAGCACAAAGTGCGGTGTGAAAGGTAAACAGTTTGAAATGAATAATTGGACAGGCGTCTATCCAGCAGTCACCACACAATTTCGAAAGGACCTTTCGATTGACTTTGAGGCAACCGCTGCACACATCGAAGTTCTCATAAAGTCTGGGATCTCGGGATTGGTAATGCTCGGCTCGCTAGGCGAGAACAACTCATTGCTTCCTGAGGAAAAGGTCGAAGTGATTCGACTCGCGATTTCAACTTCAAATGGAAGAGTGCCAGTCGTATCCGGAGTTTCAGAACTTTCCACATCGGCTGCCTGTACTTACGCCAAGAAGATGGAGGAAATCGGAGCTGATGGGCTCATGGTCATGCCGCCGATGGCTTACAAGGCTGAGGCTGATGAGTCGATCCCCTATTTTCGAGCAGTTGCAAACGCTAGTGGACTTCCCATCATCATCTACAACAATCCGATCGCTTATCATGTTGATTTAAAGCCCGAGCATTTCAAAGTTCTCTCCGATGAGCCAAAGTTTGTTGCGATAAAGGAAAGCGCCGGCGATACTCGCCGGTACACCGACCTTTACAATACAGTTGGTGATCGGTACAAGCTTTTCGCCGGTGTGGACGACCTGATTTTCGAATGTACTGCTCTTGGCGCAACAGGCTGGATCGCAGGAATTAGTTTAGCCTTTCCAGCTGAAAACCAATACCTCTGGGATCTGATGATGGCTGGCAGGTGGGAAGAGGCTCCNNCCTAGATGTTGGACTCAAATTTGTGCAAAACATCAAACTAGCAATCCAAGAAACTGGGCTCGGAAGCGAATGGGTTCGCGGCCCACGGCTTCCGCTAGTTGGCGAAGAACGAGAACGAGTGTTGAAAACCATTCGAACTGGGATTGCAAATCGGCCGAGCATTCCGAATCGGGTAGAGGCGTAGCGAATTGAGGATCAAGGTAATTGATTCGCATACTGGTGGTGAGCCAACACGGGTTGTAATTCAGGGTTTTCCAGAGCTAAAAGGCGCAACCCTAGCTGAAAAACGCGAGGACTTTACTGCGAATTTCGATCATCTGCGATGCGGGATTTTGGCAGAACCAAGGGGAAGCGATATCATTGTTGGAGCATTGCTGACCGAGCCATGCGATCCAACTTGCGATTTCGGCGTGATCTATTTCAATAATGCAGGCATGCTGGGAATGTGCGGGCATGGAACTATTGGGGTTGTCGAAACCTTGAAGCATCTTGGCAAAATCGAAGTTGGAAAAGTGAACTTTGATACTCCAGTCGGCAAGGTTTCGGCAGAGCTTTTTGAAGATGGAAAGGTGGCGTTTCAAAATGTGGCGAGCTACAGATTTCGTAAGGATGTCGTTTGTAATTCGACAAGCGATTTTATCGGCGACATTGCCTATGGGGGGAACTGGTTTTTCCTTACCAATTGTCCGATTCCGATTGAGATGGCGAACACAGCCCAATTCTCTCAAATCACNNCTGTCCAAGTGCTGCAAGACCTTTCTGATCAAAACATCACTGGCGAAAGCGACGCAAAGATAGACCACGTCGAACTCTTCGGTAAGTCCCAAATCGCAGATTCCAAGAACTTCGTCCTATGCCCAGGCGGACAGTACGACCGCTCACCATGCGGGACCGGTACAAGTGCGAAACTAGCATGCCTTTACGACGATGGGAATCTAAAAGAAGGCGAATTATGGAGGCAAGAGAGCATAACAGGAAGCGTTTTTGAGGCCTATGTAACGGTAGTGGATGGCAAGATTCTTCGCACAGTAATCGGAACTGCACACATCGTCGCCGAATCCGAATTGATCTTCTCAGAAGACGACCCATTACGCTGGGGCGCACGTCTTTGAAATCTGTCGTGGTAATTGGCGGAGGGATCGTCGGACTCTGCTGCGCCTACTATTTGGTGCAAGATGGCCACGAGGTCATGTTGTTGGACGACGGTCTAGAAGGTTCTAAGAACTGTTCAACTGGCAACTCTGGGCTGATCGTGCCGAGCCACTTTGTGCCGTTAGCTAGCCCGGGGATGATTCAATACGGTCTTGGACAGATGATGCACGACGGCTCGCCTTTTGGAATCCGGTCGCCATTCGATCCTGGGTTCCTCAAATGGGCAAAGCTCTTTGCGTCTGCCTGCAAAACCAACGATCTTGCACTTCTTGGCCCGATGCTATCTCACGCACATCGCGCAAGCAAGGAACTCTATTTGGGCATGGAGCAAGATGCAAGTCAGTCGATTTCAGTTCACCAAAATGGTCTGTTTATGCTGTGCCACTCTGATAGAGACTTGGAAGAAGAATGCGAAGCAGTTGAGGAAGTTCGCGACTTCGGCATCGAAGCTCGAATGGCAGATTCATCGGAAGTTCAAGGTCAATTTCCCGGAATTTCGGATCAGATTGTTGGCGGGGCATTTTTTCCAAACGACGCGTGGGTTAATCCAGGAGAGGTAATGGGATGGCTCAGATCGGAGTTGAAAAGCAAAGTCGATTTTCGCTTCAATTCGCCGGCAGTTTCTTTTGATCTTCGAGGTCAATGTGTTCGTTCCGTGAATTCAAAGAAGGGGCCAATTTACGGAGACAAATTCGTGATCGCAACGGGCGCGAGTCTTCAGTCAATGTGCAAATTGCTTGACGCATTTGTCCCCATTCAATCTGGCAAAGGGTATTCCTTAGACATCGAAGTACCGCATGGTCTGCCAAGTTCCTCTTGCATTGTTGGATCAGCTCGGCTTGCCGTGACCCCGCTCGAAGGAAAAGTGAGATTCGGCGGAACCATGGAAATCGGTGGTTCCTTACAACATGTGAATGAGGAACGTCTCGCGAGAATGAAATCTTCAATTCAAAACCTGTTTCCTGAAATCTCTTCACGAGCCTTAGAAGAAGCCCCCGTATGGAGTGGATTGCGGCCGCTCACGCCGAATGGACTTCCGTACATCGGCAAGCTCCACAAGGCAGAAAATGTGTTTGTCGCTGGCGGCCATGCGATGATGGGAATGTCGCTCGGCCCGATTACCGGTAAGCTAGTTTCTGAACTGATTTCAGGCAAGAAACCTTCGCTGCCACTCGACAATTTCGATCCAAATCGCTATGACTGAAACATCAACAATATCCGGCAAAAACTTTCTCGGTGCTGCCCAAAGCGCGCTCGGGACATCGACTTTTCAAGCGATAGGCCCAACAACAGGCGAGCCTTTTGGCAATCAGTTTTTCAATTCGACAATTGAAGAAATCGATCAGGCTGTAACTCTTGCTTCAGAGGCATTTGGCCCTTTTGGGCATTCTTTTGGGGAAAGCAGAGCGACTTTCTTAGAAGAAATCGCCAACCAAATCGAGAAGAACTCCACAGCAGTTATTGAACAGGCTAATTTGGAAACGGCTTTGCCGCCTGCCCGACTCGAAGGCGAAATGAAGCGCACAACTGGACAATTGCGTATGTTCGCCGATTTCGTTCGGGACGAGTCCTGGGTTGATGCAAAAATCGAGACTGCCATTCCCGATCGAACACCAATCCCAAAACCAGACTTGAGGCGAATGCTCATTCCAATCGGCCCTATCGCAGTGTTTGGCTCGAGCAATTTTCCACTTGCGTACAGTGTGGCGGGCGGAGACACAGCCTCTGCAATAGCAGCAGGTTGCCCGGTAATCGTAAAAGCCCATCCAGCCCATCCCGGAACTTCCGAATTAGTAGCCCGATGCATATTGAGCGCAGCAAAGGCGACGAATCAGCCCGAAGGTGTATTTTCGATGGTACACGGTGGCCCAGAACAAGGAATTGCATTGGTCAAGCACCCAGATTTGAGAGGCGTTGGATTCACTGGCTCGCTTCAAGGCGGCAGAGCACTGTTTGATTCTGCCAATTCACGCCCCGTACCGATTCCTGTATTTGCAGAAATGGGAAGTGTGAACCCTGTTTTCCTTATGCCATCGGCATTTGATGGAGACTTGAGTGCATTGGCAAAAGGCTATGCGACATCGTTGACACTAGGAGTTGGCCAGTTCTGCACAAACCCGGGAATTGTCATCGCGCTGGAATCGGCAGAGCTTGAAGAGTGGATTGCGCTTGTCAAGGGTTCCATCGAAGGACAATCGGGGACCATGCTGACCCCCGGAATAGGTGCTGCGTACTGTCGCGGAGTGGAACATCTGAGTTCCCATTCATCGGTTACTTCAGTCCTTCCGGCAACTACTGCTGGTTCAGCGGGCCTCTTCAAATGCAGCGCCGAGACATTTCTAGCTGACGATTCACTTCAAAGCGAGGCTTTCGGCCCCTGTGGCCTTGTAGTGGTTTGTAAATCGCTGGAGGAGTTGTTGCAAGTTGCCCGTTCCCTGCACGGACAGCTAACAGCTACAGTTCACTCGCAACCATTTGAGATTCCGGAAGACCTCATTAGAATTCTGGAGCAAAAGGCCGGAAGGTTAGTTTTCAATGGTTGGCCGACAGGAGTCGAAGTTTGCTCAGCAATGACGCACGGCGGCCCTTATCCAGCATCCACTGATTCTCGCTTTTCAGCGGTTGGAACGACGAGCATCAGGCGTTGGGTGCGGCCGATCAGCTACCAAAATTGGCCAAGTGAACTCTTGCCGCCGGAAATACGCTGAATAAACAGTAAGAAAATTTGCAAAATTCTTACAAGGCCGCTATAATGCACTCATGCGTTCCTTTGCGCTGACATGCGTTGCATTTTTCGTTTGTGGTTGCGTGCCAATGGCTCAAGATCTGCCTGATGAAACAAAGCTGACCGAAGCTGATAGGGCGAATGAGACAGCGTTTTCAAATGCCATAGATGCGACGGAATGGCTCATAGACACAAAGCACACTCTTAAGGGAATGCCAATTGATCGAACTTCAGCTTTGCTGAATATTCTTTTGCAGGAGGGCGCCACTGAACTCAGAGTTGATCAGATTTTCCCAGATTCAAAGGACCCCGCATTTCAATCTGCTGGCCAACTCTTGATAAAACTTCCGCGTACCGGTAAGGGAAGAAAGGACGTGCTCCAGTTTGTGAGCAACATGACAGGACTTGAAAGACTCGACAGAGGTCAGAGCGTTGTGGAAATTTCGTTCCAAGGTGAATTGAAGCAATAGCTGGCACAGTTTAGTGCTTACACTTCATCATGAAAAGATGTTAGTCGCTATCACGTTTGCGGGCATCCTATCGCTCAATACGGTAAATCAAATGCTAGCCCCCCAACTGAACTTCGTGCCAAAGCCTGTTTCAATCAAGTTCTTGGACGGGACATTTGAAATTGCGAGGACGACGACCATAGCAGCGAAGAACGATGCGATAGTGGTTGGGAACATTGCCCAAAGTGAATTGCAGAAGTCAACCGGCTTCAGATTCGAGCCTGGGATGTTTGCGAAAAAGGGCACAATTGCTTTTAGGCTAGATCCAAAGTTGGCTTCAAAACTTGGAACTGAGGGGTACATCCTCCATGCTTCCGGCAATCAAGCGACTATACGAGCGGCAAAACCAAACGGACTCTTTTACGGATTCCAAACCCTTCGGCAAATGTTTGGAACTCAGCTATATGGATCGCGCCAGACTGAAGCCAAACTGAGCGTTCCAGCAGTCGAAATTGAGGATTATCCAAGATTCTCTTGGCGTGGAGCGCACATGGATGTCGGCAGGCACTATCAGCCCAAAGAGTTCATTTTGAAGTTCCTCGACCTGATGGCAATGCACAAACTCAACACATTCCACTGGCATCTGACCGAGGATCAGGGCTGGCGAATCGAGATCAAGAGGTACCCAAAACTCACCAAGATAGGATCGAAACGCCAAGACACGATGCTGGTTTACAATCCGCCAAAGTACTCAGGTATTCCGCATGAAGGATTCTATACGCAAGACGAAATTCGAGAGATCGTCGCCTATGCAAGTGCAAGGTTTATTACAGTAGTCCCAGAAATTGAAATGCCTGGTCACGCTCAGGCGGCCATTGCCGCGTACCCTGAGCTAGGAAATGTAGATGGTGGAGTGGAAGTGCTAACAAAATGGGGAGTTAGTGAAAACGTCTTCAATGTCAAAGATTCCACAATCGAGTTTCTGCAAAACGTCTTGAAAGAGGTCATGACGCTGTTCCCGAGCCAATTCATTCACATCGGCGGTGACGAATGTCCAAAGGCGCAATGGAAGACAGATGCCTTTGCACAAGCGAAAATGGCTAAATTGGGAATCAAAGATGAGCATGCTCTGCAGAGTTGGTTTATCCAACAAATGGATCAATTTCTAACAGCAAAGGGTCGAAGGTTGATCGGTTGGTCTGAGATACTGGAGGGAGGATTAGCTCCCGGTGCAGCGCTTATGGTGTGGCTTGGAAACGAAGGCGCCATGGAGGCCGTATCGAGCGGCCATGATGTTGTAATGGCGCAAACGACGCACACCTATTTTGACTACTACCAGGCGAAGGATCGGTCGAAGGAACCGCACTCGATTGGAGGGTTGTTGCCGCTTGAGAAAGCATATGAATACAACCCAATATTGCCTGCAATGAGCACAGAGCAAGCGAAGCATGTACTTGGATGCCAGTTCCAATTGTGGTCGGAATATATTCCAAATCCAAGCCATATGGAATACATGGCTTTTCCGAGGGCTTGTGCTTTAGCTGAAGTTGCGTGGACGCCACAAGAGCAGAGGAGCTTTGGAGATTTCAAGGCTCGTTTGTTTGAGCATGTCCAACGCCTGGAGGCGATGAAGGTGAAATACAGGAAGCTGGACTAAAGAGTGCGGTCGTCCCTGTTCGCATTTGGGGAGCCAGAGAACCGATCCGGCTACTATTGTATTCTATACTAGATTTCCTTTGGGGTGAACACGAGAAGCTACTGCACGTCCCGATCAGTGGAGCGCCGTTTTTTTTGAAAGGCCCGTGGACGAGCTAGTACTTGAAAGCGAAACATCTAGGCGAACCCTTAGAATGGGTCGTGCCATGCTATGTCGGACGCCTCATAAACCCCTTTTATTGTTAGCCACTTTCAGGCAACTTTGAAATGAGCACGTGGCCGTGTAACCCATACGAGAGCTAACGTAGGCAAGATAAGTATTGCGGGCACTACAGCAAACGGCCAATTCCACGCCTCACAGATTTCTGGCGCGACGCCAAGATAGTACGCGCTAAATGCAACCAGTGCTACTGCACGAAACATCCGTTTTCGGTCCATAAACCACTTACTCAGAGCCCCAAAAACCACCCAAGACAAGGCAAGTCCGGCAAACATCACACCATAAACAAGAAGTGTTTGACCGTACCAATTCGACACACTAGATGCTGTGCCAGCAAAGAATTCGTGCTCTACATTGCATAGATTCAGAAGGTCAAGCAAAAAGTACGCTGCGACGAATCCTGGGAACCCCATAGCTAGGTTAGCTATGACGGGGTTCCTTTGAAATTCGCGATGGCTCTTCTCAGGAACTAGCCGAAGGCAACTGGCGATACATGATGTACAGATAGCGCATTTTTCGGGACGATTGCGATCGAGAGCGAACTGCCCATAGAGGACCTCAATTGGTCGTATAGGGCACGCTCCAACACACCATCCACTGAGCGATCTGAATGTAAAACCAACAACAAGCACAATGCCAGTTATCGCCATTGCTGTCCAAAATGTGGCTAGCCCAACGGAGTTGAAAACAAGGTGACGTGAGGGGATTCCAAGAAGCATTAGGATCCATCCGATAACTTGTAGATTCTGTGTGGCTCGCGCCGAAAGCCTCCTTTGAGGGTTACGACCTGCACGGTGCGCAATAGTCTGAACAGTGGACACAGGACAAACGCTAACCCAGGCATTTGGTGCTATCAAAAGGACGATTGGAGCAATAGGTATCACGGCAAACCAAAGAACGCGCAATCCGATTTCGGGCATCATGGCAATGAGCGATAGCACCACAACATAGGCCACAAAGGCAAGCAGCATTGTCAGTCTAAGAAGTTTCTCGGCGCGGCCCGTATACTTTCGGTCGCTGATGCGAATTGTTTCAATTGCCATGCAGTTCCTCAGTGCGAGATCTACGTGTAGACGCGATGCTCCACTTAGTGTTCATAGACATCAAAGTAAGGATTGGAATCCTGATGATGCCATCGAAAGTTTTTTCCTGCAACCGAGGCTATTGAAGTGAATGCAGGAATCAGGAAAAGTCTTTTAGCTTAGATCCAACTTGAATAGCCTGAAAGTTATTGCCTTCGGGATCCACAAAGTCAAGAATGACACCGCCCGGAGTTTGGTGGTAATCGCTTCGAACGTAGCCTCCCGAGTTTTCCAAAGCACTTTTCAGTTCTGCTAAGTTGTTTGTCTCAACTCCAATGATCGCGTTCTTGAATGGAATTACGTGCGGGGCATTGTTGCCTTCGAAAACAGGATGGATTCCAAGCCGAATGGAACCAAGCGCAAAGTCGCTCCAATATGGACTTGTGTAGCCTGGAGTCAGTTTAAGGACATCACGAAAAAACGCAACGCTCCGGTCCATATCAGTGGTTTGGACTATGAGGGTGTGAGGGCCGAGGATCATTCTTTAAGGGATAAGGGTTAAAGGATAAGGGGAAAGGGATAAGGCTGAGCCCGACTTTTTCCTATATCCCTTTTCCATTTTCCGTTAGAAAATCAGCTCCCCGGATTCACTCTCTTTTCAAGCTCCGCAAGCTGCGATTCGATTTCTGAAGGTGGCGTCGCATCCGCGATGGGTGCACCACCATCTCCGACTTGGACGACTTGCTCTTCGGATTTGGATTCTGTAGTTGCTCCACCAGACAAACGCTCTTCCAGCTTCTTCAGTTCTTCTTCAGCTTCATAGTCCATAGCTTTGTCTTCCATCGCTATGACTTTTCCTTGAATGCTTTCGGTGTACATCTCGTTTCGGGCGGAAACTTCGGCTTGAGCAGTTTTGATTCTTTCCGCTGCGGCGCCAAAGGATTCGAACTGGTTTTCGAATGTAAGCCCTTCCAGCGCTTTCGTGATCGAGTTTTGAATTTGCGCTTGCTTCCACTGCGCCTTCATTGCAAGAGCTTCTGCGGTCTTTTTTCGAACTTCTTCTTCCTGCCGTTTGATCGCAAGTTTAACGGCTTCAACCGCTTGAGCCGCTTGATCGTAGGAACCTTGAAGCTGGCCAATAATCTGATCATTAGTCCTCTTTTCGCGCAAGAACTGCCGCGCCAAATCTCGGTTCTCTTGCTTCAAAGCCATTGTGGCTTGCTGCTCATATTGGGCTGACTTCTTCTTTGTATCAGCGAGCATTTGTTCTAAGCGATTCTTTTGCGTGATTGCTTGAACTGCTTTTTCCCGATTTGCGACCAGTGTCTCTTGCATGTCGCGTCGAGCCTGATCCAACATAATGTCTGGATCTTCGACCGTATCCATAAAGCGGTTAAACAGCCCTTTTATCCAATTGAAAAATCTGCCCATTCGTTCTCCGAAATACGTTCCTACAAATTATACACGAGCGCTGAATTTCCCTTAAAATTAGCGCAATTCCAGGGTGAATCAACGTGAAGTACTGCTTCAAGGTTGCAAAAAGTGGTTTTGTTCCCTGAAACAGCACGTAGATTTGCTGAGAAAATCTGGATTTCTTCCGAGAATTTGCATAGAGAAACCTTTATGTCAACAGTTCCAGCACCTCAATTTACAGTTGAACTTCAGTTAAATGACGGCACAACCCTCGTCAATGCAAGCGATGGCAATCGCTGGATTCGGCCACCTTATACGTATGCAGGCGACGGTTATTCGACCCATCATAACGCGTCATGCTTGCAAGAGCAAAAGTTTGTTGAAGCCTATCAAAAGGGCATGAACTCTGGACACAAGATCGCCGGCGGAGGGGATATTCACCTCGAATGGCGAGTTTATCAGTACTGTTGGGCGGGGTTTCACGCGATGCATTTGGAAGGCGACTTTGTCGAGTGCGGAGTGAATACGGGCATCTGTTCGCTTGCGGTCATGCACTACACAGATTTTGCGAAATCCAACAAGAAGTTCTTCCTCTTCGATACCTTTGAAGGAATCCCGATGGATCAATTTACGAAGGAAGAAATCGAAATTGGGATTGATCAGGTCCATGCAGGTTCGTATGAAGATATATGGAGCCTTGTCCAAAGAAACTTTGCACCGTATCCAAA
>CXWL01036222.1_pt1 | contig 11635 bp, 8 predicted proteins | sample 590931 | NCBI WGS metagenome assembly CXWL01 (sample SAMEA3498368, study PRJEB10139) | groundwater metagenome | biome: water well; material: biofilm material | place: Germany | collected 2015-04-27 | reverse complement strand
CGTGTCGTGTCCTCCGTCGCCGGCGGGGACGCCGGCGGTCCAAGAAAGACACTTACCGGCTCGCACCTGCTCGTCGCCGCAGGCCGCAAGCCCAATTTCGACGGACTCAATCTCGAAGCCGCCGGCATTGCTTTCGACAAACGCGCGATCGCGACCTCGCCGACGCTGCGCAGCACAAGCAATCCCAATGTGTGGGCGTTGGGCGACGCGGTTGGCGGCGGGTTCACCCATAGCGCCGGCTGGCACGCCAGCGTGTTCGTGCGCAACGTTCTGTTCAAGGCGCGCACGAGGGCCGATGCGCTGCCGATGCCGGCCGCAACCTATTGCGATCCCGAGCTCGCTCAAGTCGGCCTCACCGAAGCACAAGCGCGCCAGCAATTCGGCGACCGCGTGACAGTCACGCGCGTGGATTTCCACGATAACGACCGCGCGCAGGCGCAGCGCGATACCGAGGGCTTCTGCAAACTCGTGATCGGCAAAGGCGCGCGATTGCTTGGCGCGACCATCGTGGGCGCGGAAGCCGGCGAACTGATCGCGCCAATCGCGCTGGCGATGGCCAGCAAGCTCGGCGTACGCGCGCTGACGTCACCCGTACTGCCCTACCCGACGCGCGCCGAAATCATCAAACGCGCCGCGGGCGCATACTTCACGCCGACGCTGTTTTCTAAAGGCACGCGCGCGCTGGTTGGGGCGTTGAAACGGATTCCGTGAAACTGAGTTGGACCGCGCCGCTCCAGCCGCCCGCGCGCAACATCACCAGNNCGGTCCAACTCAGTTTCACGGAATCCGTTTCAACGCCCCAACCAGCGCGCCGACAAGCCGCCCCGAAGCGGCGGCCCGTCGAGCAAGCGGATGCGCGGACCTTCGCGCGCCGGCTCTAGCATGAGCGCGCTCAGCGCCCACACCAAGGCGTCGGCGCGATCCAGCAAACCCTCGCTTTCCGACACGCCAAGCGCCATGAGTTCTTCTTCCAGCGCCGGAAATGCGCCGCAATGGGTCACGCGACCCTGCTCGTACAATGCCGCGATCGGTTCGGCGCGCGCGCGTTTGCCGCGGCTTGCGTGCACCAGCCGCACCGGGCACGGCGCGCCCGCGCTCGCCAACGTCGCACGCACCATATCGCCGCCCTGATTGGCCTCGGCGACGATCTCTGCTGCGCCGAATTCAGCGGCCGCTTCCGCCGCGCGGCTCGCCCAGCCGAGCGGGCTCAAGCCAAGCGCCGATCGATCGGCCAGCACATAGGCGCGGGTTCCCTTGCGCGCAGCCACGACAATGCCGCACGCAGCGCCGCCATAGCCGGCAGGAGGATCGACAGCCACGACCACACGCTCGAGCGCTTCGGGCCTCGCACCGCGAGCGGCTTGTACATCTTCAGCGCGCCACAACGCGCCGTCGCCATCGAGCAGAAGACCCTCGAGTTCCTGCGCCGCCAGACGCGTGCCGCCATAGAGTGCTGCCAGCCCGTCCAGAAACGAAGGCGCCAGATGGGCCGCGTTCACAGCGGTGGGCGCCTGCGTCAGCTTACAGCTTGGCTCCGCGCGAAGTTGGCGCAGCGCCGGGATCGGCTTCGGCGTGGTTGTCACAACGAGCTGTGGATTGGCGCCGCGCCGCAATGCCATGCGCAGGATCGCCAGCGTTTCGCTGGGCCTCGGCCAGATGCAGAATTCATCGGCCCATGCCGCTTCGAATTGCGGTCCGCGCAATCGCTCGGGCTCTTCGGCCGAGAACGCATACGCCACAGCCCCGTTATGCCATAACAGGCGCCGGCGCGAGCGTTCGTACCAAGGCCGCTCCCGCCCAGGCAGGTTGCGCAGGCCCGACGGTCCGTCAACCATCACTTCGCGCACGTCGTGCTGGGTGGGACCGACGAGCGCATAGATGCCAGGCTTGGCTTCCGCGCGCGCCGCGAGCCACTCGGCGCCAGCGCGGGTCTTGCCGGCGCCGCGGCCACCCTGGAACAGCCAGGTCGACCAAGGGGATTTCGGCGCACATTGCGCGCGGTGAGCGATTTTCTTCCACGCGCTGACTGCGTCCACGCCCTTGCCTTCAACTTCGGCGGCGCTTGGAAATGGATGCAGGGGCGGCGGCGGATCTACTGCCATGTGGTGGGCCTTGCACCATTTCTGCTTCGACGCTCGCTTCCGGATCGCATCGACGCTCATGCCGTAATGCTTGGAGACAGCCGACGCCGTGTAGCCAGCGAGATAATCGCGCCGCGCCTGCGCCCACAGCTCCTCGCTGTGGTGACGACGGATGGTAATGGTGCGCTTGGGATTGTTCTTAGGTTCCATGCGCGGATTGTAACCCCGCCCGAATTCGGTCGGATTGGCGGCGCTGTGTGCGCCTTTTATTGATGTACTTTCAATCACTTGACAAAATCTGACGGCGGGATTGGCGCCTATCTATCCCCGTGATTGGGGATGGGGACCGCGCCGCTCCGCGGCGCAGGCGCGGCGGCGCCGCGCGCTCCAACCTAGGAACGCCAGTGCTCGTGATAGGGACCGCGGCGCTCCGCGGCGCAGGCGCGGCGGCGCCGCGCGCTCCAACTTCCAACCCTTGCAGACCTTGTCCCTTTGTCCCAATTTCGCTGTTATGGGCCAGAAGGGGTGGCATTCGCGCGGCTACCTCCCACACTTCGATGGCTGGGAGATCAACCAACACGTCGTGTTTCGTCTCTACGATTCGGTTCCGCCAAACGAGCAGGAGGGCGACGACGTTCTCGACCGCCACCTGGGCTGTTGCTTCATGCGCGATCCGCACTGCGCACGCCTCGTTGCCGAGGCTCTGCTGCATGACAATGACCGCTACGCCTTGCAGGCGTGGTGCGTCATGCCAAATCATGTTCATGTTCTAATCGCAACGAGCGCCAAGTCCGAACTCGGCCAAATCGTCCACTTCTGGAAGAGCGTCACGAGGCGACGGATCAACAAGCTGCTCAACCGTACCGGTCCAGTCTGGGCCAAGGACTATTTCGATCGGTTCATCCGCAATCAACGGCACTTCGACACCAACAAGCACTACATCGAAATGAACCCGGTGGTGGCGGGGTTATGCGACGCGCCGGAGGATTGGCTATTTAGCTCCGCTGGATGGAAGTAGAGCCCCCGCTTCAAAAAGGGGGAGCGCGCCGCTCCGCGGCGCAGGCGCGGCAAAACCGCGCGCTTCAACCTACGAACACGGGAGCATGCCATAGGGACCGCGCCGCTCCGCGGCGCAGGCGCGGCAGAGCCGCGCGCTCCAACCTACGAACGCCGGTGCGCGTGATAGGGACCACGGCGCTCCGCGCCGCAGGCGCGGCAAAGCCGCGCGCTCCAACTTCCCCTAAACATCCACCTCCGCATCCAGCGCATTTGCCTGGATGAAGTCGCGCCGTGGCTCCACCACGTCGCCCATCAGCTTGGTGAAGAGATCGTCGGCTTCGTCGCCGTGGTCGACCTTGACCTGCAGCAGCGCGCGGGCGTCGGGATCGAGGGTGGTTTCCCAGAGTTGCTCAGCGTTCATTTCGCCCAAGCCCTTGTAGCGGGCGATGGTGAGGCCTTTGCGGCCGGCTTCTTCGACTGCTTTCAACAATGAGAGCGGGCCGTGCACGGGCGTTACGTCGCCGCCGCGCCGCACCAAGCCAGGCTTTTCGTATGCTTCACGCACGCTTGCGGTGCGCTCGGCCAGCCGGCGCGCATCGGTTGAGCCGAGCAGCAAACGATCCAGCACCACGCGTTCGGCGACGGAGCGCACCACACGCTCGACCACGAGCGCATGATCGGGATCGAAGCGGCCGCTCCAAGTAGCCTCGCCTTCTTCAGCCAACAGATTGAGCCGAAGCGCGGTTTCCTTCGCTTGTGCTTCGCCAGCGCCTGGCGCGAACGCGCCCGCGAGCGCGGCCTGTTCCAGCACCGCATCGGGCGCGCGCTGGTGCAGGCGGTTGATCAGCGCTTCCACCGCCATGGCCTCGCGCGCCACGCGCTTCAGATCCTCGCCGGCGATCTGTTCGCCGCCGCCGGTTTCGAACACGGCGCCGGCCGCGCCCTCTTCGATCAGATAGGATTCGAACTCCGCTTCATCCTTCAAATAGCGCCCGGCCTTGCCCTTGGTGGCTTTGTAGAGCGGCGGCTGGGCGATGTAGAGATAGCCGCCATCGATCAGGCTTGGCATTTGCCGGTAGAAGAAGGTGAGCAGCAAAGTGCGGATGTGGGCGCCGTCGACGTCGGCGTCGGTCATGATGATGATGCGGTGGTAACGCAATTTGGCGAGATCGAACTCGTCGCGGCCGATGCCGGCGCCGAGCGCGGTGATCAGCGTGCCGACCTGTTCGCTGGCCAGCATCTTGTCGAAGCGCGCGCGTTCGATATTGAGAATTTTGCCGCGCAACGGCAACACCGCCTGATATTCACGGTTGCGCCCTTGCTTGGCCGAGCCGCCGGCGCTGTCGCCTTCGACGATGAACAATTCCGACTTCGCCGGGTCCTTCTCCTGGCAATCGGCGAGCTTGCCGGGGAGCGAGGCGACGTCGAGCGTCGATTTGCGCCGCATTTCGCGGGCCTTGCGCGCGGCTTCGCGCGCGGCGGCGGCTTCCACGATTTTCGCCATTATCAATTTCGCGGGCGCGGGATTTTCCTCGAACCAGGACGAAAGCGCCTCAGCCACAAGACTTTCGACTGCGGGCCGCACTTCGGAGGAAACCAATTTGTCCTTCGTTTGCGAGGAAAACTTCGGGTCGGGCACTTTTACCGAGAGCACCGACGTGAGGCCCTCGCGCGCGTCCTCGCCGGTAATGTCGACCTTTTCCTTCTTGGCCATGCCGCTCGATTGCATGTAGCCGGTGATCACGCGGGTTAGCGCGCCGCGGAAGCCGGCCTGGTGGGTGCCGCCGTCGCGCTGGGGGATGTTGTTGGTGAAGCAGAGTTCGGCGGCGTGGTAGCCGTCGTTCCATTGCATCGCCACTTCGATGGCGATGTTGTCCTTCTCGGCATTGATGTAGATCGGCTCGATGATCGCAGTGCGCGAGCGGTCGAGGTGGGTGACGTAAGCCCTGACGCCGCCTTCGTAGTAGAGCGTCTCCTCGAACGGCTCGGGGCCGCGCAGATCGGCGAAATAGATCGAGACGCCGGAATTGAGGAACGCGAGTTCGCGCAGGCGGTGCTCAAGCGTTTTCCGGTCGAACTCGACCATGGTGAAGGTTTGCGTCGAGGGCAGGAAGCGCACGCCGGTGCCGCGCTTGGGCTTGCCGTTTGCGAGCGGGGCGGGGCCCACTTCCTTCAGCGGGGCCACCGCGTCGCCATGGGCAAAGCGCATGTAATTGTGCTTGCCGTCGCGCCAGATGTTGAGGTCGAGCCATTCGGACAGCGCGTTGACCACCGACACGCCGACGCCGTGCAGACCGCCCGAAACCTTGTAGCTGTTTTGGTCGAACTTACCGCCCGCGTGCAACTGGGTCATGATCACTTCGGCGGCGGAAATGCCCTCGCCTTCGTGGATATCGGTGGGGATGCCGCGCCCGTCATCGGTCACTTCGGCGCTGCCATCGGGGTGGAGGGTGACGGTGACGGTCTTGGCGTGGCCGGCCAACGCCTCGTCGATGGCGTTATCGACCACCTCATAGACCATGTGGTGCAATCCGGAGCCATCGTCCGTATCGCCAATATACATCCCCGGCCGTTTTCTTACCGCATCTAAGCCCTTGAGAACCTTGATGGATTCAGCGCCGTATTCCGGCGCCGCTTGGGGAGCGGGTTGGGCTGCGGTCATGGAGTGTGAATCGGGTTGGAGAACATGTCCCAATATAGGGATTGAAGCCGGAAAAGTCTCGGTTTTTGATGGGTTTTAGAGCCGCGCCAGCATCGCGGAAACGAACGGCGCCGCGAGCCAAACCGCGCCACCCAACGCCACCGCGCCCAGCAATAGCCAGAGCCCATCGCGAGCGGTCATGCCAAGGCCGAAAAACACCACCGCCAGCCCCGGGGCCAGAGGCGCGAACGGGATAAGCCCAAGCGGAAACGTGATCAGCGCCGCGGCGATGCAGAACAGCGCGATCAGGTTCACAAATGGCGGCCGCGACAGAACCTGAAGCCGCGGGCGCAGCAGCCCGTCGATGCGCCCCGACCAATCTCGCGCTTCGCGCACGCCGAGACGCACCAAGGCCCGCGGCGCCTTCACGCTCTGCACCCAGCCCGGCAGCCACACGTGCTTGAACCCTAGCGCCATCTGCCCAGCAATCAGCAACGTCAGCGCCGCCGCGAGCCAGGTCATCCCCGGCATGATCGTCGCCGGCGAGATCGCGAACAGGCCGATGATCAGCAGCAGCGGGCCAAACGATTGCCGGCCAACCGCGTCGAGCAATTCGCCGAGGCTCATGTCCTTGGGCTTTGCGCCCTCCTCGCCGATTTGCGTTTGCACTTCGTCGAGCACTTCGCTGAGCGTGTCGGGTTCGTTCTCGGCATCCATCACGCGGCGATCCGCACAGGCAGCGTTTCGTAGCCGTGCACAAACGAGGACAGCACGCGCCGCGGCTCACCCACGACATCGATGTTGTCGAAGCGCTTCAGGATTTCCTCCCAAACGATCCGCAGCTGCATTTCACCCAAGCGATTGCCGACGCAACGATGAATGCCGAAGCCGAACGAGAGGTGGCGGCGCGCGTTTTCCCGTTCGATGTTGAAGGAATTCGCATCGGAAATGATATCCTCGTCGCGATTGCCGGAAATGTACCACATCACGACTTTATCGCCTTTTCTGATGCGCTGACCGCCCAATTCCGTATCCTGGAGCGCGGTTCGGCGCATGAACGCAAGCGGCGTTTGCCACCGGACCGTCTCCGACACCAGCGACGGGATCAAAGCGGGATTGGCGCGCAGCTTGGCGAATTGCTCCGGCCATTTGCTGAGCGCATAGAGCGAGCCTGTGATGGAATTGCGCGTGGTATCGTTGCCGCCCACGATCAGCAGCACGAGATTGCCGAGAAATTCCTGCGGCGGCATGTCCTTGGTGCTCTCGCCATGCACGAGCATGGAGATGAGATCGGGCTTCGGCGGCTCCTTGGCGCGGCGATTGCGCAGCTCGGTGAAGTAGCCAAGGCACTCCATCAGCTCGGCGCGGCGCTGATCCTCGCTATCGACGATGCCCGATCCTGGCGCCGCGGTGGCGACGTCCGACCAGCGCGTCAGCTTGCGGCGATCTTCCCAGGGAAAATCAAATAACGTCGCCAACATCTGCGTCGTCAATTCGATGGAGATTTTGTCGACCCAATTGAACACCTCGCCGCGCGGAGTTTCGTCCAGGAGCCTTCCAGCGCGCTCGCGGATAATGGGTTCGAGATTGGCCAGATTATTCGGCGCCACGATGGGGCTAACGGTTTTGCGCTGCACATCATGCTTGGGCGGATCCATGGCGATGAACATCGGCAGCGGAAAGTCCTCTTCCGGATCGAACAACGTGATCGAAGGCTCGGAGGAGAAAATCTGGTGATTGGTCTCGACATGCATGATGTCGTTGAACTTGGTCACCGACCAATACGGGCCGTTCAGGCTGTCGGGGCAATGATGCACCGGCGCTTGCTTGCGCAGGCGCTCGAAGAACGGCCAGATCGTGTCGTCGCGAAAGCGCTCGGGACGGGAGATATCGAGCGTGCGCAGATCGGCTGACCACGCATCTTCGTTCGGATCATAGTTGAAAACGTAATCTTCGTTGCGCATGGGAGGACTCCAGGCGCCACCAAACCACATTGCGACGCAGGCGAAAAGCGGCGCTCAGGGCAAGCTCAGCCGACGGGGAGGCGGGCTGACCGGAACGACCCCCAAAGGCGCCGCCCGCGCGAAGGGCGGCGGCTGGAAGACAGTCGCCGAAAGACGTCAATTGTCGGGCCGCGATCAGTCTGGCGTTGAGTCTTCTTGTGCTTGGGCTGCCCGGAGCAATTCCCGTTGCTCCTTCAACAATTGGCGGAGCGTGGCTTGTGTTGTGGCGTCCTGTGACATCGTAAGCTGCGAGCGCATGCGCACGATGTTCTCGCGGGCGACAAAGGCATCCATCGGCGTCATGTCAGCCCCCTCAACGGCGGGGCAGATCAGCCAGTGCTCAGCAGCGCCCCGTGCTTTTCAACAGACGGCTGGCGGATTTGTTCCCTTGGCCATCCCGGCCCGCGTCGCCACAATGTCGCGAGAGTCACGGTCGCTCAATAGCAGCCAGTGGCGAGGTCCCGGCGGGACCGAGTATTTTTCGCCGAAACCAGACATCGCTAAGCCCCGACAAGGCCCATTGAGGAATTCAAGACCGTCGCTTCTCTGTAGTGCACAGCGCCAGATAGAGCGTTGCGGCCACGATCGGAACGACGAACCAGTTGAGTGCTGCTCCCGGCGCGGTACCCAGCGTCACGATGGGTTTGAGATGGCCGGAGATGGCACGCAAGAACGGTTCCAGCAGCAGCACACACAGGATGAACGGTACGAGCCCACGGTACCGAAGAAGCAAAACCCAGAGCGCCCCCACGAGCAGCAGTTGGCTCGCTCCCCATTGGCCGAAAATCGCAATGATATTGTCGCCGCCGGCAACACTCGTGTCGATCGTTGCGATGCTATGGGCCCCGCCGTCGGGCGAGAACAGATGGACCAGACTTCGTGCCGTGATCACGACGAGAAGGATTGTCGTAATCCAGTACGCGACGGCCGGGCCGCCGTAACGTATTGGGTCTGACGGAAGCACACCGGATGGGCGCGGAATCCAGGAAGTCGGCAGCAAAGTGCTCATACATGATCTCTAGCAGAACGAGGAAGCAGCCGCACCGGCGCCGGTGTCCGCGTCGGCATCCAATTATGGCGATATGGCTATCTCGCTCAATAGCGGTCACTCATGCGCCGATCGGCGATGCGGCCTAACCTCGCCGAATGCGGACATTGCGCCCCCCTATGCGCCATCAGCATAGCGCCGCCGGCAGGGGTGCTGCACAAGTTGAAATGGATGCGTAAGGCGACCCGTCTTGAAGTACTAGTTTTCAGACGCCCCTTCGGGAGCCTGCTCTAACTGCTGCCGGGCAATCTCCGGAAGATACTGTTCGTCCCTCAGCAATTTCAGCGTTCCGCAAAGCGCGCTACCAGGCGAGCCCGGCCTTCCCGCAAAAAAGAGGATCGTCGATGTCAAATCGGCCTCCGCTGACCCGGCGATCAAGATTGCGAAGTCCGTAGCCACATCTCCGCAAGACATAGGAGGGCCATCGGAAGGCTCGATGTCGTACAAAAGAGACATGTTCCCTGGAGCTAGGTGCTTCTCCAGCACCATCAAGACTGTTTCCGACACGCCCTCCACTATCACCGGGCCCATGAGATCGAACTCACGTTCTCTGTTCTCAACGAATACCGCGTCGCGTCCTTCGGGGGTCTCGATGCGGAACTTCCACAAGCTCAAGGTCGTCCACTCTGGTGCTTGCTCGCGGGAAAGGTACATCCGGAAGACTCTGTCTTGAGAGTCTAATGACCCGTCGTAGAGCACTTGTCGCGCATGCACGATGTCTATCCAAGTAGCGTCTGTGCGATCGGCGTAAACGTCTGGCTCTTGCAAAGGCGGCGTTGAAGGCTGGCCGCATGCGCCGAGAGCAACCGCCGCAGCAAACGCAACGAGATGACGACGCATGCACCCTCCGTTCAACTTGTTCTTTGTCTACACAGAGGCACCTACCATCGCAACACCGCGAACGCCCGCCGAGGGCGTCATTGTTGATTGGCTCGAATGAGCCATTCATGCTCTGTCCGCCATCGTCTTACCAACGTCCGCATAGTTTTCAAACTGAGACGCGTCGCCCGCGCTTACCCTCGCACCATCCCATCGCGCACCTCGAACATCTGCGCGCGCTGCCCGAACGCTTCGAACAGGCTCTCGTCTGTGCCCGTAAGCCAAGCTTGCCCAGGGTTTGCCAGCAATTCATCGAACAGCGCCGCACGGCGCACGGCATCGAGGTGCGCGGCGGCTTCGTCGATCAGGATCAGCGATGGCCCCGCGCCCGGATCGCTTGCGAGCGCGCGCGCCTGCGCCAGCGTGAGCCCCAAGAGCAGCGCCTTCTGCTCGCCAGTGGAGCATTGATCTGCGTCCATGTTCTTGGCGGCGTGACGCGCCAGCAGATCGGAGCGATGGGGGCCGTCGAGCGCGCGGCCTGCACCGGCGTCGCGACCGCGCATGTCGCGGAGCAGCGCCGCAAAATCATCCTCCACATCGACGCTCTTGGCGCCGCGCTCAAACCGCGCTTCCAGTGCGCCTTCAAGCGCGAGCGCCGCCTTCGGGAAAGCCCCATCGGGACGCGCGTCGATCGCGTCCTGCAAACGGTGCAATGTTTCCACGCGCGCCGCCGCGATCGCCGCCCCGTGCGCCGACATCTCCCGCTCCAGCCCTCCAAGCCAAGCGTCATCGAACACGCGGTCAAGCAATAGGCGTTGCCGCTCGCGCATGGCCCGCTCATAGGCCGCAGCAGATGCGCCATGCTCGGTAGCGCGCGCCAACGTCAGGCGATCGAAGAAACGGCGGCGGTCCCCCGCGGGGCCTGACCACAGCCGATCCATCGCCGGGGTGAGCCAGGTCATGCGCGCGGCTTCCGCGAGTTCGGCGGCGGTCGCTGGTTGGCCGTCGCGCCGCGCCAGGCGTTTGACGCCGCCCTCCGGCGTGCGCTCGGCGCCTGCGCCCAGCACTGTTTCCTCGCCATCCTGCAGCACTCGCGCCGAGACCGCCCATGGTTGCGCGCGCATCTCGTCCTCGCCGGCGCGCGCGACATCGGTGAGCGAAGCGCCGCGCAACCCCCTGCCCGGCGCAAGCATCGTGAGCGCTTCAAGGATATTGGTCTTGCCCGCTCCGTTGGGCCCGAACAGACAAACGGGGCGCGCGTCGAGTTGCATGTCGAGCGCGGTATGGTTGCGGAAATTCGTGAGCGTCAGGCGGGCGATGTGGAGCATTAGCTTGGACCGCCGGCGTCCTCGCCGGCGTGGGCGCAATATATCGGGGAGTACGTTTGCGACAGCGACCGCCGGCGAGGACGCCGGCGGTCCAAGAGGCGCTCAATCAAGCTACACCCGCAGCGGCATCAGCACATAGAGCGCATTCGCGTCGGCTTCATCGCGCACGAGCGTGGGCGAGCCGGAATCAGCCAGTTCGAACAACGCGGACTCGCCATCGATCTGCTGGGCAACGTCGAGCAGATAACGCGCGTTGAAACCGATCTCCATGCCGTCGCTAGAATAATCGGCGGCGAGATCCTCGGTGGCGACGCCGGCGTCCGGATTGTTTACGGTGAGTGTGACTTTGTCCTTGTCGAGCGCGAGCCGCACCGAGCGCGAACGCTCGGCGGATACGGTGGCGACGCGATCCACCGCTTCGGCGAAGGACTTGTTGTCCACCTTCAAAATCTTGGAATTCCCTTTGGGAATAACCCGCGCATATTCCGGGAACGAGCCGTCAATCAACTTCGAGGTCAACACTGCGTCTCCCAAGGCGAAGCGTATCTTCTGCGGCGACACCGCGATCTCGACCATGTCGGCGGCGTCATCGAGCAGCCGCTTCAATTCGTTGATGGTCTTGCGCGGCACAATTACGCCCGGCATGCCCGGCGCACCCTTGGGCGCAGCGGTGTCGGCGAGCGCCAGGCGGTGACCGTCGGTGGCGACCGCGCGTA
>CXWL01049035.1_pt1 | contig 11636 bp, 10 predicted proteins | sample 590931 | NCBI WGS metagenome assembly CXWL01 (sample SAMEA3498368, study PRJEB10139) | groundwater metagenome | biome: water well; material: biofilm material | place: Germany | collected 2015-04-27 | reverse complement strand
AAAACCGTAGCTGCTAGGGGAATGAATAAGCCGTATTTCATACTGTTTTGTCCAGATTAGCGTGCCATGGACGCTCGCCGCAAGTATGCGTCAAGTGGGCTCAATCGCCAAATCAGTCCCGCTACAAAACCCAAGAAAAAGGGATGGCGGCGCCATCCCTTTTGGTAACCGACTGTAAGCGCCCTGCATCGAGGGCGCTGTGATCACAGCGAGTAGTACATCTCGAATTCGATCGGGTGGGTGGCCATGCGCAGCCGCGTGACCTCGCCCATCTTCAGCTCGATGTAGGCATCCAGCATGGTGTCGGTGAACACGCCGCCCTTGGTCAGGAAGCCGCGGTCTGCGTTCAGGCAATCCAGCGCCTGGTCGAGGCTGTGGCAAACGGTTGGCACCAAGGCGTCTTCCTCGGGCGGCAGATGGTACAGATCCTTGGTGGCGGCTTCGCCTGGGTGAATCTTGTTCTCCACGCCATCCAGGCCGGCCATCATCAGGGCCGCAAAGCCCAGGTAGGGGTTCATCAATGGATCNNGGGAAACGCGCCTCGATGCGCCGACCCTTGGGGTTGGCCACGTAGGGGATGCGGATCGAAGCCGAGCGGTTGCGAGCCGAGTAGGCCAGCTTGACCGGCGCCTCGTAACCGGGCACCAGGCGCTTGTAGCTGTTGGTGCCGGGGTTGGTGATGGCGTTGAGGGCACGCGCATGCTTGATGATGCCACCCACGTAGTACAGGGCAAAGTCGCTCAAACCAGCATAACCGTCACCGGCAAACAGGTTCTTGCCGTCTTTCCAGATCGACTGGTGCACGTGCATGCCGGAGCCGTTGTCACCCACGATGGGCTTGGGCATGAAGGTGGCGGTCTTGCCGTAGGCATTGGCAACGTTGTGCACCACGTACTTGAGCACCTGGGTCCAGTCGGCGCGCTGCACCAGGGTGCTGAACTTGGTGCCGAGTTCGTTTTGACCGGCGCCGCCCACTTCATGGTGGAACACCTCGACCGGAATACCCAACGACTCCAGGATCAAGGACATTTCAGCGCGCATGTCTTGCGTGCTGTCGACCGGCGGCACGGGGAAGTAGCCACCCTTGACGGTGGGACGATGGCCGCGGTTGCCGCCTTCGATCTTCTTGCCGGAGTTCCACGGCGCTTCGTACTCGTCGATCTTGAAGAAGGTGCCCGACATGTCGGTGTTCCAACGCACGTCGTCGAAGATGAAGAACTCGGGCTCCGGACCAAAGTAGGCGGTGTCCCCAACGCCGGAGGCCTTGAGGTAAGCCTCGGCTCGCTTGGCGATGGAACGGGGATCACGGTCGTAGGCCTTGCCGTCGCTGGGCTCGACCACGTCGCAGCTCATGAACAACGTGGTCTCTTCAAAGAAGGGATCGATGTTGGCGGTGTTGGGGTCGGGCATGAGTTGCATGTCCGAGGCTTCGATGCCTTTCCAGCCAGCGACCGACGAGCCATCAAAAGCGTGGCCGCCGGAAAATTTATCTTCGTCAAAATGCGACACCGGCACGGTCACGTGCTGCTCTTTGCCACGCGTATCGGTGAAACGGAAGTCAACAAACTTGACTTCGTTTTCCTTCACCATCTTGATCACGTCTGCGACGGTCTTGGCCATCAAATACTCCTGGTTGGGTCGTTGTTAAAAAAGCTACGGGAACGGGAATGCAGGTTCTGTGCCAATCGGGGCCGAGGCCCAAGCCCGCCAAACCTCATATTTTGCCCTGAGTTGTTGTGACTATTGCTGACACCCCGGCATGGAACACACATTGACGGCGCATCAATGCCCAACAACAGTGCATTCGGGCACGCACCAAAATCGGTCATTCATGTTTCTGCACCAATTCAGGGCCTAACAAGGCGTTGAAAGCGTGCAAGCCTTCCAGTAACTTGACATAGGCCAAGGCCACCGCGCCGGGTTCGCCCTTCACCCCCAGTTCGATGTGACGTCCATATTCGGGGTNNCTCCATGGCGCCAAACACAATCACCGATTGCTCCAGCCAGGCGTCGGTCCGGAACAGATGGCGGTACTGGTTATCGAGCACCGATTCAATCATCGGCCAGGCCATCACGGGGAAGCCGGGAAAGAAATACACTTCGCCGCAACGGAAGCCCGGAATCTTGTTAAACGGGTTGGGAATGATGGTTGCGCCAACGGGGAACACGCCCATGTTCAACCGGTGCACGTTGTCGGACCGATCCGCCTGGTAAACCGTGCCCTGCTCGCGCGCCATGTCTTGCATGCGTTGGCGAATCAGTGCCTCGGCCTCGGGGTGCAAGGCCAGGTCGACCCCGAGTGCCTGGGCCGCACACTGGCGCGTGTGGTCATCCGGCGTGGCGCCAATGCCGCCACAAGAGAACACCACATCGCCGGACGCGAAGGCGCGTTGCAGAGTAGCCACGATGCGCGCTGGCGCGTCACCCACATAGTCCGCGTAATCGAGCTGCAGGCCGCGCGCCTTGAGCAGTTCAATCACTTTGGGCAGATGTTTGTCGGTGCGTTTGCCCGACAAGATTTCGTCGCCGATGATGATCAGGCCAAAACGCGCGGCACGTTCAGGGTCGGGACGGGTCGGGGACGTTGGTGTCATGAGGCAATGCTGTCGGATTGGAATGGGCCACGTCCGGACCGATGATCGGTGTGGCGGCTGACGTGGGCGCGGGCGGCTCCGGCACGGGTCGAGCCCGCAAGGCCTGCAAGGCGGCCAGGCAGTAGTGGGTGAACCACAAGGAGGAAAAGGCAAACACCAGGGTGTAGATCCAGATGGCCACCGGCACGAGGATGGGCGCCATGACCACGAACAGCACGCCCGAAGCCCAGATCAAGCTGGGCGCCGCGCCCAGGTAACCGCTGAACACGCCAATGCCCAGCAGGTAGCCACGGTGCTCCCGGAAGATCGCGCGACGCTCGTCGGCACTGGCGTGGTCCGCCAAGGCATCAAAGGCCATCACGCGATAGGTCAACCAGCCCCAGATCAAGGGTGGTAGCACCAGAATCAGCGGCGGCACCAACCACAAAGGCAGCGACACCACCATAGCAGCCAGCGCCAGCATGGTAGAACCCAGCGACCAGATCGCGCTGAACAAGAACGAGCCGCCGTGCTTGCGCTCCAGTTGAACGAAACGCCGCCGGGCCACCAGGGACACCAGAGCGGGCGTCATCAGCATCGCCACCACCAACAGACAGACCAGCACGATCACGGGCGTCACGGCGAACACCACGATCAAGGGCGCAACGACACTCTTGAGGTCACCCGCGCCAACACCCTGCAACCAGGACCAGGCACTGTTGATGATGCTGGACGACTCCAGCGACACCCGCACCCAGTCGATCACCGGTTCCCAATAGAAATAGCCCAGGCCCAGCGCGACTGGCACCATCAGAAACAGCGGCAGCAAGGACAGCACAATGACGCGCGGGTGCATGCAGTAGGCCACCGCGCGCCAGAAGGAATCCAGAAGTAGGTTCATGAGTAGGCTTGCCGCGCGCGGCAACGGCCGGACACGCGAAGCGCACAGAATACCCGCAATTTCAGACCGTCGAGGGCAACGAACCCGGGTAAGCACGCAAGGCGCGCATCCAGGCCACGTTGAGAAATGACGCCAACGAGATCACCGTTCCGGCGGCAATGATCGCCATGGACGCACCCAGCCGGTGAACCAGAACCCCGGCGACCAGACCCGAGGCCGCCGGAACCACTTGCGACGCTACCGTGTACATGGCCAGCACACGGCCACGCAACAACGCCGGTGCTTGCGACTGAATGCCCGCCACCATCAGGCTAATGGCGGCCCCACCCGACACGCCGGCCACGGACAGGCAAACGGTTGCCGCCAGCGCCGACGTGGACCCACCCAGCACCGCGAAACTCAAGCCTCCGACGGCGGTGGCGGCCAGGATCACCGGGCCATGGGCCAGCCGGCGCGCCAGCAGCATCGCCAGCACACCCCCGGCGATCAAGGCCGGCGCCAGGGCGCCGAGAAAGCTGCCACGCGCCAGCTCGGACAACGCCAATTCGTGGCGGGCAAACTTGGGCAGCATCACCTGCATCGGGCCCATCATGGTGTAGGCAAACATGGCCGCCAACAGAAGTTGGCTGAGCAGTGGCGAGGCGCGCACCGCGTCCAGGCCCTCCTTCACTTCTTCGACCACCGGCCGGTGAACCTTGTGGCTGGCCACGCCAACCACCGGCCACAGCAACACCGACGACACCACAAACAGCCCCGCAGCCACCGCCAACACCGCCTCCCAGCCACCCCCCACACGCAACACCGAAATACCCAGCGGCCCCAGACCAAAACCGGTCATCACCAGCAAGTTGAGCAGCAGCGCACCACGTGGCAGCTGCGCTGGCGCCAACACCTGCGCCAGCGCCGTCATGCGCGCCGGGGCCACGAAAGACCAACTCACACCAGCCAACAAAGCGGCCAGCAACAGACAAACGGTGCGCCACCCGGCCGATGACGCGCCGACATGGCCCGCCAGCAACACCAAGGCCGAGGCCAGCAGGGCCAGTTGCGCCAGGTGAATCAGGCGCACCGGCGACATGCGGTCGCACAGCACACCGGCCCACCAGCCCAGCACCAGCGGCGGCCCAAAACACAAGGCAAAACCGATACCCGACAGCAAGTCCGACCCCAGCACGTCCTGCGCGTAGATGATCACCGAATAGTTCACCATGTGCCCGCCGGTGTAAGACAGCAGGCAGGACAAAAAGAAGCTCGTCGCGCGCTGGCGCGTCACGTCCACCGGTACGCGGGTCGTCACGGCTCGACCCGCATCAAGGTGGGTTCCGCGTTCTCGGTGTGCCAACTCGGAAAGTTGGCGTTGGAGGTGTACACCGCACCATCCGGCGCGACCTCGATGTCGCGGGTGAAGCTGACCCGATGTGGCAAGGGGTAGCTGCGCCAGGTGAGCGTAGTCAGTTCCAGCGCATGCAGCATGTCGGACTGGTTGCCATTGACCCAGACCACGCCGCGCGCCTTGTCCACATTGAGTGAGTAAGGTGTCTCGCTGCCGGCCGGGCGCACCGGCAAGTCGAACAAGTCGAACTTGCTGGTGGCGGGGGTGTAGCGCGCCAACTTGGACTCGGGAAACGCGACGATCCACAGATTGCCCTGCGCGTCGGCGCGCAAGCGGCGCGGACCCTTGAACGGTGTGGCGACCATGCTGACTTGACCGGTGCTTGGATCGATGCTGCCGATCTCGTCGGTATGCAGACGCGCAAACCAAACCTTGCCATCCGGTGCCACATCAATGCCGTAGGGCAAGGGTGTACCAGTGGAGGCCCGGTCAATCGACAGCCAGTTCGACAGTGGCAAGCCCCAGCTCATCAGTTTGAACAAACCACCCATGTACCGCGTGATCAGCCGCTCGCGCCAGTTGCGCGCCGGCAAGTCGTACAGGGTGAACTTGGCCGCCGCCCGGTCAAACATGGCAATCTGGTTGGACAGCGCCAAGGTGAACCAGACCCGGTCTTTCGCGTCGACGCGAATCGTGTGCGGGTAGAAGCCGCTGTCCATCTGGTGCAAGGTAAAGGCCTTGGTCTCGGGGTTGAACTCCACCAGCCGACGCTGCGCCGAGGGCGTGATGAAGAGGTGCCCGTCGCGCGGCGACTCGGCCAGCGAATGGGCGTTGGACGTGCTGTCGTGGCGCGGAAAGGTCTTCAGGCGCGCGGCCAGCAAGCCACCGGGCTTGTCACCCGGCAGGTGTGGGATTTTGTAGACGCGGTAGGCCCCGGTTTTGGGATCAACCTCGTACAGCCGGTCCTGAATGTTGTCGGCCAGGTAGAGCAGCCCATTGCGCGCCAGCAGCATGTCGTGCAACTGGGACATCGCGTCGCCCAAGGGCCACTCACGCACGGTGGCACGGCTGAGCGCAGCCGCCCATGGCGTCGCCTCGCCCAGCAAATCGGGTTTGTCGCGCAGCTCGCGCCAGCCACTTTGCAGGGTGGCCGGCAGGCTGCCCTGCATGTCGCTGGACAGGCGCGCGCCATAACGCACCATGCGCCCGATCACTTCTTTCCACTGCGCCTCGCTGCGCTCCTGGCGCAGGGCCGCCGAGTGCTGATGACAAAAGCCGCATTGCAGCGCGAAGTGCTGTCGGTCGTCCAGCGTGCCCAGCTTAAGCGCGCCGAGCCAGACGTTGGACGGTTTGGCCTCGCCCAGCGCGACCGGATCAGTCTCACGCTGCATCACCACCGCCACCAACGCTTGTGCCTGCGCCACGCTGACACGCTGGTCCTTGAAACCGGGCTTGCGCAAGCGGTAACTCAGCGCCGCGCCACGTTCGCCCAGCTCGACCCGACCCCGCTCATCGGTGAAACGCGTCACCTGCACGTCGGATTGGTGCACGCGACCGCTCGCCGGGTAGCCGCCATCCGAGGTATCGGCTGCGGCCGGCTTGGCCAGGGATTGCGTCACCATCACCGTCGCCAGCGGCTTGGCGGTGTTGTCCGTCACGATAATCTGTGTCGCGCTGACGGTGCTCGCGCAAGCGCAGGCGATACAAGCCACCATCCCACGCGCGCTTACTGAATTTGGCTTCAACTCGCTCTCCTAGAACTCACCGCCATCGAAATTTCGTCCATTGATGACACCGTTGCATCACCACCGCCACCGGGCAAAGGGTTGCCGAGGCGCATATGGAATACCTACCTCGCCCGCAAGATCGGGGCGATGGGGTGCTGCGTGCGGAGGCATCAAGGGGGAGGCCGCAGGCCGGAGGACAGCCGCAGCGCGCAGCACCCCGTCGGCCCGATCCAGCCAACCAGGTCGAATGAGAAACAAAGGGCAACCTCAACGTCATCACTCCAAAGGGTAATGCAATCATCACTTGAACCCGACGCGCTGTTCACGGCGCGCCTTCAGAAAGAACTCAAATACCTGCGCCGACGTCATGCTGGGCACAAAACCAAACTCGTGCTTCAGGCGCTGATTGCTCAGCACCGGCCGGTAGCGCAGAAAGTCAATCTGTTCCGGCCCGTATTGGGTCAGGCCCAGCGGCTTGAGCACCCACAAGGCGCTACGCAACAACCAGGCGGGCAAGGCCAGCACCGGTTTGTTCAGGCGCTGCGCGATCTCGCGTAGCGTCAAGGCACCGTCCCCGGCCACGTTGTAGATGCCGGCCTTGCCGCTGTCGATGGCATGCAATATGGCGCCGACCACATCCTGATCCCAGATGAAAACAAACGGGCTGTCGGCACCGCGAATCCCGATCAAACGCGGCTTGTCAAACAGGTCGGTGATCTGGTTGCGCACCGTCGCGCCCAGGATCGTGCCAATCCGGAAGATCGTTTGCTTGAGCGCCGGGTGATCCTGGCGTGCCTGCGCCAACAGCTCCTCGACCAGCCGCTTGTGCCAAGCGTACGCAAACACCTGGTTGCCGCGAATCGGATCGTCCTCGCTCAACCAGGGCGCGTTGTCCGCGTGGTAGCCGTAGGCCGCGCCGCTGGAGGACACGATCAGGTGCCCTACCCGCGCGGCCAGGCAGGCGTCGAGCACGCGCTGGGTGCCGCCAACATCAACGCTGTACTCGAACGCGCGATCACTGTGTTGGCCCGGCGTGACGATGGAAGCCAGGTGCACCACCGTGTCCACCGCGTGCTCACGCAATAGCGCTTCGAGTCCCGGCGCACGGATGTCGGCCGTGGCGTAGATCACACCGGGCAGACGCCGTTCAAGCCAAACCTCGCGCACATCCAGTGCCACCACGCTGGCCAAGCGGCCGGACGCACGCTGGGCGGCCAGACCGGCAATCACCTGGCTCCCCAGGTAGCCGCCAGCACCGGTGACCAGGACCGACGTTGCGCTCATGGAAGCGCCTTCGCGCTGGTCGCCAGAGTTTTGGGCAGGCGCTTCATCCAGAAGGTGCTCAGCGCCATGCCGGCGAAGATGTGCCACACCCCCCACCAGGCCGTAACAATGGCCATGCCGCCCAGACCACCAAAGAAATTGAAGATCAGCACCAGGCCCAGGCCCGAGTTCTGAATGCCAGTCTCGAAGGACACCGCCCGGCAGTCCCGCTCGGCCAGGCCGGAGGCCCTGGCAAACCCATAACCCAGCGCCAGGGCGCCCGCGTTATGAATCAGCACCACGCCCACCACAAACTGACCGTATTGCAGGAAGAAACTCCAGTTGGCGGCCAGCGCGCCCGCCACAAACACGGCGAACACCAGCAGCGAAAAGATCCGCATCGGCTTGAGCGCCCGTGAGGCCAGAGTCGGAAAGCGGTGCGAGATGAACAGGCCCGCCCCCAGCGGCAGCCCCAGCAGAATGGCCACCTCCAGCAACATGCGCAAGGGGTCCAGCGAGAAGTCTCGCAGGATGGCGGCCATGCCCGGGTCCAGAGCGCCCCAGAAGGACACGTTGATCGGCGTCATCACCAGTGCGCCCAAGGTTGACAAGGTGCTGATCGACACCGACAGCGCGGCATTGCCATGCGCGCGGTAGGTGAAGAAATTGGAGATGTGACCGGCCGGACAGGATGACACCAGCAGCATGCCCAGTCCAATCGAGGGGTGCGGCTTGATGGCCAGGATCAGCAAAAAGGTCAGGGCCGGGAACAGGATGTGGTGCGACACCATGCCGATGGCCAGCGCCTTGGGCGTGCGCAACGCGGCCTTAAAGTCGGCCAGCTTGAGGTCCAGCGCAACGCCGAACATCACAAAGGCCAACACGAAGTTCAAGGCCAGCAGTGCTTGCGGATTGAAGTTGAGTTGAACCTGATCAATGGTGGGCATGGCCGGGCTCCAGAAGCAAGAGTGTCGGCCATTTTGGAGGACAAGGCATACTGGCAACAGGTTAATTTAGGACATGTCACATGCCCCTTCCCGAGCACGCCAGCCTGCGCGAACGCACCGATCTGCCACAGAAGATCGCCATGCTGGTGACGACACTGGCTGCGCAAGGTGTGTCGGCGCGCGATGTGTTGGCCGGCACCGGTATCGAACCGGCACAACTGGCTGATCCAGGCTTGCGGGTCAGCGCGCACAACCTGCTTGAAGTGCTGCAGCGCGCCAACCAGTTCAGCCGTGATGCCGGGTTTGCCTTGCGCGCTGGACTGTGCTTGCGGGCGGCCCAATTCGGTCTGTATGGCTACGCCCTGTTGGGCTGCACCACGCCGCGCGAGGCGATTGGCTTCGCACTGCGCTACCGCGCCTTGGCCAGCCCGCTTCTGGGTCTGCGCGCGCAGGAGTCGGCCACGCTGTTTTGCTGGCAGATCGAGGACAGCGTGCCCCTGGGTCACGCCAGCGAGTTGTTTCGGCTGGCCTGCGAGCTGCAACTCGGCACCCAGTTGGCGTTGCACCGCGAACTGATGGGCACCGGCATCAGCCCCAGCGCCGTTCGCGTGCCCTACCCGGCACCTGCCCACGCCAAGCAGTACGCGGAGCTGTTGAGCTGCGCCGTTGAGTTTGACGCACCCGGCTGCGAGATAGCCTTCGACGCGCAGTGGCTGGAACGACCCATAACAAGGCTCCGCCCGTCAGCCGGCGCGCTGGCCCGCCAGACCTGCGAGCGTTTGCTGGCACAACTGCCGCCGGTCAGCGGTATCGCCTTGCAGGTGTGCCAACTGTTACTGGCACAGCCGGGTCGCTTCCCGGACCGAGAAGCACTGGCACAACGCCTGGGCATCAGCGCTCGTACCTTGCATCGCCAGTTGCTGGCGGAGGGCTGCTCTTACCAGACCCTTCTTGATCGGGTGCGCCATCGCTTGGCCAGCGACTACCTCAGCACTACCACGCTCACCACCGAAGACGTGGCTGCGGCGCTGGGGTTCTCGGATGCGGCCAACTTCCGCCAGGCGCTCAAACGATGGAGTGGCCTGCGACCCAGCGCGTTCCGGCCGCGTGGCTTACGACGCGCGATGGACACTGAATCCGCGCCAGCATCAATTCCACCCAGCCTGTCGTAACATGCCATCCATGAGGCGAATTCATGTCGACGGCGCACACCTGGAAGTGCAACATATCGCGGCCCGTCCCGGCGCCGCGCCCATGGCACCGCTGGTGTTTCTGCACGAAGGATTGGGCTCGGTCGCCATGTGGCGCGATTGGCCCAAGCAGGTGTGCCTGGCCACCGGGCGCGAAGGCTGGGTTTACTCGCGCCGCGGCTACGGCCAGTCGGACGCAGTGCCCGACGTACGCGGCAGCTCCAAGCATGCAGACGGCCAGCGCAGCGGGCGACTGCTGCCCGACTATATGCACCACGAGGCCTGGATCGTTTTACCGGCCCTGCTGGAGGAATTGGGTTTGGTGGCGCCGGTGCTGCTGGGTCACTCCGACGGCGCCAGCATCGCGTTGTTGCACGCCAGCCGCCACGCCGTCGCGGCTTGCATCGTGATGGCGCCGCACGTGATGGTGGAAGACATTTCAGTGCAATCGATCGAACAGGCACGCGTAGCTTTTGAGTGCGGCGACCTGCGCGCCCGCCTGGCNNGATTGCCGGACCCTGCACGCGCCGGTGTTGGCGGTTCAGGGTTTTGACGACCCCTACGGCAGCATGGATCAGATCGACCAGATTCTGCTGCCGGCGCATCAAATCGAGCGGGTCAAACTGGCGGCCTGCGGTCACTCGCCGCACCGTGATCAGCCGCAACTGACCACCGCGCACATCACCCGCTTCCTGGCCGAACAGCCCTGACGCCCGCCATTGCCACGGTCAGTTGAGGACCGAGCGTCAGGTTCAACCCGAACGGCACTGAGCTATTGTGCTGGACTCGCAGCAGGGTGGGAGCACACGCCGCCGTTCGTGTCCCCCGCCCTTCGAGCTCCTCCTTGACCTCACTTTGGCGTGTGCCCCCACCCCGCTGCTGCGAAGGGCTTCGTTTTTCGCTGGCCAAGAAACCACGCGACCTGGGGATCAGGCTGCCTGGGTGTTCTGCGCAGGTAAAGGGGGAGCCCGCAGGGCGGAGGACACGGAGCAGAACATCCAGGCAGCCTGATACCCGCGCCAGCCAAATGGCCCATGCTCTCTTGTGCAGTCGATCCAACCCATCTGCATCGATCAACCACCCAACTGGAATTCCTTGGGTAAACACGTTAAGTAAGTACCAGTCGGTTTAACCCCGTTTGGTCGCGCCAGCCGTATATGGCTGACCGATCCACTCTGGAGTTCATCATGAAACTTCCCGCTACCTTGTTTGCCGCAGCCTTGCTGGCGGGCGTTGTCACGCTGGCCGACGCGGGCGCGCGAGTCGACGTCGCCATCGTCGACCGCAGCACGGGCGAAAAACTTGACATCTACCGCCACCGAGGACGCCTGTACGTTGCCGGAACCCCCGGCAACCGTTACGCGGTGTCGCTACGCAACAAGTCCGACGCCCGGGTGTTGACGGTGGTGGCGGTTGACGGCGTCAATGCCATTTCGGGCCAGACTGCAGCCCCCAATCAACCCGGCTATGTGTTGTCGCCCTGGCAATCAACCGAGGTATCCGGCTGGCGCAAGAACATGGATGAGGTGGCAGCTTTCTATTTCACCAGCCTGGACGACAGCTACGCGGCGCGCACCTTGCGTCCCGCGCACGTTGGCGTCATTGGCGTGGCGGTGTTTCGGGAAGCCGAGCCGCCACCGCCCCCATCACCCGCCATCACCTCTGAGGCCGGACCCGACCAACGCGCGGACCGGGCCAGCAC
>CXWL01032608.1_pt1 | contig 11636 bp, 9 predicted proteins | sample 590931 | NCBI WGS metagenome assembly CXWL01 (sample SAMEA3498368, study PRJEB10139) | groundwater metagenome | biome: water well; material: biofilm material | place: Germany | collected 2015-04-27 | reverse complement strand
TGATCCAGGATCCACCGGAGAAAATCTGACCCTGTCCGGCTTGGACTGGGACCAGGTGCGTCCCGGCGTCAGGTTAACCATTGGTCCGGAGGTCCAACTGGAGGTGACGAGCTATACGACGCCCTGCAGCCATAATGGATGTTGGTTTCGGGATGAGGATTTCTCTCGCATGTCCCAGAAAGTGAATCCAGGGTGGAGTCGGGTCTACGCGAAAGTGCTGCGTGGTGGTGTGGTACGGCCGGGAGACAAAGTGACAATTGAATCGTAAAGCGTATTTCGTGAAGCGTGAAGCGCTGGACGTAGGAGACTCACCGTTGCTCCCGAGATACGATTTGCGAACGACGAAGGGCGAAGATGATGGACCGTGTCCTCGAACCAGAACTCATGGATGATCCGACGCAGGCCGAGGCCTACGCGCGGGCAGACTTTGCGCAAGAGAATCAAGGATTCGTCGATCGCTTCAAGGAATACTTTCCGGATTGTTTGCAAGGAAAGGTGCTGGATCTCGGCTGCGGCCCAGCCGATATTGCGATTCGATTCGCCACACTGTATCCAGCCTGCCAGGTTATCGGCATTGATGCCTCGGCGCCGATGATTCAGTTGGGTGGGCAGGCGGTGAAGGCAGCAGGATTGGCAGACCGCATTACGTTGCGGTGCGAACGGTATGAAGAGGTTGCCGGCGCCAGAATCGTTGATGCTGCGATCTCTAACAGCCTGCTTCACCACCTGCCAAATCCATTGCAGTTCTGGCAGAAGCTTCGTCAGTTGGTGAAACCTGGGGCACCGGTGTTAGTAATGGATCTCCTTCGTCCGGAATCACCCGACGCGGCGCAAGCCATTGTCGATCAGTACGCAGCCAATGAGCCGGATATCTTACGCCGTGATTTTTACAATTCCCTACTGGCTGCTTTCACGGAGGATGAGATCGGGTCCCAGCTGGCCCGCATGAATCTCACACGATTATTGATCGATATCCCGGATGATCGACATTGGGTGGTGGGCGGAATTATTTATTGAGTGGAGGCTAAAAAGGAAGTGAGATGCGAAGGATTATGTGTTTGAACACTATCTCAGGACGATTTCGTGATCACCTCACCGCATTCGCTCTATTCGCGTTGAGTGTCACAATTCCGGTTGGGTGCAACAATCGTGAGGCCATTCTCGTGATCGAGAAACCAACGGATGTCCACAGCATGGACCAGGTCCCTCCTTCGCCTGACAATGCCGTTGCCGGCGTTCAGCCAGGTCACGTCATCGTCACGCTGGCGGCAGGTGAAACGGCAAGAACCGTTGGCGTCTATCAGGGCAAGGACTTTGACGCGTTCCAAGTCAAGCTGTCAGACGGCACCGAGGGGCTCATTCTTGCCGGGGATACCTTCAAAGTCGTGTCCCGATGAGACATGTGAGTGTCAGGAAAGCAACTCCAAAAGAAAGCGAACAGTATGAGGAAGGCTTCCTCTAAAGCAGTGAAAGACGACCTTCGGCCAGAATACGATTTAACCAAGCTGACAAAGGCCATGCACGGAAAATACTATAAGCAAGCCATGACGGGAGCAAATCTTGGGCTAGATGGTGTAGTCACGAGATTGTAAGCCAGAGAGCGAGGCATCGGATGTGGACAGCGGCGAGGAAGGACGTGCTGGTTGTGGCGTCGCGCGTCGCAATGCCCCGCCATCGTTTCAGATGCAGGAACGCATTTTCACCCACGTGGCGGAGCGTATAGAGGTCTTCGTCCTACGGTCTTTGCACGGTGCGGGTTTTCTTGGGCGGGATGACGACGTTCAGGCCCCGTGCTCGCGCCAGGGCAAGAATCGCATCGGTGTCATAGCCGTTGTCCGCACTCAGAGGACCGGCATCCCGCCCCTCAATCAGGCGGCCAGCCTGCGTCCAATCTGCTGCGGGACCTTGTGTCCCAAGGACGCTGACTGGCATCCCATGCGCATCCACGGCCAGAGGTCTCTGGGTGTTGAGCCCCCTTTGGTGCGACCCATCTCCTGATGGCCGCATGGGGGGGAACCTTGCCATGGCTGGCGTCGAGCATCAGCCAGTCGTAATCCGGTTCGTCCATCAGAACGTCCAGCAGGGTTTCCCATACCCCCGTATCCCGCCAGCGGATAAACCGGCGCTGCGTAGTGCGCCAATCCCCCCAGGGCAGGCGGCACATCCCTCCACGGCGCACCGGTGCGGAGGATCCAGAACACGGCGTTGATAACCAAACGGGTGTCTCGCGCAAGGTCTCCCCCTACGCCTTCGCGTCCGGGCAGATGCCGCCCTCGTACTTTCCATGTTTCCGCAGCTATATCGTGGTGGCGGTGGGCCGGGATCGCCTTTTTCTTGAGCGCCTCCTTCGTGGGCCCCATGATTCCCTCACATCTTCAATCTCGTGACTTCACTATCTAGGGGCCTGTAACAACTGAGTCTGTACTGATTCGTCGAGACGGATCACAGTATTTCCACTTTAGGATCTTGGGAGCCTTATTGTAGTGACGGATGTCGCGCATGAGCTTGTGGGCAAGGTCTTTCACCGAGGTGAAGACACCCCGCGCAATGACGTCGCGTTCGATCTTGCCGAACCACAGGTCGACCTGATTGCGCCACGACGAATAGGTAGGGGTAAAGTGCAGCCGCATGTTGGTGTGCTGAGCCAGGAAGTCCGCCACTCGCGGGGTCTTGTGCGCCGAGAGAGTAGCCGAGAGAGTATCGGCAATCACATGAATCTCTTTGCCCGTGGGCTGGCTCGTCACGAGGTCGGTCAGAAAGGCGACGAATTGCTCGGAGGTATGGCGCACGGTGGTCTTTCCGAGCACTTCGCCGGTCTTGGTATTGAAGGCTGTGTAGAGAGACAGCGTGCCGTGCCGGTAATATTCGAACCCCTGTCGTTCCGCTTGCCCCAGCGACAACGGCAGCACTGGATCTTTGCGGTCGAGGGCCTGGATCGCTGTTTTCTCGTCCACACAAAACACGGCGGCCTGCGGCGGCGGGTTCAAGTAGAGGCCGATGATGTCAGCGGCCGTACGCTCGAACTCCGGATCGTTGGATGCCATATAGCGCTCCAGCCGGTGGGGCTTGATCCCATGCTTCGTCCAGACTCGTGCCACGCGCATGTGACTGACTCCGAGGTGGGCCGCGAGTGTGCGGGTACTCCAGTGCGTTGAGCCGTCGCGCGCCGCGCGCCGCGTGGTCTCCAGGATGCGGGCTTCTGTCTGAGGGGGGTGTCGCAGGGGAACTGGCCCACGATGCCGGCTGTACAGCCCCGCCAACCGTTCCACAGCAAACCGCTGGCTCCAGGTCGCGCCAAAGCCACGACTACACCCCAGGGCGTGACACACGGAATCCCAGGTCCCCCTCCCGCAGCCCGGAGCAGAATCGCTCGGGCTCGCCGTGCATCTTCGGCTCGTCCGGTCCGGCTCCTCGCTCGTCGGGTAAGTTCCATCCGTTCACGTTTCGTCAGGACTATCGCGCTTTTCATGAACACGATTAAAGTCTATAAATAGATGTTACAGTCCACTCGTGCGGTCCTTCTTCAGGCATCCGAGTGTTGCCTATATTACTGACTTCTGAGTAATTACGTAGTATTTCTGAATCGATGCTGTTAAACTAAACCGACGTTCGCCATCTACGAGCAGCATGGTGCCAACCTTTCTCATTCGAGGCTATCGTGAAGACGATGGAAACGGATGTGTGCGTCGTCGGGGGCGGACCGGCGGGTAGCACGCTTGCCGCACGACTTGCCGAATTTGGAAATGACGTCCTCCTCATAGAGCGAGCCGAATTCCCCAGAAGACATCTTGGTGAATCCTTGACGCCCGGCGTGCGTCCGTTGCTAGAGGCAATCGGCGCTGGTGACGTCGTTATTGAAGCCGGTGCGTCCGCGGTAGAATCGGTCCTGGTGAATTGGGATGAGGGTTTTCGGGAACGGACCGATCCGGAGGCGCAGGGCCTGTTGGTGGATCGGGGGAGATTCGACACCCTGTTACTCGAGCACGCTCGGGCAGCCGGTGTGCATGTGCTCCAGCCGGCCATTTTCCGGGATTGCAGTCCGTTTGCCGGAGGGTGGCGGATTAGTGTGGAGCGTGGTGGAGAAACGATCTGCTTCAGTACTCGATTTCTCGCAGATGCCAGCGGCCGGGCGTTTGCCACACGCGGGAGGAAGCGCCGGACCGGCGCGCGAACAACCGCGTTTTACGCGTACTGGCAAGGCGCCGATCTCCCGAGGCGGCCCCGTATCGAAGCCGGCTCCGATGCCTGGTATTGGGGTGTTCCGCTACCGGACGGCATCTACAATACATTGGTCTTCGTCGATCCCCGAACATATGGGCCGAACCGATTTCACGAATTGGTGGGCCGCTCAGGTCTGCTGGAGGAATGCCGGGATATCAGTTTGGTCTCGCCGATTCAGGCGGCTGATGCAACACCATATATAGACGAGGAAAGCGTCACCCACCACAGCATCAAGGTTGGCGATGCGGCGCTCTCGATTGATCCTCTCTCGTCGAGCGGAGTGCAGAAGGCAATCCAGACGGCACTCTCGGGCGCGGTGGTCGCGAACACCCTGGTGCGAAAGCCGGAATCCAGGGTTGCCGCCATGCAATTCTATCGGTCGAGTCTCGGNNTCGCGGAGGCGTCGGCACGTCACCGCCGCTGGGCGGGCGAATACTACAGCGTCGCGGCGGCCACTCGCACCGGTGAGTTCTGGAGGCAGCGCGCGTTACGGAGCGCTCCCGCGGAGGCCGCGCCGTCCTTCACTGCGAGCAACGTTGCAGTGAAGAACTTCGCGGGAAAGCCGTTGGCCCTGTCGCCGGAACTCAGGTTCGTGGAATCACCCTGTATCGACGGCGAGTTTGTGACCGTGAAGTCAGCGCTGCATCATCCTTTCCTCGACAGACCTGTGACTTACGTTGGCGGCTGCGAAATACCACCGCTGGTTCGCAAGGTGCGCGAGGGCATGAAACCGATGGAAATCGCGCTGCTATGGTCGGACCGCGTTCCTATTAGGACAGGGCTTGCCCTAACGGGATGGTTGTTGGGCAAGGGGCTGTTGGTTCCGGCAGCGCGATGAGAAAGCCGAACAGGAACGGTGGGCGCCGAATCGCGTTGTTTCGTGCATAGTATTTGTTTGGCTGTTGGGATACACGGCATGCTTGGATCGCGATCGCGCGGAGCGCGACATGTCCCCACCGTACGTCTTAGAAGTTTCAGGAGGAACTTGAATGGCACCTCAAGAAAAACGCGGCGCTGGTAGCGACCCCGATCCGGAAGACACCCGCTCGCTACCGGAGCATCTCCTCAAGCGGCCTGAGATGACGTGGCATGATCAACTGGTCAACCTCCTGCACTTGGGCGTGGTATTCGAGCACACGCTGATGGTGCAATACCTCTACGCGGCCTATTCCATGGGCGGCGATCAGATACCAATAAAACACCGCGTGAAGGTGAAGGAGTGGCAGGAGTCGCTCCTCGCTGTGGCTCGTGAGGAGATGGGCCACTTGCTAACCGTGCAAAACATTCTCACGTGGTTGGGCGCCAGCTTCAATCTGAGCCGCGACCGGTTTCCATGGGCCATCGAATGGTTCAATATGGAGCCGTTCAGCCTAGGATCCCTCGCCTGCTATATCAATGCCGAGATGCCGGAAACGATGCGGTCGGGCGGCACATCTTTCCCTGAACGGGAACAAATCGAGGACCTTGCGAGGGACCATCTCGGCAAGGGCGCGAAACCAGTGCATCCGGTGGCCGAGGTCTATCACGAGATCCTGAAGCTCCTGGCACACCCGAGCCGTATTCCCGAAGCCAGCCTGCATCCTGAGACTTACCTGTCGCAAGCATCATGGGATGAATGGGGACGCGGTTATCGGCCACAACCGCGGGCCCTCGATCCGCAAGGCGGTTTGCTCGAAGCCCCTGAGCATGTGCACCGCGCCGCGCAGTTCGATTCGAACGTTCTGGTTTACCAGGTCGCTACCCGGACGGACGCCCTTGCGGCGATATATGCGGTCGCCTTGCAGGGAGAGGGCATAGCCGGTTCCGATAAACTGGGCGAAGAGTTGCAAATCCGACAGACGGCCGGTTCCGATAAAGCGGGCGAATGGTCACACTTTCAGCGGTTCATCAAGATCTACCGGGAGTTTCGGAAGATCAACGACGGGAGTTGGAACCCGGCAGTGCTGGGGCCGACCAACCCGAACACCAACGATGATCCTTCGGCGCCAAATCGGGAGGGGTACATCTCCTGTGAACGATCCCGCAATTGGGCCGTGCTGCTGAACGTGCGCTACAAGATGATGTATCGGTACCTGTCGCATCGGCTCAAAACTCCCGCCCTCGCGCAGCCGGACGAACCCAATCTGCGCGCCATGTTAGTGCATCGCATATTTGGAGAAATGTACCAGTTGAAGGCCTTGTCGGGGCGGTTGTTTAAAATGCCGCTGCGCGATCGCGACGCCAACCCTAAGACACCTGTTGATAAACGCCGGACTGCGGGCCCTCCTTTCGAGCTGCCGTGGAATTTGCAAATCCCTGCTTCCGATTACGACTGCTGGTGCATGCACAGAGACGCGCTGGCTGCTTCGCGTGCTGCGATCGACGCCATTCTGAAGATGGCCCCCACGCTAGAGGAGAAGACCTATCTCGAGACGTTGCGTAACCTGGACGCCCAGACGGCGACCTGGATTGACAAGATCATGGCCGGATTTAATAGCCCAGTGAGGTATACAACATGACGATCCACGAGTTGCGCATCCTTCCTCCGTTTGCCATTGGACGGCTGGGTTCGGCGAAGGAGCCTCAAGACAATTACACGATTGAAAACAATCCCGACGAGCCGCTGGGCTACCGGCGGATTCTTGGCGCGGAAACCCTCACAGTGAACGAGACGACTGGCGAGATTGTGGGGAAAAGCGTTCCGCACACGATCCGATTCAAAACCCACGGGAAAATCCGTCCGGTGGCACCATTCCTGGAAGTATTCGCAGTGGTGCAGGAACAGCATGGGAACAGTGTGTCCGAAGAGATTGTGCCGCTCGATCAGAATCTGCTGACGAAGCTGGGGGGGGGGCGGGCCAAGCTTGAGTGGAGAGTGTCGGTCGCGAACCGCAAGGTGATGCGGCGTACGGGAGATCCCAGCGATATGGTGGCAGCGGATACGGGTTGGTTTTCGGATCACCATAGCCATGCTCTCCTTGGCTTGTGCAAAAACTTTGTGCGCGGCGGTTCCATCCACTTCGGGCACGTGCGCTTTATCCGTCCCAACGACGATTTCGGGGGGATCCGTCTTCGCTTTACGCCAGGCCAAGGGTTAATCTATGGACCTAAAACGGGCACGCCTGATATGGCCATCCCCTCGGAGCGTGCTATCTACGACGCGTCTAAAGGCTGGGTCGGATTCGGCGAGGATAAAGAGCAGATCAAGAACGAGACCGTACCACCCTCGCTGTATGCGATAAAACCGCCGGCTCCATCCTGGCAGAACGACTCAATTGCGATCAGCCGCGGGTATCTGGACGACGCCTGCGACGGCTTCGTGGAAGTCCGTTTGACGTTAACTGCAGGGCCTGTGCTGACTGCAGCCGCACGAATTTGCTCAGCGCCTCCCGCAGTCGTTCCCGATTCGCTCTTCATTCGCACCCTGGCCGACGATCTTGAGCAGGTAATCCACGGTCCGGAGGTATCCAAGCACGAGCCGTACGAGACGACTCGCGATCGCGCCATCGACATCATCCGGCGGGCATATGAGACGGTACGATTCATGAATGTGGCGGCCCTGAACGGCAACAATCTTCAGGGCCGTTCCGCCCTTTCGCTGGATTCCATGCCGGAAGAAGAAGCAGCCGACACGGAACGCGCGATTCGCCCCGTGATGGCCTCCGGCTCTGTGGATACGCTTGCAATTATGACGCTCCATGAGCAGGTCTTTGCCGCATTGCGCGGAGGAGCGGCTCCGTGGTTTCTGAAATTGCTGCGGCGTCCCGACGAAGTTGCCGACTTCACCGACCGGGGACGGAGAAAAATGCCGGCGTTGATGTGTGGTGCCGATAACAGTTATCTGGCGCTGACGCACAGGCAGATCGATTCCATCCGCAAAGTGGCGGAAGAGGCGCCATTTCAGAGTCCGCTACCGACGCCCCGCGCGGATTCACTTAAGCCGCTGAATCTGACCGCTCAACTGCACTACGAAGCCCTGGGCAACCCCATCAGTTCGCGCCCGGTGACAGCGGTAGCGAATTGTTGTCCTGGCCTGGAAGTAGATTTCCGCGCGGTTTGGCGGCGGATGTTCAAAGGGATCGTGCTGCGGGAGTACGACAATCTGGTGATGGAGGTCGATCCGGAGGTTAAAGATCGGGCGATAAAGGCGCTGAAGGGCCGACGATTGTTGCGGGTCCGGCTGCCGGAGGACAAGAAGCTGGCGAGGGAAAAACAGAGAAAGTTTCTGATGTATACGCCGATCAAGGGGCCCGCATCGTCGGATCCGGAAGGCGAAATCCGTTTGACCACGCAACTCAATCCTCACGGTCTCGCGCCCGTGGAATGGTCCAACGCACTCGCCCACATCCTGAGCGAGCGCCAGGGAAAGAAGGTCCTGTGCGATTTCACCAAAAACCTGCCTGCGGAGCAGCAGGATATGCAACAGCCCTGCATCGACGACCCGCGGCGCCAGCGCAACTATATCACCGTGGAGTTCGAGGTCCGGAAGTTCTTCGACGGCGATACGGCTGTGATTTCGAAAGCCTTGGCCAGCGCCGGAGAGCTTACGCAGGGGCTTTGTTCACCCTGGCAGAACGACTATCGAGAATGTTCGTGTTACTACTGGGCCTCCGCGCGCCCGGATTACGTCAACGTGGAACCAGCGGGCAACGGCCTGAGCAAAGGCGACAACTGGTTACAAAAGGACCACGGCACGGGGGTCTACGTGCCAGATGACTACGTGGATTCGCGGCTCGTCCTCTACGATGAATTGTTCCTGGAATGGGAACACTGGTTGAGGTTCCAGGTAGGTGGCAGGGATTATATGGAAGATGCCCAGGATCCGGAACGCCGTCACCAGAGGATTGCCGGTGAGTAAGGCTGAGGCTAGGCGGTACATGCAAGCGTCCGCGCCTCGCGTCCCGCAGCTCCATCTGATTGAGACCGCCCGTGGCCGGAACCTATTTGTTGCCGATGGTAGCCGGCTGTTCGCCGTGGGCGCAGATCTATACGGCTGTCTTGAAGCCGCGGCCGCGGCCGGCGGCAAGAACGAAATCGAGAGGCTGTTGGAACAGGTCGGTCTCGGGGGGAATCCGCTGATCGACGATGCGCCGCTGGCCCCCCCCGCGGTTCACGCGCTCTCGCTGGCGGTCGCGCAGAAGTGCAATCTGGGCTGCACCTATTGCTATGCGCAACAGGGCGAATTCGGGGGTGCGGGGAAGAATATGGCCCTTGAGGAGGCAACGCGCGCTGTGGAACTCCTGGTGAACGGCGCCGAAGAGGGTGCGCGGCTGAACCTCGCCTTCCTCGGTGGCGAACCCTTGGTCAACCGGGCTGTTCTTCAGGCCGCCACATTGCACGCGGCGCAGATGGCTGAACGTCGCGGCAATCCGATCACGTTTTCGGTCACTACCAACGGCACGCTCCTTACTGAGGCGGACGCGGACTTCTTTGAAACCCACGGTTTCGCGGTGACCATCAGTCTGGACGGTCCACGGGAGGCACACAACGCGCTGAGGCCTTTCAAAAGCGGCAAAGGGAGCTTCGACGCGATTGTTCAACGGATTCGACCATTGCTTGCACTTCAGCGTCGGATGCAGGTGTCGGCGCGGGTGACGGTTACGCCTGCCAACCTCGAGCTGCGCCGTGCGCTCGACCAGTTCATCGACCTCGGTTTCCACAGCGTCGGATTTTCGCCGATGCTCAGCGCGCCGGACGGCAACGGCGAAATGGGGAGCGCGGATCTTGAAATCATGCTGGCAGAGATGATCGATTGCGGGAAGGAGTTCGAGCGACGCACACTCAACGGGGAGCGGTATCCGTTTGCGAACATGGTCAATGCTATGCGTGAGATCCAGCGAGGGACGCATCGGCCCTATCCGTGCGGCGCAGGCGCCGGCTACCTAAGTGTCTCGGCCGATGGCGAATTGTCCGCCTGCCATCGTTTCGTCGGGGACGAAGCGGGCGCCATGGGCTCTTTGAACGAAGGCGTCGATCAAAAGCTGCAAGCGGAGTGGCTCGTCAATCGTCACGTCCACCGTCAGGAACCGTGTAGGACGTGCTGGGCACGTTATTTGTGCGGCGGGGGTTGCCATCACGAAGTGATTCACCGGGGACGGCCTGCCTGCGACTATATACGGGGCTGGTTGCACTACTGCCTGGAAGCGTGGCTACGCTTGCCACGAACCGCGGCTGACGGGCTTTCCCAGGGCTCCGATGCCCGTAGTTCGAGGCCAGTCTGAGGCCGGTTCGGAACACGGGACAGTTTTTAGGGGGGTGCTGCGCCAGCCGGTTCGACTACTTTAGCAGAGTCCCTTCCGTTTCAAGCATCCGGTTCAAACGTCGGCTCCGGCCTCCTGCATTTTTCCGGATAGGTAGGTATCATAGGCGGCGAGATCCAGCAACCCGTTGCCGCTGAGGTTGAAGACAATCACTTTCTTGCGGTTTTCTTCCCGGCACCGAATTGCCTCGTCGATTGTGACTGCGATCGCATGAGCGGATTCAGGGGCAGGTACGATGCCTTCCGTTCGCGCAAACTCGATTCCCGACCGGAACACCTGCATTTGAGGCACCGCAACCGCATCGATCAGGCCGAGTTTTTTGCAATGACTGACCATGGGCGACATCCCGTGATAGCGCAGGCCACCGGCGTGAATCACAGGCGGCATGAACGTGTGGCCGAGCGTGTGCATCATCATGAGCGGCGTCATCTGTGCCGTGTCACCGAAGTCGTAGCGTAGTTCGCCCTGGGTGAGGGAGGGGCAGGAAGCCGGTTCAGCGGCAATGATGCGATAGCTGTTTCCCGACTTGATCTTTCCCGCGACAAAGGGGAACGCAAGGCCGGCAAAATTACTCCCGCCCCCGGCGCAGCCAATGACGATGTCGGGACCTTCCCCCGCCATCTCCATCTGCTTGATGGTTTCCTGCCCGATGATGGACTGGTGCAGGCACACGTGGTTCAGCACGCTACCAAGCGAGTACTTTGTGCCAGGACTCGTCGCCGTGTCTTCAATTGCTTCGGAAATCGCGATGCCCAAGCTGCCGGAACTATGCGGGTCTTCGGAGAGTATCTTGCGGCCAAACTCCGTTTGTGAGCTTGGGCTAGCGTGAACCGTCGCGCCGTACGTTTGGATGAGCAACTTTCGGTACGGCTTCTGGTCAAAGCTTACCTTCACCATGTAGATGGTGCATTCCAAGCCAAAGACGGCACAGGCAAATGCCAGCGCGGAGCCCCACTGCCCGGCGCCCGTTTCGGAAGCCAGTCGTGTGGTGCCGGCAACCTTGTTGTAGAAAGCCTGCGGAATCGCCGTGTTGGGCTTGTGGCTGCCCGCTGGACTAACTCCCTCGTACTTGTAGTAAATGTGCGCGGGCGTCCGTAGCGCTTTCTCAAGACGGACGGCGCGCAGGAGTGGCGTGGGGCGGTAGAGCGAGTAGACGTCGCGTACTTCTTGCGGGAT
>CXWL01000131.1_pt1 | contig 11637 bp, 12 predicted proteins | sample 590931 | NCBI WGS metagenome assembly CXWL01 (sample SAMEA3498368, study PRJEB10139) | groundwater metagenome | biome: water well; material: biofilm material | place: Germany | collected 2015-04-27 | reverse complement strand
ATGAACTCCGGTTCATGCGGGACAGAATCCGGCTTATAGGTTTCCTCGCTCGCGCTTTTTTCGATTTTTGCGGTGCTTCAATTTCTCTACCCGGTCTTGCGATGAGGGGGGATGGCCTTGGAGGCTCTTGACCCTCATCTGGCGTGGTGTTAGGATCTCGCATTCTTTCCTATTGATATTGCACAAATTTCTGTGTGGATTGGCCAGCGGTTCTATGCTGGCCATTTCGTGAAGGGCTGCACGTTCTTGAAAACAGTACTCCGGGCATCCGGGGGAGGGAAACGATATGAAGCTCAACGGGTCTGAGATATTAATCGAGTGTCTCAAGCGGGAGGGGGTCAAAACGATCTTCGCGCTTCCCGGTGGCGTGGTCCTCAAGATTTTCGACATGCTCCATCAGCAGAAAGACGTAGACGTCATCTTGACGCGGCATGAACAGGGTGCCGGCCACATGGCCGAGGGTTATGCCAAGGCGACGGGGAAAGCGGGGGTCTGTTTGGTGACGTCAGGTCCCGGTATGACCAATGTCATTACCGCGTTGGCTGATGCCTATATGGACTCCGTTCCGCTGGTATGTTTCAGCGGCCAGGTGCCCACGAGCCTGATCGGCAACGATGCCTTTCAGGAGGCCGACAACATTGGGCTCAGCCGACCGTGCACGAAGTACAACTTCCTCGTGAAGGATGTCAACGATCTCGCGATGACCATCAAAGAGGCATTTTACATTGCCACGACAGGCCGTCCGGGTCCCGTCCTGGTTGATATTCCCAAAGACGTGTCGATGGCCACAACCGAATTTGTCTACCCCACCTCCGTCTCGATTCGCGGGTATAACCCGACGTACGACGGCAACAAGTGGCAGATTAAGCAGGCGGCCGAAGCCATCATGAAGGCCAAGAAGCCGATTCTCTACGTCGGTGGCGGCGTCGTATTTTCAGGCGCCTCGGCAGAGTTGATCGAGCTAGCGGAACTGACGCAGATCCCGGTCGATATGACCCTCATGGGGCTCGGGGCATTTCCGGGAGAACACCAGTTGTCCTTGGGGATGCTGGGCATGCACGGCACCTATCAGGCCAACATGGCGATGCACTACTCTGATCTTGTGATCGCGATCGGGGCGCGTTTTGATGACCGGGTCACGGGGAAGGTGTCTGAGTTTTGTCCCCATGCCAAGGTCATTCATGTCGATATCGATCCGACGTCGATCAGGAAGAACATCCACGTCGATATTCCGATCGTCGGTGACTGCAAGACCGTCCTGCGCGAGTTGAATCAGATTCTTCGCGCGTCGGTCAACGGGGAGCAGAAGGAACTACGGAAGCCCTGGTGGAAGCAGATTCGGGAGTGGGAAGCCGCTCACCCGTTGTCGTATCAGCAGGATGCGGATGGACCGATCAAGCCGCAGTATGTGGTGAAGCGTCTGTACGAACTCACCAAGGACCGTGACCCGATTGTCTCAACCGATGTGGGCCAGCATCAGATGTGGGCCGCGCAATATTTTAAGCTGGCCAAGCCGAATCGCTGGTTGACCTCCGGTGGATTGGGGACCATGGGCTTTGGGTTTCCCGCGGCGATGGGCGCTCAGGCGGCATTTCCAGGACGGTTGGTGCTCTGCATTGCGGGGGACGGCAGCATTCAGATGAATATGCAGGAGATGGCTACTGCCGTGGTAAGCAAGCTCCCGGTGAAGATCATTGTGTTGAATAATCGGTTTCATGGGATGGTGCGGCAGTGGCAGGATTTGTTCTACCAGGGCCGCTATGCATCCAGCGATCTTGAGAATACGCCAGATTTTGTGAAGTTGGCGGAAGCCTATGGGGCCGTCGGTCTGCGGGCGAATAAGGTGGGTGATCTTGACGCGGTGCTCAAGGAAGCCATTGCGGTGAATGGGCCGGTGATTGTGGATGTGCCGACGTATCGGTTTGAAAACGTGTATCCGATGATTCCGGCCGGAGGGTGTAACCACGAGATGATTTTGGAGGATCCGCCGGAGTTGAAAACAAAGCAGGCAGGCATATCCAAAGTAACGCCGGACGGAAATGATACCGTCCTGACCGCGTAAGGTACTGGAATATGGAACACATTATTTCCGTCACGGTCGAGAATAAGTTTGGAGTGTTGTCCCGCGTCGCCGGGCTGTTCAGCGGACGGGGGTTCAATATCGAGAGTTTGTCGGTGGCGCCGACGCTGGATCCCTCGATGTCGCAGATGACGATTGTCACCTCGGGCGACGATCGCATCATCGAGCAGATTGTGAAGCATCTCAATAAGCTCATCGACGTGATCAAGGTCGTTGATCTGAATGAGAGTGAATTTGTGTCGCGCGAGACGGCCTTGATCAAGGTGCATACCAAGGCCGAAGATCGGGCAGAGGCACTCAGAATCGCGGATATTTTCCGGGCCAACGTCATCGATTCGACCCCGGCTACCTATACCATCGAGGTCACGGGCGATCCGAAAAAAATCGAAGCGATCATCAATCTGTTGCAGCCGCTTGGGATCAAGGAGCTGACTCGTACCGGGCGAGTGGCCGTGGCGCGGGAGCCGATTCGAGCCAGTGCGGTGCAGCCCAAAAAAGTAGCGCGCGAGTAGTCTGGAGTTCACGGCAGTAACTATTTCTGAAACAGGGCGTTTCTGAGGAGTTCATGATGAAGATTTACTACGACAAAGATGCCGACATTCAGCAGATTCGCAATAAGAAGGTCGCCGTGATCGGTTACGGCAGCCAGGGTCATGCGCATGCCCTGAACATGAAGGAGAGCGGCGTCAATGTGGTGATCGGTGTGCGCGAAGGGGCGTCGTGGAAAAAGGCTGAGCAGAGCGGACTCAAGGTCATGCCGGTCGCCGATGGGGTGAAGGCGTCCGATGTGGTGATGATCCTGGCGCCTGATGAAATGCAGGCCGCTATCTATCGCCAAGATATTGCGCCGAACCTGAAGCCTGGTTCATACCTCGCGTTCGGGCACGGGTTCAACATTCATTTCGGCCAAATTGTTCCTCCGGCGAACATCAATGTATTCATGGTTGCTCCCAAAGGGCCTGGACACTTGGTTCGGTCGGAATACACCAAAGGGAGCGGCGTGCCGTGTTTGCTCGCTGTTCACCAGGATCCGAGCGGGACGACGCGGGAGGTGGGTTTGGCCTATGCGAGCGCCGTCGGAGGCGGCCGCGCCGGCATCATTGAAACCAATTTCCGTGAAGAGACCGAAACCGATCTGTTCGGTGAGCAGGCCGTGTTGTGCGGCGGACTGACGTCGCTGATCCAGGCGGGCTATGAAACGCTGACCGAAGCGGGCTATTCGCCCGAGATGGCGTATTTCGAGTGTCTGCATGAAGTGAAGTTGATCGTCGATCTGATCTATCAGGGCGGGATTGCCAATATGCGCTATTCGATTAGCACCACAGCCAAGTACGGGGATATCACCCGGGGGCCCAGAGTGGTGACCGAGCAGACCAAGCAGGAAATGAAGAAGATCCTCGGCGAAATTCAGACCGGTCAGTTTGCCAAAGAGTGGGTGCTTGAGAATCAAGCCAATCGTCCTGTCTACAATGCGTTGCTTGCCAAAGGCGAAGCGCATCCCATCGAGGCCGTAGGGGCCAAGCTCCGGGCAATGATGCCCTGGCTGAAGAAAGATCAGCTGGTCGATAAGACCAAGAACTAGAAGGGGCGAGCCCTGTGGCTGATCGTGCCGTCGGTGTCCCGTTTGCCAAAGAGGGATTTCCCTTCATCGGAGCGGCAGCGGGCGTTACACTATTTTCTGGTTGGTTGGGGTGGACGCCGGTTGCCGTGGTGGCGGCTGGCCTGACACTCTTCGTGTCGTGGTTTTTCCGCAACCCCGCGCGGGTGATTCCGGAAGGTCCCGGACTGGTCGTGGCGCCCGGCGATGGGAAAGTCATCGCCATCGAAGAAGAGTTTGAGCCGCGGTATCTCAAAGAGCGCAGCCTCCGGGTCACGATTTTTCTGAACGTGTTTGATGTCCACATCAACCGGATTCCCTGCGAAGGGGTCATTGAAGATGTCCAGTACCAGCCGGGGCTCTTTTTGGTCGCCAGCAAGCCGGAGGCGACGATAAAGAATGAACAGAACGCGTTGATGATTCAAGCGGCCGGCGGTGCAAAGGTATTGTGTGTGCAGGTGGCAGGGCTTATTGCCCGGCGCATTGTCTGCTGGGTGTCCCCCAAGGACCGGGCTAGGCTGGGAGAACGGTTTGGTTTGATCCGATTTGGTTCACGGATGGACACATTTCTTCCCATCGGTACGAAGTTGAGAGTGGCCGTGGGAGATCGAGTGAAAGGCGGAGCAACCATCTTGGGAGACCTATAATGAAGGGAAACGGCTTGCGACAAACAGTGGGGAAGGAAGCACGAAAGCGTCAGGCCATGCATTTGATTCCCAATCTTTTCACGACGGGGAATCTCTTTTGTGGTGTCTATGCCATCCTGTCCGTCTTCAACGCCAACTATATGGCGGCAGCGATTGCCATTTTGGTCGCGATGATTTTTGATGTGCTGGATGGAAAGTCGGCCCGTCTGACGAATAGCACGAGCCATTTTGGACTGGAATATGATTCCCTGTCAGATGTGGTGTCGTTCGGAGTTGCCCCTGGTCTTCTGATTTATTCCTGGGCGTTGAGCGGACAGGGCATGTTCGGTGTCGCTGTGATGTTTGCGTATGTCGCGATGGGAGCCGTGCGGCTCGCGCGCTTCAATTCCACGGTTGCGCTGGCTGACAGCAAGTACTTCACCGGGTTGGCGATTCCCGCGGCTGCCGGGGTGGTCGCATCGCTGGTCATTCTCGATCATCATATTGTGCGGATGGGGACGGAAGTGAAGCCGGTCTTAGTGCTGATCATCACGCTCGCCCTTTCGTTCCTCATGGTCAGTACCGTGAAGTATCGCAGCTTTAAGGATATGAAGTTCAAAGGCCGCCAGCAGATTACCTATCTGGTGTGGGGTATTCTTGCGCTCATGATGATCGCGGCCTGGCCGGAGGTGATGTTATTTGTGGTGTTTTCCGGTTACGCGTTGATGGGACCGACTGAGCGAGTGTTCTGGCTGGTGGCAAAAACGGTTGGGAAGAAACCTCTTCCCAAGTCCGATCAGCCTGTGATAGAAACCAAATCGTAAGGCGACGACGAGGAGTAGTACGCGATCCGCACAGATTCGAGAGAGCCGGCGGGTGGTGCAAGCCGGTCTGTGTATCGCCGAACTCGCCTCCGAGCCGAATCCATGAACATCGAGTAATGGATTCCGCATCGCCCTCGTAAGGGGCCAATGAAGGGTGATGGATGACCCGGTGTCATTCGTTGCCGAACCAGGGTGGTACCACGAAGCGCACGAAGCCTTCGTCCCTGACCGTAATGGGGGGGCGAAGGCTTTTTCTATTTGAGGCTGCTGAAAAAGATCCCTCGCAGCGTTCTCGGTCGTTCGACCCCTTCGACGTACTGTGGGAGTACGCCTCAGGGATCGCCCTCCCTGCGGCCTTGCCCGTGGAATGGCGCGTCTCGGCGCGCCGGGGCTGGGAGGGGTGAGAACGGGGGCCTGTTTGAGCATCCTGATGGAAGCGTGAAGGAGGAGAAACCATGGAACGGATGATTCGAATTTTCGATACGACGTTGCGCGATGGCGAGCAATCGCCCGGCGCCAGCATGAACGTGGAAGAGAAAGTCATGGTGGCGAAGCAGCTGGCGCGGCTCGGCGTTGATATCATCGAAGCCGGCTTTGCCTACAGTTCGCCCGGTGATTTTGAGGCGGTTCGTCGGATTGCGCTGGAGGTCGAGGGGCCGACGGTTTGCAGTCTGGCGCGGGCTCGTCCGGAAGACATCGATCGGGCCTGGGAGGCGCTCAAGGGAGCGCCGAAGGCCAGGATTCATACGTTCCTCTCGACGTCCGACATCCACTTAAAGCATCAGTTCAGGATGACGCGAGAGGAGGCCAAGAAGCGCGCGGTCGAGATGGTGCAGCGCGCGCGGAGCTATATGCCCGACGTGGAATTTTCGCTGATGGATGCGAGCCGCTCGGACCAAGCCTATGTCTATGAGGTCATTGAAGCGGTGATTGCCGCGGGGGCAGGAACGATCAATATTCCCGATACGGTCGGCTATGCCGTGCCGCAAGAGTTCGGCGCGTTGATCAAAGGGATTTTCGACAAAGTGCCCAATGCGAAGCAGGCCGTGATTTCGGTCCACTGCCATAACGACCTGGGTGTCGCCGTCGCGAACAGTTTGGCGGCGATCGTTAACGGGGCTGGTCAGGTCGAGTGCACGATCAACGGGATCGGCGAACGGGCCGGCAACACGTCGCTGGAAGAAATCGTCATGGGGCTTCGGACCCGGAAGGACTTTTATCACGCTGATACGGGCATCCGGACGGAAGAGATCGCCAAGACGAGCCGGTTGGTGAGCAAGATCACCGGGATGGTCGTGCAGCCGAACAAGGCGATCGTCGGAGCGAATGCGTTTGCGCACACGTCCGGCATTCACCAGGACGGGTTGTTGAAGGATAAGACCACCTACGAAATCATGCGGCCGGAATCCATCGGACTGGTCGAAAGCAAGATGGTCATGGGCAAGTTGTCCGGGCGTCACGCATTCCGGCAGCGATTGGAAGATTTGGGGTATAAGCTCAGCGAGGAGGAGCTCAACCACGCCTTTGAGCGTTTCAAGAAGCTGGCCGATCAAAAGAAGGAAATTTTTGAAGAGGATTTGGAAGTGATCGTGTCGGAAGAGTTGGCCAAGATGACCGAGCGGATTGTGTTGAAGTCATTCCATGTCGAAAGCGGGACGAATCTCGTGCCGACGGCAACGGTGGAATTGAACATTGACGGTCAGGTAATCAAGGAATCAGGCACCGGCGACGGGCCGGTCGATGCGGTCTATCGGACGATTGCTGCCATCACGAAGACGAAGAGTAAGCTGTTGATGTTCGGCGTCAACGCCATTACGGGTGGGACAGACGCGCAGGGAGAAGTCTCCGTGCGCGTGGAGGAGGATGGTCGCACGGTCTCTGGTCATGGGGCGGATACAGATATCATCATGGCCGCGGCCCGAGCGTACCTCAATGCGTTGAATCGACTGGCGTATATGGCCTCGAAACAGGCGGAGGGGGAGCAGAAAGTCCGCTTGATTTGACCGTTCCCGCCACGCTAGAGTGACGGCCCCTGGTGTCCGCAAGTGGTGTGGGTACGGTGCGGACACGTTGGGGCTGTCTCCCATGCTCAAGCGCACTCTCTTGGAATGCCCCGAATTTCTTGCCGGAGACCACACGGTTCTTCGTGAACTGTTGCATCCGGCCAAACAGCCGGTGCAGTTGGGTTACAGTCTTGCGCATGGCCGATTGGCTCCCGGCCGCCGGTCCAAGTGGCACAAGCTGGTGTCCTCAGAGGTGTACTACTTCATCGCCGGGCAGGGCCGGTTCAGTATCGGGAGTGAGACTCAGCTCGTCGAAGGCGGATCCGTTGTGTATGTGCCGCCTGGAGNNCGTTGATCCGGCCTGGCGAAGTGAAGATGAGCAGGTCGCGGAGTAGAGAGTCCAGTCTGTTCGCGGAAGGAGTGGCGTGACGTGAAAGCGAAGATTGCAGTCTTGGCAGGTGATGGAGTCGGGCGCGAGATCGTTCCTGAAGCGGTCAAAGTGTTACAGGCTATCGGGGAAAAATATCTGCACACATTTGAATTCGCCTCGGCCGACATCGGCGGGCAGGCGATCGACAAAGTGGGTGTGCCGCTGCCGCAAGAGACCTTGGCCTTGGCCAAGCAAAGCGACGCGGTCCTGCTGGGCGCCGTCGGTGGCCCCAAATGGGAAGGGTTGGAGTACAGCCTCCGTCCTGAGCGGGCGCTGCTCGGTATCCGTGAAGCCTTGGGCCTCTATGCCAACTTACGTCCGGCCAAGGTGTATCCCAATCTGGTTGACGCCTCGACGTTGAAGCGCGAAGTGATCGAAGGGATCGATATTCTCGTCGTGCGTGAACTGACTGGTGGAATCTATTTCGGGAAACCGAAGGGGATTGAAAAGCTGCCGAATGGTGAAGAGCGCGGGGTGAACACCGAAGTCTATACGACCGAAGAGATTCGCCGGATCGGCAAGGTGGCGTTCGAAGCGGCGCGCAAGCGGCGGAAAAAGGTCACGTCGGTCGACAAGGCGAATGTGCTGGAGTCGTCCGAGTTGTGGCGCCGGGTGATGATCGAGGTGCAGAAGAGTTATCCGGACGTCGAATTGCATCACATCTATGTCGACAATGCCGCGATGCAACTGGTCCGCAACCCGCGCCAGTTCGATGTCATGGTGTGCAACAATATCTTCGGCGATATTCTCAGCGACGAAGCGGCCATGCTGACCGGATCCATCGGCATGTTGCCGTCGGCCAGTATCGGCGCCAAGGTCGGATTGTTTGAGCCGATTCATGGCAGCGCTCCGGATATCGCCGGAAAGAACATTGCGAATCCCATCGCGACGATCGCCTCTGCGGGCATGATGTTGTCCTACGCGTTCAAGCTCGAGAAAGAAGCCGAGGCCATCGAGCAGGCGATCGTCAAAACGCTCGATATGGGGTACCGCACCAAGGATATTCAGAGTCCGGGAACCAGAGTCGTCGGCACGACCGAGATGGGCGACGCGATTCTTCGCAATTTGAACTGAGGCGGAATTCTGTATGGCACCTCTGTTTACATCTTGGACTCTTGCGACGCGGGCTGGCATTGGCGAGCCCGGGTTTAGCGGTGACGGCAGGCCGGCTTTGCAGGCGTGCCTGAATGAGCCGAAGGGCCTGGCGATCGACGGCCAGGGAAATCTCTTTGTTGCAGACTCTGAAAACCACGTCGTGAGGCGGGTGGATCGCGTCACCGGTCTGATTTCTACTGTTGTCGGCTGCGCATCTGAAGAAGTCGCGCCGTCCCCTCAATCAGGCGGAGGCGATGTCGTCCCTGAGGAAGAAGTTGATCCCTTAGCCGAGACGAGCCAGAAGACGACAGAGCAGTTTACCCAACAGACGGATCTGAGCGGGACGGTGCGCTATCTCGTCGGGGCAGCAGCGCCAAAACGGTACGGGGGAGATGGCGGGCCTGCCACCGAGGCGCTGCTCAATTTTCCCACAGCAGTCGCAGTCGATGCGCAGGGCCACCTCTATATTGCCGATACGATGAACCATCGGGTGCGCCGGGTGGATACTCAGACCGGGATCATCACGACGGTTGCCGGCACCGGGCAGGCACGGTTTTCCGGCGACGGCGGGCCGGCTGATCGTGCGGCGCTCAACGAACCGGCCGCCTTGGCGGTCGATGCGCAGGGACAGCTGTATATCGCCGATCAGAGTAATAACCGTGTGCGGGCCGTCGACCTGAAGACCGGGATCATTCGCACGGTCGCAGGAATGGGATCGGCAGCCTATGATGGAGACGGAAAGCCGGCGGCGGAATCGAGCCTAGCCGGGCCCGGCGGGTTAGCGGTCGCGGCCGGGACGCTCTATATTGCAGATACGTTCAATAGTCGCATCCGATCCGTTGATCTTGTAACCGGTATGATTGCGACGGCGGTCGGCGACGGAGGGAGCTATCGCTATCAGTCGCCCGATGATCCGCCGTCTTCAAGTGTCTCCCGGCCCTCAGGGATTGCACTGGATCGAGAAGGTAATCTGTTCCTGACGGATTCGGATAGCCACCTGATTCGTCGATGGGACCGCACGACGGGTCTCTTGACGCGAATTGCCGGTACCGGGTCTGCCTCATCTGTTGGTGACAGTGGGAGGGCGTTGGAGGCAGGACTCTGTTATCCCTTCGGCATTGTCGCGGATGGCGAGCGGACGCTCTTGGTCGCCGATACCTTTAATCACCGCATTCGTGCCCTCTCGCTGGAATAGGATCCTGCACATGCTTAAGAAAAAGTCAGCCTACACCGTGGCCATTCTTGGAGCGACCGGAGCCGTCGGCAAAGAAAGTCTGGAAATTCTCGAAGAGCGGAATTTCCCGCTGGCTGCACTGCGGCTATTTGCGTCGAAACGATCAGCCGGCGAGGTCATGACCTGTCAGGGCAAGGAGTGGACCGTCGAGGAATTGACCGAGTCCTCTTCTTTTGCCGGCGTTGATTTCGCCTTCATCTCCGCGACGGATGCGATCAGTAAGGAGTATGGCCCACGGTTGGGCGCGGCAGGGGTCGTGGTGATCGACGACAGCGGTGTGTTCCGGATGGATCCGCAAGTGCCGCTGGTGGTGCCGGAAGTGAATGCCGCCGCATTGCGATCGCTTCCCCGGGGGATTGTGGCTATTCCCAACTGCACAACGACCCCGTTGGTGATGGCGCTTAAGCCATTGCATGATGCGGTAGGGGTGAAGCGAGTGGTGGTAACGACATTCCAATCGGTTTCAGGGACCGGCGCCGCAGCGATGGACGAACTGCTGGACCAGACCCGGGCGTTGATGGCCTTTCGCGAGGTGAAGGCAGAAGTCTATCCCTACCAGATTGCCTTCAATCTGTTGCCGCATATCGGGTCATTTTCCGAGGGTGGCGAATGCTCTGAAGAGATCAAGATTGTCAGGGAAACGAGAAAGATTTTGGATGCGCCGAACATGCGGGTGACCTCCACCACGGTGCGGGTGCCGGTGTTGCGCTGCCATTCCGAGTCCATCAATGTGGAGTTGGAGAAACCGTTGAGCCCCAATGAGGCTCGCGCGGCGCTGGCGGCGATGCCGGGAGTGCTGGTCTACGACGACCCGTTGAAGAAGCTCTATCCCATGCCCCTGGACGCGACGGGGAAAGACGAAGTCTACGTTGGCCGCATCCGTGAAGATGCCTCGGTGACGAACGGGCTCAATCTGTGGGTCGTATCCGACAATCTTCGCAAGGGCGCCGCATTGAATGCCGTCCAAATTGCCGAGTGCCTGGTGCGAGACTGATGGGCGAATGGAGCGCCTTCGGGAAGCTCTTGATTGCAGCCGGATGCGGATTGGTCGTAGTGGGGTCGCTGTTCGTCCTGAGCGACCGGATTCCCGGGTTGAGCGGATGGTTTGGATGGATCGGGAAACTGCCGGGCGACATTTCAATTAAGCGCGATCATTTCTCCTTTTATGTCCCCCTCGGGACCAGTGTGGTGCTCAGCATCGTACTAAGTCTGCTATTCTATCTTTTATCATGGCTGTTCAGACGCTAGGACATCTTCGACGGCTGGCAGGCCTCTGGGCGGTGTTCGGGGTTGTCTTCGCTCTCAGCACGCCGGTTCAGGCGGCTGAGTCCATTCGTGTCTTAATGGCGTCCGATGTCCATCGACTTGATGTGCGCGCCGAGAGTGTGGTGTGGCTCACTGATGGGCAGAGTCGGTCGCATTCATACAGCACTGTGTTGCATATCGAGTTGCGCGGGGCGGCGCTCTTAGTCAACGGGACACGGGTGGCGGGGGAGCAGCTTACGCTGCGTGCGGGCGAGCATGATTTAAAGCTCTGGTTACCCCGTGTATCCAGCGGGAACCATGGCGCCACGCTACAGCCCGCCGATGAGCGGGGTGCCCTCCACGTGAGCGGACTCGTACACTTAGTCCGGCGCGGGAAAGGGCTGCTCGTGATCAACCAGGTTGATCTTGAGGAGTATGTGAAAGGGGTGGTGCCGGCTGAAGTGAATTCAACCTGGCACGCTGAAATGCTTAAGGTACAGGCC
>CXWL01039836.1_pt1 | contig 11638 bp, 8 predicted proteins | sample 590931 | NCBI WGS metagenome assembly CXWL01 (sample SAMEA3498368, study PRJEB10139) | groundwater metagenome | biome: water well; material: biofilm material | place: Germany | collected 2015-04-27 | reverse complement strand
TAGCAGGAGAGACGCGCCCGGGTCGAGGTTGGGTATGGGCTTGAGGCTGAACTCACCGATGTCGAGTGTGGTCGACTCGTACAGAAGAACTCCCCCATGGCGGACCGCTTTCGACAGGGAGATTTCGCGGGCGGGATCGACGCCACCGTCGACGGCATTATCGTCGGCATTGGCGGTGAGTACAAGAACGTCAAAGGGGACAAACGCGAGCGCGATCCGCGCGGGGTTCCGCTCCTCGCCTTTGGGGCTATCGGTCTCTTTATCATTATCATGCGGATTATGCGTCGCGCAAGCAGCTGGAATTCCGGTTCATTTGGCGGTCCGTTTATCGGCGGTGGTCTGTTTGGGGGCGGGGGCGGACGCTCCAGTGGCGGCGGTGGAGGGTTCAGTTTTGGCGGCGGATCGTCCGGTGGTGGAGGCGCCAGCGGCGGCTGGTGATGAATGAGGATCAGTATGGCAGCACTCGTTGACAAACGGTTTTCGAGCGGCGATCTGGATCTCATCCAGCATGCCGTAGCGCAGGCAGAGCGTGAAACCAGCGGCGAACTGGCCATTAAGCTGGCCTCCCACTCGAAACATTGGCTTGAAGAGCGTCTGTTCTATTCGTCCCTCGTCTGCGCGCTCGGGATTATCCTCTCGCTCACCCTCACGCCGAAGTCCGATTGGGGGCTTACCTACGATTTCACTCAGGCGGCAATCTGGGGTGCGGTCGGTTTTCTAGCGCTCTTCTTCGGCGCCCGACGTTGGTTTGAAAGTGAGTCACGTAGGCGAAGCGTCGTCTGGAAACAGGCTCTCAAATTGTTCTCGGGCATGACCGCGACCAAAGGGGACACCGGCGTTTTGATCTATCTGTCACTTGAGGAACAACAAGCGGCGATCGTCGCCGACAAGGGGATCGCCTCGAAAGTCTCCGCCGACTACTGGCATATCCCGCAGGGAATGATCATGGATGGGATCAAGAAGAACAACTATGCCGCCGGCATTGTCGCAGCTGTTGCCGAGATCGGCCAACAGCTTAAGACTCACTTCCCTCGTCTCTCTGACGATCTAAACGAACTCCCCGACCGACCCGAGATCGTCTGACCAATCTGCGGATCATCACTGATCCGCGAACAGCAACGCTTACGCAATCACGTTGTCAGAAGCGGGTTACCGACCCCGGTATTCGTTCATCATGTTGGCGATAATCGACATGTGCCCCTGTTCGAATTGCGCCAGCCCTTCGAACACTTTCTTTCCGTCCGCCGAATCGCTCTGCTTCGCCTCCCGCGAGAACAACTCGTATGCCTCTTCTTCAAGGCGATAGGCAATCGTGAGGATCGTCTGAATGTCGGCAGCCTTCCTGACCTCGGCGATCAGGTCCCGATGTCCCTCGCTCATCGCCTCAGTGATCCCCGGTAATCCCTTCATTTTCAGAATGTCAGCTGTGCTGATCCATTTCTCGCTGCGCACCAGTGAATGATGCTCTCGCTCCAGAATATGAAAGTGGTCCTTTTCCTCGAGAGCCAGTTNNAGAGCCAGTTTCTCCAGCACGTCCTTGAAGTCGGCTGTCATGCTCCGCTTGGCCGCCTCCAGATAAAATACATAGCTGGCTACCTCGGACTGAATTCCGGCGGAAAGAGCCGCCAGCGTTTGTGGTTTAACGGGAGTCACATCTACCTGCCTTATCAGTCAGTATGATAATATTTTTCATAGTCGCTTCGGCCAAGTTATCTTTTTCACAAGAAAAGTCAAGCGCCATGCCCGTGCGCGGATTCAAGGAATCCTCTCTCTCGCCGATAACATAAGCAGTAACACTCTAATGATAGGGGATAGACAGATGGGACTAACACCATTTCTGACCTCGCTCGGCAATGACTATCGCAATCGATATCTGAATTACGCCATGCTCGCGCAGAACAGCCCAGCTGCGCCACCGAGCGCGCCACCGGCTCCACAGTCGACAACATCGGCAATACCAAGCGACAGCTACCAGACATCCAACGACGGCAGCTCCCCTCAACCGACATCCGGTGAGACCTCTGTTCCCGTGAATCCCGACGGAACCTATTCGTACAGTCGCACCGCTACTCTCGATTTCAACCTCGGCCTTCGGTTTGATCTTGGCGCGTTGACCAGAACCGTCTCCCAGATCGCCGACGGCCAGACCGTTCCGGTTGACCAGTTCGCTGCAGCCGGTTTTGGACTTACAGCCGACTTTGACGCTCGCGGCATACAGACGATCGAGACCTCCGGCGCCACCGCGAATGAAGGCTCCCCGACCGCATCGCGCTCCAAGTCCCGGTTCGGCGTTCGTCAGGCCGGAGCATTCCAGTACACGGACCGTCACCTTGCCCTCAGAGCCTTCTACCGCCAGTCGCTCGATATCAAGCGCTCCCTGAAAACAGAAGCGCGCAACGGCTACACACGCGCGGTAAACAAGTTCGCCGTTCGCTTCCATATGGACAGTAACTTCAGCCTCGGCTTTGCCCAGCGATTCAACGCCCAGACTCAGGCGGTCGCCGCCCAGAAGCCGGACGCCACGAATGCCTACGTGAACAACGCCGGCAACCTCGCCGAAAGCGGCAGTTCCGAGATGATGGGTGTTTTCTTTGACGCTGTCGAGAGCTACCTCAATAACGCCGAACAGAATCTTCTGCAATCGGCTGGTCAGGCCTTCGACCTGGCGGCCAGTGAACTCGGCTTCTCAGGCGATATGGTCTCACAAGCAAAGTCGGGAATCACTGACTCAATTGAGAGCTTCTTCGGAAAAGTGGAAACAGCCGTTGCAGCCATTCGCTCGCGCTTCGTAACCGCACCGCCCGCTGAGCCGACACCGGCTGTCAGTCCGTCAGTTTCTCTCCCCGCTGACTACGTTGCCCCCGCTTCAAGCCAGTTATCTAACCAGCTCGCTGTTGCCTGACGTTAGCCACTGAATAAGAAAAGCCCCCGCGCAAGCGGGGGCTTTTCATTATGGTGGTATAGGTCAAGTAAAGCTGTCTTTACTTGAGCAGTACCATCTTCTTTGTCGCGGTGAACGAACCGGCCGACAACCGATAGAAGTAAACACCACTGGCCATGCCAGCTGCATTCCACTCTATCGACACGTAACCGGCTTCGGACGTACCAGTGAAGCTCTTGACAAGCTGACCATTGACGTTATAGATCGCCAGGTCATAGTTGCCAGCCACCGGCAGCGCGAAGTCAATCTTCGTGCTCGGGTTGAACGGGTTCGGATAGTTCTGCGAGAGGGCGTAGGAGGTCGGCACCAACTTGGCAGTGACCATTGCGCCTTCTACGGTCGAAAATTCGATGGACACGATTTCGCTCGGCACATCAACAAAATGGCCGCTGAAGCCTTCAAGACCCTTCGAACCGTCGGGGCTCGGGGCAATGAGGATTCTGGTCACGTTGTTTACGGCGTCGTAGCCAAATTTCATATCCATGTTCATTGCGACCTGGTTCGGAGTCACGTTACCCTTCGCCACGATGAACGCGCCACCCAACTTGGAGTCGACAGAAACCGCACCGTTGTCGGCATGCAGCCAATTGGCATTGGTGGCAGCTAACTTCGGATACGGAAGAGCGTCGCCCACGATGACACGAATCAGGTAGACGAAGTCGGCGACTGTCAATGATGTACCATCATTGTTAATGTCAGCAGCCGCAATCGATCCCTGGGCATGACCCTGGAATGCGCTCAAGCCCTGAATGAAGTAGTTGGTGAACATAACCGCGTCGGCAATTTCGTTCTTCAGGCCATTGAGGTTGATATCACCGCGGGCGTCAATCGCCGTATCGCAGATCACATCAACGCCGCCGTTGAAGAAGTCAATAATGCGCCAGGTATCCGGCTTGCCGGGGGCGTTCTTGTGTTCGCAGCTATGGTTCGCGCCAAGATCGGTCGGGAACGTGGCGTTGGTGGCCGGAGTACCCATGATAGTGTAGGTATCGAGGCCGCCGGAACCGACGTAGCGGTACACATTGCGCGAGATCAACAGCGAGTCACCCTTCAGATTCGAGAAGGTGTTGTCACCGCAATCGAACCAGAAGAAATTGACTGCCAGATAGGTGCACTGGAGACCGCGGTTGCTGGTGAGCAGGAAGTTCAGGTTGGCCAGCACGCTATCGACAGGGTTTCCAATGCCCCACGTCGCGTTGCAGAGCGGATGGAAGGCACCATTGTTGGTTTCGGCAAGACCGACCAAACGGATGAAGCCGTTCGGGCAGCCGTTACCGCAGTTACCAAAGGCGCCAAAGCGGTACGTGAAATACTCCCACTTGCAACCGGTCAGGAAGCCACCTTCGGTAGCTCCGTTGAAGGTCAAAGCAGAAGGATCGTACTGAATCAGAAGGTCAAAGCCGCCGATCGGATAGTTGGTTCCAAGAAGGACAGGTACGTTGATATAGGAACCAAGGTACGCATCGTGAATCTTGGCGATCTTCACCATACCCCAGGCAACCGAGATCTGCAGGGAGCAGGTATCGGCATTTGAGGTATTGCAGGGCGGGCAAAGCGTCGCACTGTCAGACACGGAGACAACGGCAGTAAAGGTTCCAAGATAGGAAATGTCGTTGTTTACGGTCGGCCAGGCTACGGCGCCAGTCGCAGGATTGACGGTCAGAACTCCGGGGCCGTTGAAGCTTATCAGGTTATAGATAAGCGGCTTCGGGCCGGCGTCGGAATCAGTCGCCGATACCTGGGCGTGGGCGGTATCGCCAAGGACGATCTGCGTTACACCCGTCGGGCAGGTAATGACCGGCGGAATGTTAAAGACGCAAATGTCGAAGGCAGTATTAACGGAAGCGCCGCACTTGTCCTGGATCTTCACGACAACGTGGTTGACACAAAGGTCAGCCTTGGTGGTCAGCCAGGTAATGATACCAGTGTTGGCATCAACGTTCAAATCGGACGGGCCACTTACCTTGAAATACTTCACGACTTCGCAGCCGTTCGGCAGATCAAGATCGCCACCGACGATGGTGTCGGAGTACGTGGTGCCAAAGTGAACTGAGGCGTCAGGAATTGCTGCAATTGTAGGAGGATTGTTCAGGATGGTGATAACGCCATCGGTTACCGTCGCCGGCATCATGGTTGTGTTATCAGAAGCCTTCACAAACTGGGTTTTGATTTCCGGAATCGCTAAACCGCAACCGAAAGCGCAGGTCTGGCTTCCAGAGTAGTTGTAGCTAACTCCAACCATGCTGACTGTTCCGTTGCACACATCGCTCGCCTTAAAATTAACGCGGGCGAGTTCGTGTGCTCCGGCAGGAAGCGCTCCGTTACTCGGAGTGAGCAACATAGCGGCCATGCGGATAGTGTCGGGGAGGGTCCCGTCAGCCTGCGACAGATCAATGATCCTTTCGCCGGGGGCCGTGAACTTGGTCAACAGCGGGCTCCAGGAGACTGTATACGGGCTGAAGGTAGCACCGCCGGCGGTGCTCTTGATCTCAAACACTATTTCAACTGCGCTAACCGAGTCTGTAACGTACGCCGTAACGTTGGACGTACCGTTGGCACACCGAGCCGAGTTCTTCGACTCGAATTTGACCGAGTCAGTCACGGCAAGCGACAGTGAATATGCGCATACCACTATAAAGGAGATCAGCAGCAAAGAATATAAGTTTCTTTTTTGCATCATTCTAATGCTCCTTTAAAAAATAAAGGTCATTCAAGTTATAGGTAACATCTTCAAGGTATTTCCCCGAAAACGTTGACCTTGTAATTCCGATTTCTGCCTTGTGGGCCGGGAACCGGAACCCGCCAGTTTCTGCCGTAACCTCGTTCGTCATCACGGAAGCTCATAACTTCTCGAAACTCGAACGTCAGTATGGGCAGACTGGAAAAAATATTGAGAGAAATGCTTTAAAACCGTCCGGACAATTCTCTCCGGCTAGGTCTTGAAATCTCTTTTGAAAACCTGAAAGTAGCGTTCTTGATGTCGTAAGGTTAAGGTTTACTTAACTTTACTAAAGGTGCTGAGGACTCAAAACAGAAGCGTTTACCACACAACTATTTCCCTAGACGCCTCAATGATAACGGAAGCATACCGAAAAGTCAAGAGAAATCTTCAAGAAAATCTGTCAACACTCAATTACGATAAATGGTAGTAATATGATCCCCTGGTTCGGAGCATACTGGAGATCACGAGTCAGCACGCACGTCCTCACTGAAAGTCGTTTAGAACGCAACCTCGAGGTCTAACTTTGGAGGGCGGGCAAACGGCTCTTGCCGATCATTCATCCATGGGCAGAGAGCAGGGGTAAGAGCACCGGAGAACAAGTAGAGGACCAGAGACTAGTTGGGAACCCTATCGAACATGTGAAAACAATCACATTGTCGGTGATTCTGCCTCAACTACCAAACAGCCTCGTCGGGCTGTGCTAGAACTCACGTTAGAGGTTTTCTTTGTGATGTAGTTCACAATCACCAAGATTCGTTAGTTACGTTTGTCATGTCTGGGAATGATGAAAAACCCCCTCGCCCGTCGCTTCGCGCCACCCTTTCCCGCCTGCTGCAGGAGGGGCACTTGTGGCTATGCTGGGATCTTCCAACATGCCCTTCTGAAAGGGCTCAGAACGAGTAGGTCAGGCTGCTTGAAATCAGGACCAAACGAGTGTTGTTGTTGCTCCTTCGGTGCCATTCCCACTCGGCCCCCAGCAAGGCGTTAAGACCGATTCGCCCGGAAATAGTCAGATCTCCCATGAGGCTGATTCGGAGGAAACCGAAGCTACTCTGGGTCGTATCCTCAGTTTGCATCCGCCGGTACCCGAGATTTCCCTGAACCGACCCAAAGAGAGAAGAGGGTTTCGTGTAGTCGAATTCGCACCTTGCACCCCACTCGGAGTAGTCCTGAAGGACGGCCGAACTGTCCTTTTCCTGACTGAGGATGTCAGTAGCCGGACCTAAAAGGAGTGAGGAGGCCCCTTTTGAATACCCGGCCAGCAGAGCCCCCTGCAGGCGCCAATAGTCCTGACTGACGACGTCATTCTTTTGGTAGGCATTCAGCTCAAGCTGAAGCTCCGGCCGCAGAAAGAAAGCGGACCCGAGGCGGACTTTCGAGCGGCCGCTGGTTTCAAACCGTGAATAGTTCCCGACGCTGTCGAGACGATTATAGGATCGTCTCTCAAAGTGAGTCAGAATATCCAGATCCCCCCAGAAGTAGAGGCCAAAGAAAGAGGCGTCAGCGCCAATACTGGAGTAACTTAATCTCGTCGAGTCGCCGACTCGCCGTTGCTGCCCGAACAAGTCAATATCCAGAGTTGAGAGACCGATGGCGAAGGTAGCGCCGATTTTCTCCCCCAGACGAACGTAATTGTGAGTGAAACTGCCCGGCTTGGCAAAAGTGACAAATTCTCCTCTCACTTCACTCCAAAGCGTTACAGACTTGCCTGCGTTGTATCGTATCTTGGCCTGCCCCCGCCCATTCACATAGCTGTCGCCTGGATCGCTGGTCCCCCGGTATCTCTGCCGCCATTCCAGTTCTCCGCGGGAATCGAGGCGGAAATGCTTGAATTTCGGTCTGTAGGATGAATAGAGGCGGGTCCGAAATTGTTCGCGGGTCTGCTCATGGGTTCCCCCGAGTTCGAACCGGCGCTTTCTGGGGGAATAACGAACCTCGACAAATCCCTTCAAATCATTGAGATATATAGAATTATACGACCAGCTCACCAGAACGGAATCGACTCCGGCAGTTCTGAGTGAGTCCAGAAAATACTGCTGTGAAAAGAAGTCGTACCCTATTCCAGCTTTATAACTTAGGCCGGACGCCTCGGATGCATTTCCCAGACCACCGGCCCAAGTAAGGACTAATGCCGCGACCAAAAGCCTTACCAAACCCGAAGTTTCCTATTACGTGCTATACCAGATGTGTAACCTCAGTGAATGTAACTTTCAGCCTGTCGAAGCGCAATCTGTGCCGCTTGAAGCGCCGCGATTCCCTTCTCAAGCTGTCCGCTGTTTATCAGGTTTCGCGCCAGATCGAGCTGTTCGAATGCCTGATTTACGAGTTTCCGGGCAGCCTCGGCCTGGGCTCCAGACAGACTGCTGAGTTTCTCACCGAGAACTTCCGCTTGGTGGCGAAGCCGTTCCTGGCGCTGTTCGAGTCGCTCACGACCTCCAAGGCCGGAGGACTCCTGTGCCGCCCGTAAAGCCAGATCGCGCGCTCTCTGAAGGGCCTGCATCGCGGCGCCATACTGCTGGCGACCATAAAGATCATCAGCCAATCGGAGCGCCTCTTTGGCTTGATCGAGGAAAGATCTGGCCACGGTTGAACCGTCGTCGATATTTTGTTCGGCCTTAGAAATGACCCGCTCGACATTCTCCCGACGCCGCTCGAAATTCCCTTCTTCACCGCTATTTTCACGCTCCCGGTTCAGGATACGCTGCGCCGATTTCTCGACCTGATCAGCCAGTTTTAGAGCCGGGCGATACTCTCCCTTGCGGTAGAACTCCCACGCTCGGTTCATGTTGTCTCTGGCTGCTTCATAGATGGAATTCAGGTTCCTGTCATTTGACGAGCCTGCCAATTGTCCGGCCCGATCGAGCAGATCCTGGGTACGCTCCAGAATCCGCTGAACCATCCCTTCCCCCTGCTCAGTGCGATTGGTGTTTCCCAGAGCGCTCCGGAGCTGCTCACGCGCCGAAACGGTCAGCATCAGAGCGGCTGCGAACCCAGCGCGGGTCTTCAGATTGAACTTCTCCCAAGCCTGGTTTTGAAGCTTCCTCGCATATTCGTAGGAAATCGCCGCCTGAGGATTGTTTGCTGATTCGATGACATCCTCGGCACGGTCCAGCATCTCGTCGGTTCGCTCAAGCGCGTATTTGACCGCCTCCTCGCTGTCACCCATGACCTGCGCCTGCAGGTGAACGGTGAACATGCAGATCACCGACAGGATAAATATCAGCAAGGGGTAACGTCTATTCATAGTCATCACTTCTTTCAGTGCAATGAATATCAAACGACATGCCATTGCCAGCCGAAAACGTAACACATTGTGTCATCATGCGTTAGAATATCTACTGAAACGTCGATTGCATCTGATTGTACTTGCCGGTACACTGATCTGTCCCAACCCGATGCATGTAACAGGCGATTGCATAGTCAGTTAGGCTCCCATACCGTGCGCCTTTAGGCGGCTGTACAGACGCCTGCGGGTGATCTTGAGCAACTTGGCCGCCTCAGTCTTGTTGCCTCCTGCTCGTTCCAGGGCCTCTCGGAGCATCACGTGCTCCGCGTGCTCCAGTCCCCCAGGGCCAATCGTGCTCCCAGAAGCGCGTGCTCCCGAAATTGGGCTGTCGTCTATATCGAGCGCAAAATCCTCGACGCAAAGCGGCTCGTTGCCAGCCAGGATCACAGCACGTTCCAGCGCGTTCCGCAATTCACGGATATTGCCGGGCCAGTCGTACCGGAGAAAAAGGGACTTTACGGTATCATCGAGGAGAGGGTGGGGAAATCTCTGGCCAGTCAGGAAATTCTCGGCGAGTTCGATCACGTCGCCGTCCCGGTCGGCGAGGTTCGGCATGACGATAGGGAAGACATTGAGGCGAAAGTAGAGATCCTCGCGAAAAGCGCCATTTTGAATCTCTTCTTTAAGCTCACGGTTGGTAGCAGCGATCACGCGGACATTCACGACGACCGTGTCGACTCCCCCAACCCGGACCAGCTGGCGCTCTTCGAGGACTCGCAGGAGCTTTGACTGCATGCCAGCAGACATCTCGCCAATCTCGTCAAGAAAGATCGTGCCGGCGTCGGCAAGCTCAAAGCGCCCCCTCTTGCGGGCAATCGCGCCCGTGAACGCTCCTTTCTCGTGACCGAAGAGCTCGGATTCGAGCAGGGTCTCAGTGATGGCCGCGCAGTTGACGGCGATGAAAGGCTGGCTGCGACGTGGGGAGAGATCGTGAACCATCCGAGCGGCGAGTTCCTTGCCAGTTCCGGACTTGCCGGTCAACATGACGGTGGCTTCGGTCGGGGCGACCTGCGCGATCAGCTTCTTCACTTTTTCGGCGGCGGGTGACGAGCCGATGAAGCTTGCGCAGAAGCGGTCCTTGGCAACCTCCTGAAAATGGCCGCTGAGAGAGGCGAGTTTTTGGCGATCGACAAGACGCTTGACCAGAATGACCAGTTCGTCTAAGGAGAACGGTTTGAGAAGGTAGTCGGCGGCCCCTTTTTTCATCGCCGAGACGGCGCTCTCGACGGAACCGTACGCGGTCATCATGATTACTTCGGTTCCATCCTTCTCGAAGGCCTTCTCCAGGACCTGCATGCCGGAGATCTCCGGCATTGAGAGATCGGTGATGACGATGTCGAAGGCGTGACTGTCGATCAGCCGGAGCGCTTCGGCCGGTCGGGTGCTGGTAGTGACACTATGGCCGGAGTCTTCAAGCGCGCCGCAGATCAGCGCAGTCATTTTGGGCTCGTCGTCGACGACAAGGATTCGTGCCATACTATGCGTTCACTCTGTGGGGCAGATCAATGATCATGGTTGTGCCGGTTCCTTCCTCGCTCTCAATCTTGATGATACCACCCATTTCGGCAACGATTTTCTGACTAAGATAAAGCCCAAGACCGGACCCGGCCTGCTTTGTTGTATGAAACGGCTCAAAAAGTCGCTTACGCTCTTTCGGACTGATCCCCGGGCCGTGATCGGAAACTATAATCTGGCAGCGGTGTGCCTTGGTCTCGGTGCGCAGGTCGACGACGATCGGCTTCGACGCGTCAAGGCAGGCGTCGACGGCGTTGATGAGGAGATTCAGAATCACCTGACGCAGCGAGCGCCGATAGCCAGAAGTCATGACAGGGGTGGAAGAAGGCTCGGTGAGCCATTGGATCGGTTGAACAGGGTAGCGTTCGTGCAAATGTTGCCGCAGACCATTGAGCAGCTCGGCCAGATCGAATGACTCCGGAGCTTCGCCAGACAGGAGCGGGCCGTCGGCTTTGGCGAAATCAAGATAGCCAGTCACGATGCCGTTGAGGCGGTCGGTTTCTTCGACAATGTAATGAGCTTCGTCGGCGCTGGTGCGTTTGACCAGCCGTTCGGCCGAGGCGCGGATAATCATGAGCGGATTCCGAATTTCGTGAGCCACGACCGCGACCATGCGACCGAGGTAGGCATGGGTCTGATTGAGGAAGAGGCGCTGTTCGGCTCGATTCAGACCGCGCTGCAGAAGTAGGAAGAGCAGACCGAGAAGCAGGGAGCCTGAGAGAGAGAGAGCGGTGGCGTAGGCGAGGTTGGTCTTAAGACTGACGAGCGCGTCGAAATAGTCGACATTCGCTTCGACGCCAAGCACCGCAATCACGGCGCTGCTGGTGTCGGGAAGCGAGGCGAAGGCGGACTTCAGGTAAAGTGAGCCGGTACGGTACGAAGGGGTCACGATGGCGTGCGTCCGGGCGCTATAGAATAGTGAATCGATATAGCGGCCGTTGAGGGCGGCGAGGAAGTAGCTGGAGTCCGGTTCGAGCAGGGTAGTGGCGAGGTAGCTGTAGTTTTCGCTCAGTATGAACAATTCCGAGAGGGAATCGGCGGCACGAACCTGATCGAGATAGCTTGAGACTTGCGAGTAAGCGTCGAGCCGGCCCGCGTTCAGGTCTGATATCAAGGCCGGAGGAAGGCCGGCTGCGGCGGTAAGGGCAAGGGCTGCAAGGCGGCGGCTGAGTTG
>CXWL01014079.1_pt2 | contig 11639 bp, 17 predicted proteins | sample 590931 | NCBI WGS metagenome assembly CXWL01 (sample SAMEA3498368, study PRJEB10139) | groundwater metagenome | biome: water well; material: biofilm material | place: Germany | collected 2015-04-27 | reverse complement strand
GCAGCCGGCGAACCGATGTCCTACGCCCAGGTGGTTGATGCGGTTGCCGCCAATATGCCGCCCGAAACCTGTTACGCCATCGATGCCGGCCAGGTGCGTCGCATCGCGGTGTCCCGGCTGCGATGCCAGCAGCCCCGCAGCGTGTTCGTGGCCGAGGGCATGGCGCCGATGGGGTGGTCGCTGGGCGCCGCCATCGGCGTGCATTTGGCCCGTCCCGAGCGGCCGGTGGTCGCCTTGCTGGGTGACGGCGCCATGCGCATGCATGGCATGGAACTGGCCACGGCCGCGCGCTACCGCCTGCCGATTCTCTACGTCTTGTTCGACAACTGCGCCTATGGCAGCGTGCTGGCGCGCATGGGCAATGAGGCCGAGGCCGCCACCGCTCGCTTGCCCAGCGTCGACTGGTGCGGGTTTGCGGCGGCCTTGGGCGTCGAAGCCCATCGCGCCGACAACCTGGCTGCGCTACAGCGGGCCTTGACGGACGTGCACAGTCTGGCGGCGCCACGCCTGATCGTCGCCAGCGTGCCCGCTGTCGAGCCGGACGCCTATGGCAGCGCTACCGGTATCGACTGGGGCACACAAGCGCCGTAGCATTGGCGCGTGGCGCACGCAATCGGCCGCACTCACCGGCCCGATTCGACCATCACCCGCGCGGTCTGGCGATCACCAGTCGGCTCAAAATCCGGCAACAGGCGGGTCAACAAGGTGGTATCCAGGCACGGCCATGCGTGTCCGGCGGCAAAGTCGTACGCCAGCGATGGTGGGTGCCCCGACGCGCCCGCATAAGCCTCGGCCAAGTTCCCAATCAGCCCATGCAGGCTGCGCGGCGGACCGGCCAGATTGATGACTGGCACGGTGATGTCAGGCCGCAAGGCAATGTCAACTAGAAGCCGCGCGGCATCCGCCACCGCCAGGTAATCCACCGTCACGTCCTGCTGCACCAGGCGCACCACGCCGTGACGCTGAAAGGACTGCATCGCCACATTGGGCATAGAGTAGCAATCACCGCGAGGCGCGTGGCCAAACAGCGTGGTCAAGCGCGCGCTGATGCCCAGGTGCTGGCTGCCGCGCAACAGGTTCTCGGCGGCAAGTTTCGAGGCGCCATAACCATCGCTGGGCGCCAGCGGGCCATCCTCGGACAAACGTGTGCCGCCGGGCGCGGGACCGTACACGGATCGCGACGACACCATCACCATCCGGGCCGGGCGGCGCAACGCGACCAACAGACACCTCAAGCCGTCCACATTGCTGCGCTGCCAATCGTCGGGACGATGGCGCAGGGCCCCCGCGCAGTGGATCACCAGCGCATGCGACAGGCTGCCCGGTGCGAGCTGTTCCAACCGCATCGACAACGGGCTCCAATCCTGCTGCAACGCGTTCAGCCGCGCCGCCACCGCGCTGCCCAGGTAGCCGTTGGCGCCGGTCAGCAGGATGGGGTTGGCCATGATCCGTGCTGGCGTAGCGCCGTGCTGGCGGCTTCGTCCTGGCCCACGTCGCGGGTGACGCGCAATGCCACGCGCGAGATCGGTAGCGCGGGCCACCGCTCAAACGTCTTGCCGGTCCAGGCCGACAGCGTCAGCGCCATTTCGTCAAAGCCCAGCAGCAAACGCGGCATCATGCCCCCGGTCGCGCCGGGGCAAAACTCGATCGCCTGAAAACCCAGCCGGGGATGCCGAACCAGTTGCACGTTCACGGGGCCGCGCCAGCCGGCCTCGGCCAAGCGCTGGGCATAGCGGTCGCCGATCTCGCGCAGGCCCAGGTCATCGGCCATGCGGGTCTGCACGCATCGGCCAGCCGTCATCGTGGTTTCCACGTCGCAACGCCCCAACACATCGCCGTTCGGGCCGATGACGGTCTGCGACACGTATTGGATAAGTGTCGGCGCCCAAAAAAGCGGCAGGCCGAGCGTCGACTGCTGTTGCAGCGTTCGGTAAGGCCCACTGTCAGACAGGTAAGGTTGAATCACCAGTTGACCGTCCCCCAAGGTGGCGGTCAAGGCAGCCTCGTCCAACAGCAAACGTACACCCCGCGAACCGTTGCCAGCACGTGGCTTGGCGATCAGGGCGCAGTCGAACTCGGCCATCCACGCCAAGCCTTGTTCGCGCGCGCTCGGGTCGGTTGCGACAACAGTGGGTGCAAAGGGCAGCCCCCGCGATACCGCCCAGTCGTGGCCAGCGAGCTTGTCCGTCATCGCCAAGGTCAGCGACGGTGGGCCGACCAGTAGGCGATTGGCCCAATCGGAATGCTGCACGCGCCACGCGGCCATGAGGGACAGGTCTTGCTCGCGCCCGGCCAGCACCACGTCGGGGTGTTCGATCGCCAGCACGTGGCGCACGCGCTGCCAATAGGCCTCGGCGTCGCGCGCCGCTGGCGCCAGATACACGCGGTCACAGCGAAAGTTGTTGTGCGCGTGGGCCTCGCTGTTGATTCCCAGCACCCGCAAGCGCGGGCGAAACGCCTGCACCGCATCGAGGATGTTGGTGCCGACCATGCTGCCGACGCTGAGAACAAGCAAGGTGCCCATGATCCAGTCAGCCCGGCAGCGGCCATGATCCGTGCTCGCGCAGCGCCGTGCTGGCGGCTTCGTCCTGGCCCACATCGCGGGTGACCCGCAGCGCCACGCGCGAGACCGGCAACGCGGGCCGCCGCTCAAACGACTTGCCGGTCCAGGCCGACAGCATCAAGGCCATTTCGTCGAAACCCAGCAACAGGCGCGGCATCATGCCACCGGCCACGCGGGCGCAGAACTCAATGACCTGAAACCCCAGCTTCGGGTGATGCACCCATTGCACATTCGCGACACCGCGCCAACCCGCCAATGCCAGGGCAGCGGCGTAGCGATCACCCGCCTCGCGGAACTGCGCATGGTCAAAAGGCGTGGCCCGTTCACATCGGCCGGCCACCATCTTGGCCTCCATGTCAAAGCGACCCAGCACCGCGCCGTGCGGCCCAATCACCGTCTGCGCCACGTATTGGGTGAGGGTGGGGGTCCAGAACAGCGGCAGACCTTGGCCCAATTGTTGAGCCATGGCGCGGTACGGCGACGCGTCGGACAAATAGGGCTGAATCACCAGTTCCGGGTCGCCCAGCGTGGCGGCCAGCGCGGTGTCATCCAGCACCATGCGCACGCCGCGCGATCCATTGCCCGCGCGGGGCTTGGCAATCAGGGCGCAATCGAACTCACTCATCCAGGCGGCGCATCGCTCGCCCGCCGTCGGCGCGTTGGCCGCCACGGTAGGCGCGTAGGGCAGATCGCGCGCCAGCGCCCATTCGTAGCCCAACAACTTGTCGGTCATGGCCGGCGCCATCGCTGACGGGCCCGTGGCCAGGCAGGCGGCCCAACGGGCATGCCGTTCGCGCCATTGCGCCATCAGCGCAATGTCGTCGTCGCGTCCGGCCAGAACGAGGTCGGGCCGCTCCTGCTCCAGCACCTGCTCGATGCGCCGCCAATAGGCATCCGCCTGGTGCGCGGGCGGGGCGAGGAACACGCGATCACAACGAAAATTGTTGGGCGCCTCGGCCTCGCTGTTGACGCCGACCACGCGCAAGTCGGGCCGAAAAGCCTCGACCGCGTCAAGAATGTTGGTACCAACCAGGCTGCCAACGCTAAGAATGAGGAGAACCGTCATGAACGCTATTGTCCCCGTTGAGCCGCCGCAAGCCAGTTTTCAATCATCCCCCGGTAGGCCGCCTCCACCCGGCGCGCAAAGCCGGCCTCGTCCATCAGGGGGCTGGCTTGCATCTCAGCCCGCAAGCTCGCTCGAGTAGCGGCCAGTTTGGGCAGGTCGCTTGCCATGGTCACCGCAATCTCCACGTACCGTGCCTCGGTGTCGGCAATCCATTCAGGGTGCCCCAGGCCGTGCAGAATCGCACTGCCCATGCGTCCCACGCTGGGCCGCCCGGCCAGGGTAACAAAGGGCACACCCAGGTACAGGCTCTCAAACAAGGTGGTGCCCGAGTTGTGCGGGAAGCAGTCCAGCCCAATGTCAATTTGGCGCAGCACGTCCCACGGTGGGCTGTGGTGGCCGATGTCCAGGCGCTCGCGGTCAATGCCGTGCGTGGCAAAGCGTTTGGCCAGGTCGTCTTGCATCGGGGCCGTGCGGTAATCCCCGCTGTTGATCACCAAACGCGAACCCGGCACTTGTTTCAATAGCTCAGCCCACACCCGCACGGTGTGGTGGTTGATGCGCACCGCGCGGGTCAAGCTGCCAAAGGTGACAAAGCCCTGGCCTGCCGCGGGCAAGGGGCTTGCCTCACCCATGCCCTCGGCGGGGCGGTAGACCAGGCCCGGGCCATCGAGTCGCCAGGGGGTTTCGCTGAACAGGCCTTCGCTGCCTTGTGGCACGCTGGGCCAATCGCTCAGGTAGAAGTCAATGGCCGTCAAGCCGGTGGTGTAGCCAAAGTCGAGCCAGTGCAAGGACACTGGTGCCGGTTTGCGCGCAAACACCAGCAAGCGGTTGCCCGCCGTATGGCCTGCGACATCAACCAGGATGTCGATGCCATCGTCACGGATGCGCTGGGCGAGCGCATCGTCGCTCAAGCCTCGGGTGGGCACCCAGTGGTCGACATAGCTTTTGTAGCGGGCGGTGACGGCGTCGTCTCGGGTCAGCTCGGCATAGGCGTAGACCTCCACCCCGCTGCGGTCGTGCCGCGCCAGCAAGGGCTCCAGGAAGTGACGCGAGGAGTGCTGTCGCAAGGCGGGGGAGACGTAGCCGACTTTGAGGCGGCGTTGGGGGTTGCGGTCGTGGCCACGGAAGTCCGCCAGCGCAATCGGGATGCGCTGCCCCCAGCGCTTGAACTCCTGGTAGACGCACTGCGCTGACAGGTCTGGGTGGTACGAGAAGTTGTAGAGTCGCTGCGCCCAGATGGTCTCGTCATTCGGCTTCAAGCGCAAGGCGGCGTCACTGGCAGGCACTACCCCGTCAAAGTCCGAGAAGCAGGCCAAGGTCGAGGCCAGGTTGCTGTGCGCGGGCGCCAGATCGGGCTTGAGCACGAGCGCTTGCCGACTGCAACTCAGCGCCTCGTCGAGCCGCCCCTGGTCGCGCAGCACGGCGCCCAAGTTGTCATGCGCCTCGGCGTAGTCGCTCCGGATGGCGATGGCCTGCCGAAAGCTGGCCTGCGCCTCGGCGTGGCGGCTTTGCTTCATGCGTATCAGGCCCACCGTGTTGTGCGCGTCAGCCAGATGGGGGTCCAGCGCCAACGCTTGCCGGCAACTGGCCTCGGCCTCGTCCAGGTGCCCGCGCTCCATCAGGACCAGACCCAGGTTGCTGTGCGTGGCCGGTGAGTCGGTTCTAAGCGCCAATACGCGTCGCAGGCTCGCCTCGGCCTCCTCCAGTCGGCCCAAATCGCGCAAGCAGGCGGCCAGGTTGCGCAGGGCTTCCAAGTGGTGCGGATTCAAGGCCAGGGCTTGCCGGAAACAGGGCTCGGCCTGGCCGGGGCGGCCCAGTTCGTGCAGCAGCGTGCCCAGGTTGTTGTGCGCCTCGGCAAAGCTTGGCTTGAACTGCAAGGCGCGCCGGTAGCTGGCTTCGGCCTGGCCCGGCTGACCCAGCATCTTTTGCGTCAAGCCCAGGTTGTAGTGCGCCTCGGCAAAGTCCGGCTTGAGCTGCAGGGCCCGCTGGTAGCTGGCTTGTGCCGCATCCAATTGCCCCAGCTTCTTCAACACAATGCCAAGATTGCTGTGCGCAGACGGATCGTTGGGCATCAGCGCGGCCGCCCGCTGCATCGGCGCCAGCGCATCGGCATCGCGCCCCATTTGTTGGCACGCCGCCCCCATGACCGTCCAGGCGAAGGGGTGCAGTGGGTAAGACTGCGTCAGGGCCTGCGCCAGCGCCAGGGCTTCGACCAAGCGGCCTTGGTCGAAAAGCGTCGACAGGGCTTGAATATCTTGAGTGGCAGGACTGGCAATCGGCTGTGGTGGCTTGGTCTCGGTTGCGGCCATGCGAGATCACACGCCGGTATGTGGCCGGGCATCTGGCGATGCGGCCTTTAAGAGTCGAGCGATCAAGTCGGAAATCCGCCCCTTTGCGGCCTCATCGACCGGCATGGATGAAACGCGCGATTGCGCCAGCGACGCATCCACCACGCCGTGGCGCAAGAGCGCCAAATTGAAGTCACGATCCTTTTCCCTGTTTGCAGCGCACTTGGCCAAGAACAAATCTGTGACGTCGAGGCAATAGCCAATTTTCCCATCGGTGTTCTGAGACTGGAGACGCGCCAGGCGATCCCGCCAACCGTCGGGAAGTATGGAGGTATTGGCGTCCACCCCTTGGGCGTAGTAGCCAAAGCTATCGTGAAACGGGGAGCCTTCACCAATCGCGCCGTCGATAAGGTCAGACAAACTCTCATCTGCAGGCACGAAAATGTCTGCCTCCATGGACTCAAGGCACTCCGTTGGAGGCGAATCGACGGAGCCAAGAACTGACTGGCTCCCAACCACAACAACTTCATACTGATTGGTGATGGCCGCAGCCGCACGAATAATGTGCTCTAGTTCGCGCTTAAGCATGGCCCGTCTCCCTGAGCTTCTTCACTGATCGAATGATCTCAACCCTGCGCTTGTTCGGCAGCAGCACAGACAATGGGGACGCCTGGCGCAATTGATTCCCGCGCTCTGAGTCTTCGAGCGCGAGGTCCCAATTTCCGTTTGAAATTATCTGCACCCAAACGTCGCGTAGCGGTTTGGAACGAACGCCAACGTGGCGATCCCAACGAGACAGAATTTCTTGAGCTTTCTCAGCCAGCGATGGATCTTCCAGAATCAAACGAACCGCCTCTTGATGCATCAAGAGGCTTTGATAGTCTTGCGAGCCGTGATGCGTGAGCTTCATACGATGTGCCGTCGGTTCGAGCGTTTTCATTGAGTCTACTGGGTCAGACCTTGGTTGTGCGCCCAGTTTTCAAACATCCCCCGATAAGCCGCCTCCACCCGGCGGTGTAAGCGATCCACTCCGGGTGCCCCACTCGCACGACTTCACTGGCGGAACCTCTTGAATCCATGACCCCAAATACCTGGATCGCCACGGCCTGCGGCCTCGCGATGACGATACTGGTGCAAGCTCGGTGTGCGGTTCAGACCCGGTACTGGAGGCACGCAATGACAGCCATCCCCCTGTCATCGCGAGGCCAAAGGCCGTGGCGATCCATGCCGGGTTGGCCCACAACGGTGGATTGCCCTGCCGCCCTTTCCATGAACCGGTCGTCATTGCGAACGCAGTGATATTTATATACAAACACGTATTACAATATCGCAACTACACTTTTACTAGAATATTTCGTTCACAAGGAAATGACCATGCATGCCACCACACTTTCATTTCGGGTCGGCGACGACTTCGCCGAACAGACGCGCGCGCTGGCCAACATCGTTGGACTGAAAAGTTCGGACTACATACGCCAAGCTGTTCGCGAGAAAAACGAGCATGTGATGGCGCAACGCATTGCAACTCTCTCCAAAGAGCTCTCCACCGAGCACTTGGCCTTCAATGAGACTCTTGAGGGCTCGCTAGCAGATGGCCTCGATTAATGTCTTGCGCGGACAAGTCTGGGAGGTCGACTTCGAGCCGCAAACCCACAAAGAAGAGCCCGGAAAACGCAAGCGACCTGCCCTGGTGATTCAGACCGATCTCTTGAACAAGGCTGGCCACCAAACCACCATAGTTGTGGTGGGTACCACCAAGGTGCGGCGTGATCAAGACTATTTTCCGCTTCGCGTTGCCTTGGTCAACCAGCCTGGGCTGGTCCAGGAGACTGACTTGCTCATTGATCAAATCCGCGCCATATCGAACCAGCGATTCATGGGTACGCAGCCGCTTGCAACGCTGAGCACAAACCATCTAAAGCGGGTTGAAGAGGCGCTCAAGCTGCTTGTCGGCCGCTGAGCACCGTCGTCAATCCACGGGAAGCTTGGCCAAGAATTGCGCTGGGAGGCGCCATCGACAAGGGGTCTTCAAGCCAACTCAAGTCGGCGCTCAATACGCTCCAGACGCTGGTTGAAACCATCCGCGGCAAGCTGCTGCTGTGCATCGGCCGACGCCAGATGCCCGATATGCTGAATGATCGAAGCCTGCCCCGCCTCAAGGTTGGCCAGGCGTCTGGTGACTTCGTCCAACTTGCGCTCTATCCGGTCTTGTCCAGCCTGGAAGCGTTTCAGGTGTTCGATGAGGATGTTGTCGACATTTTCCATGGGCTTGTTCCAATCCGATGACTCGGCGAAAACCGAAGAGTCCAAGCCCAAAGGGCGATGTTCTGGGCTCTTGCTAGTTCTTCCAGTGTACTGACCTAGCTCAACCCAAGCAAGTCAAGCCATCGCGCATGTCAAGCCATCGCGCAGCGCAACTCCCAAACACCATCACCGACCGTCGTCAGCTCGTCAAAGACACGGAATCGTCATAGAGCGTCTCAGGCGCGATGTCGATGTCACCAGGCCAAACCACAGTGCCGTAGTCCACCTTCGCCAGCGAAAACAGCGCGGGTGAGGCGATGCGATTCCAAGGCTTCATGTTCAACAGCGGGCGCATGTCAAACCGGCGTCGCTCACCATTTTCAAATTCGAGATCGATTTGATAGTCCGGCTTTGGAATGACGCTAACAACATCAAGCAACATGGCAATTCCTCACTGAAGCGGCGCAATCCGAAACGGCTCATTGCCATTCACGGCAAGCTCCCAGCGGCTTACCGGAGGATGTTTGTGAAGTGGGCGGCCCACGCGACATTTCACTAGATTGCCCCCCTACACCTTCAACACGGTGACCAGGCTCGGTTTCATCAACTTGCGAAATCCCTTATCAAAAGTCACAAGGTGCAACTGCTCGCTTTGCGCCGCCGCAGCGATCCAGGCATCGGGTATCGCGTTACCGGTTAGCTGGTGCTCAGCGCACAGGCGCTCAAACGCTGGCCACTCTTTGCCCAAAGTAACTGGGCAAGCATCCGACGGCGCCAGCACGGCACGCAGAAAGGCCAACGCCGCGTCAACAGGCGTGGGCTGCACGAACACCTTCGGGTGTGTTACCAAGCGCAAGAAGCCCGACGCAACCATTGGCAATATCTTCACCGACCTTCCCTCTGGCTCGGCTGCCAGCGCCGGTTCGAGCCAAGCGAGTGCCCGATCATGGTGCGGATGGTCCTTTCGAGAAGCCGCAACAAGCACGTTCACGTCGGGTGTCATTTGGGCACCGCCACGCCATCGGCTGCATCCAGCAGCGCGCGCAGCGTCAAGCTGTCGCGCACGGTCGGCTGCAATCCGCCGCGCCCCGCATAGACCGGCAGTAGCCTGCGCGTCATCTTGGGTGCGCGCAGGCGCGTGGGACGCAAGCGCAACGACAGGCTCTCTTCAATCACGCGCGTCAAGCTGGTGTGCTCCTTGATGGCAAGCGACTTCGCTTGCATCAGCAGACCATCATCAATATCCAGCGTAGTTCTCATAGGGCAATTCACTCGTTTCATGCAGATTGCTGCATATAGTACCGCATTGACCTGATCCTGCCCTGGTCGTATCGCCAACACCATGCAGATCTGCCGTGGTAAGACACGAATCCTTCCTTTTCATGAACCGGTCGTCATTGCGGACGAAAACATCGTCATTGCGAACGCAGTGAAGCAATCCAGGACTTCTGAATCCATGGATCGCCACGGCCTTTGGCCTCGCGATGACGATGCTGGCTCAAGGTCTGTGTGCGGTATCGGGCCAGATTCGGGAGACTCGCAAGGCTGCCCTCCCTTGCGCCTTGATGTCATCCAATGCGAGCGATCCAACACGCTCGGCTTCAACATCTTTCACGCCTTGAGCAATGTCCGCCCGCAGCGCGCGCGTGACGGTGGCCTCAATCGGGCCATTTGCTCTCTTGGTCAGAGGCCCGGTACAGCGCCACCACCCTCAAGTTCCTCTCGTCATCCGGGGCGTCGCGCTGGATTCATGAAAGTTGGATGCCGTCCAAAGCGCAAGCTCAACCGCCCGGTGCGACTGCCCCGCGCTTGGGAAGGTTCTGCTTGACGCCCTGGGCGAACGCGGCCCGCGCGGCTTGGGCCAATTGAGTCTTGGTGTGCAGCCGGGAGAGTTCTTGGTCGGCGGCGCGGATGCCGGCTAGCAACCCTTGCACGCGTTCGTCCAGGCTGGCCCAGTCGTGTGCCACGCCATCAATCACCACGCTGCGGGCACCTTCTTTAGGGGCGGTCGGCTGTTTCGGTAGGGCTGCAGAAACGGCATTCACATAAGTGGAGCGTGCCACATTGGCAATGCCGCGCTGGCGCTGCAACTGGGCCAGTTCCTGGTCGACCAGGCGAACGTTGCCGAGCTGCTGCTTGGTGGTGTCCGGCAGTTCAGCCAGGCTGTAAGCCACACCGTCGATGGTGATCATGGACACCGGCGCCTGGTTTGAGCTTGGTGGGCTGATGATTTGTTGGGTTGCGGTGTTCTTTGACATGGGTACTTCCGGTGCGGGTCGTCGCAGTGACTTGAGTTTGTAGATGGGCGCAGCCGCTGCGCGACATCAACCCAATTTTAGGGTGTCGCCGGCCAGTTGCAGTGCCAACGCATTGGATTGGGTCTGAAGTGCCTCTGTCCATGCCATGCTGGAGAAGCAGCCATGCAACGACCGGCGGTGAACGCGTAACCCCAGATTCACGGGGCAGACCAAGCTTTGAACATCGATTGATAAGCCGCCTCCACCCTTCGGGCAAAACCAGCCTCGTCCATCAGTGGCCCGCCTGCCATCTCAGCCCTCAAACCCGCTCGCAGGGTTGCCAGCTTGGGCAAGTCCGCCGCCATCACCACGGCAATCTCCACGTACCGTGCCTCGGTGTCGGCAATCCACTCCGGGTGCCCCACTCCTTGCAGAATCGCGCTGCCCATCCTGCCCACGCTGGGCCTGCCCGCCAGCGTGACAAAGGGCACGCCCAGGTACAGGCTCTCAAACAAGGTGGTGCCCGAGTTGTGCGGGAAGCAGTCCAGCCCTATGTCGATTTGCCGCAGCACGTCCCACGGTGGGCTGTGGTGGCCGATGTCCAGGCGCTCGCGCGCTATGCCGTGCGCGGCAAAACGATCCGCCAGATCGGCTTGCATCGCAGCCGTGCGGTAGTCCCCGCTGTTGATCACCAGGCGTGCCGTGGGCACGCGTTGGAGTAGCGCGGCCCAGACGCGCACAGTGTGGTGGTTGATGCGCACCGCGCGGGTCAGGCTGCCAAAGGTGATGCAGCCCTTTTGCTCGGCCGGCAAGGGGCTGACCTCCCCCATGCCTTCTGCCGCTCGGTAGACCAGGCCGGGGCCGTCCAGCCGCCACGGGGCCTCACTGAACAGGGCTTCGCTGCCCGCTGGCACGGTGGGCCAGTCGGTAAGGTAGTAGTCGATGGCGCTCAGGCCCGTGGTGTAGCCAAAGTCGAGCCAGTGCAGGGATACCGGGGCCGGTTTGCGGGCAAAGACCTGCAGGCGGTTGCCGGCGGTGTGGCCGGCCACATCCACCAGGATGTCGATGCGGTCCTCGCGGATGCGCTGGGCCAGCACGTCGTCGCTCAGGCCTTGGGTGGGTATCCAGTGGTCAACGTAGCTTTTGTAGCGGGCAGTAACGGCGTCTTCTCGCGCCAGCTCCGCGTAGGCGTAGACCTCCACGGCGCCGTGGTCGTGCCGGGCCAGCAGGGGCTCCAGGAA
>CXWL01007703.1_pt1 | contig 11640 bp, 6 predicted proteins | sample 590931 | NCBI WGS metagenome assembly CXWL01 (sample SAMEA3498368, study PRJEB10139) | groundwater metagenome | biome: water well; material: biofilm material | place: Germany | collected 2015-04-27 | reverse complement strand
GATTTGGGCGCGGGCCAGCGACGTGCGAATGGACCTTCTCAACGATCAGCCGCTCAAGCTCGTATACAAAGTGGACGGCATCGAACGGGCGCGGGAGCCCGTCGACGCCCAGCCGGCTGCGATCATGTTATTTCACTTGAAGAAGATTTCGGGCATGACTCCCGAGGAAAGTCGCAAGCCCCAGGTCGGCCGATTCAAGGCGTCGATCGGCGCGGGCAACGCCGAGAAGTCCGTCGAGGTCGACGTGCGCGCCAGTGGGAGCACCGCCGGCCAGCGCATGTTGTTGAGGCTGGTTTCCGACGAGAACAAGCTGCGGCTGCCCGACGCAGGACTGATCAAGAGCCAGATGCCGCTGGTCGAAACAATAGTGGCCGAGCCCAAGGGCCTCGTGCTATGCACGGGTCCGAAGGCGTCGGGCGTGACGACCACGCTGTACGCCTTCCTTCGAGGCCACGACGCGTTCATCCAGAACATCCACACGCTCGAAATCAACAAGTTGATGGACATCGAAAACATCACCCAGCACGTCTTCGACAGTTCCGACGCGACGGCCAGCTTCGGCAAGCGATTGCGCTCGATCCTTCGGACGGAGCCTGATGTTTGCATGTCGGGCGACCTGCCGGATGCGGAGAGCGCCTCGGTATCCGCCGTCGCGGCCAAGCAGGGCAAGAAGATTTACGCGGGAATGAACGCCAAGGATTGCTTCGACGCCCTGCGAACCTATCTGCAATTGGTCAATGACAATGCCCTGGCGGCCGCGGGACTGGTGGCCATCACCAACCAGCGACTGCTCCGCCTGGTCTGCTCGAATTGCAAGCGTGGATACAAGCCCGATCCGGCCCTCTTGAAGAAAGCGAATCTGCCGCTGGATGAGAATCGGCCTTTCTACAGACCCCCCAATGCCAACGAAGTCGAGGCAGACAAGCACGGCAACCCGATTCTGTGCCCGGTCTGTCAGGGGGCGGGGTATCTTGGCCGCACAGGGGTCTTTGAAGTTTTCCTGGTAAGCGACGCGCTGCGCTCCCTGATCGCCCAGGGCGAAGCCATTGCCACGATCAAAACCGAGGCTCGCAAGAAGGGCATGTTGTATCTTCAGGAAGTGGCGCTGCATAAGGTCTATGATGGCGTGACCAGCATCAATGAAGTCCTGCGAGTAACCCAGGAAAAGTCCGCCACGCCCGCACGCGCGGCTGTATCCTGAATAGGCCGAGCCATGGAGATCAGCCGCCCTCGGCTGAGAATGAGGATTAGATCGCCATGTTATTTTCGCTCGCCGTCGCGCTCATGGTTCTGTTGGTGGCCGCGTTCTGGGTCTATCAGGGTCTGTTTAACGGCGTGTTGATGCTGCTCTGCTCGATCGTCGCCTGCATGGTGGCGTTCGGGTTTTACGAAGACCTCCATTCAGTCTGGAGTGGAGCAATCGGTCCGGGATTGGGCCTGCCGCTGGCGCTCATTCTCATCTTTCTGGTGACTCTCTTCGCACTGCGATTTATCACCGACAAGTTGATCCCCGACGGCGTCCACCTGCCCGTCGTCGTGGATTTCGCGGGTGGCGGCGTGGCCGGCTTCTTCACCGGCATGGTGGTGATCGGCACGGCCCTCGTAGCCGCACAGATGGCGCCGATCGGGTCGAGCGTGTTCGGTTTCGATCGCATCTCGGCCGATCCGCAGGGCGTCGTGGTCACCCGGTCGCTGATGCTCAAGCCCGACAACTTCACCATCGGCCTGGTCAACATGCTGTCGAATGGTCGGTTCGGCGGCGACAACCCCTTCGCCAAGGCCAGGCCCGATTTGCTCACGCAGCTCTACTCCGCCCGGGCGGCGACGCAGGTGGGTGAAAGTTATGACGCTCCCGCCGAGAGCCTGAAGATCGTCTCGTGCCGGGAAGTGAGGCGGATCGACGAGGTGACTCAGAGTGTTTCCGGCGCCGACCTGAAGCGTGAATTCGCTCCGAAGGAAGCTGCGCCGGCAAACAAGTTTCTCGTCTGTAAAGTGCGGATCGACGCCAGCGCCGCGCCATTGGAACGCAAAGACATTCGTTTTCGACTGCCTCAGTTTCGACTGCTGGGTCCGCCGCCCAGCGACAACGGTCCGTCGCCGAAAGCCTTCCTGGCCAGTGCGATGAGCGACATTTACATTCACCACGGACACAACCTGGCGGAAGTCCAGCGCACTCAGCCGCGTCGCCTGGTCCGGTTTGGGCCGCAGACCGATTTCCTGCTGGCCCCCGACAAGACGAGCGTCGTGGCGATCAAAGACGGCGATGCCGTCAAGGCCTATCGATTCGAGGTGGCATTCGAAGTGCCCGAGGACTTCACGCCGTGGTATGCCGAGTTCAAGCACGGTGCGAAGTTTGAGATCACCAAGAGTCTCTTCAAAGAAGCGTCGGAATCGAAGGCTCAGTCCTCCGAAGCGAGCACAACCGAAACAGTGACCGAAGAAGCGGCTCAAAAAGAAGAGTCCGAAGAGGCAGAAGACAGAGCCGATGACGGTGAGGCCGGCGCCAACGAGAATGCCGACGCATCGGTGGAAGAGGAAGATAGCGCCGACTCCGCCGACTCCACCGATTCGGATGAAGAGCCGAAGGACAAGCCTCCCGCCAAGACCGCGAAGAAGACTTCCAAGCCCAAGGTGGGTCAGGAGCAGGGCGGGGCATTGAATGTCGCCGACGCCACGCAGGAGGGAACCGACGTCACCAATCTTCTGCCAATTCCCCTGGACAGGACCAACAATCTGGTCTCACAGGCATTGGCCGGCAGCGAACTGGGCGACGGCCATTTCTGGCTCGAACTAAGCGATGAGGCTCCGCCGGAGAAGCAACTTGTGACGCAGTTTCGTTTGCCCGAGGGCAAGAAAATGCTGCAACTCGGCGCGGAGCGCAACGAGGCTCTGAGCATGTATGGCCGGGCGATGAATTACGCATCCACCGTTGCGGCCCAGATCAAGATTACGACGGCGGATGATCACGCCTACTTTGCACAGGGCGTCTATTCCATCGCCAAAATCAACGGCAAGACGATCGTCGAGATTCAATACCACCCCGATGCCGACGTGCCCGAGCGCTGCCTTGCCAAACCCAAGAAGTTGACCCCCGAGATGATGAAGCGCGCCGACCCCAAGGAGCGAAAGTTCGGATATCTCTTCATCGTCGACCCCGGCATCAAGATCACCGGCTTTTCGTCAGGGGGCAAGGGCGGCAAGCAGCAGCTCGATATCGACGTACCGGAGTAGACCTCTTCACCAGTTCGCAAGGAAGGAGCCGAGCGACCATGCGTCAAATCCTTGCCGGCCTCGTTGTTCTCACGAGCCTGGTTTCTACCGCGATTGCCGATTCGACCGGGCCGACATCCCAGCCAAGTGACGAGCGGCTCATCGCCGGCCTCGAGTCGGCGGTGCAATCGGTCATAGAACGGGCCGCGCCGAGCGTCGTCGCGCTTCGCGTCGACCGTCGTCCGCTTCGCACCGACGAGCTGGGCGACAGCACCTCGCCGATGACAACTGCCACTGGCAGCGGCATCATCATTCGCGGCGACGGCATGATTCTCACCTGCCATCACGTCATCGAGGGCGCCGCCACAATCCAGGTCACGCTTCACGATGGTCGGCGACTGCGAGCCAAGCTTGTCGCTCAGGACCCACGCGACGATTTGGCGATCGTTCGCATCGCCCTCGATGGGCTGCCTTCGCTCGCCATGACCGACTCAGTGTCGCCGGCTCGCGGAAGCTTCGTCGTCGCCATTGGCTATCCATTCGGAGCGGCCTTCGACGGCCACGCGTCGGCTTCGTTCGGAATCGTCAGCGCCGTCGGGCGGGCCATGCCGGAGGAGTTTTGCCGCGACGAGGATCGCTACTTCGGCGACATGATCCAGGCGACCACGCCGCTCCAGGCGGGTTGTTCCGGCGGCGCGTTGGTCGATCGCTCTGGAAAACTAATCGGCGTCCTGAGCATCCGTGGGGGCGACGCCGGGGCAGCTTCCGGTTTCGCCATTCCCATCAACGATCACACGCGCGGGCTGATTTCGAGACTGCTTCTTGGCGAGACGATCGAATACGCCTATCTCGGCGTCGACGTGGCTGCACCGATCGAACCGGCCGCCGCGATGCGGTCCCGTGAGTCTAACGAAGGAGTTCGTGTCGTGCGCGTATGGGACGATGGTCCCGCCCGAGTCGCGGGCCTGCGTCCGGGAGACGTAATCAAGTCGATAAATGGGAACGCGGTCGACAGCCCAGATCAATTCGTGCGCCTCATGGGTCAATTCGCGCCGGGTCGCCGCGTCAGCGTGCGGCTGGAGCAATCGGGCGGCGATCGAACACTCGTGGTTCGGCTTGGGACGAGAAACATGGGCAAATTGAACCAGACCCCTCACGACGAGGTCGAGTTGCGCGGAGCCACGCTGTCCAGGATCGACGATGCGATTCCGACGGCCGCGAGGCTGGATAGCCAGGCGATGATGGTCGTTCGTGTCGAGGCTGACTCGGCCGCCGACCGCGCCGGGATCACGCCCGGCGACATCATCGTCGGGTTGGAGGGCCGCCCGATTCGTGCGAGCGCGGAAGATTGGCCGACCGACCCGCGACGAGACCTGCTCGTTGGCCTGGCCAGCGGTGCTTCGGTGCTGGTCAAGGCCGAGGAACCCTAGCTCTGTGATTGAAAGCGGCAGGCGGTATAATCGCCGGCACGTCGCATCGGCGGCGTCGAGTGGAAAGGAGCCATCCCCGTGGCGACGCTAGACGGTCTTCGACTCACCGGCATCGACAGCCTCGCGCGGATGCTCCGCGATGTCCAGGACTTTCCCAAGCCGGGCATCGTCTTCAAGGACATCACGCCGCTCCTGGCCGATTCGGCGGCTCTCTCATTGGCGGTCGAGTTTCTCACCCAGCCATTTCGCGATCAGCACATCGACGTCGTGGTAGGTGCGGAAAGCCGTGGATTCATTTTCGGCACGGCCGTCGCGCGAAACCTGTCGGCAGGCTTCGTGCCGATCCGCAAACCCGGCAAGCTGCCGTGCAAGACCCGGCGGATGGAATACAAGCTTGAGTACGGAACCGACGCGCTCGAGATGCACGAAGACGCGATCAAGAAGGGCGATCGTGTCCTGATGATCGACGATCTTCTGGCGACGGGAGGCACGATGGCCGCCTGCTGCGATTTGGTGCGCTGCCTCGGCGGTCAAATCGTGGGCGTCGCCTTTTTGATTGAGTTGTGCTTCCTCAATGGCCGCAAGAGATTCAGCGGTCTGCCCGTTCACTCGGTCATCAAGATCGACCCGTCCGAGAAAAAAGTCGCGTCGGACTTCTAACAACCGCTCAATTCTGTTTTATCCCGGATCATTATCCGTCGGCGATCTGCTTGAACCGTTAGCCCCAGACCGGTTATATTGGACGTTGCAGGGGTGACGAGCAACACGGCGGGGGCAAGTCAGAGTCTCATGTACAAGCGTTCGCATATTCAGCCTCGCACGAAAACTCTCTCCCCGAGCGAATGAACTTTGGTCCGCGTCTTGTGCCCGTTGTCGGGCCAGGCGCGCAGCCGGTTCCTGACTCATCCTATCAACAGCGGCGCTATTGTCGCGGGAGATTGACCATGTCTGCACGCAGAATCGTCACTGGTTTTTGTGCGTTGGTTGTCGCGGCCCAGCTCGTCCATGCGGGCACGCCCCTGGCGAGAACCTTCAACTATCAGGGTCAGCTCAAACGCGGCCCGATGCTCGTCAACGAGGGCTGCGAGTTCATCTTTACGCTCTACGATGCACCGGCCGATGGACAGCTCCTGGGCCAGATGGGCACGCCGGCCGTTCCGATTCAGATTGACGTCGCGCACGGTCTCTTCTCCGTGGAGTTGGATTTCCCCGCAGCACCCATGACGGGAGAGCAGCGCTGGCTCGAGATCGCCGTGCGCACGACGGCCGCCGGCGGTGATTATGTCGCGCTCACGCCGCGTCACCGACTTGGGGCCGCGCCCTATGCACTGCACGCCATGTCCGGCGGCGACGTGACCGGTTTCGATCAGGCCTACAACAAGGGTGGCCCCGGCGCGGGGCGCACGGTGACGGCCGATCATGGACCGATGAGCATCGCCGGGCCGGACGGGTTGACCGTCGACGGCAAGGTTGGCATCGGCACGGCTTCGCCGCAATCGAAGCTCGAAGTGGCGGGAATGATTCATTCGAGCAGCGAGGGCTTCAAGTTTCCCGATGGCACGATTCAGACGACGGCGTCCCAGGGACCGCTTCCTCCGCTCCCCGCATCAGCGGGTTGCCTCGACGGCCCCGGCGGCGCTCCAGTGGATGCGTTGTGCATCGACGGCGATGGCGACGTGGGCATCGGAACGGGCACGACAAACATCAACGCCAACCTGCACGTGACCGACCCGGACGACGTGTTCATGATTCTGGCGATGGATAACAACAACGTGGGAACCAGTGCCGGCGCGATACTGTTCAACACCGGTCTATTGACCGCCCCGACGCAGTTGGCGGAGATCGTGGTCGACGAGGGGGTTGCCGGCAGTCCGCTCGATCTCAATTCCTCCAGCACGCGAAACGTCAGATTGGCGTTGGGCGGCGGAAATGTGGGTGTTGGCGTGGATCCGGCCAATCGGCTGAGCGTGTTAGGCGACGCGGACGTCTTCGGCTTTCTCGGCGTCGGCACGACGACGCCGCAAAATGCGATTCATGCGACAGGGTTCCTGGGCACGGATTCGGCCCTCGACGACGGCGGCCATCTCGGCCTCGACTCGGTGGGCGATGCACACCTGGAGCTGGTGACCAATATCGGCACACCGTACATCGACTGGCTCAACGACAACGCGAACGACTTCGACGCCCGGTTGATCCTCGACGGCGACGACGCTCTGAGCCTGCTCGGCGCGAGCCTCGGCATCGGCATTACACCCGGCGCGGGGGCGTCGCTCGATGTCACCGGCGCGATTCGCACGGACGATCAACTCATCTCGACCGTCGTCGCGGGCACGGCTCCGCTCGACGTAACCTCGAACACGCTTGTCACGAATCTGAATGCCGACTTGCTCGACGGCAATGATGTCTCGGCCTTTGCGCTGGCGGCCCATACGCATGATGGTGCGGACATCGTGTCGGGTATCGTGACGGAACCGCGAATCGACCCACTGATCGCGCGCGACGCCGAAGTGTTGCCCATCGTACTCGCCGGGGACGGCAGCGGCAGCGGCCTCGACGCGGATCTTCTTGATTCGCTTAACTCGACCGCATTCGCCATTCTCGGCGGTCAAGCCACCGGTCAGACGCTCAATGGTGGAATCGCCGCCGGCGAAAACCTCACGCTCGACTCGACATCCAATGCTGTGAAGGGCGATGTCCTGATCGCCCCGACCGATGGTCAGGTTGGAATTGGCAACGTCGCCCCCGTCCTCGGATCGAAGCTCGACGTGACAGGCAACGTCAACATCAGCGGCATCCTGAGCGTTGACACTGTGACAAGCCATAGCCCGCTCGTGTTGCAAGCGGGCGGAACGCCCCTTGTCGTGCTCGACGATACGCCGAATCAGGTGGCCGTGGGCAACCCGCCTCCAAGCCCGCCGGCTTTTCCGCTGGACGTGAACGGCAGCATTCATACGAACATGGACTTGCTGGCGGACGACAATCTCGGTGTCGGCACCACAACGCCAGGCGAGAAAATCGACGTGGTGGGAGGGAACATTCGCACTGACAGCCAGTTGATCTCCACGGTCGGCGCGCCGACGCCTCCACTCGTCGTCACCTCGATGCAACTGGTCACCAATCTCAACGCCGACAAGTTGGACGACCGCCACGAAATCGAGTTCGCTCTGCTCGCCGGCAGACCGCTCTTACAGCGGCTTCACGGCGGCACCGCGGCAATGGAAGATCTGATACTCGATTCGACCTCCAATGCGACAAAGGGATTCGTCCTGCTCAACCCCGATGGCGGCGATCCCGGCGGCGGTAGCGTGGGCATTGGTACGTCGACGCCGACCGAAGCACTTGAAGTCATCGGTGACGGCAAATTTAGCGGCAGCGTCATTACGAGCACGCTTACCAGCATGATGGGCAATCTGTCTCTGCAGACCGCGGGCACGGAACATATCATAGTGAACGGCGCCAGCGGAAATGTCGGCATCGGCTCGCCGCCTCCCAATCCGATCGACGAGGCATTGCATGTGGCCGGCTGCATCAAGGCCGATTGTCTGAAGATCACCGCCGACACCATCATCGAGGTTAGCCCGCTGCGGCTGGTCAAGGCCGGCACGGGCATCGAGGTCATCGCGAACATCTCCGGCACGTCGACGCTGCGATGCACGACGACCGGCCCGCACTTCGCCGTGCTGCCCGTCGATCTGCCCTCGCAGATTCTCGGGACCGGACTGCAATTCAAGGATATCAAGATTTGCTACAAGGTCGGCTCGACGGCCAGCTTCATCACCGCGACGCACGTGCGATTTCTGACGGATGCCGGCACGTCGGTCACGCTGGTGGATAATCTCGCCGATCAGACCAGCCGCACGTTCACCTGCTACAACAGCCCGGCTCCGTTGCCGCTGCAAACCGTGACAGGGCCTGTTTATATCGCGTTCGATCTCACGATTGCCGGCACGACCCCGGCGCATGACATCGAGATCGGCCGAGTCAGCGTGACACTGAGCCAGACGCCCTAGGCGAGAAAGGAAGTGTGCGTGATGTTGATTCGACTCGATGAAGTTGAGCATTTTCGTAGCGGCCTGCGCCCTCGCAGGCCGATGATCAGAGCCGCGACCGTAAGGGAGCGCCGCGAAACGCATCGCCCTGAGAAATCGTTCAGCGACACGGGAACCGGTGCTGAAAAACCTATGCTGATGCTTGCGGCAATGGCCTTGTATCTGGCGCTTTGTTCCGCGCCGATCGGCGCGGACCAGCCGAGCATCAATTGGCATGAGAGTGACGCGGGACAGACAGCCGTGCTGACGGGCGGCGATTTCACCCTGATCGCCACCGTCGGCGAACACGATGCGGCCGAAATGTCAGGCGGCGAGTTCAGTGCGATAGGGGGCTTCTGGGCCGTCCTGTCGCCGGCCTGCGCCTGCCTCGCCGATGTCAACGCCGACGGCTCCCTCGACGGCCTCGACATTCAGTCGTTCGTGGTTTGCATGAGCGCCCAAGGCGACTCCTGCGGCTGCGCCGACCTCGATGCGAGCCGGGCGCTGGACGATTCGGATGTTGTGCTGTTCGTGGATGGCCTGATGAGTGACACTGCGTGCGACTAACCATGCGCAATGAAAAGGCCGCCGGCAAGCTTGCCGACGGCTTTAATGAGTGAATTGAGATCGGGAGGGCGAGGCTCCCGCCGAACCTAGTCGTCGTTCTTGACGTCGCCCCTCGCGAAGATGCTGGCGACGTAGTTCAGCACGTCCGACGCGCTCTGCTCGTTGTAGCCGAAGTACTTGATCAGCCGCTGCTTGACCACGTCGATCTTCGCCTGGGTTTCGTCGTCGATCACGCCTGAGACGACGTTCTTGAGCTTGATCGTGTCGCGCTGATCCTCGAACAGCTTCAGCTCCAGCGCCTTGTGCAGCCGGGCGTTGGTGGAATACTCGAACTTCTTGCCGTCGAGCGACAGGGCACCGATGTAGTTCATGATCTCCTGGCGGAAATCGTCCTTGCGGCTGTCGGGAATGTCGATCTTCTCCTCGATCGAGCGCATGAGCCGCTCATCGGGTTCCTCGTCCTTGCCGGTGTATTTGTTGCGAACCTTCTCGCGCTGCGTGTAGGCCCGCACGTTTTCGATGTAGTTGGCGGCCAGGCGCTTGATCGCATCTTCGTCGGCGCTGATGGCTCGTTGCACCTCGCCCTTGAGAACGTCTTCGTATTCCTCGCGCACGACGGCGAGCAGTTCCTTGTACTGTTTCTTCAACTCCTCGTCGGCAATGAGCGAGTGGTGCGACAGGCCCGACTCGAGTTCGTTGAGCACCATGAACGGATTGATGCCCTTTTCCTGAATGGCCTGGTCGCTGACCAGCGCGTTGGAAATCTTGTCCTGGATGTATCGCGGGCTGATGCCCTGCATCCCTTCGCGTCGGGCCTCCTCGAAGAGTTCCTTGACACTGTCTTCCGTGTAGCCGGGGATGCTCTTGCCGTTGTAGAGCTTGAGCTTCTGCGCCCGCGACAGCCCCGCCTTCTTGGGATCTTCCAGCCGCGTCAGCACCGCCCACATGGCCGCCATCTCGATGGTGTGCGGGGCGATGTGGATGCCTCGGATCTTTTCCTTGTTGAAGTCCTTCTCGTATATCTTGACCTCTTCGTCGAGGATCGAGTTGTACGGGATGTCGATCTTGATGGTGCGATCTCGGAACGCTTCCATCAGCTCGTTGTTCTGGAGCTTCTTGTATTCGGGTTCGTTGGTGTGCCCGATGATGACCTCGTCGATGTTGGTCTGGGCAAACTTCTTGGGCTTGATCATGTGCTCCTGCGATGCCCCAAGCAGGTCGTAAAGAAACGCCACGTCGAGCTTGAGCACTTCGATGAACTCGATGAGGCCGCGATTGGCGATGTTCAGTTCGCCGTCGAAGTTGAACGCCCGCGGGTCGCTGTCAGTGCCGTATTCCGCGATCTTGCGATAATTGATGTCGCCCGTCAGTTCCGTCGAATCCTGGTTCTTCTCGTCCTTGGGCTGGAATGTCCCGATGCCGCGACGGTCCTTCTCGCTGATGAGCATGCGACGGACGACGATGTGTTCCATCACTTTTGTCCAGTCGCCGTCGTAGTTCTTGAGCAGGTCGCCAAAAGTCTTGCGGCAGAACGGGTCAAGATCGCCCTCTACGGCGATGCGCTGTTCGGCGGGAAGCGACTCGTTAAGCATCGCCAGCACGTCTCGCCGCGCGTCCTTGGGAATCAGCTTGAGCGGCTCCTCGTGCATGGGACAGTCGACGAGGTCGAATCCGCCGTCGGCCTTGGGCAGCTTCCACGAAAACGTGTACATCGCGCCTTCGTCCAACCGGGAATAGTATTCCAGCCCTTTCTTCATGAGGCGGCAGATCGTCGACTTTGCCGATCCGACCGGGCCGTGAAGAAGGAGGATTCTTTTTTCCGTGCCATAGCCCTGCGACGCCGACTTGAAGAAGTCGACGAGCTGGATCAGCGGCCGTTCGAGGCCGAAGATGGCGTCGTCGCCGTGGCCTATTGGGTCGCTGAAGAACTTGTAGCGAACGACATCCTGGCGGAACTTGGTATACCGCTCGGTGCCGAAGTGAAGGATCATGTCGTAGATGCGCTGGAAGGCGTTGCGGGCCACGCGGGGTTGACGTGTGACGATGTCGAGGTAATCGCCAAAGGTTCCCTGCCAGTGCTCGTCGCGAAAGCTTTGCGCGTCGAGTCTTTTGCTGACCAGTTCCAGGATTGCGTTCTTGTTGGCCATGATCCGCGACCTCTCCCGCAAGCGACCGTGACGGACTTCCCTGCCCGGGCGGCTCGCAACACTCTTTGATCGGTTCTATCTCGATGAAGTGTCCGACGAAAACCGCCCACAGGTCATAACAATACTATGTAGGGGTCATGGGAGTGTCAAACGCCCGCGCAGCTAACTCGCTGTGGCGACGAGGCCTACGCGATTTTCTCTTGCCCGGTTCATCCGGCGCAATTTCTGCGCCGGCCGTGGATAACAGCACTTATGGGG
>CXWL01124740.1_pt1 | contig 11642 bp, 13 predicted proteins | sample 590931 | NCBI WGS metagenome assembly CXWL01 (sample SAMEA3498368, study PRJEB10139) | groundwater metagenome | biome: water well; material: biofilm material | place: Germany | collected 2015-04-27 | reverse complement strand
TTATCTACTATGCTCATGAATATCTCGGTAAAGTAGCGAGAGTGTAACTGCCTGCGCTTTGTTCTGCATCCGCAATGAAATAAAACCAGTCATTCAGTGCGGCGCATGAACAAAACCACCGGGTTGACGGAATATTCTAAATGGCTATACTCACCCTGTCCCTGACTTGCATAAACCTGCATAAATAATTTTCCATGAGCACCCCCATCTTCCTGTCGAAACGCATCCGTTCTGCGCCGAACAAGGAAGAGTTGCGCGCGCATATTGCATCCGCCATCCGGCGCTCGGCCAACATGCATGCCGTATCGCAGATGTACACACAGTCGTCTTTTGTAAGAGACCTCGCCTGCCTCCCTTAGGCTCGGTGAGTATCTACAGGAACGAAACTTCGTTCCGCCACATCACTCCCGAGCCACCCACCCGCACAATCTGACGATGTAGCGCTGCCGGATGTATTCGTACCGGATGCATTCATACAAGATGTATTCGTACGTCTGGCAGCTCTACCGTATTGCCATTTTTGGCTGGTCTTATGCGACCTGGCCTGGAGTTTTATTGCCATGAAAAATCAACGTTACCTGACACAAAATGATGCTGCCCTCCTGAGCAAGCTTGCCGAACACCTGTTGCGCCTGGGCGAGACGGAATTCAATGCAGGAGAAGAAATCGTCGACATGATTGCAACCTCGACCATTTTTCCTGCCGATGTGCAGCGCAAAGACTGTGTATCGCTCTATTCCACCGTCACGTACGCAACGCTCAATAGCGATGACCAGCGCAGCATCACGATCGTCGCACCGCAAGATGCAAATCCTCAACTGGCGCGCATCTCCGCGCTGACGCCTATCGGCCTGGCCCTGATAGGGAGAAAGGTTACGCACATCGCTACCGTCACCCTGCCGTCCAATCGTATAGAGAAACTCAAGATACTTGCCGTCGTCCCGCACGAGGCCACCGAACAGGCAGCATCATGAAGCCGCACGATCCAGGCACGATGAAACACACTCGCGCCATGCGGCTGCTGGAGCAAAGAACGCGCTTGAAAAAATGGCTGTGTACATGCATCGTGGCAGGAAGCACATTGCTCACGCTTGCGATGGTCGTGGATTGACTGGCGCGGCGCGTGGGGACAGCCGCTTTGGTATATGCTGGGCAGTCATAGAATAGATAAAATGGCTGCAGGAACAAGCATGCGCTTGCTGCCTATCATGCCTTGAATCAGGAATGGAAAATCACATGGACAACAAACATCACTGGGACTCGGTTTATCAGACCAAGGCCGCCGATGCGGTCAGCTGGTATAGCCTGCATCTGGAATTATCCTTGCGCCTGATACAACAGGCAACGCCCAATCTGGATGCGTCAATTATCGATGTCGGCGGCGGCGAATCGACCCTGGTCGATGACTTGATCGCGCTCGGCTATCAGCACTTGAGCGTACTGGATATTTCACAAGCAGCTGTGGACGGCGCCAGGCAGCGCCTGGGCAAGGATGCAGAAAAAGTGGATTGGCTGGTGGCCGACATTACGCAAGCCACGCTGCCTGAACAGCAATACGATGTCTGGCATGACCGGGCGGTGTTTCATTTTCTGACGACCGAAGAACAACGCCTCGCCTATGTACGGCAAGTGGTGCACGCCGTAAAGCCTGGCGGACATGTCATCGTTGCCACATTCGGACCGCAAGGCCCGGAAAAATGCAGCGGTCTTGACGTCGTTCGCTATGACACAGAATCACTGCATGATGAATTCGGCACACGTTTCCGCTTGGTGAAGAGCACGACTGAACTGCACGAAACGCCGTGGGGTGCAAGCCAGCAATTCCTGTACTGCTACTGCAGGATAGATTAAGGGGCATTAAGGGGCGCAGCAGCTTGCTGCACTAGCCGATCGCAACACCTGCTTCGGATAGCAAGCCCAGCAAGCCATGCCAGAAAATTTCTATGCCTATGCACAGCAGGATGAATGCGGACAGCCGCAGCACGACCATCGTGCCCAGGCGTCCCAGCAGGCCGACCATCTTGTTCGCATAGCGATAGCAGAGAAAAATCACCAGCGCCGTCAAGGCCGCCCCCAGCGCTGCACTGCCGATTGAAATCATCAGGTCCGGGAAACGGGTAGGCGCATTCGCACCCAGCGTAATCGATGCAGCAATGGAACCCGGACCGACTGTCAGTGGAAAACTGATAGGGTAAAAACTGCGCACCTTGAATTCTTCATCCGACCACGCTTCGGCCTGCGTGGTCGCCACATGCGTGCGGATATCATCCTGGCCTTTATCATTCAATAAACGCCAACCGGTAACCGCCACCAGTATGCCGCCGCCGATACGCACAATCGGCAGCGAAATGCCGAAGAACATCAACACATGCGAACCAATGAACATCGCAGCCACCACCATGAAAAAGCAATTGATCGCGACCTGGCGCGCCAGGCGACCCTCTGCATCGTGACCGATATTGCCGGACAGGCTGGCAAAGACAGGCGCATTGCCGAAAGGATTCAGTATCGGCAGCAAGGTAATCGGCACCAGTATCGCCGCTTTGAGAAACACGATCAACATGGAAAATTTTCCAACATGAATTAAATGAATACGAAAATGACTGCGTAAATGAATGCTAAATCTGCAGCGCCTAGTCGCTGTCGATCGAAAAGCCGGCGGCCACCCAGGCATCGATGCCACCGGTCAATGGCCGCACGCGTGTATAACCACGCTGCATCAATTTTTTGGCGACACGCGCAGCGGAAGCTTCATTCGGACATGCGCAATAGACAATCACTTCCGAATCAGTCGCGGTATTGGTCACCAGCGCGCTGATATCGTCATCCGACATCAACAATGCGCCGGGTATCCTGCCGCCTTGCTGCGCCAGGCCGGAGCGCACGTCGATAATCGTAGGCGGATTGCCTTTTTTCAGCAATTGATCCAGTTCTTCTACCGAGATTTGCGCCATGCGCAAATCCTTCAGGAAGGTATGTCGCTGCCACCATTTCCTGGCGATATAGAAGCTGAATGCCAGCGCAACCAGCAAGAGCCCCCATTTACCCAGGCTGGCCAGAATGTCGAGCAAATCCGCAACAGCGGAACTGAAAAGGGAACCGAGAAAAATGGCGGACCCTGCCCATAATGCTGCACCCAGCGCATCGAAGAAGATGAATTTGGCAGGACGCGTACCGATTGCACCGGCCAGTGCGCTGGCAACCGAGGCAAAGCCGGGGATGAATTTCGCCACCATCAGGGATGCCGGGCCGTAACGTACATAAATGGATTCGGTTTGCCGCACGCAGGAATCCGGCGACAGCGAAATCCGGCACAGGCGCGCCATGACACGCCCGCCATAACGCCGCCCGGCCAGATACCAGCTGAAGTCGGCAATCAATGCCGCCAGCACAGCAATGAAAAGCAGCATGGCTGCGGAATACTCGCCGCGTCCCAGCAAGGCGCCGGTGATTACCAGCGTCGGATAGGCAGGCACAGGCGCGCCCAATTGTTCAATCAGCACATTGCCAAAGACAAAGAGCAGCCCGTATTGTTCGACCAGTTCCAGCAAGAAATTCATGACATGCGTTCGGCAATCGTATTCAATATATGATGATTCGGGGACAGGGCTAGCATAGCAGGCAGAGCTGCGCTGTGCCGGCAGATTTCAAACGGATGCGGTGAAGATTTCTGCATCTGCGAATTTTAGGCGCATACCCGGGTCCAACCATCGATTCCGCAATGCACAAAAGGAGAATGAGATGACGAAGGAAAGCAAACCATTGCCAGATGGGGCCATGACAGGCAGTGGAGAAAAGAAATCAGGCGACTGGAAAACCGGGCGTAAAACCAGCAACGGCAGCAAGACGGGGAAAAGCAAGACCGCAGATGCCGTCAAGGAAGATGAAAAACGCAAAGGCCTGGTCGATGAAGACCATCCATTTCCATCCAAAGGCAATTGAAATCCGCTCAGGCGCTGCGCTGCATGCAGGCTTACATTGCCGTGCCCATCGTCTGGCCCAGTTGCACCGAGCGTGCGGCGGCCCACTCCGGGTTGAAAGACAATGTATTTTTCGGAAACAGCATCACCACCGTAGAGCCGAGTAAAAAGCGGCCCATTTCCTCGCCCTTTTTCAGGCTCAGATGCTGCTTGTCGTACTGCCATACCCGGATAGCGCCGCTGCGCGATGCATTGACCACGCCATGCCATGCCGTTTGCATGCTGCCGACGATGGTCGCGCCTACCAGCACCAACACAAAGGGGCCGGCGGTGCCCTCGAATACGCACACTACCCGCTCGTTGCGTGCAAACAGGTTGGGCACGCCGCGCGCCGTGGTCGGATTGACGGAAAACAATGCGCCCGGCACATAGGTCATCTGCATCAAGCGCCCATCGCATGGCATGTGTATCCGGTGATAGTCGCGCGGGCTCAGGTAGACGGTCGCAAAACTGCCATTCTCGAATTGCGCTGCCAGCGCATGATCGCCGCCAAGCAGCGCGGTGGTGCTATAGCTGTGGCCTTTGGCCTGGAAAATCTGGTCTTGCTCTATCGCACCGAACTGACTGATCGCGCCATCAACCGGGCAAATGTAGGGATCGCTGGCCAGCGGGCGGGCACCGCTGCGCAAGGCGCGCGTAAAGAATTCATTGAAACTGGCATAGCTGGCAATATCAGGATTCGCCGCTTCCGCCATATTGACCTTGTACTTGCCGACAAACCAGCGGATCAGGCCGGTCGTCACACGCCCCGCCTTCGCGCTGGCGACTTTGCCGGCGAAGATGGTCAGCGCCTTTTTGGGCAACAGGTATTGGGGCAGGACAGACAGGCGATTGGACACGATAGATTGAACGGTAAAAAAGTATGGCGTGATTGTAGCGGGGGGAGTGCTTTAGGTAATGCTTTATTCAGACGCAATGACGCGTGTGACGGTAATACGGTCGATAAAGAATTCTCCATCAACGCATTTGCGGTGCGGCACGCCAGACAGTTCGAAGCCCAGCCCACCATCTTCCAGCCACATCTGCACCAGCGTGTCGAATTCTTCCGGGTCCAGACGCAGCATTTGCGCCGAAATCACAAACTGTGCGCCGTCCTTCTGCTTGTTGACAATATCTTCTATGAGAGCCATGCGCCATCCTCGGTCCAAAACAAAAACTGCCGACATCATAGCTTTTGTTTCGCTACTATTCCATCGAATGCGGTGTTTCAGTCAGCCGATGTGCGTTTCGGCTTCGCTGCAGCCGTTTTTCACTTGCTGGCAAAGACCACCTGGCAAGGATCCGATTCCGGATTGGCGCCATCCCATATCGAGGTGGCAACGATGCTGGCGCCACTGGTAAGGATGGCCGCTCCTATTCTGGCCAGCGTCCCCACTGCGCCGGAACCATCCATGCTCACTTCCGGCTTCAGCAGTTTGCCGGAAATGTTGAGCTCGCCGGCAAAAGTGGAAGCGCCCAGATTGATGCCGGAGCGCGCACGCACGCGGCCACGCATAGCCATGGTCTGATCGCGTAAATTCACTTCGCCGCGCGCCAGCAACTGGCTGGCATCGCTGCGGACCCCTGCAATTGCCTCGCCTTGCGCCAGCCCGGAGTGAAACGGCAGGCGTGCGCTGAAGCAGGACAGATTGATACTGTCGGAGTCTTTTGCAGAAAACAGCCCTGTCATCCAGGATTCGGCCCGCCCGGCTTCCGGCGAAATAATTTTTGCGGCACCGATTTGTATCTCGACCGGACCGTTCAGTCCAGCGGCAAGATCGTTCATCGAGTTGCCTGCAGTAGAGATGTTGGCATTTATTTTCATCGGGCCGCCGGTGACGCTAATGTTTTTCCCTGTTTGCCTGAGCCATTGCTCTAGCGCCGCATCCGCGATATTCAGCTTCACATGCACGGCTTTCTTGCGTGCTTCCAGCCGCGCATCACCGGACACGGTACCGCCCAGCAGTTTTCCGGAAAATGTACTCACCGTCATCCGGTCATCGTTGAAACTCATTTTTGATGCGACATCGGCGACCTCGATTCCGGAGCGTAATTTCAAGGTCGCGATGCTGGCCTCTACCGTCCCTTGCGTGCCATCGAGAGCCAGCAATAATGGCCAGGCAAGCGCCTTGTCACGAAACAATACCCCGGCTTTTTTGGGCGGCAACGGCGGCTGGCCGGCATCGAGAAAAGTCTGGATCATGTCGATGCGGTCAGCCTGCAAGCGTGCATCGAATACCGGTTTGATACCACTGAGGTCCAGCTGGCCCGCGCCGGATAAATTGAGCTTGCCCAATTGCAGCTTCAGGTTTTCAAACGCCATTTTTTTATCGAGTGAACGCATCGTCAGGCTGGCTTTCAAGGCCGCTGGCGAACGTCGTTCTATGCCAAAGAAAGCGTACGCTTCCTGCATTGATGCCGCTTCCAGCGTGGCGGCGAGATCATAATTCTGCAGCGCAATGTCGAGCGGAATCTGGCCGGAAATGCTCGCTACAGCCTGGCCGGATCTGGCATGGATAGCCCCTTTTGTCACTGCACCGGGGGTGCCGAAGGTCGACACAGCGTCCAGTTTCCCATCAAGTTGCAGCGCATGACTGCCGCGTTTGATGCGTGCATCGAAGGCAATATTGCGCAAGCCCGTGTCACCCTCGACAGCCAGATTTTCCACTTGCCAGGTGCTCGTTGCGCCAGCGCTGGAGCGATACGTGATGACGCTGTTTTCCGCGCGCAGCAAGGTCAGCCCGGTTTGCGACAAGTTCATTTTTTGTTTTGGCGACAGGTTCCAACTGAGCCGGCCATCTTGCGCGACTTCCAGATTGACCTGCAAGCCATCAAAACGCAGGCTCTTGATGGCAACCTGCCCTGACAGCAGCGGCAGCCATGCAAGACTGGCCCTGATATCGGTGGCTTCCAACAAATGCTTTTCGTGCGCCCAGGAAGGATTTGATACGGTGACTTTCCTTGCATGCAGCTGCGGATACGGGAATAGAGTAAATCTGAGTTCGCCTGTCGTCAGCTCACGATCCCACAGCTGCTTTACCTTGTCGCGTGCGATGTCTTGCAGATGCGCGCTGTCGGTCAGGCTTTGCACCGCATATGTGCCGAGCGCCAGCACGAGCGCCAGGCTGGCGATTGCCCACAATCCTCGTCGTTGCCACTTGCGCATGCCATTTACCCTTTTATCGAAGCGACATATCGCCGCTGATCAGCATGAGCGATAGCGCTCGAGGATATAACAGATGCGCAGCAGCGTCACGCCAGCTTTGGCGTGACAGCATGCAGGAAAACAGGAAGGTGGATGATGAAGACGGCTGGCTGATTAAATTGATACTGATTGCTACTTACACTGATGCTGATGCCGGCATCAGCTGGCGACAGCGAGCGCAGCAGGCTTGACGCCGTTCAACAGATAATCGATCAGCTCGCGCGCCGGACGGATTTCGGAGCCGAAAGGCAAAGGCTCGGAGCCGCGGAAGAACAAGCCACGTTTGACATCGCCCTTCAATGCAAAGCCGAGCTGCGTATCGATGCAGAACTGCCCTGCCTTGGCGATGCCATCGCGCAAGCCGCATTGATGCAGGCAATCAAAACCAACCGTGCAATCCTTGGGACCTGCCTTGCGCTGCAGTTTTTCTTCCTTCTCCAGATAGGTGGCCAGCCATTGCGTCTTCACTGCACGCGCCGGCAAACCGGCGCAGCTCATGAAGGTGACGATGTCTTCCGGCTTGGCGCCAGTCAGCACTTTCTTGAAGTTGAGATGCGCATCGCCTTCTTCGGTCACGGCAAAAGCCGTACCCAGCTGTACTGCGCTGGCGCCCAGCGCAAACAGTTCGCGCACCTGCTCCGGCGTGTGTATGCCGCCAGCGGTGATCAGTGGAATCCTGCCGCGCTCTATGCCGAGTTCCTCGAACAAGGCCAGCGTTCCTTCCAGCACGACTGAAAATGCAAAATGCGGATCGTTGACGCTATCGAGCCCGGCGGCGCCCAGGTGGCCTGCCGCGTATTGCGGGTTCTCGATCACGATCGCATCCGGCAGGCGATTCTTGCGCATCCATTTTTTCAGGATCAGCGCAATGCCGCGCACATCGGACAAAATAGGAATCAATGCAACATCGGGAAAATCAGCCGTCAGTTCCGGCAAATCCATAGGCAGACCGGCACCAACCACGATCGCATCGGCGCCGCTGATGCAGGATTGCCGCACATAGGCAGCATAGTCAGCCACCGCCCGCATCACGTTGACGGCAATCATGCCCTTGCCTTCTGCAAGCACTTTTGCCGCCTTGATTTCACGGTCGAGTGCAATCAGGTTGACTTCATTGATCAAGTCCTTGTTGCGCGTCTTCTCAGTCTTTGCCATCAAGTCGGCATGGTGACGACGCAAATCGACGCTGGAAATCGTGCCCAGCCCGCCCAGTCTGGCGACGGTCCCTGCCAGCCGGTGCGCGGAAACACCTACACCCATGCCGCCTTGCACTATAGGCAGCAGCAATTTATTCTTCAGCTTCAATTTCGGGTATTCAGTATCCAGCACAGTCATCTTTCGGTTGCCATCGGCGATGAGTGACTGTAGCAAAGAGGATAGAGAACAAATTGACATGGATCAAAAATGATTCAGACTGGAATGCAATCATCCTTACCCTGCAGCTGCGCACTTGCCGCATTATTCTTCTTGTCAGAGTGATACAGTGCTGGCTAGCTTCACTATCATCAACCGCTACTCGGGGAAAGCGCATATGGCGCGTCATTTGCACTTCGAACAACACCGCAACGACCGCATAGGCTGGCTGCGCGCCGCCGTGCTCGGCGCCAACGATGGCATCATTTCCACCGCTTGCCTGATGCTGGGCGTGGCTGCTGCCAATGTGGCGCACAGCGAATTGCTGATCACCGGAGTCGCAGCGCTGGTGGCCGGCGCGATGTCGATGGCGGCAGGCGAATATGTTTCCGTCAGTTCACAGGCCGATACCGAACAAGCCGATCTGGCGCGCGAACGCAAGGAACTTCAAGACCAGCCCGATGCCGAATTACGTGAGTTGGCATCGATTTATGTCGCCCGCGGCATTTCGGCGGAGCTGGCAGAACAGGTTGCGCAACAGTTGATGGCGCATGATGCGTTGAGCGCCCACGCACGCGATGAACTCGGCATTTACGACACGATGGCGGCCAAACCGGTGCAGGCGGCAATCACCTCGGCACTGACCTTTGCTGCCGGCGCCGCGCTGCCGCTGTTGACTGCACTTGTGGCGCCCGCATCTGCGCTGGTGCCGCTGCTGGCAGGAACATCATTGCTGTTTCTGGTCGGCTTGGGCTTGCTGGGTGCAAAGGCTGGCGGCGCACCTTTGCTGCGTGCGGCGTGGCGCGTCGGATTCTGGGGCGCGCTGGCCATGGGCATTACCGCCGGCATAGGCAGATTATTCGGCACCATCGTTTAACGAGATAACGAGAAGTTTCCCGGTTCATCAAACTGAACGTATAGAGCAACAATTTATCCTGTTGAATCTTCGCTGCAATCAGGCACAAGGCCGCTCCCATGAAATTCAAGGACTATTACGAAATACTCGGCGTCAAACGTAGCGCGACGCAAGACGAGATCAAAAGCGCCTATCGCAAACTGGCGCGCAAATTCCATCCCGATGTCAGCAAGGAAAAGGATGCAGAAGCGCGCTTCAAGGAAATGGGCGAAGCCTACAAAGTCTTGAAGGATCCCGAGCAGCGCGCATCCTACGACCAGCTGGGCGCGAACTGGAAAAACGGGCAGGATTTCCGGCCACCACCGAATGCCGATGCCGGTTTTGAATTCAGCGGCCGCGGTGCGCATGCCGGCTTCGGTGACGGTTCGGATTTCAGCGATTTTTTCGAACAAATGTTTAGCCAGCAAAGCGGCCGTGGACGCGGACAGCGCCGCAGCATGCATGCCGCTGGTGAAGACCATCACGCGAAAGTGCAGATCGATCTGGAAGATGCCTATCGCGGCGCGGAACGCAGCATATCGCTGCGCATGCCGGTGGTTGATGAAAACGGTCACGTCGTCACAAAAGATCGCACGCTCAGCATCACTATTCCAAAGGGCATACGCGCCGGACAAACCCTGCGCCTGGCCGGCCAGGGCGGCCCGGGCATAGGCGAAGGCAAGGCTGGCGACCTGTATCTGGAAATCGTCTTCCGCCCGCATCCACGCTATCGCGTCGATGGCCGCGATGTCTATGTAGACTTGCCGCTGGCGCCGTGGGAAGCCGCGCTGGGCGCGAACATCGCCGTGCCGACGCCGGCAGGATCGGTCGAACTGACGATCCCGCCGAATTCGGTGGCTGGACGAAAATTGCGNNATCGTCTTGCCGCCGGCCCAGACCGACAAGGCAAAAGAAGCTTATCGCGCATTGCAAGAAGCGCTGGATTTCAACCCGCGCGCCTCTTCGTAAAGGACAGACCATCATGAGCCAGTCAGTGATCAAGCCTCTCGACTACCAGGTGGTCGAAGAAGAAGTCAATCTCACGCTAGTCGAGTTGTGCCAGACCTGCCGTGTGACGCAAGAGTTGATTAGCGAATGGGTATTTGAAGGCGTGCTGGAACCGGCCGGACAACAACCGCAGGAGTGGCAATTCAGTGGTTCGGCGCTGCGCCGTGCGCAATTGGCGCGGCATCTGGCGCAGGACCTGGAACTCAATACGCCCGGCGTGGCGCTGGCGCTGGACCTGCTCGACCAGATAGACATGTTGAAGGCTGAGCTCAAGCGCAGCAGCCATCACTGACGGGGTTACGGCCGCAACGTACTCAGCGACGCGACGAAACGACGATGCCGCCGACGATCAGCGCAAATGCAATGCCGTGATAAAGATGCGGCACTTCACCCAGGAAGGCGGAAGACATCAGCGCGGCAAACAGCGGCGTCAGGTTGCTGAAAAATCCGGCGATGGTCGGCCCGACCCGCTGCACGCCCAAGCCCCAGCAGCGCAGCGCGATGATGGCCGGGCCTATCGCCACGAACAGCAAGGCAGCGGCCAGCGGCCAGCCCCAGTCTATATGGTGTACGCCGACCGACCACTCACCCGCGGCAAAGACGCCGGACCAGACCACGCCGAACGCCACTTGCGCCAGCATGAATCCAGCCCAGTCGCGGCGAATTTCCTGCGGGTCTTTCGGCAGCGTCAACAGCCAGCTGTAAAAGGACCAGACGATGGCCGCCAGTATCATGAAAATATCGCCAGCTACCAGACGCAGGGCCAGCAACTGGCGCAGCTCGCCGCGGCTGAGCACCAGCAACACACCCGCAATCGACATCAACGCGCCTATGGCTTGCTTGCCCGATACCTTGACGCCGAAAAACAGCGTCCCTATCAGCAGCATCCAGATCGGCATGCTGGCTGCCACCAGCGTCACATTGATAGGCGATGAAGTTTGCAGCGCCAGGTATTGCAGCGCGTTATACAGGCCCACGCCCAGCAAGCCGAGCAAGGCAAAGCGTCGCCAGTTCGCCCACAAGGGACTGTGGCGGCGGAANNATCCAGCTCGCCAGCGGCAACAGGATCAGCATCGCGATCGCCCAGCGGAAAAAATTCAGCGTGATAGGCGGCACCATTGCATGGACCGCACGTCCGACGATTGCATTGCCGGCCCACATGAGCGGTGCCAGCGTAAGCAGCAAGGCAGTCGATGGCGTTATTTTCTGATTCATGCGGAAG
>CXWL01113817.1_pt1 | contig 11643 bp, 10 predicted proteins | sample 590931 | NCBI WGS metagenome assembly CXWL01 (sample SAMEA3498368, study PRJEB10139) | groundwater metagenome | biome: water well; material: biofilm material | place: Germany | collected 2015-04-27 | reverse complement strand
CAGTACGAGCGTTTCCTGAATCGCACTACCGAGTCCCTGTACGGCTCCCAAGCGGCGAGCTTGCGCGTTGAAGCCAAAAAGCTCAAATCCGAATCCACGACGCAAGCGTTTTTCCCTGGCGATAAGACCAGCGTCCTCTCGAGCGGAAATCAAGTCGAAGTGGGCGGCACGCTGATTCGCTGGATTGGTGACCGCGAGATTTTGCGTCAACAGATGACTTACGTCGTCACGTACACCTCTTTCCGAGGCTATTTCCACGTCGCGGACATCCGCACCGCCGAATCCATCAAAGAAGCAGCTAAGGAGGCTAAAAAACCATGATGCGTAATGTCTTGCTGATTGCGGGCGTACTCACGCTCGCGGCAAACCCCGCGTTTGCCCAAAAAGAAAGCACCGATGACAAGCCTGCCTTGCAGTACTCGTCAAGTACTGTCGCAAAGCCAAAGGTGAAAGCCAAATCGGCAAAACCGGCCGAAGGTGAAATCAAGTTTGCGGCGCCGCGGCTTGGCGAAGTAACTATTTCGGACCGGGAATTCAACCGGTTCGTGTTCAGCACACCCATCACGCAGCTGGTCTTTGCCGCGGGCGCGCCACTGCTGGGCAGCCCTATTTACTTGGCGGGCAATACGCAAGTGCTCGTCCAGGTTCAGCGCGGTGCCGACAAGGCTATCTCCGCGGTGGTCGAACTGGAAGGCGGTCAAGTGCACACCTTGAGCATGTTGCCTCGGCCAATCGCCGGTATTGTCCACCGCGTCGACGGAGCTCGTGACGTCCGCGTTGGTGCCAACGGTGGCCCTGTTCAAAGCCTTTCGTCCAAATCGGCCGGCGACACCGCTCCCCGTGGCGAGGACATCGAACTGCTCAAGCGAGTAGTGCAGGGCGATGTGCCAAGTGGCTTCGAGTCGATTGCCTTGCCACTGCCAACCCGTTTCGACAAGTTCACCGTGGTCCCACTGGCGGGTTGGTCCGATTCGGCTTCGCGTCGCGTATTGGTCTTCTCCCTCGTGGCGGTGCCTGGTCAAACCGCCGTCGTGGCTCCGCCGCAGTTCTATCGCCCCGGCATCAGCGCTGTGCTGGTCGACGGCGATGCGGTTGACGCAAATAACAGCCCAACCCTGTACGTAGTTGAGGAGACGCAAGATGAGTAATTCCAAAGGCGGCCTGGGTGGCCTGTTCGTGAACAAAAAAGCCTCTGCGGCGCCTGCAGCAACCGGCGGCGCCCAGCAACCGAAAAATGTCAAACAACGCTGGATGATTATCGGCGTTGGAGCCATTGGCTTTATCGTCATGGCGTCGAGCTTTTTCGGTAAGAAGCATGAAGCGCCGACCGTTGAGGTTAAAGAGAAGCCGGCCGTTTTGGTCAGCCCAGGTAACGAAACCCAGAAGGACTGGATTTCTCGTTCGAGCGAACAGCTGCGCAAAGCCGAAATGGAAAATGCCGCTCTGCAAAGTCAGCTTAACGGTCTGACGAAGCAGGTTCAGTCCATGCAGAACGATAAAACCACCGCTGCTAAAGCGCCGGTCGTTCTGCCACCGGAAATCGTTCCACCTCCGATGCAGAATGGTGCCCCGGGCAGCGCTGCGACTGCGGCGGCCGTAACCCCGCCGCCACCACCGCCTAAACCGACAAGCGCCAATGTATCGGTTGCTCCGCAGGCCGGCGGGATGCCCGCATTTGTTCCAGACAGCCAACCCGNNGTACACCAAGAACCCCTACAGCGGTTTCCTGCCTGCCGGCTCGTTTGCTCCGGTCGCATTGCTGAACGGTCTGGACGCAGGAACTTCCCAGGCTACCCAGGCGAACCCGTTGCCGGTCTTGATGACCATCACGGACCACGCCACCCTGCCGGGCAATGCAAAGTACAGCGTCAAGTCGTGCTTCGTCCTCGGCACTGGCTACGGCGACCTTTCGGCCGAGCGCGTGTACGTTCGTTACAGCCGCATGTCCTGCGTCGACAAGCGTGACCGTCTGGTGCTGAGCGCTGACGTTACGGGCTACCTGGTGGACAGCGACGGCAAGATTGGTCTGCGCGGTAAGGTCGTGGACCGTCAAGGCGCCAAGCTGGGTAAGGCAGTGCTTGCCGGCTTCGCTCAAGGCCTCTCCGGCGCGTTCAGCCAGGCTCAGAGCGTCATGACAACCACGGCCGTGGGCGCTACCAGCACCATCGGTGGTGACGCCGCTATGCGCGCTGCAGGACTGACCGGCGCACAAAGCGCTGCCACGCAACTGGCCCAGTTCTACCTGAAGGAAGCGCAAGCGATTTTCCCGGTCATCACCATTGATGCGGGTCGTAGCGGCACCATCGTCTTCACGGACAACGCATCGCTGACCTGGTCCGCAGGTGACGCGCAGTACGTCAAAAGTGTCCGCCCGTCCGATTCGTCGAACTAATGGGCCCAGCTGACGCACCGCCGCGGCCTCCAGCCGTCCTCCAAGCACCGGCCAAGCCGGTGCTTGTGAGCGAGACCGAAGTGCAACGCGCGCTAGCGCGCCTGCGCGCAGCAAACCCTGGCACTTCGTACGTTTCTGCTGAAGCTTCGAAGGTTCCAGGCCTTATCAAAATCACATTAGCAGACGGCAAGCTGGCTTACGCGGATAAAAGCGGGCGCTACCTGTTTGTAGGCGTCATTTTCGACATGGATGTCGGACAGCCACTGGACGGGGCACTTGACGCATTGAACCAGACATCAACCGGAGATTTTTAACCATGACCAAGATTTTGTTTTCCCTCGGCGTTCTCGCTGCCCTGTCGGGTTGCTCCACGTTCTCGTCGCCAGCCTATGAGTGCGCATTGCCCGACTCGCCTCAGGGCAAGTGCGCGTCGATGGAGCAGGCATACGCTGCCGTCAAGCGTATGGACCCGAATTCGCGCACCACTTCCGTATTCGACACGCGCGCTGCAAAGCATGAGTCGGACAAGCCTTTCTTCCAAGGTCGGGAAGCTGACATGCCTGCGACCGGGCAGCAAGGCACGCCTGTGTTCTCCCAGCCAAAGGTGCACCGCGTATGGGTAGCCCCATATGTGGATGCCGACGGCAATCTGCGCACCGGTGAGTACACCTACTTCAACACCAGCGGCAAGTGGAATTACGGAACGACGCGTAATCCGGGCGCTGCCTCGGGTGCGTTTGGCCCAGGCAAGCCGGACAACCTGGGTTTCGTGCCCTCTGTCCAGGTCGATAAAAAGCCGACCGTTGCTCCCGCTAAACCGGCAACTCCAAGCCAAGCTCCTGCCAACGTCAGCCCGGCCAAGCCGGGTGACACGAGCATCACCCAGCCATACCAGAAGCTGAGCGACTAACTGTCGTTTCAACTGCTTTTTACTAAAATCATCGGAGGACACCTTGGGTCTGGAATTCAAACGTCGTATGGTAAAACTTGCAGGTTGGCTGCGCCCGGATGCTCCGGGCTCGTTGCCATTGCCTGTCGGTGCTGCCCAAGCGCTCACTGAGCGCAACCGCTTCACGGACCTTTTCAATTATCGCGACATTGACCCGGAGACCAACATCGTCGTTCTCGACGATGGTGAGTCGCCAGCGCTGGGCTTCATGCTGGGGTTCAGTCCCCTAATGGTAGCGGGAATCGACGCGGAAACACAGTTTGAGGCGGTGTTCAACGCCTGTCCTGCCGACACGGTTGTTCAATTCGGCAAATTGTCCACGCCGCAAGTCGACGGATTCCTGGAGACATGGTCCGACGCTCGCCTGGCGGTCAATGACAACCCCCTGCTGCGCCAAATTGCTAAACAGCGGCTCGAGTTCATGCTCACTACCGCCGGTGGCCCCTCCATGCTGCCCCGCACCCGGTTGCACCCGCGCATGATGCAGTGGTACTGCAGCGTTCGCGTACCGTTCAAGGGCGACCCGAGCAGCCGCGGTGAGCTCGCCTCGTTTATGAAAATGGTGACGGACCTTCGTAACACAGTTCAGGGAGCACTCAAGAGTGCCATGATTGAGACGGAAGCGCTGGACGAACAGTACGTGCGCTTTATGCTGCGCGAGCTGCTCAATCCTCACTTGGCCCCCTCTGAGCGGACTAAATCGGCCAATTTCGAGGTGCCTATGCACCACGACCTCGTCGACCAGGCGACGCGCGTCACCGTACGCCCGGACGGGACCATCGGTTTCGCCCGCGGCGAAGGCGAGCCGGACGTCGTGGTGACGACTTTGACGGTCGACGCCATGCCGCGCGTGCACGCGTTGCCGGGCATGGCTCAAACCCTCGGCAACCCGGCCGCGTGGGACGAACGTATCACCGCGCCGTACTGGGCCTACACCACAATCCACGTCCTCGACGCCGAGGATGCGAAGGACAGCCTGACTGCAAAGTTCGGTATGCTCAATAAGCAAACTGCTTCTGAGAGCCCATGGTTCCGCTCGATGATGGGCTACCTCTATGAGCGCCGCGAAATGGCTGGCAGCTTGCTGCAAGAAACGCGCAAAGGCCATCGCCTAGTGCGCTGCTATACCGGCATCAATATCTACACCCCTCCGGACGAAGCGAAAGCTCAGGCGGAATACGTGAAGGGCCTGTACCGTCGCGCCGGCTTCCGAATTTCCGAGGAAACGTTCATTGCGTTGCCGACGTTCATTGCGTCCATGCCACTGCAATACTCGCCGGCGTTCGACCCTCCCAACCGTGGCATGCAGCGCGCGCAGCTGATGAGCTCCCTCCACGCGTCCTCACTGCTGCAAGTACAGGGCGACTGGCGCGGCACGGACCCAGGGCGCAGCTACAAGGCCGACGGCTCCGTGGATAAACTCGGTGGCGGTCCGCTGATGGTTTCACGTTCTGGCCAGGTCGCTTGCTTCAATCTGCTCGAAACGTCGATTAACTATAACTTCGTCATCGTTGCGGCATCCGGCTCGGGTAAGTCGTTCCTGGCCAATGAAATTGTTTGCGACTTCCTCAGCAAGGGCGGTATTGCTCGCCTCATTGACGTGGGCCGCTCCTACTACCGTTTCTGCGAGCGTATCGGTGGTCAAAACATCGTCTTCTCTCCTGACAACCCGGTTTCGTTGAACCCTTTCTCGGGTATCAAGACGTCGACGGACCTGGACGAGATGATGCCAATGCTGAAAGACCTGCTGCGGCAGATGGCCTTCCAGCTGACGCCGGCTGAGCTCACGCCATCGTGGGAGTACGCCGCAATCGAGGATGCGATTACCCGTGCCTGGGCACTTACTCGCGAAAACACCGAACTGGTCGACATCACGAACATCCTGGAAGCTATGCCTGACCCGCGTGCGAAAGACATTGCCTACATGCTGCAGCCGTTCGCGACTGGCCGCTATAAGCCGTGGTTCTCGGGCCCTCGTACCGTCAGCTTCGACAAATCCTTCGTGGTTGTCGAGCTGGAGGAGCTGAAGCAGGACCCGAACCTGCAGGCTGTTGTGCTGCAGCTGGTCATGTACCAGGTTACCAATGAGATGTACCTGTCGGAGCGAAGCATTCCGAAGCTGCTCGCCATTGACGAAGCATGGGACCTGATGGGTGGCCTGAAAACCGGCAAGTTCATCGAAACGTCGTTCCGCCGGGCTCGTAAATACAACGGTATCGCCGGCGTGATTACGCAGTCCTTCGAAGACTTCGAGAAATCCGACGCAGCTCGAGCATCCATCGAAAACGCCGCGTGGCAGTTCATTCTGTACCAGCGACCGGAATCCATCGAGTTTGCGGTTGCAAACAAACGCATCGTCGGCGACAAGGGGATGGTGGACCTTATTCGTTCGGTCCGCTCCGGTGACGGCTTCTCTGAAGTGTTCGTTCGAGGCGAGCAAGGGGCGCAAGGGCTTTATCGCTTCGTGACGGATAAACACACGTACTACACGTTCACGACCAACCCGAAAGACATCAACCNNTGGGGCGCGGCCCACTAACAACGAACGGGGCGTAAGCGCCCCGTTTTTGATTGAGACCAAGAATGTCAAAACTGATGGAATTTCTGAACGAGTCCGGGTTGAAGAACGCGGCTCCCATGCTGTTGCTGTCGGCATTTCTGTCCGCTGCGCTGGTGCTCGGGGTGCTCAAGTTATCGGGCAACATGGGCACTCGCGGAAATGTGAGTGTGGCCGTATTCGACGTAATCAAATTCGCAAACGCACAACGGGCCCTCGCATCGCGCTTCATCGGCCGCAACGACAATGCCACTGAAGCGGGTACGTTACTTCTCCAGTTAGGCGCAAAGACTTCCGAAGCCATCGAGAAAGCCGCCGGCCCTGGCACCTTGGTGCTGGTCAAACAAGGCGTGGTCTCGAAGGGTCAGGTGGATATCACTGACGCGGTACTTACCGAATTGGGTTTGCCGACCAACGTTCCGACCGCCGAGCCCATGAAATACCTGACGGAGGTCGCGCCAACGATGCTTATGCTGCCGAACCGTGAAGTGTCGGCACCTGCCCCGGTTAGTACTAAAACCGATGCAGACTCGAAGGTGTTGCCATGAACTTCCTGATGACGCCCACTGCCCGTAAGTGGAGCATGGCCCTGTTTTTCCTTCTCGGCGCCACGATTCTCATCAAAGGATACGACCAACTTGTGCCGTACGGCGTGCGCTATGTATTCACGCCGTCTATCCCGACAGGGCTTTACAGCTCTGTGCGCTACGACCATACCCCCCTGACTCGCGGTGAGGGCGTTTGCTTCAAGCCCGTGCCAACGGGATGGGTCGCCGCGCGCGGCTATTTCCAGCCGGGTGAAATCATCTGCAAGTACGTGCTTGGTGTGCCGGGCGATGAAGTCCGTGCTCACGGCCTCGCCCTGGAAATTTGCCATGACGGCAGCTGTGCCAGCGCTGGCAGCGTGATGCCTGCCGACCGCCAAGGCCGGCCATCCCAGAGTGCCTTTACGGGCACCGCGGTGATTCCCGCCGGGAAGTACTACATGGGTTCGACATACAACCCGCGCAGTTTCGACTCGCGCTACCTGGGTTTGATTGACGGGAATCTCGTCACCGTGCGTATCTCGCCCATTTGGACTCAAGACTGACAGGATAAGGACTCATGACAACAGCAACTGCAGTAGCCGACGATAAAGTCCAAGCGCTACCCGAACTGACCGACGGTGAAATGGCCACCATTCAGTCGATAAAACTGATGGCTAAAGCTACGCGACCACCTTCGGCTTACACCGAGGCGACGCTTCTGGGCGACATGGAAGGCGCCGGCAAGTACGTGGAAGACCCAGAGCTGCGCAAGGTGCTCAAGCACGTTTCGGGTCTGGGCACCGCGGCGACCCGCGACTCCATTATCGAGGCGCTCAAGCATCACAAATTCTTGGAAAAGAGCGGCAAGCACATTGTCCCTACCCAAAAAGGACTCGACTTCATCGCCTGGCTCGATGTCGTCTGTCCGGAACTCACCGACGTGGCAATCACTGCCCGTTGGGAGGCAAAACTCGATGTCGTGGCCACTATCGGCGGCGGCAAAAACTTCGAGGACGAGGTTGCTCGGAAAGTCGAACAGCTCGTGGCTATATTGAAGACTCAGCCCTCTATGTCGGGGGCCGGAATTCGCACTACATCAACGGAGAAATCACACATGTCGGATGAACAACAACGCGTCAACAAGCCCAGCGACAAAATGCTGGAATTTGCAGCAAACATCGCCACCAAGCTGGGCACCAAACTGCCGGACGACGTCAAGTCGAACTGGGAAGTGTGCAAACAGTACATCGACGACAACAAGGACACCGCAAACCGTCCGAGCGAAAAGCAGCTCAAGTTTGCGACCTCGATTGCTGAACGCAAGGGCCTGACCATCCCGGACGAAGCCAGCAAGAACGGCCGCATCCTGTCGCAATGGATTGACGAAAACAAGTAATTGTCGACGTCGTCTGGCCAAGGCCCCGTTCGCGGGGCTTTTTCTTGGCCTAGTGCGTTCCCCACTTGGAGCGCGCGGTGTAATCGGCAATCTCGTTCCTATACCAATTTCTCAAGGAGGGCATTACAACATGAAAGTTATCGGACTGCTCGGAGCAAAAGGCTCCGGAAAAGACACTCTGGCGGCGTATCTGACCGACGAATACGGTTATTTGCGCACCAGTTTTGCCGAAGAGCTGTACCGCCAGGTCGCAGCAACCTACAACATCACGGTCGAGCACCTTAGCCGGCGTGAGACGAAAGAAATGGCGCTGCCGTTTCTGGCACTGAAGCATTGCCAGGACAAGCAGTTCATCGAGGTCGCCTTGCAATCGGTCACTCGCTCGAAACAGCTGCGCAATGCGTGCCTGGTCTACGTTGTCACCGGCATCATGCCGGCCCACGCGCCTGCACGACGAGTCAAGCAAATCCTGAACGCCGGCCGCAGCCCGCGTTGGGTTATGCAGTTGTGGGGCACCGAGTATCGCCGCAAGAGCAAATACGGTGTTGACGCCTACTGGTTGAACTTGGTGGCTGCTGTAATCGCTAGCCAACCACAGCAACGGTTCGTCATCACCGACGTGCGCTTCATTAACGAGGCGAAGTTCGTTGAGCAGCTGGGAGGCGCACTGATTCGAATTCGCCGGCCGCTGCTCGAAGCACGCGAAGCTGCCGACCGCGCCCGCAACGGCACGGCGGCACATCCGTCCGAAGTCGAGCTGCTGAACTACCCTGGTCCCTTCGAGGTCCTCAACACCGAGGGCAACCCGATGTCGCTCAAGAATGGCTTCGACCAGCTCGGGTTCGAAGGCTCTGCCAAGGCAGCATAACGAACGATTCACGATTCAATTTTACGTCCGCCCTTTGGCGGACGTTTTTCTTTTAGCTCGACGTCGGGTAAGCATAAAAGCTCTGTCTATACGTTTTCAACCTATTGTCTTCCCTGCCTATCCCAATCCGCGCACTCATTTTCGGAATTGCTCTTATTCTCGCCACCGGCGCCACCCATGCGCAGCAGGCGCCGACCGCTGAGACGCCAAAAACTACAGCGACCCAAGACCTCACTGCGCAGGAGAAAACGGAGCGCGGCTGGTTTTACTTCCAGGACGGCAAGAAGAAACAGGAGGCAGAAGTAGAGACGCCTGCTCCGCCAGGAATGCCGCCGCCTCCTATGGCCAAGAAGCCGCCGGAAGACCGCTGCAAGAACGCCGCGACCTGGACTGCTGATTGTGGCTTTATGGAGCCGGGCACCAACTTCGACTTCCAAGCGAAGCAGCGCGATGCGCTGCTCGTGAACATGACCATGTCGCAAAACGACCCCAAAGCAGTCGAGCAGTTCCAGTATTACATGCGATGGGTTATGGGCCGCGCGAGCGAGGTTGCTAACCTGTGGGCCTTCAATATGGTGCAGAACCCCGAACTGGACCCTCAAGCAAAGCAGCCCATCTCTACCTTCGGAATTCGCATGATGACCGATGTGCAGAAAGGTCGCGCTGATGAAATCAATAAGGTTTTAAAGGAAGAGGGCGGCATGCTGGTGTTTTTCACCAAGTCGGACTGCAATTTTTGCCACGCTATGTCCAACAGCATGCGCCGCATCAGCGCTGACATGAAAATTCCGGTTCGCAACGCCTCTCTCGATGACAAATGCCTGCCGGGGTTCGAAGAAGGGTGCTTGGTAGGGAACGCTGTTTTAGAGCCTGCCAAAGCTCTTAAGGTCACGACCGTTCCAACCGTGTTCCTGTATGTGAAGCCGAACACCTGGATTCGCATCGCGACCGGTGTATCGGACGACACCACTATGAAAGAACGCGTCTTTTCGTTCTTTTCTGCCTATCGAACAGCAATGCTTAAAGGGGTGAACAACGCTCAAAAGGGCCGCCCCTCGGTGGACTTCTCCTTTACTGAAGACGTCACAGGTACGGCAAAAGGGGTTAAAGGTGACGCCGCCGCACCCCGTACCCCGTCAGAAGCGGACATTGCCCGCATGCTCGGCAAGCCGTAACAGCCTTTGCCTATACAAGAAAATAAATCGGAGAACTCAAATGTTCAAGAAGCTGTTTACCCTCCTGTTAGCCAGCCTGGTGGCCTTGTCGCCGCTCCAAGCGTCCGCCGATGACCTTTCGTCTGCCTTTTCGAATCTGCTCGGACCTGGTTCGGCCGCGACCACGACCGCTCCGGGGCGGTATACCGCCGGTGCGCGAAACGTTTTCGTGGGAGGCGGAGTTGAGATGCGGTTCCCGCGCTCCAACGTTACCGTTTTCTCGGTAGCGCCGCCGTCGTTTTCGGCCGGCTGCCAAGGTATCTCAGCCCACTTCGGCGGATTTAGCTTTATCTCCGGCAAAGAAATCGAACAACTGGTGCGCAATATCGCCCAAGGCGCGCCGGGACTCGTAATCAACCTCGTCATCAAGACGCTCTGCCCAATGTGTGAAGCTGTACTGCAAAACATGCAGAAGCTGGCCCAATTTGCAGCCAAGGCGAACATGGATAGCTGCCGTGTTGCAGGCAATCTGGTTTCCATGCTGGGGGACAAACTCAAGACTGACTCGGCAGAAGGCTCGCAGGCTGTTGCTGGCGCTTGCGGCCTGAAGTCGTCGGCAATCAATGAAAACTCCGAGTGGGGGCAGGCAAACATTGGCGTCTGCAATAGCCTTAAGGGCTCCGTGGCCACGCTGGAGAAGCAGTGGGCGGACCTCGAGAAGGGCATGTACGGTGCCGGTGGTGATGTGGCTGGTGACAAGAAAAAACAAGACACTGCCTCTGAGCGCTGCCAGCTGGGTATTGGCAACTGCACCTGGTTGGTTCTGGCTCAAATCTTTCCGACCGCGAATCCCGTTAAGGACGATGACGCCGTTAAAAATCGGCTCTTGATGATGAACCTCATGGGCGCACAGCTGATGGGCGACAACGTGACTTGCGGAGGGGTGGTGGACCCTTCGGCCGCGGCGGGTGCGATGGGCAGTGTGATGTGCCTGCCAAAACTCGGCGCACGCGAAGCGGTTGGGTTGTTCATGTGTGGGAAACCTACCGCAAGTGCCACGACAATCGACCCGACGACAGGGAAGGCATCTGACCATGTGTGGACGGAATACTGCGCCAACTTGTTCATGACCTACGACGAAACCGGTACGGCCATCAACAAGGGGACTAGCGAAATCGCCAGTGCTATTGACTCGTACCCGATGATGGATTGCGCGCTAACCGCCGACGACACCGACCCAGACCACAACGCGTACAAGTTCTGCAAAACGCTCAAAGCGTCGACCGTTAGTGAAATGAATCTGTTTAATGGCCCTGGTTTTTTGTATCAAGTTCAAGACTTGCTGCGAGAGGCGGTTATCCGGGTTCGGACCAATCAACCGATGGGTAAGGATGAAAAAGGCCAGCGCATTATCGCGCTTATCAACATGGCGCCATACCCGCTGTACCAGGCCATTAACGCAGCAGCAGTCTACCCCGAGGCGGGCGAATCGCTGATGGACTCCATGTCGCTGCTCGTAGGTGACCACGTTGCTTATGCGTACTTCCAGAAGCTGTTGCAGCTGTCTGCCTCCAAAAGTTATGCCGGCCTGACGATTTCGCCAAAGATGGTGAACAAAGTCCTGAACGGAATGCAAGACCTGCGCATGGAAGGGGACAAGAACCGCTCCCGCATGGGCAAGGCGATTGCATCACAGCAGCTGGTGATGGAGGAAATCCGAAAGGTAAATCTCGTCATCCAACAGTCGGTCATGACGGAAGAAATGCTGAACATGCAGAAATACGCGAACACCATTAATAC
>CXWL01111599.1_pt1 | contig 11643 bp, 11 predicted proteins | sample 590931 | NCBI WGS metagenome assembly CXWL01 (sample SAMEA3498368, study PRJEB10139) | groundwater metagenome | biome: water well; material: biofilm material | place: Germany | collected 2015-04-27 | reverse complement strand
CTGGAAGGAATCTGCCCGGAGGCCGCCGAACTGCTCAAAGATCGTCAGTTCGCAACCGACATTTCTCGGGTGCTGCGCAAAATGAAGCCGACCCGTCAGGTCGAATGCGTTGAGTTGATGGTATCGGCCAATACCATCACAGTTGCGTATGCCGAAGCGATGTTGGTCGCAACACCTGCGGCGATGCTGGTTGAGGGGAAAAAACCGGCGAAGCTGACCGGGTTGAGCCAAGAGCAAATGGCAAAAATGGAGCGCGAGATGAGCAATCTTCAAGGGCAGTACAAGATGGTCGAACAGACCTACGGCCAAGACGTTCTCAATCTGGTGCTGGCCAAGGGCTACCTGACCAAGCTGCTGGATAACAAACCGGTGGCTCGCTACCTCAAGCAGCGTCAGCCTGAGGTACTGGCCGAGTTTGAGGTGATCGTGCAAACGGTGTCGCTGGATCAATAGCCCATCACGGGCGCTCGCCAGAACTACTTTTTCTTCAGCAACTGGCCCAGGGAGCCCACACCTTCGCGCTTCAGAACTGTACCCAGCTGGGCATCCGACCGGTAGCCCTTGGCGAAATCGTCACCGTAAGTCTTGCGCAGGGTTTCCACTTTTGTGTCACTGCGCTTTTGGCGGATTTCGCCATTCTGATCCTGCATGCGGCCGTCCAGGCCCTTCGGAAAGTGCTTCGTTACCATGTATTTCTCCTTCGGCCACCAAGGGAGTCGGGCACACCACTGAAATTGGGGTTCCGAGAAACGCAGTTGGGCCTAGACTGCGGTTTACAAAATGCAGTATAGTTCTGTCATATGTAAACTGTCAAAGGAGTGGATGAGATGATTGGTCAACGGTTGTACCGGGCTCGGAAAGCGGCTGGATTGTCGTTGCGTGATTTGGGTACGCAGGTTGGGCTCACGCACGCCGCTATCAAAAAATATGAAGACGAGCAGGCTACGCCGCCGTCGGCGACCCTGATCAAGCTCGCTCGGGCACTTAATGTGCGCACGGAGTATTTTTTCCGTCCCGAAACGGTTGCACTCGACCGGATCGAGTACCGCAAGCGCAGTACACTGCCCAAGAAGCGACTGGAAGCTATTGAGCATGAAGTGATCGATCAGATCGAACGCCGGATCGAACTCGAAAATCTGTTCCCATCGTCGCCAGGTGTTCCTTTTGCACCAGTTCGTGGACTGCCAACTCTGATAACTGAAATTGCTCAGATCGAAGTTGTTGCCGAGACTGTGCGAAAAGCATGGGATCTTGGCTATGACCCGATCCCAGATTTGATCGATGTTCTGGAGACACATGGCATCCGCGTGTTCATGATCGATGCTAACGCAGATCCAAAATTCGATGGACTGGCTGCCTCCGTCAATCAGATGCCGATCATCGTCGTTGGCAGCAACTGGCCCGGCGATCGTCAGCGATTTACACTTGCCCATGAACTTGGGCATCTGATGCTCGCAGATCGGCTGGCAGCCGAAGTCGACGAGGAAATAGCCTGCAACCGATTCGCGGGAGCTTTTCTTATTCCCCGCCAATCAGTAATTCAAGAGCTTGGTGCTCATCGCAGCTACATCGAGCCCAAGGAACTAGCGTTGCTCAAAGAAGAATTTGGTCTCAGTATGGCTGGCATCCTCTACCGTGCGCGAGATCTCGGCATCGTCACTACAACTTGGCGGGACGACCAAGCGAAGCTATTTCGTATCAAGGGTTGGCACATAACTGAGCCGGGCAAGCCGTACGCAGCCGAGAAAGCACATGTATTTGAGCAGTTAGTCTTCCATGCATTGGCCGAAGACTACATCGGGGAATCAAAAGCGGCTGAATTGATGAAAATATCACTGACGTCCTTCCAGACGGTTCGATCTCTGGAGGGCAGCGATGCTGCTACTTATTAGTGATGCCAATATTCTGATAGATATTGAGATTGGCGGGCTCGTCGCCCCCATGTTCAGTCTCGACTATCAGTTTGCTGTGCCTGACGTTCTCTTTTATGAGGAGCTGGAGGTGCAGCATAGCTATCTGCTTGATATGGGTCTCGCGGCGAGAGACCTCGATGAAGCAATGGTGGCTCGCGTAGCCCAAATGGCCGAGCAGTACCCAAGACCTGGCCGCAACGATTTATTTGCGCTGGTCCTTGCGGCAAAGGAGCAGTGCCCGCTTCTCACGGGCGACAAGGATTTAAAAGCGGCGGCTGAAAATGAAAATGTCGAGGTGCGCGGTACACTGTGGCTGATTAATGAAATGGTGAGGGTCGGCAAGATCACTGTGCAAGTAGCGCGTGGCGCATATCAGCGCATGCGTGCCCATGGCCGTAGGCTACCATGGGACACGGCAGAGCAAATGTTAGCCGTGCTGGAAACAGTGCCGCCAGTGAATAAATGAAAACAGGAGTTAATCAGTATGGCCAATGGCGATAACAAAAACGGTAACGGCGGCAACCTCGGCTTCGAGGCTGAGATGTTCAAGGCAGCCGACAAGCTGCGCGGCAATATGGAGCCATCCGACTACAAGCACGTTGCGCTTGGTCTCATTTTCCTGAAGTACATCTCGGACGCATTCGAGGCGAGGCACAAAGCGCTGCTGGCAGAAGACCCGCAGGCCGCCGAGGACAAGGACGAATACCTTGCTGACAACGTGTTCTGGGTGCCGAAGGACGCGCGCTGGTCGCACCTGCAAGCCAACGCCAAACTGCCGACCATCGGCACGCTGATTGACGACGCAATGCGCGCCATCGAAAAGGACAACGAGTCACTCAAGGGCGTGCTGCCCAAGGACTACGCCCGGCCTGCACTCAACAAGGTGATGCTCGGCGAGTTGATCGACTTGATTTCCGGTATTGCTCTCAATGAGGAGGGGCACGCTTCCCGCGACATCCTCGGTCGCGTCTACGAATACTTCCTCGGTCAGTTCGCAGGGGCCGAAGGCAAGCGTGGCGGTGAGTTCTATACGCCGCGCTCTGTCGTGCGTGTGCTCGTCGAAATGCTGGAACCCTACCAAGGCCGCATCTATGACCCGTGCTGCGGTTCGGGTGGGATGTTCGTTCAGTCCGAAAAATTCGTGCAAGAGCACGGCGGCCGCATTGGCGACATTGCTATCTACGGACAGGAATCGAACTACGTCACTTGGCGGCTGGCCAAGATGAACCTTGCTGTACGGGGTATCGATTCAGACATTCGCTGGAATAACGAAGGCAGTTTTCACAAGGATGAGCTGCGCGATCTCAAAGCGGATTACATCCTCGCCAATCCGCCTTTCAATATCTCCGACTGGGGCGGTGATCGCCTGCGCGAAGACGTGCGTTGGAAATTCGGTGCGCCCCCGGTGGGCAACGCCAACTATGCGTGGCTCCAGCACATCGTTCACCACCTTGCGCCGAATGGTACGGCTGGCGTGGTGCTGGCAAACGGATCGATGTCCTCGGCGCAGTCTGGCGAGGGCGACATCCGTCGTGAGATGGTCGAGAAGGATGTCGTGGATTGCATGGTGGCCCTACCGGGCCAGCTCTTCTATTCGACGCAGATTCCCGCCTGTCTGTGGTTCCTGGCCCGAAACAAGAATCCGGGCAATGGTTGGCGTGACCGGCGTGGCGAGGTACTTTTCATTGATGCTCGCAAGCTTGGTGTACTCGTTGATCGGACGCGACGTGAGTTGTCCGACGCGGATGTCCAGAAAATCGCCGACACATACCATGCATGGCGGGGTGAGCCGAACGCTGGTGCATACGAGGACATTTCTGGATTCTGCAAGTCCGCATCTCTAGACGACATTCGCAAGCAGGGACACGTTGTCGCACCTGGTCGCTACGCTGGCGCAGCTGACAGCGATGAAGATGAAGAACCGACGGCGGAGAAGCTCTCCAGGTTGTCGTTGCAGCTTCGCACACATTTTTCTGAGAATGCTCAACTCGAGCAAGCGATTAAGAATGCCCTGACGGAGATCGGTTATGAGTGCTAATACGGCGCTGTTAAGCGATCTCGTTACATACCTGAATCGTGGTGTCGCACCCAAGTACGTTGAGACCGGTGGAATTCGTGTCTATAACCAAAAATGCGTTCGCGATCAGCGAGTTTCGGACGGGCCTTCCCGTAGGACACAAGCCAGCGCACGCCCTAGCCAAATGGATAAGGAATTGCGTCCTTTTGACGTCCTTATCAATTCGACAGGCGTGGGAACCCTTGGGCGAGTTGGACAGATCTTTGGATTAGATGAGCCAGCGACGGCAGACAGTCATCTGACCATTGTTCGACCTGACCCAAAGAAAATCGACCCCCTATTTCTCGGATACGTGCTGAAAGCCTGTGAGCCCGAAATCGAGAGACTAGGAGAGGGGAGCACCGGACAGACAGAATTGTCCAGAGCGAAGCTTGGCGAACTTGAAATCAACCTAATTTCGCGCGACGCGCAAAAAAGTGCGTCTGCGTTCCTCTACGCCATCGATAAGCGATTAACTTTACTTCGACGGATCAGCGAGGATATCGATGGCTTTGCGCGCACCCTCTTTCGGGAGTGGTTTGGTGCGGGAAACAATGAAAACTGGCCAACGGCACGCCTTAATCAGCACCTCACAGCACATCGAGGACTGAGCTATAAGGGAGCGGGGCTTTGCGAATCGGGAGAAGGGGTTCCGATGCATAACCTCAACTCCGTATACGAGGGCGGCGGATACAAGTACCCAGGAATAAAATATTACAAAGGCGATTTCAAGGAGCGCCATTTTTTGAAGCCTGGAGACATTATCGTGACCAATACCGAGCAAGGCCATGAACATCGCCTGATCGGCTTCCCCGCTGTTGTGCCATCAATCTTCGGAGACAGTGGGATTTTTTCGCAGCACATCTATCGCATTGTTCCGTTGGATTCAAGTTACCTAGGCCGGGAATTTATCTATTACCTACTCATGGCGGGCCATGTTAGAGATCAAATAATCGGCTCCACCAACGGTTCTACTGTAAATATGTTGGCAATCAGTGGACTGCAAGACTCGACGTTCTCGCTACCACCCCAAGATATCGTCGAACGGTTCACGGCGACAGTAAAACCACTTTTGGCGATGACCGAAAGAAACGAAAAGGAGTCGCGCGATCTCATCAATCTTCGTGATCTTCTACTTCCAATGTTGATTGGGGGTGATCTGCAGCTTAAGGACTCCGTCGAGTTACTTGGAGTGCTCCCGTGAATTTCGACTGGTACCCCGGTATCCGCGAGGCTTGCTCGCACTGGCGCGATGCGCCGATGCTTCAGCACACATTTGAAGCATTGCAAGTAAGCCTTGAGAGCGAGAACGACGCTTCTATTGATGCCGCAAAGGGACTCGTGGAGTGTGTTTGTCGAGTAGTTATCGATCAACTCGACGATCCAGCGTCTCCGCTGAAACCACGTGATGAGGCACCAATCACTGAGTGGGTATCTGTCGCAACACGGGTGTTAAGACGTGGTGATGTCCGGGATAGGAAATTCGCCGATCTGATCAAGCACCACAATGGCTTGGCAGAATCTCTCCGTGTGATGAGAAATGACGCTGGGCCATTGAGTCACGGGAAGGATGGGTTCATCCAAGCCCTGACCGTTTATCACCGTCGCGCGGCAATCCTTGCAGCGGATGCGATTGTGACCTTTCTGCATAAGGCTTATCTGGATGTACGACTCGATCCGATCAATTCGCGTGAGCCCTGGGAGCGCTTTGCGGCGGACAACGCACTGATCGATAAGCACGTCGGTCTGGCGGTAGACGCGGAGGACGGCGACGCCCCGACCTTGCGCTTTTTGCTGCCGGGCGGCGACGAGCTACCGCTCAACATCGAAGTCAGCCGTTTGCTTTACCAATTGGATCGGGATGCCTACGTCGAAGCGTTGAACGCTGCGCGCGGGGCACCAGTTCAGTTTGTGGACTCAGTTGAAGAGCTGGGCGACGCATGACAGAGTTAAACCAGTTCCTGCTCTACACCGCGCCAGACGGGGCGGTGAAGGTGGATGTGTTCTTCAAGGGCGAAACAGCTTGGCTGACGCAGAAGGCGCTGGCCGAATTGTTCGGCGTTCAGGTGCCAGCGATCAACAAGCACCTGAAAAACATCTTCGATACCGGTGAGTTGATAGAGGCTTCAGTTATTTCCATTTTGGAAACCACTGCCGCCGATGGCAAAAACTACCAGACCCGCTATTACAACCTCGATGCCATCATTGCCGTCGGCTACCGGGTAAACAGTTATCAGGCGACCCAGTTCCGTATCTGGGCGACGACGACACTGCGTGAATTCATCACCAAAGGTTTTGTGCTGGATGATGAGCGCCTGAAACAAGGCAAGCAGGTCTTCGGCAAAGATTACTTCGACGAGTTGCTGGAGCGTATCCGTGAGATTCGGGCCAGCGAACGGCGCTTTTATCAAAAAATTACCGACATCTACGCCCTGTCCTTGGATTACAGCGCCGATGCGCCTCTAACGCGAGAGTTTTTCGCCAGTGTGCAAAATAAGCTGCATTGGGCGATTACCGGTAAAACGGCTGCCGAGCTGATCTACACCTCTGCCGATGCGACCAAGATTTACATGGGCTTGGCGACATGGAAGCACGCGCCAGACGGCAAGATATTGAAGTCCGATGTGACGGTGGCGAAAAACTATCTGATTGAAGCTCACGTCAGGGAATTGAACCGTATCGTTTCGGCTTACCTTGATCTGGCCGAGAACCGCGCCGAGCGCGGCATATTGATGAAAATGGCCGACTGGACAGGCTTTTTGCACAGTTTTCTGGAGCTGTCGAATTACCCGATTCTGCAAGACAAGGGCAAGGTCAGCGCACTGGAGGCGAAGCTCAAGGCGGAAGGTGAGTTCGATGTTTATCGGCAGCAGCAGGATGTGGAATATCTCTCGGACTTTGACCGGGAAATCAAACGGTTGGAGGGAAAGAAATAATGGCTTTTTTATCTGAAGCCGCTGTTGAGCTGGCACTACTAGAGCAACTGCGAGGGCTGGGCTATCAACTAGAGCAAGAAGAAAATATCGGCCCGGATGGCCATCGCCCTGAGCGTGACAGTCACGATGTGGTGGTGCTGAAGAAACGCATGGAGGAAGCCGTTGCGTTGCTCAATCCAGGGATGCCATTGGATGCGCGCCAGGATGCGATCCGCCGCGTAATGCAGTCCGAGCTGCCGTCGATGCTTGAAGAGAACCGACGTATTCACAAGCTGATGACCGAGGGCGTCGACGTCGAGTATTACGCCGACGATGGCACGCTGACGGCGGGCAAGGTTTCGCTCATCGACTTCCAACGGCCAGAGCAGAACGATTGGTTGGTGGTGAGCCAGTTCGTGGTGATCGTCGGGCAATACAACCGCCGCCCAGACGTGGTGGTGTTCGTGAATGGCCTGCCACTGGGCGTGATCGAACTGAAGGCTCCCGGCAGCGGCAATGCAACCTTGGTTGGCGCTTTCAACCAGTTGCAGACCTACAAGAAGCAGATCCCAGCGCTATTCAATACCAACGCACTGCTGGTGACATCGGATGGAATCACAGCCCGCGTCGGCTCGCTCTCTGCCGACCTAGAACGGTTCATGCCGTGGCGAACAACCACCGGCAAAGACATCGCGCCTAAAGGTGCCCCCGAACTTTCGACATTGATTGAAGGCGTTTTCGAGCAACGCCGCTTGCTTGATCTGCTGTGCCATTTCACCGTGTTTGGGGAGACGGGGTCGGGCTTGGCGAAGATCATCGCGGGCTATCACCAGTTTCACGCGGTCATTCGCGCGGTCGATTCGACCCTTCGCGCATCAAGCCAATGGCAGGGCGTGCAAGAAGATCCGCGCGATTACGGCTTACCCAGCGTCAAAACCCAAGCCAAAGGTGACAGAAGAGCCGGGGTGATCTGGCACACGCAAGGCTCAGGCAAGAGTCTGCTGATGGCGTTCTACGCTGGGCAATTGGTCAAGCATCCGGCAATGGCCAATCCAACGCTCGTGGTGCTGACCGACCGTAATGACCTCGACGACCAGCTGTTCGCCACCTTCTCGATGTGCCGCGACCTGATTCGGCAAACACCGGTACAGGCTGACAGCCGCGAAGACTTACAAAAACTTTTGGCGCGTGCATCCGGTGGCGTGATTTTTACAACCTTGCAAAAGTTTGGCGAGACAAGTCAGGCGCTGACAGACCGCCGCAATGTGGTCGTGATCGCTGATGAAGCGCATCGCAGCCAATATGGCTTTCGGGCCAAGGTGGACGCCAAAACGGGTGAAATTTTCTACGGGTTCGCCAAGTACCTGCGCGATGCGCTACCCAACGCATCGTTCATTGGTTTTACCGGCACGCCAATTGAGGCCGACGATGTGAATACCCCGGCGGTGTTCGGCAATTACATCGACGTTTACGATATCAGCCGAGCAGTCGAGGACGGCGCGACAGTGCCGATCTACTACGAGTCGCGGCTCGCTCGCATTGAACTTGATGAGGACGAAAAACCGAGGATCGATGCCGAGGTCAACGAACTCACAGAGGACGATCCGGAGGTTGAACAGGAACGCTTCAAACGCAAATGGTCGACAGTGGAAGCCTTGGTGGGCAGCGATAAGCGCCTCGCGCTGGTTGCGCAGGACATGGTCACCCACTTCGAGGATCGCGTTGCTGCGCTGGACGGAAAGGCGATGGTGGTGTGCATGAGCCGTCGCATCTGCGTGAAACTGTATGACGAGATCGTGAAGCTCCGTCCGGACTGGCACAGTGCCGATGACAACGCGGGGGAGGTCAAGATTGTGATGACGGGCGCTGCCAGCGACCCCGAAGACTGGCAACAGCACATCGGCAACAAAGCACGCCGCGATTTGCTGGCCAAGCGCGCACGCGATGCCAAAGACCCGCTCAAGTTGGTGATCGTGCGGGATATGTGGCTTACCGGGTTTGATGCGCCCTGCATGCACACGATGTACGTGGACAAGCCGATGCAGGGGCACGGCTTGATGCAGGCGATTGCGCGGGTGAATCGTGTGTTCCGCGACAAGCCTGCTGGGTTGATCGTCGACTACATCGGTATCGCCCAGAACCTGAAATCGGCGCTTCAGCAATACTCTAAGAACGACCAGGAGAACACCGGCGTCGACGAGTCGCAGGCCATCGCCGTGCTGATGGAAAAGTACGAAGTCGTGCGCGACATGTACCACGGCTTCGACTACGCATCAGCGATGGGCGGAACACCTCAAGAACGCTTGGCAATGATGGCCGGTGCAATTGAGTGGATTCTCGACATGCAGCAAAAGTTGGCGGCGAAGGAGAAAACCAAGGAAGGCAAGAAGGATGCGCATCGCCGCTATCAGGATGCCGTGCTGGCGCTGTCCAAGGCGTTCTCCCTTGCATCGGCATCCGACGAGGCCCGCGAAATCAGAGAGGAAGTAGGCTTCTTCCAGGCGATTCGCGCGGCGCTGGTAAAGAGCAGTACCGGGTCGGGCGTAACTCGGCAAGAGCGCGAACTGGCAATCCAGCAGATCGTGAGTCGTGCCGTAGTTTCCACCGAGATTGTCGACATCCTGGCCGCCGCCGGTATCAATAGCCCGGACATTTCGATCTTGTCAGACGAGTTCCTGGCCGAAGTTCAGCAGATGGAGCGCAAAAACCTCGCTCTCGAAGCGTTGAGGAAGTTGATCAACGACGGCATCCGTTCCCGCAGCAAAGCCAATGTCGTGCAAACCAAGGCATTCTCGGAGCGGTTGGAAGATGCGGTCGCGCGGTATCACGCCAATGCGATCACCACTGCTGAGGTTTTGCAGGAGTTGATCGACCTCGCCAAGGACATTCGGGCAGCGCGCCAGCGAGGTGAAGAACAAGGCTTGTCCGAGGATGAAATTGCTTTCTATGACGCGCTGGCCGAGAACGAGAGCGCCATTCAAATGATGGGTGACGACAAGCTGAAACTCATCGCACACGAGTTGTTGGTCAGCCTGCGCGAGAACGTATCGGTGGATTGGGCGCATCGTGATTCTGCCCGCGCGCGGATGCGAGTTCTGGTGAAGCGCATTCTGCGCAAGTATGGCTACCCGCCTGATCTGCAAGACGCGGCCGTACAAACGGTACTGCAGCAGGCCGAGGCGTTGTCGTCGACGTGGAGCATGCCGAAGCCTGGTAGCGGAGGTGGCAATGGCTGACCCGATGTCCTATACCTTTGCTGATCCGGATCACTCCATTGGCGAAGAGCGCTGGCTTATGTTTGGCCTGTCGCAGATGAATCGGATTCTTGCGGTGATTTATACTCACCGCCGCGGAAAGTACCGGATAATCAGTGCGCGGCTTGCCACAAAACATGAAAGGAAAATATATGAAGAAGGATGATGAAATGCGCGCGGAATATCGGCGTGAAGATATCGGCAAAGGTGTGCGCGGAAAACACTATACCAAGTTCAAAAAGGGCAGCAACCTGGTTCTGCTTACGCCTGAATTGTCCAAAATTTTCCCCAGCAACGAAGCGGTAAATGCCGCGCGCGCTGGTTAGTCTCGTAGGGTGGGCATGCGCTTAGTCAAGTATTGCAAGTCAGAGCACAATATTGCCGCGGGATGCAAGACGCTGCACCTCGGCACATTCGACTATTACCGAGAAGCCGATCCCACATGGTCGATCGCGGACACGTCTGAAGGGTTCATTCTCTATCGAGGCCCTGCTACTCAGATCACTGTCGGCGCATCCGCGTTAAATGCTATCTCCGGTGGCGCTATCCACATTACTGATGGCACCACCGCCAGCGATCAGCCTCCTGTTCGAACTCCTGGAGCCGTTCATTTCAAAGACGCAAACTCGAATTACGTGTTCACGCCAGAAGGACTCAGAGCAACAATCGGCCCAGATTTGGAGGTTCGCCTTTGTTATCCAAACTCATACATATTCTGTGTTGCGTGCCTCAGTGATGGCGAAGCTCCAAATCCATCCAGCGTAAGTTCGGAGTACGACTCGGTCTACTATTTATCCAAGTCTGCCGACATCACTACGTTCATCAGTTGCGTGGCGAAATCTCTTTGTGAGCAGCTGACAGTGGGCGACCTAAACCTGGATGGGTTCGGAAATATTCCTTACAACCAGCTTTCGCTTCCAGTGGAGGCTGTCGTTCTCCATAACATGGTGACGTATGTTGCGGACAAGACCATTCACCTCAACACGGAACAGGATTTCACCCAAAACAGGTGCATGGATATCTACTTCGACACAATGTTTCGCAAACCAGCAAGCTACTCTGCGAACGCTGAATATCGATTCGTGTTTCTCCTGAAACATCCCATTCTTGGCATTCTGCCAATCAAAAAATCTCCAAAGGTTCTTCAACTCATGCCAATCGCAGAAACAATCTGTATTTCATGACACCTATCTGTTCAGACTCAAATCCCGTTGGATTTACGTACCCCCGCTCAGATTCATACCCCATTGGACAAAGCTTCCATTTGACGTGGTAAGGAAACATCCTTACACTAAAGCCGTCAATCAGTTAAGGAGTATTTCATGCCCCACATTCACGAAGTAGCGACCGTTACCTCAAAAGGCCAGATTACCCTGCCCAAGCCTATCCGTCAGGCATTGGGAATTAGGGTCGGCGGCAAGGTGGCCTTCGATCTTCGCGGTTCTGATGTCGTTGTGTCCCGTGCCGACGAAGAACATGAAGACCCTGCCATAGGCGCTTTTCTG
>CXWL01005570.1_pt1 | contig 11644 bp, 14 predicted proteins | sample 590931 | NCBI WGS metagenome assembly CXWL01 (sample SAMEA3498368, study PRJEB10139) | groundwater metagenome | biome: water well; material: biofilm material | place: Germany | collected 2015-04-27 | reverse complement strand
AGAAGCTCTCTGGCTGGTCGGCCATTCGCCAGCGCCTGAACGCGCAGTCGAAGCCGTCACTGCTGGCGCTGGTCAAAGACCTCTACGACGCATCACCCAGCACTCGCGATTTCCTGCACGCTCGCGTGCAGGCCGAGACAGGCGACGGAACGGTCGTGGAACGGTATCGGCGCACGATCATCGAGCAATTCTTCCCCCCGCGAGGATTCGGAAAGCTCAAACTGACTGAGGCGCGCAAAGCCATCCGCGATTACCGCAGGGCCACGGGCAACCTGGCAGGCACGATTGACCTGATGCTGACCTACGTGGAGACCGGCACGTAGGTCACGCGAGAGTTCGGCGACATCAACGAGGCCTACTACAACAGTCTCGAATCTGTCTTGCATAAGATGACGCAGCTGTTGAGGAAGGACGCCCCAGCGCTGTATCCCCAGTTCCGGCAACGCATTCAGTGGCTGAGCAATCACGCCGACTACATCGGGTGGGGGTATGGCGATTATCTTCGGGACCAAGTCGGATTGCTCGAAACGGAGCTGGCAGGGGAATGAAACCGCCCTACACCGAATGGCAGGGGCAGTTTCTGGCGTATCTCTATCAATACAGTCTGCTGAATGGCTGCGCACCGTCCGAGGCGGACATGCAACGGTTCTTCAAGGTAACTCCGCCGACCGTGCATCAGATGGTGCTCACGCTGGAGCGGCGCGGCTTTATTCAACGCATTCCCGGCCAGGCGCGCAGCATCACCCTGACCGTTCCGCCCGAGTCATTGCCCCTTTTGAAGCGACCCCAAGACCGCGCATCCAAGCAAGAAATCTGATATCGCCATTCTGACATGCGAACGAGCGTCCCTGAAAAGCTGCTGAAACTCATAGACGAGATTGACGAGCAAGGCCAGGCAAGTCCGACACGATTGACGGTGTTGAAGAAGTGGTTCGAGCGTCCGAAGCGGCTGTCCGCCTTTGCCATCTGGGTCGCAGCGAGGGCCGTTTCCCGCAAAGGCAAAACTAGTGGAACGGCTGCGACATTGTTCCTGGAAGCGCGCACCTTGTTGTCCGGTTTGGAGGAGATAACACCAAGGCTAAACCGCCAGGCGGCGCAGCGGTTGCACGACCGCCTGCGGGACTTTCAAAATGAATATAAAAGCCAGCACTGGGGACCAGTGCGCATTGTTCACAACTGGAACCTGCTACTGGTAGAGCAAGCGTTGAGTGTGTACCTCTGGCACGGTCAGTCGCCGTCGCACGGCTGCAAGCTGGTGGCAGACTATTGCCGGCACTATGATCCCCGATACGGTGAGAGCTTGAATGGCCCCAGTCGAACGAAGATTGCGGAAATCGTTCGTTTCATGTTCACTGTCGAAGCTCTGGAGGATGACCGGACATCAATTTGAGAAAACGCCGATGACAGAAACTCTCCACAGTTCTGTCTTGATTGCCGGTCAAGTAGCACGTAGAGACTTAGAAAACAGGCTGCAGCATAGCCTGCAGAGTAGCTACTTGGTTTGCTGTCGGTGATTACTTCAAAGACGCCATGTCGATCACAAATCGAAACTTCACATCGCCCCGGAGCACCCGTTCGTAGGCTTCGTTGACCTGTTGGATTGGAATCACCTCAATCTCTGACTCGATCTGATGCTGGGCGCAGAAGTCGAGCATTTTTTGTGTTTCCTTGATCCCGCCGATGAGCGAGCCGGCCAAACACCTCCGCTTGAAAATAAGCGAGAAGGCCTGGACTGGAGTCGGCGTTTCTGGTGCGCCGACCAGAATCATGGTGCCGTCCGTCTTCAGGAGGTTCAAATAGGCGTTGTAATCGTGTGGAGCCGAGACCGTGTCAAGGATGTAGTGGAAGTACCCCTGGAGCTTGGTGAAGGCCTGAGGGTCTGATGTCACGACAAAGTTCGCCGCGCCCAGCCGTTTCGCGTCCTCCCGTTTTTTCTCCGATGTGCTTAATACCGTGACCTCGGTTCCCATCGCCCTGGCAATTTTCACCGCCATATGGCCAAGCCCACCGAGGCCGACGACGGCCAGTTTGTGATAACGCCCGACACCCCATTGGCGCAGGGGTGAGTAAGTCGTGATGCCGGCGCAGAGCAGCGGGGCCGCTCCCGCTGGGGAGAGTGTCGTGGGAATTCGGAGGACATAGTTTGCGTCCACGACAATCTGGGTCGAGTAGCCGCCCTGAGTGATCTGGCCAGTTTTATCCTGGCCACTGTAGGTCCAGACTGTCCCGCGGTCGCAGTATTGCTCCAGACCTTCGCGGCAAGACGTGCACGTTCGGCAGGAATCCACGAAGCAGCCGACGCCGGCTCGATCACCAACCTTGAAGGCTGTCACCGCAGTGCCGACTTGCGCAACGGTTCCGACGATCTCGTGTCCTGGTACCATTGGGAAGAGGGAGATGCCCCACTCGTCACGGGCCTGGTGGATATCTGAGTGGCAGATGCCGCAGTGCGAGATCGCGATCAGGATGTCCTGGGGACCGACTTCGCGTCGTTCAAAGGAAAAAGGTTGTAGGCTCTCTTTAGCAGCCATCGCCGCGTAGCCGTTAGTCGCAAGCATGGAATATTCTCCTTCGAGAGGTGAGCCGACAATTTGACCTTAGCAAGTTCAACGGGACTTGCCAACAGCAAAGGCAGCCTATTGTTGGTGTCATCGATAGCAGCGGTTCCTTGGGTGACGTTGGACTGCGGGGAAAAATGGAATTGGAGGGGGTGTACTTAGGTGCGATCGCTCGCCTTGCCGTCGTCGGTCGATTCAGGAATGCCAGTGTCCGTAGTGAGTGGCGAACCGGGAATGCGGTACTGTTCTGCTGCCCATGTTCCCAAGTCCGTGACCTGACAACGTTCAGAGCAGAATGGTCGCCAGGTGTTTTCTTCCCACGTGGTTGGTTGGCGACAGGTTGGGCACAGCATGAAAATCGTTTAGCGCTGAGGGGCTTGCTGGGTTTTCTCGATCTTGGCCCATGCATCCTTGAGAGAGACAGTTCGGTTGAAAATGAGTATCTCGGATGAGGAATCAGGGTCCACGCAGAAGTATCCCTGCCGTTCGAATTGGAAGCGGGACCTGGGTGCAGCTGAACGGAGGCTTGGTTCAACCACACAGCCACTGAGGAGTTCAAGTGATTGGGGATTCAAGGATCGAGTCCAGTCTTGATCAGCCGGAAGCTTAGCCTGGTCAGGGAGAAGAAGCGGATGATAGAGGCGGATGGCTGCCTTGGCTGCATGTGACGCCGACACCCAATGAATAGTGGCTTTCACCTTGCGCTGTTCCTGTGACGATCCGCTTCTGGTCTCTGCATCGTACGTGCAGTGCAGCTTGGTGATCGCACCGGTCTGAGGGTCCTTGGTCGCGCTCACACACTTGATGATGTATCCATAGCGCAGCCGGACCTCGCGGCCTAGCGCCAAGCGGTAGAACTGTTTGGGTGGGTCCTCGCGGAAATCGTCTTGCTCAATGTAGAGCGTTCGTGAGAAGGGGACTTTTCTGGTTCCCGCCGATGCATCCTCAGGATTGTTCACGGCATCAAGCTCTTCAACGACGCCTTCCGGATAGTTGTCGAGCACCACTTTTATCGGTCGGAGCACCGCCATCACGCGCGGTGACCGTTTGTTCAGGTCTTCTCGGATGAAGTGTTCAAGCAGTTGCATCTCGACGATGGCGTCCCGCTTGGCCACACCGATGTGCTCGCAAAAGGCCCGGATCGCTTCAGGCGTTACACCTCGTCGGCGGAGGCCTTTCAAGGTGGGGAGGCGCGGATCATCCCAGCCGGTCACCAGCTTCTTCTCGACCAATTCGAGCAGCTTCCGCTTGCTCATCACCGTGGAGGTGAGATTCAGTCTGGCGAATTCGATCTGCTGTGGGCGATGCGGGGCATCGGTTTCAGCCACGACCCAATCGTACAAGGGGCGGTGATCTTCAAATTCCAACGTGCAAATGGAGTGGGTGATGCCTTCGATGGCGTCGGACAACGGGTGCGCGAAATCATACGAGGGATATATGCCCCACGCGGCGCCGGTCCGATAATGCGTGGCATGTCGAATGCGATACAGAATCGGGTCCCGTAGATTGATGTTGGGCGATCCCATATCGATCTTTGCGCGTAAGACATGCACCCCGTCGGCAAACTCTCCCGTGCGCATGCGCGCCAACAGATCCAAGTTGTCTTCGATGGACCGAGTTCGAAAGGGACTGTCTCGGCCTCGTTCGGTCAGGGTGCCGCGATACTCACGGATTTCATCGGCCGTGAGACTGTCAACGTAGGCCTTCCCTTTTCTGATCAAGGTTACGGCGAACGCATAGAGTTGGTCGAAATAGTCCGAGGCGTAGAACATCTTGTCATGCCAATCAACTCCCAACCATCGGACGTCTTCCTGAATGGCTTGGACATATTCAGGGTCTTCAGTCGTTGGATTGGTGTCGTCGAATCTCAGGTGGCATATCCCGCCCGGGGTGTCATGTGCTATGCCGAAATTGAGAGCGATGGATTTGGCATGCCCGATATGGAGGTACCCATTGGGTTCAGGGGGAAATCGTGTGACGACCCGTCCACCATGCTTGCCGGCGGCACGATCGGTTTCCACAAGATCCCGAATGAAATTCGATGAATGGGAGGACTCTGGTGTCATCATGAAATCTTGTGCGAACGGCCTGGCATGGTCATAGTTTCAAATCAAGCCCTAAAGGGAGTTCTATCATAGACGGATCGACGGGAGAAATGGGGAATGGCTAAGAAGGGGGTTCTGGGGTAGAGCGGTCTGACGCCTGCATGACATGGAAGTCCTTTTGGGCGATGAGATGCCCATCCATTCGCAAGCGGAATTCATACCGGCCAGGTGCGGGAAAGATTAACAGCGGAATGTTGATCCCGAAATCAGAAATCTGAAGGCGATCGCTGATCTCGATGTTGGGAAGCGCGGCCCGGCAGATGAGTTGTTCGGAGTTGAGGTAGATCAACTCAATATCAAAATGGTACAGGCCTTCCGCATCGGTGAGGCAGAAATAGAGGCCCATTTGCTGATGCTGGAAGGGGAAGGCTGCTGTCTGCAGATGTGTGAAGATTCCGATCAAGCTTTTCTTTTTCGTGAAGCTGTCTTCGATGACTTGGTCGCAGACGAGAAATGCTTGGACGGTGGGTGTGGGGATATCGGTCATAGAGACATTTTATGAAAAACAGGAGGAAGGGTACAACGGTTCCCACTTTTCCGCAGAAATGGGTAGAGGATGCTGTGTCCAAGGGGAGGGCTGGAAGGATGAAGGGTACGGACGAGTCGATGAGGTGAGTGGATGACAAATACAGTCAACCGAGGACAGCTGGGCCACCTTGGGCTTCGATGATTTCCTGAAACAGGGTTGTCTGGGAGCCGATCCGGCAGTAGTGAGAGGTGATTTCCACCGGTATGCCCTTATGCGAGTGCAATCTCCCGCAGATGAGGTCGACTCTGGAATCCGATGCCATCCGTGCCTCGAACACGTGGTGACCAGATTGTACATCTCTCAGACGAACAGACGGCATGTCGGACGGCGACAGACCTTGTCCGAGCCGCACATCGACGGCGAACTGTCCGCGGTCATTCAACGTGAGGACGTTCCGACGCAGGTGTGCGATGCGGGTGCCGCGCTCGTCATACAGATCGAGCGTGACGAGAAGCAGTCCCTGCTCCAGTTTGGCTTCGATGACGAGTTGCTCTTTCCCATGAATCGTGACCACACCGTTGGTGCGACGAAAAATGTTGGATCCGATGCGCAGTTCGAGTCCTGGCCTGGAGAGTACTCCCGCTGTTGCCGTACGACCAAAGGATTCGGTCCTGCGGAACGCCGCCGGATCATCCATGTGAGCCTCAAGTCACAGTTATTCCAGATCCTGTGGAGCTTCGCAGACCCCACAGGGAGTGTTACGAAAACATTCGGGAGGCTAGGCTTTTTGCGTAGCTCTGTCAAGGGTATGCGACGCGAGGACCGGGGCATATTATGGCCATGTGCAGTAGGCCCGAATGGACGATCTCAAAAGCTCTTGCCCAACGAGTGGCGCTTCGTTGCAAACAGAAAACCGCTTATGCTACGGTTCATCGTTCGGACAGTTCCTGGATGGTCCCATCGTCTAGCCTGGCCTAGGACGGAGCCCTCTCAAGGCTTAAACACGGGTTCGAATCCCGTTGGGACCACCACACCGCACTTCGTGTGGACCGGCGGCTATTTTAGGAAGTATTGTACATCAACGCCGCCGGATAAAAACCTCAAGTAAGACTCATTCCATACCGAGCCTGCTCGTGCCGCGTGCCTCGGTATCGCAGCGCACGAAACCCTCTAGGGTTTCCGACAAATGCAATGCATGTTCTCTGAGTTCCAATAGCAGTGTGCTGTACAAGTTAGTTATGCTGGCTAACAGAAGGCAAGGGTGACCCGATATGGTCACGGCTACCATTTCTCCAAAGTTTCAAATCGTGATTCCCCAGCAGGCGCGAGAAAAGCTGTGCCTGAAACCTTGCAGCGGTTGCAGATACCCCACTAGGGTGGTGTGATCACTCTGGTGCCGGAACTCCTGCTCGTATCGCTCAAGGGAGCGCTGAAGGGGATGTCCAAGACAAACCTGCCAGAGAAGACTGACCGTCATAGGGGTTGTCCTGTGGCCCTTTTTCATGGCAGGGGATGCTCCTCTCGCTTATAATGCAAGAATCCGTCCGAGGGAGGGCACCATGGACATGCTGACTGCACCCCATATCGCGATTTCACAAGACGTGGCAGGCGGGAAACCCCGGATTGCAGGACACCGCATTACCGTGCAGCACATCGTCATCTGGCATGAGCGCATGGGGATGAGTGCAGATGAGATCGCCTCCAACCAGGGATTGACCTTGGCCGATGTCTATGCCGCGCTGACGTACTACTACGATCACCGCCAGGAGATTGACGAGGCCATCTTGGCTGATGACTCGTATGTCGTCGAACTTCGCAAGGGGATCAAGTCCAAGCTGAGCGGCAAGATCGGTGGCTGAGCGGATTAGGTTTTACATGGACGAGCATGTGGCGAAATCCGTCACCGAGGGATTACGCAGGCGCGGCGTCGATGTAGTTACGGTGCAAGAATTGGGGTTACAGGCAGCTGAGGACCAACAACACCTGGAGCGAGCGGCTCAAGAAGGCCGCGTTGTGGTCACACAGGATACGGACTTTCTCCGGCTGCATGCAGCCGGGATCTCCCATCGAGGCATTGTGTACGCGCCTCAGCAGACACCGGTGCCTCAGATGCTGAGAGGTCTCATGCTGATCCATGATGTGCTGACCTCCGAGGACATGATTCACCACGTCGAATTTCTATAGAAGACTGACCGCGCAACATCGGAGCAGTCGGTACAAATTCAGCTAGGCGACCTTCCTTTTCTGCATCAAACAGCCGTCGTCAACATCCAAGGTATTGGGTCTCTGGTCGAATCCCGGTTGGAACGCAAATCGAGACAAATTTCCCCTGCGATTATGGCCAAGGTCAAAGACGCCATTCGCTTCGCGCTCGAACTGTGACATGGTAATCGGCCTCGATCACGGTGGTATTCCGCGCAGTGACTATGGAATGTAGATTCGCGGCGTGCGCCCTCCTGGGACAAGAGCAAAAGAAGTATGACCCTTTTAGATCCACCCGTTTTCCGTGTTTCCTCGCATCACCTCATTCCTGAGCGACTCCTCGGAAGCGAGCAACCCCTAATTCTCACTCTGGTGTTTTCCTACAGCTGAACGACAAGTAGTCTGGCGAGATTTCCTTTAGTTTGCCGTCCTTTTTTGTGTACAAACGAGGCTGCGTCGCGGTTGCAAGCGCTTTTAGCGGCGTCCATATTCCGGTGCCAATGTTGATCGAACAGCGTCCTTTGTCCTCTGAATATGTGGTAACAGTACTGAACCTGGGTGGCATCTCGTAAAATTCTCCACCTTTCTCAAACGCCACCACTTTGACCGTGTTACAGAATTTGATCCCAATCCCCCAACAGTCGTTACCTGTTATTTCACTTGTAACTATGTAATCAGCCCGAGACGGTTGGACGAGGGATATTACCAGCAAAATAGATATGCCAACAATTGACAACTTTACGTTCATCGGCAGAATGTCTTTGCTAGGTTTTGACTCAACACTTCACGATCACCCGAGTGGCCTATCTGCCTCCTATGTTCCCTACAGAAAATGTAAACCCCTTAGGAGCTTTTCGGGAATTACGTTTACGATATGGGCAAATGAAGATTGTTCCCAAAGACTCACCATCAGACGTAATTTGATAGATGTCAGTCGGGCCTGGCGTAACCTCCGAACGTTTCGATCCATAGCGATGATAGGTAATCGCCTTGCCATTAAAGCGGAGACGATTCAAATAATCTGTGGAACACCATGCCGATATTGTCAAAACTGGGTTTGTTATTGTTGTTCCATAAGCACCATGCCCATTGGGTAATTCATCGGCTTCGACGGCGCTTTGATATATTTCATGAAAACATTTTAGTTGGTCATCAAACGCTTTCCTCACCTCTGGCCTTAAATTCTTTCCTGCTGTAGCTGTGTTAATTGTTTTGTTCATCCGATCAAGACCGGTAGCTTCCCCCGACAAATATGCATAGGCGCTGTAAGCCTCAGCCTCGGTGACCTTATTTCCTGCCCGAACCATAATGCTTGGAACAATCCGTTCGGCCGATTTATCCTCGGAGATTAATAGAAGCGTCTTGCTGCCACTAACACATTCCAAGCACTCCTTCTCACTGAGCTTGCCGTGGAAAAGAGCAAGGACGCGAACAACATCTCTTACAGCGTCAGTTGGGCCATTTGGAAATATGTCCGATTGAAGCGCTGCCATTGCTTTATCGAGCGAAGGATTGTTTTTGACCCCGTAACGCGTTTGCCAGGGTTCCTCTTTTGTCTTAAAGAAATCGAATATGCTCTTACTCCTACTTTACACTTTTGGGAACCCTGCCAGTATTACGCGCGAGGAGTGATCATTTCTTGTTCACAAAGAAACCCAAGCCTTTGCCTCAATACACTTTTTCTTTCTGCTGGTTCCGATAAAGGGGCTATTCCACCCTATATTCCCAGTTGAGATGCTCGCACAAGCCTTGAAGATCCGGGAAGAGCGTTCGGCGACTAATACCATGGCGAGCAAGCGAGCGGAGGAAATCCTCTCGTGAGGCGGCTGGAATGCGAAATTCCGTGAGCTTGTCCTTAGTCTCCGGATTAACATCAAGGGAAACAAACCTCTTCGCCTCGGATGAGTACGGGTGCAGAGTAAACCAACCGTGTTGAGCAATGAGCCTAGCGTTGTTCAAACGTGGTTGAAAGATCCGCGTTTCGGTCCTCTCGAATGGATCTTTGATGTACACATCCTCTGCACGAAGGCTGTCTGCTCCCAAGGCGTATACGAAGACATCTCCTGGGTTTGGATCAGCGCATGCGAACCAAAGAGCGGCTAGTGGATTGCTCGTCCAATCAAGCAGTCGCGTTTTAAGGCCGGAGTGCTGGGCAAGCACAAGTAGGTCAAGTGGTTTCGAGTCAGAGAGCGGTAGCAGGGATGCACCCATCAGTCGGAGTTGGTGAAGCAACTCCTTTTCTTGTGTAGTCGTGTCAACTGCGGGGTCCTTCCGAGCGATGCTCGGAACTAAATTGCCCTTTTTAGGCTGACCTCGAAATATGCTGAAATTAAATTCGATGAGGTCGAGCGAATCGGTGTAAGAAATGAAGTTGCAAAAGTCGTTAATGGATATTTCAGGCACCGCTGCACCCTTGGCCGGAGGCATAGCTTTTGACATGGGCGGCAGCCACCAGCTTACCATTGACTGTTTGCCACAGGGTAGGGCTAGGTGCCATTTGGAACGAAGTTGAACATGAAATATGCACAGATAGGCCACCCAATAAATGCGCTCGTGCTAAGGGCCATTGAACCAACGATGCGTTCAATGAGAAAGCCGAGCATAGCCGCCAAGATGCCAATAACAAAAATGACTATTGGTGCCCACCAGACAACCTGCCATCCATAGTAGACCAAGTACGCAACCCCTGTGAGCATGCCAAGGATCGACGAGATGTTAAGCGCCAGAAGGAAGCCCTGACTCGAACCGCGGAAGTTCTTGACGTGTAGCTGCTGGTAGAAAACGAAGATACCAAAGAAACAGTAGAATCCGATGGACGGCCAGGACAGTGCTTGCATATTTGGTTGGTCTCTTCGTGGGTGGCCTGAAGTCTAACTCGTAAGTCTGCCGCGGACTGTCAACTAAATGCTCTACCTGCCGCATTTTTCAACGTATCCAGCCTCTTGCGCAGTTCCGCTTTATGAAAACCAACCCTTCTTTATACCCAACATCTTGCGAAACTCCCTATCAGAGTGGGCGAAATACGACACTCTCATAACGATAAGATTGAACACGTCGAATACTTGTTCGTCATTCAGTGAAACGCCAGCTTGCATAGCCATACCCTTTATAGCTTGGATAGCGTCACTGAAAATGTCGCCTAAGTCCGTTGTAACGATGTTTGGGCCAGCCCAGTTCCTACCGGGGTAGGCCAACGTAAAAGCATCAACCTGTGGACGAAATTCGATTGGAAAATGGCGGTAGGTGACTTGTATAGCTTGCATCAATGTATCTTCGTTTAGTGTTTTCATTTGATGCTCAATCAACTTGGGTAGTGTTGCCCCACGATACTGCTGCATTAGTTCTTGAAGATTCATGCTTCTCTCCATGGACTTTAAGTCCTAACGTCCAAGCTGGAAAATTACGGTAAGGCTAGGCTGTCCATGGGAAGGTGTCAAGGTTTACGCGTCGGAAATGCCGAGGGACATCAGTCCCATTTTTACCGATTCTATCTCTATTATTGGCTTCAGGCATTCTGAGAGACTGTATACTGGGGAGGAACTAGCACTCCTCCCGTGCACTTCTCAAGGCCTTCATGTTTTAGTTGTGCCCCTTTCTGACTTGAAGAAAACGTTCGAAACCTCTGATGAATAAGGGCGAAGTCGCAGTCGAATTAAAACACGGGTTCGAATCCCGTTGGGACCACCACACCGCACTTCGTGAGAGCCGGTCCCTTTTGAAAGCAATATCGCAACTGCGGCGATCGGATAGAATCTTCAACCCACACGCTTCTTATCGAAACGATGCTTGCCCATGCCGGCCACTTCTTTGATTGCGGTGGACGGATAAGCGCCTCGAGTAGTTGTGCTCTTCTCCGAATCTCGCTCGTGCGTGCCGAAATCTCTTTATCGTGTTATCGAACTTGACGGCTGCCGGATAAAGGCCTCCAGCAGTTCTCGGTTAGGATACCGTCCTTCGCGCCCGTTGCCGATCCACTACTTGCTGATGCGGCGGGACAATCCATTTCACGTTCCGAATTCAGAGAGACTGAACATGCATGTCCCGCAAGCTTGTGAGAACTGACGGAACCAACCAACCTTTCATTGACGCTCCTATTCATGGTTGTGTATAACGAAAGCGTTTGTGAATTTCTTTAGAGGATCGCTATGCATGCACGAGAATTTCATGACGGTGCAAAAGACGGCTTAGAAGCGCTCGAGCCGCTGGACCCAGACAAGATTACCTCGTTCAGTGATCTGCTCGAAGCAATGGGCAAGACCGCGTTCGGAGGACGGCATCTCGGCCACGCGTTCGATGTGCTGTGGGAGATG
>CXWL01118015.1_pt1 | contig 11645 bp, 9 predicted proteins | sample 590931 | NCBI WGS metagenome assembly CXWL01 (sample SAMEA3498368, study PRJEB10139) | groundwater metagenome | biome: water well; material: biofilm material | place: Germany | collected 2015-04-27 | reverse complement strand
TCTTGTTTAGAATCTTTATCCTGAAGCATTGTTCTGATTGAATATGTTCCCGGAGAGATATCGAATGATCTTTTGCTTAGTTTATAATTTTCTTTTGAAGTGGTCATAGTAAAATCGATCACATCTATCGTTTCATTCCAGGTTTTTTCCACAATTAGTTGTTTCTTTAGACTGTCAAACACGGATGCTGTAATAGAATATTTGGCAGTAAAGCCCTTGTTGGATTTGATGAATTGAACATTCTTATAGGGTACTTGAATATAAACATCGACTCGTGAAAGCGATGGTTTATCAGATGCCGAATTTATAAGGTCCTGAAAATAAATCGCTTCCAATATATTTTTAGGCCTTTTATCAGTATTGTTATCCTGAGCAAACAGAACTGCAGTTAAGGATACACAAAAAAGAACTAAAATTATTTTTTTCATAAACCTTTCCTTTCCATTAACAGAATATCTCCAAATAAATCATACTCATCATAGTCATTTATTAATACATCGTAAAAACTGCCAATTTTAACTTTGTTATTTTTTTTACTTATTAAGATTTCTCCATCAACCTCAGGAGCATCTCTATATGACCTACCAATATAAAAATTCCCTTCGATTGCTTCAACCAATACTTTTAGTTTTTTCCCAACAAAGGATTCATTTTTCTGAAGCGAGATATCTTTCTGTATTTCCATCAGTACATTTTTTCTTCTTTCCTTTTCTTTTTCTGGAACGGGGTTACCANNAGAACGGGGTTACCAAGAATAAAACTTGAAGTGTTTTCTTCAACACTATAAGTAAATGTACCAATTCTATCAAACTTTATCTTTTTTATAAATTCACACAGTTCTTCAAAATACTTTTCTGTTTCGTTTGGATAGCCGACTATAAAAGTAGTCCTTATTGTAATATCCGGAATTTCTTTTCTGAGTTTATGCAATAATTTTCTTGTCCGTTCAGCAGTCACTCCCCTTCTCATAGATTTTAGAACATCGTCAGTAATATGCTGCAATGGAATATCCACATACTTACAAACTTTTGGATTAGTTTTAATCTCTTCAATTAATTCATCCGGAAACTTTGAAGGATAAGCGTACATTAGTCGTATCCATTCAATTCCGTTAATCTTACTTAACTTTCTTAAAAGTTTTGAAATAGTGACATCACCTTCTAAATCTTTTCCATAATCAGTAGTGTCTTGAGCAATCAACACCAATTCTTTTGTTCCGCTGGATGCAAGAAATTCTGCTTCACGAATCAACTCATTCATTGGTTTTGATTTATGTAAACCGCGCATTAACGGAATTGCACAAAATGAACATGGATGATCACAGCCTTCAGAAATTTTCAGATAAGCTGTGTGCGATGGAGTTGTTAATAAACGCTCACCAAGTAATTCTTTTTTTAGATTACCACCAAGCTCTTTAATTATACCTTCATAGTTTTCGGTTCCAAAGTAAATATCAACTTCAGGTATTTCTTTTAAAAGATCTGCTTTATATCGTTCTGATAAACACCCGGCAACAATAATTTTTTTTATCTTACCGCTTTTCTTCATTGCAACAGCTTCAAGAATTGTATTCACTGATTCTTCTTTTGCAGCTTCAATAAATCCACAAGTATTAATTATAACCGTATCTGCTTTATTAGGATCATCAACCAATCCAATTTTATTTAACTGAATTTGTTTCATCAGTCTTTCAGAATCAACAGTGTTTTTTGAACACCCAAGAGTAATTACAGAAACTTTACCAGTCATATTTTCTTTTCCAAGATCATCAAGCTAAATAGGTTAAGTACAAATAAATAATTGGTGATGAAAATAATAGTGAATCAAAGCGATCAAAAACTCCGCCATGACCAGGAATTATTTTTGATGAATCTTTTACCCCCGCATCACGCTTCAGTAAAGATTCCGTAAGATCACCAATTTGTCCAAATGTTCCGATGATAAATCCTATAATAAGCGAATTTTCAAACGACAAAAAATCAAGTAGAATATTCTTTGCTAATATCATAGCAAGGATCGCAAATACAAATCCAAAAATTGCACCTTCCCAGCTTTTTTTTGGACTTACACGTGGGAATAACTTATGTTTACCAAGTGCTGTCCCGCCAAAGAAAGCAGCGGAATCACAAATCCAGATTGATGCAAAGATTGATATGATTAAATATCCACCTTGGTAATATAATCCATCTAAATTGGGATAAAATTCTCTGATGCCAATTAAAGTGCTTCCAAAAATTCCCAGATAAAAAATACCAAGCAATGTTGCACCAAGATTTTGTATTGCCGATCCATTATTTCTAAAAAGTTCAAAAACCAANNAATTAAAAAATGGAATTGATTTAAAAAAAATCTGTATTGATCTAAAATCAAAAATATTACGGCAAGCAAACCAAGATTAACATTTACATTTGCACCTTTAGCTTTTGCCATAACGGAAAACTCATAAAATGAAATTCCTGATATAATGAGCACAAAGCTTACAAAATATACTCCGCCAAAGTAAGAGAGTAAAACCATCGCCGGAATAGCAACAATAGAAACAAGGATTCGAACAGAGGTATTCCCTAATGCCATCATTCCTCTTCTTCCTGTTTTGAATTCTTAAACTCATTAATAAAATTAATTGCGGAAGATGCATCTTCAGTTTTGACTAAAAGTTTAATTACAGCAAGATCGCCCGTAACCGGAAAGTTGCTGTCTTTTTGAGAAAGAATTGTAGCTGATATTTCAGCACTTTCCAGTTCATCTTTCATCATCTGAACATCGTATAACTGGTCTGAAGTGTAAACTATAACCCATTCGTGATCTATTAGTTCTTTGACTAATGATGCACCACAGTCGGGGCATTTATTAATACCTTCCACATACTCGTATGTACAATTTGGGCAAAATGGCATGATCATTTCTCCTCTATTATTTTTTTAAAAGTGTAATACCTGTTTATAACTAATATCAAACCAATAAACAGCACCGACAGGACAAAAAACACCACAACATAAGAATTAAGTTCATTAGAATTTACAGACACATCAGATTTGATAAGTTCATCATCGCCGATAAAATGATACAACATCACTGCGGAAAAATTGTTAAGAAAGTGTAAAATCATAGGGATGACCAGAGATTTACTTTTATATGCTGCAAATCCAAAAAATGCACCAAGTACAAATAATGGAATAAATCCGTAGGGATTAAAATGATATAAACTAAAAAACAAAGCTGTAATAATAACGGCAATATATTTTTTATACTTCAGCTCAAAACTACGCTGTATAAAACCTCTGAACATCGTTTCTTCTGACAGCGCAGGAACAACTGCTACTACTATAACAACTAGTACAAGTTCAAATATGTTGGAAGCTGAGAGAAGATTACCATAAGTTTTTTCAACCAGTTCATTTAATGCATCAAAGAAACTTTTTATAGAATTTATAAATAAATAATTTTTTGCAAGAATTTCTAAAAAATAATTTTGGATGTACAGGTAGCTTTGCAACAGCGGTGTCAAAAGAACAATTCCAATGGTAAATAGTCCCAATTCTTTCAAATCAATTTTACGTATCCGAATTATCTTTCCAACATCTGAGTAAATCCATTTTGCAAACAACAATGCTGGAAGAAGTATGAATAAGATTTGTCCTGCCATTGTCATCAACCGAAGACTGTTTACCGGAACCGTTTCCAGTTCAAGCCCCAGAATTAAAACTGTAAGTAATGCACCAACTATCTGGTATAAAAAAAATGCACCCGCTAAGCCTATAAATGCCGCAGCAACCGGAGAAATTTGAAACTGCAGATCATCATCCTGATCGTAATCCGGGTTACTTTCTTTAGATAGAGTTACAAGTTGATCTTCGAGTTCCGGTTTTTGACTATCGTCTTTTAATTCTTCCATCTGAAAAAATATGAGTTAAATAAATGTGATTAAAATTACTGATATAAGGAGTGACACTCAAATTTAAAAGAATCAATTACCCATTAGATAGAAGAATCAGTTACGGGTGTCTATTTTGTATTAAAAAATATAAAAATAAAACGGATAGGGAAATTTCCTCTATCCGTTATAACATCAAAACAAAGCTCCAGATCAGATGAATTTGATTACATCTCATCAATTATTTTGTTAAATGTAAGGCTTGGGCGCATAGCAGCTGTGACTTTTTTATCGTCCGGTAAATAATAACCACCTATATCAACAGGTCTGCCCTGCGTAGAAATTAAATCTTTTACGATTTTCTCTTCATTAACTTTCAGTTCCTTATAAATCTTTGTAAAACGAGCTTTTAATTCTGCATCTTTATTCTGTTCAGATAAAGCCTGTGCCCAGTATAAAGCAAGATAGAATGAACTTCCACGGTTGTCAATTTCACCTGCTTTACGTGATGGATAACGTGCGTTTTCTAAATACTTACCAATTCCTACATCAAGTGTTTCAGCTAAAATGGATGCTTTTGCATTGCCTGTTTTATCAGCTATCATTTCTAATGAAGGAACAAGTGCACAATATTCACCGAGTGAATCCCATCTTAGGTGATTTTCTTTTAAAAACTGCTCAACGTGTTTTGGTGCTGACCCGCCTGCACCTGTTTCGAATAATCCGCCGCCGTTTAATAATGGTACTATCGAGAGCATTCTGGCACTTGTACCTAATTCAAGAATCGGGAATAAATCAGTTAAATAATCACGAAGAACATTGCCCGTAACTGAAATTGTATCTAATCCTTTTCTTACTCTTTCTAAAGTATATTTCATCGCATCAACCGGTTTAAGAATTTTTATCTCAAGTCCTTTAGTATCATGTTCGCGCAGATACTTATTAATTTTTGCAATTATTTCTCTATCGTGTGCTCTGTCCTCATCAAGCCAAAAAATAGCCGGGGAAGAAGATTCTCTTGCTCTTTTTACCGCAAGCCTAATCCAATCTTTAATTGGTTCATCTTTAGCCTGACACATTCTGAAAATATCACCCGTTTCAACTGGTTGTTCTAGTAAAGTTTCTCCCAAGGAATTTACCACTCGAATAATTCCATTTCCTTTAACTTCAAAGGTTTTATCGTGTGAGCCATACTCTTCTGCTTTTTGGGCCATTAATCCAACATTTGAAACTGCACCCATTGTGGCAGGATTAAACTGACCTTTTGCTTTTGCATCTTCCATAATTTCATTGTAAATGGTTGCATAACATCGATCTGGAATCATCGCTATACAATCCTGAAGTTCATCTTTTTTGTTCCACATTTTTCCACCGTCGCGTACTACATTCGGCATAGATGCGTCAACAATTATATCATTAGTAACATGTAAATTAGTTTTTCCTATTCTCGAATCAATCATAGCAAGTTCCGGCTGATATTCATACACTTTATTAATATCTGCTTCTATTTCTTTTCTTTTTTCATCGGGGAGTTTCTTTAGTTTTTCAAGAACATCCATAAGCCCGTTGTTTACATTGGCGCCGATTTCTTTAAGCGTGTCTGCGTGTTTTTCCAGAGCATCCTTGTAATAAACTGAAACGGCATGCCCAAACATTATCGGATCTGAAATCTTCATCATAGTAGCTTTAAGATGCAATGAAAGAAGCACATCATCTTTTTTTGCTTCTTTAATTTGTTCTGCATAGAATTTCCTCAACTCTTTAACATTCATTACAGAAGAATCAATAACTTCTCCATTAAGCAGGTTTAAATTTTCTTTAAGAACAATTGCATTTCCTTTAGGGTCAATATATTCAATTTTAACAGTATCATCCTTAGTGAGTGTAAGAGATTTCTCATTACCATAAAAATCTTTATGAGTCATATGAGCAACACGAGCCTTTGATCCTGCTTGTGGCCAGGGTTTCATCATTTTATGTGGAAATTTTTGTGCGAATTTTTTAACTGAAGCTGCAGCCCGTCTATCTGAGTTTCCTTCTCGTAAAACCGGATTTACAGCTGATCCAAGTACTTTTGAAAACCTTTCTTTTAGTGCTTTTTCATTTTTAGGTTCCGCTGGGTAATCAGGAATGTTATAGCCTTTTTGCTGTAATTCTTTTATTGCCGTCAAAAGCTGGGGAATAGAAGCGCTGACGTTTGGCAGTTTGATAATATTAGCTTCAGATGTTTTTGCAATTTCACCTAATTCATTTAAGTAATCCGGAATTTTTTGATCATCTGTTAAATTTTCAGGAAAGTTTGCAATTATTCTTCCTGCAAGAGAAATATCTTTTAATTCGATATCTATACCTGTTCCTTTTGAAAAGGACTTTACAACTGGAAGTAAACAGTACGTTGCTAATGCCGGAGCTTCATCAATTTTGGTCCATATTATTTTTGTTGTCATTAAACTCACTTAATTTTTATTAATGTTAATTATATATTTTCTTATGGGTAAAAATACTGAATGTTTAATAATTATAGAAAGAATGTTTGGAAGAAGGTATGTATAACAAAAAAAGGCTCAGTTACCTGAGCTTTTTTTGAATTTTTACTTTTGAATTACTTGATCAAAGTCATTTTGCGTGCTTGTGTAAATGAGCCTGCCTCTATTTTGTAAATGTATATTCCGCTGTTAAGATCACTTGCATCTCCGCCCGAGGCGGATCCGCCAATGGCCGAAAAATTAATTGTGTAAGCACCTGATTCTTTGTATTCATTTACAAGTGTTCTTACTTCCTGCCCGAGTAAATCATAAATTTTAAGTTTTACATTCCCTGCTTCAGGAATAGTAAATCGAATTGTTGTTGCAGGATTAAATGGATTAGGATAATTCTGTTCCAGGGAATATTCAACAGGTTTAATAATTGAAACTTCTAATATATTTGAGTATTCAAATGTTCCATCGTTATCTATTTGTTTTAATCTGTATAAGTATTTACCTGCTGTAATATTTTTATCTTCAAAAGAATAAATATTCTGCGAGGTAGTTGTACCATTACCATTTACAAATCCAATTTTCTTCCACCTCTCGCTTCTAGCCTCTTGCGTTTCACTTCTTTCAACTTCAAATCCCATATTATTCAACTCGGTTGCAGTAACCCAGTTTAACAAAACTGAATTATCCACTATTGATGCAGTAAAACCTGTTAACTCTACTGGCAATGGTGGTATTACAGAAAGTGTTGCTGTCTTTAATACAATATCTCCATTAGGATCAAAAACAATATTTGTTGGCTGCCTGTTAAAACTCCAGATGTACATTTGATTATTTGCATTATTCATAACCCTGATTGTAGTATCTGAGCCTGTTGTAAAAGATAACTTTATTTCAATCGGCATTTTATGGAACGAAGAATTTGATTGCGTTTGTCTTGCAACAAAACCAACTTCCCAATTTCCGGTTGAGATATTCTGGAACCAGTACTGATTAGCATAAGTCGGATGATTCGGTTGATAAATCCATTCATCAAAAAACCAACTTAAATCTTCACCATAGGCAGTACTCATATGATTTTTAAAATCAGAAATTACGGCACTTTTATATTTTAAGCTTGGATCGTTTGCATAACTGTATAATCCATCAAAAAAATTAGCATCACCCATTACATATCTTAAAAGATGAAGCACACAAGCTCCCTTCATATATGTAATAGCATAATTAAAAAGTGTGTTTACATCCGGAGTAACAACGGCCCAACTTGGAACCGAAATTGCCCAGCCGGGATTGCTGGATAGATATGTTGATGCATCACTAAGAATATCAGATTTATATGATGAATATCCGTATAGCTGTTCTAACCACAACGCTTCTGTATAAGTTGCAAAACCTTCATTCAGCCAAATATCAGCCCACGTTGCACAGGTTATCATATCGCCAAACCACTGATGAGCAAACTCATGAGAAATTAAATTCTCGCTCCAGCAGTCTGGGCAAAGACTGGTAAGAGTTTGATTCTCCATTCCACCCCAAACGAATTGATTATTTAATGTTGCAAAACCATTTTTTTCAAATGGGTGTTCACCAAATAAAACTGAATAAGCCGTCATCATCTGGGGCACTTTAATTTTCATGTTATTCAAAGAGCTAACACTTTCACCGGCATTCCAATAAAACCGGATTGGAACTAACACAACTGGATTTGAAATTTTTGGCCAGTAAACTATATCAAGATTGTAATTTACTTTTCCGGTCATCACCATTAAATAAGTTGCAACATTATCATTGCTAACCCAATTGTAATAAATAGTATCAACATTTCTTGTTGAATCAGCAAGACGACCGTTTGAGCCAAGTTTTACATTTGCGGGAACACGAACAGTCAAATCAAAAGTAGCTTTGTCCGAAGGTTTATCCCAGCAAGGCAGCCATTTTCTTGCACCTTCCGGTTCGCAATCAGTAAATAAAAATCCGTTACTAACATAGAATGCACCATCGCTTACATTATTGTGTTTGTAGTAAATTTTAACCTGCGCTGTTTCATTTATGTTATAAGTTCTATCAAGATTTATTGTAAGTATGTTTGCTGCGTGAGTAAAAGAAACACCTGCAAGTCTAACAGAATCAATAACCAAAGAACTGTTTACAGCATTTATCGCTATAGAGTTTAAAGTAGAATCAACCTGAAAGGTTAATATTACTGAGCCGGTAAAACTATTAGGGTATGGAGAAATAAAACAATTATATATATCTAAGTTTAATTTATAATTGATTGCATCGAAGGAGTGTTGAATATCTGCCGTTACATTTAAAGCAGGATCAATATTTACAGAATGGATTTTACTTTGGTAGCAATACTCCGAACCTTTTGCCGGTGTTACGTTATCCTGTGCAAATGTAATTTTACCTATAATTAGAACAGCGAAAAAAAATGATAAGAGAAACTTCATAATAATCCTTTTATTTAAAAAAATCTTGATTGTGATGGTAATTTATAATTGTTTTGGATTAATAAGAAGATAAAAAGTGAATGAAATAATTTATATCAAATAAAAAAGGCTCAGTTGCCTGAGCCTAAAACCACAAACTTCGATTTCTAAATCCTATTTAATCAAAGTCATTTTTCTTGTTTGTGTAAATGAACCAGCTTCTATTTTGTATATGTACATTCCGCTGTTAAGATCACTTGCATCTCCGCCCGAGGCGGATCCGCCAATGGCGGAAAAATTAATTGTATAAGCACCGGATTCCTTGAACTCGTTTACAAGTGTTCTTACTTCCTGGCCCAGAATGTTAAACAATGTTAGTTTTACCATACTTGCTTCAGGAATACCGAAACGAATTGTTGTTGTTGGGTTAAAAGGATTTGGATAATTCTGGCTTAGCTCAAATTTCTTTGGTGAATCTAAATCCACATCAATCATTTTTGAATATTCAAATTGTCCATCGTTATCAATTTGTTTTAGTCTGTATGAATATTTACCTGCAGTTATGCCCTTATCTTCATAAGAATAACACTTTGGTGAATTTGAATTTCCATTGCCATTTACAAAACCAATCTTTTCATAATTGCCGACTGAAGACTGCCCACTGCCGACTTTGCGTTCTATCTCAAATCCATAATTATTAACCTCGGTAGCAGTGTTCCAGCTTAGCTTAACTGTTGATCCAATTGTTGTGGCGGAAAAAGAAGTTAGTTCTACTGGTACCGGACTGTCTATTTGAAGTATTCCAATTCCAGTTGCACTTTGACCATCAGGATTGGTTATTGTAACATTGTATAAGCCTACTGTTACAGCACCAATGGTTAAATTAAGAGTTACCTGAGTTGGACTGTTATATGTAACAGAATTAACAGTAACATTTGGAATTGATGCAGATATACGATTAAGAAATCCCGGACCACCAACATCTGCTCCTGGATCAAAAAAACCACTGCCATTTGTTGAGGTACCATTAACAACCACATTAACAGTCTGCTGTGATTCAACCTGTCCTGGCACACAAGCACTAGGTGTTGCTGGCGGAGGAGCAATTAATTGTATGGCTCTAACTCCCCAAGAGTTTGCTGCATTACAGTATTCCTGGAATGTCCATATTGTCATATCATCATTTGGATCAATAACGGTTTGTGAATAATCACCCCATCTTTGTGGATTGGTAACTGTAACATTATATGCTGTTGTACTTGATTGGGCTAAAGAAAAACTTTGTGTAGTTCCTAAAACATCAGACGAAAGTCTTCCGGCAACAACTATTTCTGCCCTTCTTCCTGTTCCTGCTCTACTGGATCCTAAAGACATATGTCCTTGACCAGACATTGCAACACTTGGAATCCAAAAAAATTGAGGATTTGAAGCAGCGCCATCAAATAAGGTTCCTGATTGATTTAAAGATGGAGTTGTAGAAAGGTTTGATATTTCGTACCACCTGCAGGCATCGCGATTAAAAGTTCCCGTACCACCGCCGACTCCACTGGAATTAACTCTTATGTTATGGGCTGTCCAGAGTGAAGAGTTACCACTTATTTTGTTTTTTCTAATTTGAGCGGCAAATAATCTATCGTCAAGAGCATCGAGAGAAGTTGAAGTACCTAATGCGGGTACGCTTAGAGGATAATAAGTAGTTGGAACAACTACATTCAGATTACCTGAAATTGTTGGCGTACCTCCCGGATCGGATACCCTTCTTAAAACCACGAGACTATATGCAAATGCATCAACCCCGATAAAATATCCTTGAGTTGCACTTGGGTCATCATTATCTACTCCTTGAGGAGTATATGGACCTGTTGTTGAAGTATTACAAAGATCTCTGAAGGCTGTAGCAATGATCGAACCTGCGCCTAATAAGGATGACTTTCTCACAACAAAGCCGGTACAACTATTGAAGGAATTTCCTAAAAAATTATTTACACCTATATAAAGAGCACTAACATCAACTCCTAAAGTAGGATAATCAGCAAATTCACCAGCATCACCGGCTGGTGATACGGTATTATGCTGAAAATAAAAGAATGTAAAACTTGATAAGCTTGAAATAGTTGGCCCGCTGCTTACAGCAATTAGAACTCTGTTATTGGTAGATGCAACATTAATAATAGTTACAAACCATCTTTGAGAAAGCCTGTCATAACGAATATGAGGGTCGGTAGTTGATGTACCATTTCTTACTGAATTAAAAAAATTATCCATATCTGCATTTAACGGTCCTAAAGATCCACTCTTATCAAATACTTTTATCCTGCCATTTGCAGCAACCATTACTTGAGTAGGTCCTACATCACCCATACAATCCGGCGGAACGTAACCAGGACCATCGCTAATCTGAGTTCCAAGAAATGAAGCTCCTACTGTCTGTGGATTTAGTATTGGAGAAACAGGATTATACTCCAAATTTGTATTAGGCCAGCTTGATACATCATAGGTTGGATTTTCAGGTAAATATTTTCGATCGGATTCAAACTCTTCGCGAAATATTATTTGACCGGGAGTATATTGAATTAACTTATCTCGCTCCATTATTTGTGAAACGGTTTCAACGACTCCCTTTTCACCTTCCCAAACGCCATCATTTTCAGAACCATAATTTTTAAAATCAAAACTCAGTTCAGGGTCAGCGTTTTTCATCAGATTTAACATTCCCCCTTGTGTTCGAATGGATTGATACTGAGCACTAATTTTTGAATTTAAAAAGAATAGAGATGTCATTATTAACAGAAGAAAAAAATTATTCATGGTCAACCCTCTAAAAGAAAGTTAAAATATTTAGTTAATTGCATTGGTTAATAT
>CXWL01015526.1_pt1 | contig 11645 bp, 9 predicted proteins | sample 590931 | NCBI WGS metagenome assembly CXWL01 (sample SAMEA3498368, study PRJEB10139) | groundwater metagenome | biome: water well; material: biofilm material | place: Germany | collected 2015-04-27 | reverse complement strand
CTTCGTTGACTCGCTCAAGGGGCCAGAGTATTCTGATTCTCTACTACTGATTCCAATGAACGATTGAGGTAATCATGTCGTTACGAGACCGCTTAACAGAAGATTTGAAACTGGCGATGAAATCGAGAGATCAGCTTCGGATGGATGTCATCCGGATGGTCAAGGCCGCGATCATGAACAAGGAGATGGAACTCAAGAAGGATCTGGACGACGCGGAGATGAGCAAGATCATGACGACCTTGATCAAGCAACGCCGTGACTCCGTCGAGCAGTACGAAAAGGCCCAGCGCCCTGAGCTGGCTGCAAAAGAACGCCAGGAAATCACCATCATTGAAGGCTATCTCCCTCAAGCGCTCTCCCCGCAGCAGCTTGCGGACCTTGTCGATAGCGTGATCACTGAGTCAAGCGCGAGCTCACTGAAAGACATGGGCACGGTCATGAAAGCGGTGATGGTCCGCCTGGCCGGGCAACCCGTCGACGGAAAGATCATCAGCGATCTCGTCAAGTCAAAACTCCAATAGACCATTTCCTAGCCCCACTCGGACTCCCTATCCGCATTTGCTATACTTAGGAAATATTCTGTGGAGAGGGTAGACCGTCCATGCCCTCTCCAGTTTTTCCTGCAATCGTCCGTTAAGGGAAAGTATCATGGCCATTCTTATTGTCGATGACTCCCCAGACCAGCACCTGCTTCTGCGCTCGCTCCTGACCAAGGCGGGGCACGGAGATATCCTGACAGCGGAATCCGCCAAAGCCGCGTTTGCCACCCTCAATCTAGAGGGAACAACGCTGCCCACTCCGGTCGATCTCATTCTCATGGACGTGCTGATGCCGGAGCTTGACGGCGTCTCTGCCTGCCGACAAGTAAAAAGTACCGGCCACCTCCGCGACATCCCGATCATCATGGTCACCGCAAAGAACGACCTCAGCAATCTGAAAGAGGCCTTTGCCGCCGGGGCCATGGACTACATCAATAAGCCCGTGAACAGCGTGGAACTCCTTGCCCGCGTCTCTTCTGCCCTGGCGCTCAAGCACGAGATGGATTGCAGGAAAGAGCGGGAGAGCGAGTTGCAGCGGAGCAACGACGAATTGCAGCAGGCACTCAAAGAAGTGAAAGTCCTTCGCGGACTGATTCCGATTTGCGCCTCCTGTAAGAAAATCCGCAACGACGGGGGCTTCTGGCAGCAGCTGGAAGAATATCTCTGCGATCATTCCGAGGCCGAATTCAGCCATGGCCTCTGCCAGCCCTGTGTCAAAAAGCTTTATCCTGGTGTTTATCCAGACTAGCTGGTACGGTTCCTCAAGCGTCTTACTACGAGCACATTACACACATGGCTATTCTGATCGTCGACGACTCTCCCGATGATCGCTTGCTGTTGCAATCGATCCTCTCCGCCGCCGGATACGAGCAAATTCTCGTGGCCGAATCGGCATCCCATGCCTTCAAACTCATCGGATTGGATAACGGGAAACAAGCCACGGCCAGGGTCGACTTGATTCTCATGGACATCCTCATGCCGGCCATGAGCGGGATCGAAGCCTGCCGCCAGATTAAAGCGAACGACCGATTCCGGGATACGCCCATTATCATGGTGACCGTCAAGACAGACCCGGTGGAACTCCAGCTCGCGTTCGCCGCCGGCGCCATGGACTACGTCGCCAAGCCCGTCAATAAGATCGAACTGCTGACCCGCGTGCGGTCGGTGCTTCGGCTGGTTCACGAGATCGACCGCCGGCGGGCGCGCGAGCAGGAACTCCTCGAAGTCATGCGGCAGTTGCAGGAAGCCAACCAGATGCTGCTCCGCCTCTCATGCCTGGACGGCCTGACCGGCATTACGAATCGGCGTCAGTTCGACGATTTCCTTGACCAGGAATGGCGGCGCGCAGTCCGCGAATCTACTCCTGTCTCGCTGATCATGTTCGATATCGATCGATTCAAAACGTATAACGACAGCAAAGGTCATACAGCTGGAGATGAGTGTCTCAAACAAGTGGCCACGGCCGTCACGGGAGCCGTCAACCGTCCTGGCGACCTGGTAGCCCGCTACGGCGGGGATGAATTCGTCATCGTCCTTCCCGGCACCGGCATCGACGGCGCGGCGCAAGTCGCCGAAGGTCTCCGCCGACGGGTCGAGGAGTTACGAATTTCTCATACTGACGACGCCCTGGTGACGGTGAGCGTCGGCTATGCCAGCATGGTTCCCAATCGCCATACCTCGCCGACCGACTTGATTAAGGCCGCCGACCAAGCGCTCTACCAGGCCAAACAGGAAGGCCGGAACCGTGTCAAACCAGCCGGGCTCCTCTCCTTGGTACAAGACACCCGCGACAGCTAAGCTCGGTCAAGAAGATCACCCGAACTGGTCCAGAAGAGAGCGGCATGCCACGTCCCCCAGATCTTCCTCGACGAAAATCGGCAAGGCCATCGGCCGCTGCTCCCCGCCGACGAGCCAGCACCACCCCATCGACTACACGTAGTGCCACGCCGAAACAACCTCACACCACTCCGGCCCTACTCTTAGAGCAATACCAGGATGCCCTGAGAACCCTCGCCCATAATGACGCGCTGACCAGCGGAGATCTGCCCGCCGCATTTCAGGCCATTGCCTCCGCGTGCGGAAACCTCTTGCAAGTGGACCGTGCCAGCATTTGGCTCTTCGATAAGAACCGGCTCGCCATATCCCAGATCGATCTGTATAAACGAGGCACGCACCCCACCCGGCCTGATACCACCCTCACGGTCGCGGACTACCCGCTCTACTTCCGCGCACTCGCCGGCGAAGAACATGCGATCTCCGCCCACGATGCTTTGTCTGATCCACGCACTGCCGATTTTGCCGAAACCTATCTGCGCCCCCTCCGCATCGGTGCCATGCTCGATGCCCCGATCCGACAAAAGGGGCAAGTCGTTGGCGTTCTCTGTGCCGAACATGTCGGTGGGCGCCGTCAATGGACACCCTACGAAGCGCACCTCACCAGCTCCCTTGCCACCATGGCCACGCTGGCGCTGGAAGCCGCCGAACGACGGGAGGTCGAACAGGCCCTCCGAATTGCCAAAGACGCCGCCGAAGTGGCGAGTCAGGCGAAGAGCGAGTTTCTCGCCAGCATGAGTCATGAAATTCGCACACCCATGAATGCCATTATCGGCATGGCAGACCTGCTCTGGGAAACCCAGATGACCCCGGAGCAACGGAAATACCTGCGCATCTTTCGACGGGCCGGCAGCAATCTCCTGAACCTCATCAACGACATTCTCGACTTATCGAAAGTCGAAGCAGGCCATCTGGAACTCGAATCCATCGACTTCGACCTGAACGAAGTCCTCGACAAAGCCGTCGAGATTCTCGCCATGCGCGCGAATGAAAAGGGGTTGGAGCTCGCCTGTCATCTGGCACCGGAAGTCCCCTCATCCCTCATCGGCGATCCCCATCGCCTCAACCAGATTTTGATTAATTTGATCGGCAACGCCTTGAAGTTTACCGACAAGGGCTCCGTGATCGTCCGCATTACCAATGAGCCGGGTGCCGCCATGCCGGGTGTAATCCGCTTTTCCGTCACGGACACAGGAATCGGAGTTCCGCCGGAGCAACTGGCAAAGATCTTCGAAAGCTTCACCCAAGCCCATAGTTCGACCGCCAGACATTACGGAGGGACCGGATTGGGTCTGACCATTTCCAAACACTTAGCGGAACGGATGAACGGGCGCATCTGGGCTGAAAGCACGGTGGGACAGGGCAGTACGTTTCATTGCACGCTCGCCTTTGGCATCACCTCCAACCCACCTGTGAGCAGGATGATCCCGCAGATCAACTTGTCAGGCGTGCATACCTTAGTCGTAGATGACCACCCCACCAATCGCCTGATTCTCAGGGAGACGCTAGGCGCCTGGGGAGCCGCCGTTTCCGAGGCGGAGAACGGTCCGGCGGGCCTGGCCGAACTCCGGCGCGCAGCGGATTCTGCCACACCGTACGAACTGCTCCTGCTGGATTGCCGCATGCCTGGCATGGACGGATTCGCCGTGGCCGAAGCGTTGAACTCCTCGCCTATTCGAACAGGACTGACGGTCATCATGCTCACGTCCAACCACTGGGCCGACGATATTGCCCGCACCTATGATCTTGGATTGGGCGGCTATCTCGTCAAGCCGATCCGACGATCCGATCTGTATCAAACAATCGGCATTGCCTTGGGACGCACCAAAGGCACACCTGTACCTGTGGCTGACACCGCCATCCCGGAACACACCACTCCGGCAACATCCCTGCGAGTGCTGCTGGTTGAAGATTCCGCAGACAATCAGCTCCTGATCCGTTCCTATCTCAAGAGCACCAGCCACCGCCTCGATATCGCCGATAACGGGGCCATCGCTGTCGAGAAATTCAAGAACGGCCACTACGATCTCATTCTGATGGATATGCAAATGCCTGTGATGGACGGCCTGACCGCGACGAAAACTATTCGCCGGTGGGAGCGCGATCACGATCTGCCAGCCACGCACATCATTGCCCTCACCGCCCTGGCCCTGAAGGAAGAAGCCGTGAAGATCTTCGAGGCCGGGTGCAATACACACATGACCAAACCCGTAAAAAAAACGACCCTCCTCGAGCTCTTACAAGCCTGTAAAGGACACCGCCCATGACCAATCCGAAGCTCGCCTCTCCCGAACACATCACCGTCTACATCGATCCAGACCTGGAGGATATCATCCCCACCTTCCTGGCCAACCGCCAGAAAGATCTTCAGACACTTCGCACCGCCATGACCGAAAAGGATTTCGAGACGATTCGCATCCTGGGCCATCGCATGCGGGGCGACGGAGGCGGTTATGGGTTCAACGCTATCAGCGACATCGGCGGCGTGATGGAGTTAGCGGCAGGCCGACGCGACGAGCCCGCAATCCAGAGACAGACCGCCGCCCTCGAAGACTTTCTCTCCCGCGTCCACATCATCTACCGCGCATAATCGAACCCGGGAAAGCCGCTTCCCGCGCTCAGCGGACAACCAGCACAGAGCAAGTGCTGTGCTGTACCACGCGCGTTGACACGCTCCCCAACAAGACCCGCCCGATGGCGCCGAGCCCCTTGGCCCCGGTCACGATCAGATCCGCCTTATGCGCCTTGGCGACTTTGAGAATCTCCTCGGCCGGTTTGCCCAGCTTCGGAGCCTCTTGAACTTGAAACCCGGCCTTTGCCAGCTTGTCGGCATACCGCTGAACAATCGCCTTACCCGTCTCCCGCACTTCCGGATATTTGAGGAAGGGCATCGCGTGCACCACGGTGACGTTCACCGGTTGCTCTTCCGGCCCGTTCGGCTGGGCCGTCAGATTCCTGAGGAGAAATCGAACCGCCTTATCTGATGCAGCAGATCCATCGATCGCCAGTACGATCTGCTTGAGCGGACGAGACGCCTCTTTCACAATAAGCACCGAACACGCGGCATGATGAATCGCATGAGTCGAGATACTCCCCAGCATGAAACGATCCAATGCGTCCAGACCTCGTGATCCAAGCGCCAGTAACCCGACCCCTCGTGAGGCATGCTTTGTGATCGTCGAGGCCACCGCGCCTCGCTCCAGAGTGACCGTGCCGCTCATTCCCAACGAAGAGAGTAAGTCCTTCGACTCCGTCTTCGCAGCCTTCGCCGCAGCTTCCATGCGCTTCACTTCTTGCTGAATATATCGCTCGGTCCCCATCACCACCGGCTGAATCATGAACGGCGCCCGAAGGCTGGCCACATCCACCACATGCAAGACACGCAGCACCGGCTTGACCATCAGCGGAAGTTTCGCAACCCATTCAATAGCCCATCGGCCATATTTCGATCCATCGGTCGCCACAAGCACTTTCATAGGTCCTCCATCAGCCACAAGATTAGAACGACACCATTTTTACTTTGGGAGCCAATCGCCGCACATCGTCCATGCGGCACAGCTGATTCCCCGGCGCCAACGTGGCCGCGGTCCCCGCCGCCGTCGCGATACGCGCACATTCTTCCAGCCCTTTTCCTGATGCGTGAGTGAAAACAAATCCTGCAACGGCAGAATCGCCCGCCCCCACCGTGCTCCGGACCGTCACCGGCGGTGGCGTCGCACGGTACCGTTCCTGCGGACCGATGAGCAAGATGCCGTTGGATCCTCGAGACACGATAACCACTTCGACTCCAGCATGGTGCACCGGCTCGACCGCGCGAAGAATAGCAGCTTCCGATCCGAGCGGCTTTCCGGTCAACCGGCGGAGCTCGTTGACATTCGGTTTGATAGCAAACGGCTTTGCCCGGAGGCCCGATTTCAGACAGGGACCATCCGCATCCAATACCGCTCGGGCACCGCGCGACTGGACTAATGCGATGATTTGGCGATAGGCGTCAGTCGGAACCCCTCTCGGAAGACTCCCGCTCACCACCACGTAGGCATCCCGAAGATTGAGCAACGTGAGATGCCCGAGAAAGGCGGCCCATTCTGACTTCGTCACCATCGGACCGCGCGAATTGAGCATGGTCTGAGTCCGGCGCCGCGCGGTGGTCACGATGATATTACGCCGTGTATCCTGCGCAATAGGCGTGAAATAACAAGTCACCCCCTCCGCCTTCAGCAACTCGATCATGACCTGACCGGTATGTCCGCCAATAAACCCCAGCGCCATGCTGTCCCCGCCGAGCTGCCGGATCGCGCGCGACACATCGATCCCTTTCCCGCCGGCATAGAGGCACTCCCCTTTGACTCGATTGGCGTCGTCCACGCGCAGATCGTCGACATCGAGAAAATGATCCAGTGCCGGATTGAGCGTAATCGTGTAAATCATGTGATCCGTCCAGCCTCGCGACTCCTCTCGCTTAATGAGAGGGCTCCCTGTCCTGTGTGCTGTGCCGAAGATACACGAACCAATACACCAAGGCTACGAGTCCCGTCCCGCCGATGACATTACCAACAGTGACCACCGCAAGGTTGACCCAGGCCCCCGTCCAGGCGATCGGATCGCTCCCCGAAGTCGTCAACGCGATCCCCAGAGGCAGAAAAAACATATTAGCCACAGAATGTTCGAATCCGCAGGCGACGAACGCACTGATAGGAAAGACGATCGCCAGAATCTTATCCGCCACACTTCTCGCCGCCATACAGAGCCAGACGGCTAGGCAGACGAGCACATTGCAAAGCACGCCTCGCGCCAGCGCCGACAGGGGATCAAGCGTGACTTTTGCCCGCGCAATCCGGATCATGGTCTCGCCGACCGCGCCATCGCTCAGCTGAGGGATGCCGGCCAGCAACACCAGGACAACCGTCCCGATGGCGCCAGCCAGATTTCCGAGATAGACCAATCCCCAGTTGCGCAACACTTGCGCACTAGTCACACAACCGGCGGCCCAAGCCATCGCCATCAAATTATTGCCGGTGAACAATTCAGCGCCGCCGACCACCACAAGAATCAACCCGAGGCTGAACGCCACCCCTCCTGTTAGGCGGGTCAACCCAAAATGGCCCGATTGGTTCGGCCCGGCGGTGATCGTCACCGTATAGAACAACCCGCCCAAAGCGATGAAGGCCCCGGCAAGTACCGCCAGCGCGACCAGTGCCGCTGCCGAAGCCGTCGCCTTTCCAACCCCGCCGTCACGCACCCGTATAGCCACCTCCGCAGGGGCGTATGCGTCTGGCATGGGCACAATCGTAGGTGAAGAAATGGGCATCGGCACGTTCAGCAAATCAGTCTTACATGAATAGCTTCCAGTTCCCGCTCATCATCGGTATCCAATTCCTCCCGAACAATAGACTCGACCCGCACAACCGAGACTTTATACTCCGGACAACGAGACTGGTCGTCTGAACTTGAGGAAAGCAGCGAATTCACGTCACTCGCAGGAAAATGGAAGCTGGTGAAGAGCTGTCCTGGCTGCACACGCTCGCTGAGCACCACCGGCAGGATCGCCTGGCCCCTCGGGCTGACGAGCCGCACCAGATCACCCGCCGCAAACCCCAATCTGGCCACGTCCTCCGGATGCATCTCCAGCGCATCGACATCCACCACCTCAAGAATATCCGTCCGTCTCGTCTGCGCCCCGCAATTGTAATGTTGCAGAATCCGACCGGTGACGAGCGTAAAAGGGTACTCCGCCGTCGGCGACTCGCCGGGAGGCAGATAATCCACCCCCACGAAGTGCGCCTTCCCTTTCGGGAACCGGTCGCGATGCATGAGAGCCGTCCCCTTGTGACCCACGGCAGGGACGGGCCACTGCAATCCATCCGGCGACTCCAGCCGGTCGTATGACACCCCGGCGAACATCGGCGTCAGCCGCGCGATCTCATCCATAATTTCTGACGGGTGGCGATAGTTCATCGGATAGCCCATGCGGGTCGACACCTCGCACACAACTTGCCAGTCCGGCAGGACGCCCTGCGGCGGATCGACCGCTTTCCGAATGCGCTGAATCCGGCGCTCCAGATTCGTGAACGTGCCGTCTTTTTCCAGAAACGCGGCACCAGGCAATACGAGATGCGCCATCTTCGCCGTCTCACTCATGAACAAATCCTGCACCACGAGGAATTCCAGCCGTCGCAGCGCCTCATGGACTTTCGTCAGATTAGGATCGGTCTGAGCCACGTCATACCCGATGATCCACAAACCTTTCAGCCGACCAGCCAAAGCCGCGTCCCACATATCGGGCGTCTTCATACCTCGTTTTGTCGGCAGGGGCCGCCCCGTCACGGCTTGATGCAACGAGCCGACGGCCGGATCATTCAACGCCTGATACCCGGTGAAAAATGTGGGCAGACAACCGACATCGGACGCGCCTTGCACATTATTCTGGCCGCGAAGCGGGTTGATACCCGTGCCCAATTTGCCCAGGTTGCCGGTTGCCAGCGCCAGATCCACCAGCGCCATCACGCCGTGACTGCCCCAGCGATGTTCCGTGACACCCAGGCCGTGCACGCACAATGACGCGCCGCTCGTGGCATACAGCCGCGCCGCCGCACGAATCAGATCGGCCGGCACCCCCGTGATCTGTTCCGTCCATTCCGGGGTACAGGGCTCGACGGCCTTCAGCCAATCGTCCACCCCCTCGGTTCGGCTGTCGATGAATAGCCGGTCGAGCAAGCCCTCCGTCGCAATGACATGACCGATGCCATTCAACAGGGCCACGTTTGTTCCTGGCTTGAGGGGCAGATGCAGCGTCGCAAGACGCGCCAGCTCCGTCTTCCTAGGGTCGATCACAATGAGCGGAACACCCCGCCGATGAGCCTGCTTGATACTCGCGCCGACAACCGGATGGGATTCGGTCGGGTTGGCGCCTACCACCATGATGAGCTTGGCGTGATCGAGATCCTGGATCGAGTTGGTGGCGGCCGACGCCCCGAGCGTCTCCATCATGCCGGTGACCGTCGCGCTGTGGCAAACCCGCGCACAGTTGTCGATGTGATTGGTGCCCATCACGCAGCGGATGAATTTCCCGAANNGGTCGAGCGCCGTGTCCCAGGAGATCGCCTGCCACGTGCTGCCGGTGCGCAGCATCGGCGTCTTCAGCCGATCCTCCGCATAGATATAGGTCCAGCCGAATCGCCCCTTCATGCAGGCATGGCCATGATTGGAAGGCCCGTCATCGGCCGGCACCATCGTCACCACTCGCCCATCCCGGAGACCTGCTTCGAACGTGCATCCCACACCGCAATAGGCGCAGGTCGTGCGAACAGTCTCCATCGGATGGCCATGCTGCTGTACTGTTTTCTCAATCAGTGCGCCGGTCGGGCATTCCTTCACGCAAGCCCCGCAGGACACACAATTCGAAGTCGCGAACCCCGTAGCAGTCTCACCGTAGCCACTCGCGCCGGCCATCGGCCTGGAGCCGAAGCCTCGCCCGACCATCGTGAGAGCAAACGTCCCTTGAATCTCGTCGCACGCCCTTACGCAGCGCGCACAGGAAATACACATGGCATTATCGAAGGTAAAAAAAGGATTCGAGCTGTCCCGTGCTTGAACCCGGGCAGCCGGCTGGCGATACCGGACACGGTCGAGCCCCACCGACCGCGCCAGCTCTTGGAGCGCCGCCGGGAGTGCCTCATCCTTCGACTGCTCAGATAGTAAAAGTTCCGTTACATTCCGCCGCAGCTGAACTAATCGCTCTGTCTGCGTGTGAACCACCATCCCCGCCTGAACCGGCGTCGTGCAGGATGCCGGCGTGCCCTTCTGTCCGTCCACTTCACAGACACAGAGCCGGCATGAGCCGAACGGCGCGAGATGTTCCGAGGTGCAGAGGCCTGGGATCGCCAGGCCTGCCCGCTTGGCCGCGGTAAATACGGTATCACCGGCATGCGTCGCTACCGGCAGTCCGTCGATCGTAATCAGGATGGAATCGCTCATGATCGCACCCGACTTCGAAACTCCACGGGAAACCGCTCCAGGGCCGACAGCACCGGATAGGGAGCCCTTCCACCAAGCCCACAAAGGCTGGTGGCTTTCATGGTGTCGCCCAACTCTGCTAACAGCGGCAGGTCCGCCTCCGTCGCCTCGCCCCGTTGAATCGCTTCAAGAATCTCGCGCGCCCGCAGGGACCCGATGCGGCAGGGCACGCATTTCCCGCAGGACTCATCCGCCACAAAGGCCATCAGATGCCGCGAAAGCTCCAGCATATCGGTCTCGTCGTCGAACACAACAATACCGCCATGGCCGAGAATCGCATCCGCCTGGGCAAACGCATCGAAACAGATCGGAATATCCAACTGCGTATCCGTGAACAGACTGCCGAGCGGTCCTCCGACTTGCACGGCCTTCAGTCGCGCACCATCCGCCATCCCTTGCCCGAATTGATCAAGCACCGCTCGGAGCGTGAGACCGAACGGAATCTCAATGAGCCCCGCTTGCTTCACCCTTCCGCCCAATTGCAGTACGATCGTGCCGCGAGACCCCTCCGTTCCCAGCGAAGCATGCCAGGCTCCGCCCCTCGCAAGGATATTGGGAATGGTGGCAAAGGTGAGAACGTTACTGACAATTGTCGGCTGCCCGTAGAGGCCGGACTGGGCCGGATGAGGCGGCCGCGCACGAACGACGCCGCGCCGTCCCTCCAGCGATTCCAGCAGGGCCGTTTCTTCTCCACACACATACGAACCCGCCCCCGACACCACTTCGATAGGAAACGGCTGCCCATCAGACTCCAGCCATCCGGCTTCACTCGCAGCCCGGATCGCCGCCCGCAAGCAAGCGGCAGCCACCGGATATTCCTGGCGACAGTAAATATAGCCGGCGCCGGCGCCGATCGCCCTGGCGCAGATCAGCATGCCTTCGATGAGACGGAACGGATCGCCCTCCATGATCATCCGGTCACAATAAGTCCCTGCATCGCCCTCATCAGCATTAGCGACGACGTACTTGCGATCCGCCGTCGTCGTGGCTGCCACGTCCCACTTTTTCCAGACAGGAAAGGCTGCGCCACCCCGACCACGCAACCGAGACGTCTTGATCTCCTGGATAATCGCCGAAGGGCTCACCTGTCGCGCCTTGCGGAGACCGGCAAAACCGCCCTGCGCCCGATAGGCCTCCAGCGACAAGGGCTCGGTCACGCCGAAGGCGGCAAAGGTGTGTCTGATCTGCCTGGAGAGAAATGGAATGGTGGAAACAGGAATCCCACCGTCACCGGCAAGAATCTTGGGAAGGTCATCGGCG
>CXWL01105350.1_pt1 | contig 11646 bp, 13 predicted proteins | sample 590931 | NCBI WGS metagenome assembly CXWL01 (sample SAMEA3498368, study PRJEB10139) | groundwater metagenome | biome: water well; material: biofilm material | place: Germany | collected 2015-04-27 | reverse complement strand
CCACTCCTGCGAGTGCTGCCGCATCGCGCTTGCCGCCTCGCCCGACGGCGGTCTGGCCGCGATGTGGCGGCATGTGTTCGCGCCGAACCAGCGCGACCATGCGTTTGCGCTGCTGGCCGCGCCCGCCCGCGCCGAGCCGGTGCGGGCGAGTTTCGATCGCTGGGCGGTCGACGCCTGCCCGCACCACGGCCCCGGCCTCGCACCGGCGGCGCAGAGCGGCTACCACGCGGTGTGGTTCGGCGAACGTGCCGGTGCGGCGGGCGTGCGCTATGGCCGGCTCGCGGCCGACGGCACGCCGCAGGGCGAAGTCCGATCCTTGCCGGACGACGCCGCCGAGCATGCCGACCTGATCAGCGCCGGGGCGAAGCTCGCGATCGTCTGGCGCAGCTACGACGGCCAGGCGACACGCTGGCGTGCCTGGCTGTCGAGCGACGACGGACGCAGCTTCGGCCTGAAGGAGCTTGCCGCCAGCCCCGACGACAACGACCATCCCCGGCTCGCCCGCCATGGCGAGCGGCTCTTCGCGCTGTGGCGCACCACGAAAGGCATCCATGTCCAAGCTCTCTTTCCGTAGCTCGGCCGGCGCGGTGGGTCTGCTGGCGCTGCTGGCCGGCTGGCAGGTGGCGGCGGCGCCGCGGGGCGTCGAACCCTTCGCGGCAGACACCTGGCCGGCGCTGCAGGCGTCCCTGAAGAAGCCGACGCTGGTGGTGTTCTCGTCCACCAGCTGCGGCAATTGCCCGGCGGTGATGAACGAGCTCGCCGCCGAGCTGCGCCGGCGCCGCATCGACGCCACGCTGATGGCGGTGGTCACCGACATGGCGCCGGGCGAGGACGATGCGCACCTGCTGCGGCAGCTGCACTATCGTGTCGCCGAGCGGCTGTTCGCCTTCGATGGCCAGGCGCCGGCACTGCGCCATCGTGTCAACCCGGCCTGGCGCGGCGCGACGCCCTATGTCGGGTTGCTCGTGCCGGGCCAGCCGGTACGCTGGGTGACCGGCGCACCGTCGGCCGCCGACCTGGATGGCTGGGCCACCTCCCGCCGCTGATTTCCGTTCCATTCCAACCCCTGGAGAGATCCCGATGAAGACCCTTCGAAACATCGTTCTGGCCGCCCTGTCCCTCGCCGGCGCCGCCGCGTCGGCCCAGACCACCGTCAAGGACGCCTGGGTGCGCGGCACCGTCGAGCCGCAGAAGGCCACCGGCGCCTTCATGCAGATCACCTCGGCACAGGGCGGCAAGCTGGTCTCGGTGCAGTCGCCGGTGGCCGGCGTGGCCGAGGTGCACGAGATGACGATGGACGGCAACGTGATGAAGATGCGCGCCATGCCCGCGCTGGAGCTGCCGGCCGGCAAGGCCGTGGAGCTCAAGCCGGGCAGTTACCACCTGATGCTGATGGACCTGAAGCAGCCGCTGAAGAACGGCGAGAGCGTGCCGCTCACGCTGGTCGTCGAGGGCAAGGACGGCAAGCGCGAGACGCTGGAGCTGAAGGTGCCGGTGAAGGCCGCCGGCCCGGCCATGCCGATGACCGAGCACAAGCACTGAGCCGCCGTAGCGAGGCGCCTGTGAAACTGCGCAGCGCAGGCGGCTCGACTCAGGCCGACGCTGGCCGGCTTCGCAGGGCCAACGCTCTGGCCTGAGCCGCGGTTTCAGCGCGCGAGGGCCTTCAGCGCGAGCTTGATGCCCTCGCTCACGCCGACATCCTTCGGCAGTGCCTTCAGCGCGGCCGCGGCTTCGCGGTCGCTGTAGCCCAGCGCCACCAGCGCCTGCAGGATGTCGCCCTGTGCATCGCCCTGCACCGCCGCGGGGGCGGTCAGCGCGTCGCCGAGCTTGCCCTTGAGCTCGAGCAGCAGCCGCTCGGCGGTCTTCTTGCCGATGCCAGGCACCTTCACCAGGCGGCCGGTCTCCTGCAGGCTGACCGCCTGCGCCAGCTCGGTGACGCTCAGCCCCGACAGGATGGACAGCGCCGTGCGCGGCCCGACACCGGAGATCTTGACGAGCTGCCGGAAGGTGCTGCGCTCCTCGTGGGTGAGAAAGCCGAACAGCACCTGCGCATCCTCGCGCACGACGAAGTGCGTCAGCAGCGTGACACGCTCGCCCAGCGCCGGCAGGTTGTAGAAGCTGCTCATCGGCACGTCGACCTCGTAGCCGACGCCATTCACGTCGACGAGCAATTGCGGCGGGTTCTTCTCCGCGAGGGTTCCGGTCAGGCGTCCGATCATGGGCGGGGATTATCCCGCCCGAATCGTGCTCAGCGGCTGCGGCCGAACAATCCCAGGCGTTGCGCTTCCAGCGCGGCCTCGGCGCGCGAACTCACGTTGAGCTTGCGGTAGATCTGCTTCACGTAGTCGGCGATGGTGTGGCGCGACAGGTTGAGCTGCACGCCGATCTCGGGCAGCGTGAAGCCCTTGGCCACGCGCAGCAGCACCTCGTTCTCGCGGTCGGTCAGCTGCACGTGCGGGATGGTGTCCTTCGCCTGCGGCCTGGCCTGCGCGGCGAAGTAGGCGATGACGCGGCGCGCGATCGACGGCGACAGCGGCGGTTCGCCCTGGCTCATGCGGTTGAGCTGTTCGGCGATCAGCTCGCGCGCCTGCTCCTTCAGCACATAGCCGAAGGCGCCGGCCTGCAGCGCGGGGAACAGGTGCTCGTCGTCGTCGTGGATGGTGACCACCACCGACTGCGCCTCGGGCTGCTGCTCGCGCAGCGCGGCAACCACGTCGACCCCCGAGCCGTCGGGCAGGCCGAGGTCGATGAGGGCGAGGTCGAACTTGATCGCGCTGACGAGTCCGAGCGCGTCGTGCACGCGCGCCGATTCGGAGATCTGGGCCTGCGGGAACACCTGATGGACCAGCACCTTCAGCCAGGCGCGGATCTCGGGCAGGTCTTCGAGCAGAAGGATGTTGCTCATGGTGAGTCCTCACTCGGGGCGGCAATGCACCCCCCGCGAAGATCGTATCAGCGAGAGGGGACGGCAGGGGCCTCGGGGCCCAGGGGCAACGTGAGCCTTATCACGGTGCCGTAGCCCGGCCCGGACTCGACGAGGCACTGGCCCTGCATCTGCTTGGCACGGTGCTTCATGCTGGACATGCCGTGGCCGCGGTCGAGCTTGCCGTCGAGCTCCATCGGGATGCCCTTGCCGTTGTCCTGGATGTTCAAGCCGAACTGCAGGCCCGAGATGGCGCAGCGCACCTTCACGTGCGACGCGCCGCTGTGCTTGATGATGTTGCTCACCGCCTCGCGCAGGATGCGCGTGGTCTGCACGAAGCCGCGCGCCGGCAGCACCTGGTCGGTGTCTTCGGCCAGGCTCTTCCAGTCGATCTCGATGTTGGCCTGACCCAGGCGCATCACCGTCTCGGCGCGCCAGTCGGCCAGCGCGTCGGACAGCCGCACCGGCCGGCCGGTGAGGCCGCGCACCGACAGGCGCATCTCCTCGAGCGCCTCGCGCGCCAGCGTCGAGATGCGCTCGCTTTCGCTGGTGTGCACGATGGTCAGCAGCTTGGCGCCGAGGTCGTCGTGCAGGTCGGCGGCGATGCGCTTGCGCTCCTTCTCGGTGACCTGCTCGATGCGCATCTCTGCCAGTTGTGCGTGGTTGCGCTCGATCTCGGCGGTGATCTCGCGCACGCGCGCATCGATGTTGAAGCGCGAGGCGTCGGACGCCATCGGCGCACCCGCCCGCCCGACCACGAGTCGCAGGCCGAAGGCGACCAGGATCAGCGGCAGCAGGAACTGCATGCGCGGCGCCGGCGGCAGCGGCAGCCAGCCGCGTTGCACGGCCATCTCCACCAGCAATGCGATGCCTGCGGCGGCCAGCGTGACCGCCATCGGCCAGAATTCGCTGCGCCGGTCCCGCCAGCTGATGGTCAGATGCAGCAGCATGGCGCCCAGGGTCTCGGCGGCGAGCACGATGTACCAGGCGCCGGTCATGCCGAACAGCCGGCCCGGGCCGGCCAGCAACAGGCTCATCGGCAGCACCACGCACTGAGCGAGCAGGGCCGCCTCGATCATGCGCGAGCGCACGCCGGCGTAGCTGAGCAGGAACTGCACCGCGAGCGCCAGGATGGGCGTGAACGACAGGCAGATGAGGAACTCGACGGTGGCGTTGTCCAACGGCACCTCGCGCCACCACAGCCGGGCCGAGACCAGCGCCCAGCCGATGGCCATCAGGCCGTAGTAGCCCAGCGGCGCGTCGCGCCGATTCACCCAGGCCAGCGCGGCCATCACGATGCCGAGCATGCCCAGCGCCAGGCTGGCGATCTGCACCGCGGTGACGTTCCAGAACAGCGTGTCGGCATGCAGCGCCGCCAGTTCGTCATACGCGCCGACGCGCAGCTCCGACAGACCACCGGCACGCTCGCGCGCGGCGACGCGCTGCAGTGCGTGACCGCGCACGTGCAGGTCGAGCACGTTGCCCTGCGACAGCACCAGACCGCCGGGCAGCGACACCAGCTGCGGGTAGTGACAGTTGCGCGCCACCGGATCGACCATGCGGCCACCGCTGTGGATGCGCCTGCCGTTCAGGAAGACGTCGAGGTTGCTGCAGGCGCGCGCCACGTACAGCGCAAGCAGGTCGGTGCGGTCCAGCGACAGGCCGGGATCGAAGTGAACGCGGTACCACACGCCGCCGTCGTGACGGGGCTGCGAGTCCGACCAGTCGTCGGGCAGCGTGACGGTGGTGGCCGACGGATCGCCTTCCGGAAATCGCTCGGCATTGCTCGCCACGGACAGCGCCTGCGTGATCAGCTGCGTCGGCGGCGGTGCGGCCCAGGCCGACACGGCCGTGCCCAGCGCGGCGGCGCACAGCAGGCGCGCAGCGCGCCGGAGCAGGGCGGCAGGATTCATCGCCGGCGATTGTGCAGGATGCTCGCCCGCGCCACGCGGTCGGATGACACGCTCCCGCGGCGGTTGGGGCGACAATCGCGCCTTTGCCGCCGTGCCCCGCCCGTGATCCTTCGCCACGCCTTCATCCCGCCCGACAACACGCGGCTGTCCCACCTGTGCGGCAGCCTCGACGAGCACCTGCGCAGCATCGAGGCGGCGCTGGACGTTGCGATCACGCGCCGCAACGAGTCGTTCCGTGTCGAGGGCGGCAAGCGCCAGGCCGAACGCGCGGTGCTGCTGCTGCAGACGCTGTACGACCGGGCACGGCGCGCGATCCCTGCCGAGCAGGTGCAACTGGCGCTGGTCGAGGCCATGGCCGACCTGCGTCCCGCTGCCGCGCTGCGCGCCGCCACGGCGGCCGACGCCGCGGCGCCGGACGACGAGATCGTGCTGCACACGCGCCGCAGCGACCTGGCCGGACGCACGCCCAACCAGGTCACCTACCTGCGCAACATCCTCGCGCACGACATCACCTTCGGCATCGGCCCGGCCGGCACCGGCAAGACCTACCTCGCCGTGGCCTGCGCCGTCGACGCGCTGGAGCGCAGCCAGGTGCAGCGCATCATCCTCACCCGCCCGGCGGTCGAGGCCGGCGAGCGCCTGGGCTTCCTGCCCGGCGACCTGGCGCAGAAGGTCGACCCCTACCTGCGCCCGCTGTACGACGCGCTGTACGACCTGATGGGTTTCGACCGCGTCACCAAGGCCTTCGAGAAGGGCACGCTGGAGATCGCGCCGCTGGCCTTCATGCGCGGCCGCACGCTGAACCATGCCTTCGTCATCCTCGACGAGGCGCAGAACACCACGCCCGAGCAGATGAAGATGTTCCTCACGCGCATCGGCTTCGGCGCCAAGGCGGTGGTGACCGGCGACGTCAGCCAGGTCGACCTGCCGCGCGGCACGCTCAGCGGCCTGATCGACGCCGAGCGGGTGCTCAAGCGCGTGCGCGGCATCGCGACGACCCGTTTCACCTCCGCCGACGTGGTGCGCCACCCGCTGGTGGCGCGCATCGTCGAGGCCTACGACGCGGCCCGCTCCGACGACGAGTGACATGAAACCCCCGAGCTCACTTCGTTCGCGTTCCCCCGAGGGGGCGCTCAGTGGTTTCGGAACGGCCGGGCGCCACTGAGATGGCGGCGCGGCCCGAGTTGACCCTGTCGCTGCAGTTCGCCGACGCGGCGCACCGCGCGCAATTGCCGCGCCACAAGGTGGCGCGCTGGATCCGCGCGGCGCTGGCAACGCCGGCCGAGATCACCGTGCGCATCGTCGGTGCCGACGAGGGACAGTCGCTCAACCGCGACTTCCGCGGCAAGGACTACGCGACCAACGTGCTCACTTTTGACTATGTGCGCGAGCCGGTGGTGTCGGCCGATCTGGTGCTGTGCGCGCCGGTGGTGGCGCGTGAGGCTGCCGAGCTGGGCAAGCCGATCGAGGCGCACTACGCCCACCTGCTGGTTCACGGCACGCTGCACGCGCAGGGCTTCGACCACGAAAGGGCACGCGACGCCAAGGTGATGGAAACGCGCGAGACGCAGATCCTCGTCGAGCTGGGCTTCGAGGATCCCTACGCCGCCTGAGGGGTGCGCGCCTGCCGCGCCGGCCACAGCACCGAAGCGATCGCCGCCAGCATCAGTGCGATGGCGGCGAAGTCCTGCCAGTGCAGCTGCTCGTTGAGCCACCAGGCGCCGGACAGGGTGCCCAGCACCGGAATCATCATCACCGACAGTGTCGAGGCCACCGGCGCCAGGCTGCGCGCGAGATAAAGCCACACCGGCTGCGCGAAGCCGAAGATCAGCACCGCGTTGAACACGATCGTCGCCCACACCGTCGGGCTGGGCGCGTGCCAGCGGGCGTGTTCAAGCGCCGCGGCAAGCACGGTCATCACCAGCGTGGTGATCACCGTCATCCAGAACACGATGGCCAGCGTGGGCGCCGTCATGCGGGTGCGGCGCAACTGCTGCGTGCCCAGCGCCCAGACGGCCGCCGACACGAGCATGCCCGTCGCCGCCCACGGGCGCCCGGTCATGCGGCCGAGTTCGTGCCACAGCAGCAGCGCCACGCCGAGCGCCGCGGCCGCCACGCCGATCAGCTGACGCGGCGACAGCCGCTGGCCGAACAGCGCCGTGCCCCACAGCGCCGAGAACACCGGCATCGTGTAGCCGAGGATGGCCGCGCGTCCCGACGACAGCGCCTGCACCGACAGCACCGCCAGCACGTGCCAGACGACCATGTTGGTGAAGGTCAGCGAACCCAGCTCGCGCCACTGCGAGCGCTCGATGCGCAACGGGACCTGCATCGCGCGCACTGCCAGCCACAGCACCGGCAGGCCCAGCCACATCGACAGGGCGCGGAACGACAGCGGCGGGAAGTGCGTGACGCCCAGCTTCATCACCGGCCAGTTCAGGCCCCACACCAGCGTCAGCAGGACCAGCAGCACGATCTGGCGCGTGCTGAACTGCGCGCCGCTCAATGCGAACTGCCCAGGTAGTTCTTGCGCCAGAAGTAGATGCTCAGACCGATGCCGACGGCCAGCATGATGGACGCGGCGATCCAGAACCCGGTGGCAGTGTGGATGAGCGGCAGCGCATCGAAGTTCATGCCGAAGAAGCCGGTGACGAGGTTCAGCGGCAGGAAGATCGCCGTCAGCACGGTCAGCGTGCGCATGATGTTGCTGGTGCGGTGGCTCTGCGCCGAGAAGTGCATCTGCACCGCGGTCTCGGCCGACGACTCGAGCCGGCGTACGTGCGTCAGCACCCGCTCGATGTGCTCGAGCACGTCGCGCGAGCGCAGCCGAAGCATTTCGCGCTCGCGCCGGGCCGCCTTGTCGGGCACGTCCGGCCACTCCTCCAGCGAGTCGATCCACTCGATCACGGCGCTGCGCTGGTCTTCGCAGGTGTCCTCCAGCAGATGCAACGCGTTGCGCGAATCGAGCAGCAGCTGCCAGTTGCGGAAGTTGCTGCTCGGCCGGAACAGCTCCTGCTGCAGGTAGGCGAACTGGCGCGTCAGCAGCCGGCGCAGCTCGAGGTAGCTGTCGACCATGTGGTTGACCATGCGCAGCATCAGGTCCGCCGGGCTGGTGGGCAGGCGCGCCCCGGCGCGTGTCTCGGCCGGTTGCGCCTGCTGCGCGAGGCGCGTGGAGAAGTACTCGCGCACCTGGCAGTCGGTCGGGTGCACCGTCAGCAGCACGCGGTCGAACACCGCGAAGCCGACCGGGCTGGTGTCGATGGCGTCGAGCGCATTGCGGGCGGAGGCGAGCGTGCCGTGGCTCTCGTCGATGAACTTGCCCGCACTGCCCGTGCCGGCGGCCAGGCGCCTGAACACCAGCATGTCGTATCCCGAGGTGTAGTCGAAGTGCGAGGGCAGCTGATTGTTCAGCAGGTCCGAGACATGCAGGTCCACCAGCATGCCGCCGGTCCAGCGCAGCAGCGCCGACTGCACCGTCGCGACGCCCACCTCGAACTCGCGGCGTGCCGAACCCACCCACAGGTAGCCGGCAGGCGGCAGCGCCTCGGGCAGTTCGGCCAGTTCGGCGAACTGGTCCCCGTTGACATGGAAGATCCGCACCTGTGCGTCTCGCCGTGCGCTATTGCGCCTTCAGCAGGCGCGCGGCGTCGCGTGCGAAGTAGCTCAGCACCCCGTCGGCGCCGGCGCGCTTGAAGGCGAGCAGGCTTTCCATCATCACGGCGTCGTGGTCGAGCCAGCCGTTGGCGGCGGCGGCCTTGAGCATGGCGTATTCGCCGCTGACCTGGTAGGCGAAGGTCGGCACGCGGAACTGCTCCTTCACGCGCCGCACGATGTCGAGGTAGGGCATGCCGGGCTTGACCATCACCATGTCGGCGCCTTCGGCGATGTCCAGCGCCACTTCGCGCAGCGCCTCGTCGGTGTTGCCCGGGTCCATCTGGTAGACCTTCTTGTTGCTCTTGCCCAGGTTGCCGGCCGAGCCGACGGCGTCGCGGAACGGGCCGTAGAAGGCGCTCGCGTACTTGGCGCTGTAGGCCATGATGCGGGTGTGGATCAGGCCCTTGGCCTCGAGCGCGGTGCGGATCGCGCCGATCCGGCCGTCCATCATGTCGCTGGGCGCGACGATGTCCACGCCGGCCTGCGCCTGCACCAGCGCCTGCTGCGTCAGCACGGCGACCGTCTCGTCGTTGAGGATGTAGCCGGTCGGGTCGAGCAGGCCGTCCTGGCCGTGCGAGGTGAACGGGTCGAGCGCCACGTCGGTCATCACGCCGAGTTCGGGGAAGCGCTTCTTCAACTCGCGCACGACGGTGGGCACCAGGCCTTCCGGGTTGAGCGCCTCGTGGCCGTCCTCGAACTTGAGTTTCTGGTCGATCACCGGGAACAGCGCCATCACCGGGATGCCGAGCTTCACGCAGTCCTCGGCCACCGGCAGCAGGCGGTCCAGGCTCAGGCGCTGCACGCCGGGCATCGAGGCCACGTCCTGCACCAGGCCCCGTCCGGCGAGCACGAACACCGGCAGGATCAGATCGCTGGAGTGAAGTCGGTGCTCACGCACCAGCTCGCGCGTGAAGCTGTCGCGGCGCAGGCGGCGCGGGCGGCTGGCGGGGTAGGGTGGCGGCGTCTGCATGGGCGGTTCCGGGACGGGCTGGCCGCGCAAATGGGCAGGTTCGCAATTTGCGCGGCTTCTGCTAAAGTTACAACTGAATGATAGCCGCAAGGCTGTTGTTCCCTGCTTTTCCTCCCTGAGCAGGAGCCCGACCGTGTGACAGCGCGAAGGCTTTTGAGCCCTGGCCCCGTGCCGGGGCTTTTCTTTGGGCGGGCCCGCAGAGCGGTTCTGGCCATAATCGGCCGATGCTCTGGGTCAAAGCCTTTCACATCGTCTTCGTCGCGAGCTGGTTCGCCGGCCTGTTCTACCTGCCGCGCATCTTCGTGAACCTCGCCTCGGTGCCGGCCGACAGCCACGCCGAACGCGAGCGACTGCTGCTGATGGCGCGTCGCCTCTACCGCTTCGCCGGCCTGCTGATGATTCCCGCGCTGGGCCTGGGTTTCGTGCTGTGGCTCTACTACGGCATCGGCCGCGGCCCGGGCAGCGGCTGGATGCACGCCAAGCTGCTGCTGGTGATCGGTGTGGTCGGCTACCACCATGTGTGCCGCGCGCTGCTGCGTCATTTCGAGCAGTTCTCGAACCGACGCAGCGAACGCTGGTTCCGCGTCTTCAACGAAGTCTCGGTGCTGCTCTTCGCCGCCACCGTGGTGCTGGTGGTGGTCAAGCCCTTCTGAGCAGGCGCGGCACGGCAGTGGCTCGCCATCGCAGCTCCGCCGTGCCGCTGGCCTGGCTCTACGCCGGGCTGATCGTCTATGCCAGCCTGTACCCGTTCGGCGAGTGGCGCATGCCGGGCAACTCGCCGTGGCACTTCCTCGGGCTCGCGTGGCCGCGCTACTGGACGGGCTTCGACCTCGTCTCCAACCTGATCGGCTACCTGCCACTGGGCCTGCTCGTGTTCGGCGCGCGGGTGCGCAGCGGCCAGACACCGGGTGCCGGCATGGCGGCGGCCGTGCTGGCCGGCGCGGCGCTGTCCTTCGCGATGGAACTGCTGCAGAACTACCTGCCGGAGCGCGTCGCCTCCAACCTCGACCTTGCGCTGAACATCGCGGGGGCCGCCAGCGGCGCTGCGCTGGGCCTGGCGGTGCACCTGACGGGCGGTGTGGACCGCTGGCAGGCGGTGCGCGAGCGCTGGTTCATCGGCGGCAGCGCCGGCGGGCTGGCGCTGCTGCTGCTGTGGCCTCTGGGGCTGCTGTTCCCGGCGCCGGTGCCGCTGGGGCTCGGACAGGTCTGGGCGCGACTGCAGGACACGCTGCGCGCCGCGCTCGAGGGCAGCCCGATGCTGGACTGGGCCGCGCCGTGGCTCCACGCCCAGCCGGCGCTCGACCGGCTGTCGGCGGGCCAGGAACTCGCCACCGTCGCGCTCGGCCTGCTGGCGCCCTGCATGATCTCGCTGACGATTGCGCAGCCGGGCTGGCGGCGCTTCGTGCTCGTCGCCGGCGCGGCCATGCTCGGCGCGGCGGCCACGACGCTGTCCACGGCGATGAACTTCGGCCCGGACCACGCGCTGGCGTGGCGCACGCCGAACGCCGCGGCCGGCTTCGCGCTCGGCGCGCTGCTTGCCGCGCTGATCGCGCCGCTGCCGCGGCGCGCCGCGGCGGGCATCGGGCTGGTGGTGTTGTCGGCGCTGGTCGTGCAGGTGCTGCAGGCACCGGCCGATCCTTACTTCGCCGACAGTCTGCAGGCCTGGGAGCAGGGGCGCTTCATCCGCTTTCACGGCGCGGCGCAATGGGTCGGCTGGTTGTGGCCCTACGCGGCACTGCTCTACCTGCTGGTGCGCGTGGGCGCGCGCACGGAGGACTGAAGCGGCGCGGGCCGGCCTCCTAGAATCGCAGCATGAGCTATTACGAGCGGCACATCTTCTTCTGCCTGAACCAGCGTGACAACGGCGAGAACGCCTGCGCGCAGCACGGGGCGCAGGCCGGCTTCGATCACTGCAAGTCGCGCGTGAAGGGCGAAGGCCTGGCCGGCCCCGGCGGCGTGCGCGTCAACAAGGCCGGCTGCCTGGACCGCTGCGCCGGCGGCCCGGTGGCCGTGGTCTACCCCGAGGCCGTCTGGTACACCTACGTCGACCAGCACGACATCGACGAGATCGTCGACTCGCACCTGAAGAAGGGCCGGGTGGTGGAGCGTCTGCTGCTGCCTCCGACCGTGGGCCGGTGAACAGCCACACCGTCCGCCAGCTCGTGCCCGGCCCGGCTGGTGCGATC
>CXWL01122996.1_pt1 | contig 11652 bp, 6 predicted proteins | sample 590931 | NCBI WGS metagenome assembly CXWL01 (sample SAMEA3498368, study PRJEB10139) | groundwater metagenome | biome: water well; material: biofilm material | place: Germany | collected 2015-04-27 | reverse complement strand
AAAAACACTATTTGTTAAAAAAAAAGGCTCTTACTTTCTAAAATTTTAGTTAATATATCTTCAATTAGTTGTTTAATTGTAATCATTTCATATTTTTGCTTGTTGCAAACAAAACCTAATAAAAACAATGAAATCGTTGATGTCAAAATGTTTGCTTTAGCAATAGAAAATCATCGAAAAGAGATGAAAAATAAAATAGCTTGAGATAAACACAAAATAAGCATAAGCGATTACATACATCCAAAAAAAGAAATAATTATTAATATATGAAACTACAGAACATTTTTTTAGCATTATTTTTAACTTTTTGCTTTAATTCAATTGCTCAAAATTCTAAAGAAGTACTTTTTACAATTGATAATAATCAGTATTTTACTGATGAATTTAAAAGAATTTATTTAAAAAATTTAGATTTAGTAAAAGACGATTCTCAAAAAGATTTAAACCAATATTTAGATTTGTTCATTGGTTATAAATTAAAAGTAAATAAAGCCTATAAATTGGGATTGCAAAATAATTCAAAATATCAAAATGAGTTGAGTTCATATAGAAACCAACTTTCTAAAACTTATTTAAACGATTCTAAAGTAACTAATCAATTAATTGAAGAAGCTTACAATAGAAGTTTAAAAGAAGTAAAAGCTTCGCATATTTTAATTTCATTTGATGAAAACATCAAAGGGGCTGATACTTTGGCTTTTTATAATAAAGCTTTAGATTTAAAAAAGAGAATTGATAAAGGAGAAAATTTCGAAACAGTTGCAGTTGCAAGCTCTCAAGATCCATCAGTAGCAGATAATAAAGGTAATTTAGGTTATTTTTCTGCTTTCAGAATGGTGTATCCATTTGAATGCGCGGCTTATAAAACAAAAGTGGGCCAAATTTCAAATCCAGTAAGAACGCGTTTCGGTTATCATATTATTAAAGTAACTGATGTTAGAGATAACAAAGGTGAAGTTACTGTTGCGCATATTATGATTTTAAATCCAACTGATGCAACCGTAGATGCGAAAGCAAAAGCTAAACAAACTATTGATGATATTTCTAAAAAAATTCAACAAGGTGAAAATTTTGAAGCGTTAGCAGGTCAGTTTTCTGAAGATAAGTCAAGTGCAGTAAAAGGTGGTGTTTTGCAGCGTTTTGGAACGGGTCAATTAAGTTCTGAAGAGTTTGAGAGAGTTGCTTTTTCATTAGCAAATAAAGGAGATGTTTCTCAACCTTTTGAGTCTGGATTTGGTTGGCATATCGTAAAATTAATTGAAAAACATCCCATAAAAATATTAGATGAATCTAAAATTGATTTAGAATCTAAAATTAAAAGAGATGAACGTTCAATTATTATCACAAATACTTTAGCAAATAAATTAAAGTCTAAATATAAAACCGAAACCAATAAAATTCAATACCAAAATGTTGAAAAAAGTGTAACGGATGCTATTTATAGCCAAACTTGGGAACTTCCAAAAGATGGCAATCGTTTAAATGGTGATATTTTGGTTATTAATAAAGATAAAAAAATAGAGGTAAGTTCTTTTGCAAATTATATCTATTCACAACAAAAAAATAAATTGACTACTAAACCAATTAAAAGTTTAGTGGCAGAATTATTTGAATCTTGGAAAGGAGAACAATTAATCGGTTATTATAATGATAACTTAGAAAACGAATTTCCAGAATTTAAAAATGTCATGGACGAATACAGAGATGGTTTGTTATTGTTTGATTTAATGGAAAAAGAAATTTGGAATAAATCGAAAACTGATACTGTTGGTTTACAAAAGTATTACGATTTAAATAAATCAAAATACAGCTGGAAAGAAAGATTTGATGTAGATATTTTATCTTCTACAGATGCAAAAGTTATCGAAGCGGCTCAAAAAATGCTTAATAAAGGAAAATCAATTGAAGCGATTAAAGCTAAATTTAACAAAGATGATAAAGTTGCCATTATGGTAAAATCAGGTTTGTTTGAAAAAAGCTATGACATTTTAGATAAAATCCCAACATTAACTAAAGGTGCAAATAATACCTATAAAGATGCAAATTATTCTTTCGTGGTTAATGTGAAAAGTAGTAAGCCAGTTGAAACGAAAGAATTTGAAGAGTGTAAAAGCAGAGTGATTAACGATTACCAGCAATATTTAGAAGCAACTTGGGTTGACGATTTGAAAAAAGAATTTACAGTAAAAGTAAATCAAGATGTTTTTCAAAAAGCAAAAGAACAATTAAAATAGAATTTCAATGAAAATATTCGGGTGCATATGCAGTTTACTCTTGTTGCTTTCTTGTAGTAAAGAAAATAATAAGAATAAAGCAGATGCCATTGCTCGAGTTAACAATGAATATTTGTACCCTTCGGATTTAGAAAATTTAGTTCCGGCTGGTACGCCAAAAAAAGACAGTATTGCAATTGTAAAAGATTTTATTAACAGATGGGCAACGCAACAATTGCTCATGGATAATGCAAATAAAAACATTAGCAAAAGCAAACAAATTGAGTTAGACGGATTAATAAATCAATATAAAATAGATTTATATTCTAAGGCTTATTTAGAACAACTGGTTGTTACGAAAATAGATACCGTAATTACCAATGAAGAAATTGAAAGATATTACAACGCTAACAAAAACAATTTTAAAGCAAATAGTCCGTTAGTGAAGTTGAGATACATCAACTTGGTAAAAGGAAATAATAAATTAGCAAGCATAAGCGCTAAGTTTTCAAGTTTTCAAGCAAAAGATAAAAAAGACTTAAAAAATTTAGCCATTCAGTTTAAAGATTACGCATTTAATGATAGTATTTGGGTCGATATTGACCAAGTTTATGAAAGGTTGTCTTTTGTAAATCAAGATAATATGGCAAAATTTATTGATGTAGGAATATCGTATCAGTATGCTGATTCTACCTCAATTTGGTTAGTGAAAGTGAAAGATATGGTGCAGAAAAATAGCATTGTTCCGTTATCATACATTTCGCCAACTATCAAACAAATAATTTTAAATAAAAGAAAAACAGATTTAATAAATAAAATTCAAACAGAAATAACAAATGATGCCATTAAAGACAATGATTTCGAAATTTTCAAATAAAACAAGCATTTTAGCATTCGCATTTTTACTGTTTTCAGTAGTAACTTTTGCGCAAAAGAAACAAAAAATAGATGGTGTTGCGGCTGTTGTTGGTAATTATATTGTATTAGATTCTGATATAGATTTAATGTATTTAGAATTAAAATCTCAAGGTGTAGATGTTGAAAAAATCACACGATGCGAATTACTTGGAAAGCAATTAGAAGATAAATTATATGCTCACCAAGCTATTCAGGATAGTATTGTGGTTACAGATGAAGAAGTAAATACTTTTATGGACAGCCAAATGAATACAATGGTTGAACAAATTGGATCAAAAGAAAAACTGTTTGAATACTACAAGAAAAAAGACGAACAAGATTTTAGAAGTTACTTTTTTGAAATCATCAAAATGAATAAACTAACATCGCAAATGCAACGTAAAATTGTTGACGATGTTACAGTTACTCCAGACGAAGTAAAACAGTTTTTTAATAAAATCCCTGCAGATCAAGTTCCAACAATTGGTGCGGAAATCGAATTGTCTCAAATTGTTATAAAACCTACTGTTACTAAGGAAGACAAGCAAAAAGTAATTGATAAATTAAACGAAATCAAAAACGATGTTATTAAAAATGGTGCAAGTTTTTATAGTAAAGCGGTAATTTATTCTGAAGACGAAGCATCAATTTCTAGTGGTGGATATTATAAAATAAACAAAAAAACGCAATTCGTAAAAGAGTTTAAAGATGTGGCTTTTCGTTTGAATGAAGGTGAAATTTCTGAACCTTTTGAAACAGAATTTGGATACCATATTATTTTTGTAGAAAAAATTATTGGTCAAGATATCGAATTACGTCATATCGTAATGAGTCCTAAAGTGAGTTCAAAAGCAACAAGTGATGCACTTGAAGAAATTGAAAACATTAGAGCTAAAATTGAAAAAGGAGAAATTTCTTTTGAAGACGCTGCAAAAGCATCATCTGATGATAAAGACACAAAAACAAACGGTGGACTTTTATTAAATCCACGTACATCAGAGCCACGTTTCGAAATTTCAAAATTAGATCCAGCTTTATATAATCAAGTTAACGATTTGAAACAAGGTGAAATTTCTAAAGTGTTTTTAGATAAAGAAAGAGCAGGAGCAAAATTCTTTAAAATTCTTAAAGTAAATAAAAAAACAGAAGAACATAAAGCAGATTATGGTACCGACTATATGAAAATTAAAGAATTAGCACTTTCAGATAAGCAGTTTAACGAAGTTGTAAAATGGAGAACTGAAAATATTGAAAAAAACTATATTAAAGTAAGTAACGATTATAAAGATTGTACATTTGAAAGCAATTGGTTAAAAAAATAGTTTAAATAACAAACAGACTTTTATCTTTTAAAAATATGTCAGACGTAGCAGCAATTGAAAAATTAGTACAGAAACAAAAGCAATTGAAGCAAGAAATTGCTAAAGTTATTGTGGGTCAAGATGAAGTTGTCAATCAAATTGTATTGAGTGTTTTTTCTGGTGGACATGCGCTTTTAGTTGGTGTACCAGGTTTAGCCAAAACATTAATGGTTAACACGATTTCACAAGCATTAGGATTAAATTTTAAACGTATTCAGTTTACGCCAGATTTAATGCCATCTGATATTTTAGGAAGTGAAATTTTAGATGAAACACGTAATTTTAAATTTATAAAAGGGCCAATTTTTTCTAATATTATTTTGGCAGATGAGATAAACAGAACGCCTCCAAAAACGCAAGCAGCTTTATTAGAAGCCATGCAGGAGAAATCGGTTACTGTTGCTGGACAAAGTTTTAAATTAGATTTACCATTTTTTGTATTAGCAACTCAAAATCCAATTGAGCAAGAAGGAACGTATCCGTTACCTGAAGCGCAATTAGACCGTTTTATGTTTGCTATAAATCTAGATTATCCTTCATTTGAAGAAGAAGTTCAAGTAGTAAAAAGTACTACTTCTGATATAAAAGTTGATGTTAATCCGTTATTTTCTGCTGAAGAAATTATTGAATACCAAAACTTAATTAGAAAAATTCCAGTTACAGATAACGTAATTGAATATGCCGTAACTTTAGTTTCTAAAACACGTCCGAATAATCCATTAGCAACTGATTTTGTTAAAAATTATTTAGATTGGGGTGCTGGACCACGTGCTTCGCAAAGTTTAATTTTAGCTGCTAAAACGAATGCGGCTATAAATGGAAAGTTTTCTCCAGATATTGAAGATGTACAAGCTGTTGCTTTTGGGATTTTACGTCATAGAATTGTAAAATATTATAAAGCAGACGCGGAAGGAATTTCAGAAGAAGACATCATTAGAAAATTGTTTTAATTTGATATAAATTTAATAGAATTATTAAAAGGCTCTGGTTTTCAGGGCTTTTTTTGTTTTTTTTACTATATTTGTTTTACCTACTAAATTTAATATTATGAAAAACAACTACCTACTATTATTAATATTTGCCACATTTTTTTCCAATGCGCAAGTAAAAGATCCCGCACAAAAAGGACATATTAAAGCAGCATATAAACATATGATGTATGATATGTCTGTTAATTTTTATACGGTTTGCGATTCTGCGAATGCCTATTTTAATAGAATTGATAAAAGCAAAAAAGGTTCGGGATACAAACCATTTTTACGATGGAAAAATGAAAACGAACCAAAATATTATCCTTCTGGAAATAGAATGATTGATCATTATTCGCCTTACAAAGAATTTGAAAGATTAAAAAAAGAAAGTCTTAACCAAAAAACAGTAGCAAACAATTTAAATTGGACACTAAAAGGCCCAGCTACAGTTGGTGCTATTGCCGGACATTACGCACCAGGTTTAGGGAGAATTGAATATGTTGATGTGAATAGAAATAATACACAACAAATTTATATGGGTTCACGAAGTGGTGGGTTATGGCGTACCAATAACGAAGGAACAACTTGGGTACAAAATACGGATTTTCTGCCAGGTTCAGGAGTAAATGCAATTGCTGCAAAACCTACTAATTTTGATTCTGTGCTTATTAATGTAAGGATGGCTGATACTGGTCATAGTTTTGGAATTTATCGCTCAAATGATGGTGGAGTCACTTTTCAACAAACTAATTTCAATCCTACTACACTCGGTTATGGTGGTTTAGGTTCAAATTTTAAAATCAATGTTATAAAATATCATCCATCTGTAGCAAATTTAGTTTTTGTTGGAACAGATAGAGGTATTTATAGATCTACGGATGATATGGCAACATGGACAAGAATAAACAATTCTTGGAATGTCGGTGATATTGAGTTTCATCCTACAAATTCGAATATCATTTATGTTTATGAAAACTATTATTGGGGTGCTAACAAAAATAAAATATTCAAATCTGTCAATCAAGGAGTAAGTTATACTGCATTAACAGATGTTCCTGGAAATGGAGATGATAGTATTAATATTTCAGTTTCTCCAACATGTCCAGAATGTATCTATCTAATTTCAGATAGTGGAATTTGGAATTCGGCAGATAGTGGTGCAACTTTTACAACCATTCAAAACCCTGCTCCTGCAGGTGTTGCCCTTTTTTATGGTGTGCCAAATGATAACGACCCAACGAAAATTGTATCTGGATATCTGGATATGTATAGAAGTTCAGATAGTGGTGCTACTTTTACTCAATGTACTTGGTGGTCATTAGGAAGCGCACAACACGGAGCTGGAAATATGCAAACAAGGTTTAATAATAGTCAAGTGTATGTACATGCAGACAATGATTATTTAACTTGTGTGAATGGTGTGTACTATTTATGTACGGATGGGTTTTTAAGTAAATCTGCTGATAATGGTTTAACTTGGCAAAGATTAAATGCCGATACTTGTTTGAGAGAGAATTATAATCTAGGAATTTCCCAATCAAATAATGAAAGAGTAATAACTGGGGCTCAAGATAATGGAACTAATCTTAGAACGGAAAACGGTTGGATTGAGTATTATGGTGCTGATGGAATGGAGGGTTTAATACATCCTTTAAATGATGATTGGATGATTGGAAGTGTGCAATATGGAACCAGAAAAAGATCTTTTGACGGAGGGTTTTCTCTGTCAGATTGTACGCAACCTCAATCTGGCGCCTGGACTGCACCAATGATTTATGATACAAACAATCAAATGACAATTTATTCATTTGCAAAAAATGTGTATAGAAGTACTGAATTTGGGAACAATTGGGTGACTTTAGCCGCTCCAGCAACTTTTGGGAATAATGATATTGAAAATGCAGCTATAGCATTTAATAATAGTAATAGAATTGTTGTTTGTCAAGGTGCTAATATTGAAATGTCTAACGATGCGGGTGTTAGTTTTACATCTATAAGAGGAACCTTGCCCAACTTTTATATTACAGATATTGCTTTTGACCCAAATAATGATAATAGAATAATTGTAACCTATTCTGATTGGCAAAATAATAGTCAAAAAATATTCATGACAAATGATGCGGGTGCGACTTGGCAAAATATAACTTATAATTTAGGGAATATGCCTGTCAGAGCAGTTGTTGTAGAAAATTCTGCTGACGCGACTATCTATGTTGGTACTGAAATTGGTGTGTATAAAAAATCAGTTTTAGCTACTTCTTGGACAATGTATAATGCCAGTTTACCAAACGTAGCTGTTAAAGAATTAGAAATTAATTATGGAGCAAATACTATCAAAGCCGCAACTTGGGGTAGAGGTATTTGGGAAGCAAAATTAGCAGGTAAAGAAAATTATCCTGAAATTGTTAACACTGAAATTACTTCACCAGTGACTTTTGATTCACCTAAAACAGGTGTGGCACAATATGTTACTTCTGTTATAAATTATGATGGAACGATATCAAATGCTAAGGTGGCATGGGCAATTAATAATCCGAATTTTAACGCAACAGATGTTATTCCAATGTATTTGCAAACTGGAAATACATGGAAGTCAAATGCAGCAATCCCTGATTTTCCAGTAGGTACAAAAGTGTATTTTAAAGTAATTGTTACAGGTTCTAATAATGACACTTCAGAAACTTTTAAGTTTATGTATGATGTAAAATCATATAATTATTGTGCAGCAAGTGGTGAAAATACTAGTGGTAGTTTAAGAATCAATAGTTTTTTATGTGCGAATCTTACAAATACCACAAATGCTTACAATGCTTACACATACTATTCAAGTACTCCTATTTTATTGAATAAAGGTAGCGTTTATACGGCTACTGGTAATTTTAATACGGGTTGGGCTGATAATGATTTTCTGGTTTGGATAGATTATAATAATGATGGTGTATTTTCTCTTTCTGAAAAAGTAGTTTCAGATCTTAATACAACAAGTCAAGGGACAGGAAATTTTACAGTTCCGTTTGATGCAGTTTCTGGAAATGTTAGAATGAGAGTTCGTCTAGGGTATTGGGGTGATTATAGTTCAGCTTGTGATACAACATTAGGTGAAGTAGAAGATTATTTGGTTCAAATAACTGATAGTGGTTCGCCAAGTTTAACTATTCAAAATAATGCTAACTATTGTGAAAACACTCCGTTTGAGTTAACTTATACGGGAACTACTGTTGATGAATTGAAATGGACTATTCAAAGAGGAACAAATGTTTATACGTATTCTGGAACGCCTATAAATGTAAGTGGATTGCCAGCAGGACAATATTCAATTGCGTTATCAGCTAAAAAGAATGGTGTGTATTATACACAAATTTTAAATGCGATTTTTGAAATTAAAAGCACAACATGGAATGGCGTAACCTGGTCAAATGGCTTACCAAATGATAGTGCGGTTATATTTACTGGAAATTACACTCTGACTACAGATATGAACGTCTGTTCAGTGTTGGTTACTAATAACGCGGTAGTAACAATACAAACAGGTGCGAATTTACAAGTTAATGGCCAAATTCAAGTGGATAGCGGCGCTACATTAATGGTCGAAAACAAAGCCGCAATTCTACAAATTAAAGATGATGCAAATGTTGGGAATATTATCGCTAAAAGTGATTCCGCTCCAATGGTTCGTTTAGATTATACAGCATGGACTTCACCAGTAACTGGACAACAATTGCAAGCTTTTTCTCCAAACACATTAGCAAATCGTTTCTATGAATATTTATATACTGGAACAACAACTGCTACTGCTTATCAAACTGTTGCATCAACTAATAACTTTAGTTTAGGTAAAGGATATATGATTCGTGCCTCAAATATATGGCCAACTTCACCGCCAACGATTTTTAACGGACAATTTACAGGTGTGCCTAACAACGGATTAGTATCGCTTCCAATAGGGATTGGGTACAATTTAGTTGGAAATCCATATCCTTCTCCAATAAGCGGTAATGCTGTGTTAACAGGAAATCCATCTGTGGGAATATTGTATTTTTGGACGCATAACGTGCCTCAAAATGCAGCATATATAGCGCAAACAAATTACGCTTCTTATACCACTTTAGGTGGAACTGCTGCTATTGCTGGTGGAAATATTCCGAATGGGAAAATAGGGGTTGGGCAAGGATTCTTTGTGAAAGCAACAACAGGTGGAAGTTTTACGTTGAATAATTCTACAAGAAGGAAAGCGGAAAGTGATACGCAATTCTTTAAAAATAATAATACAGAAGTAAATAGATTTTGGTTAAATCTGACTTCTGATACCATGCCATTTAATCAAATTTTAATCGGTTATACAGAAAATTCATCATTGAATTTTGACCAAAATATTGATGGTAAAGTTTTAGAAACTGATAAAACGAATATCTATTCTGTTTTAAATAATGAAGCACTTGTAATTCAAGGAAGAGGAAATTTCAATTCTAATGATGAAGTGCCAATTGGTTTTAATGTGTTAGAAAGCGGAAATTATATTGTTTCTATTCCTCAAAAAGAAGGAATTTTTACTTCAACTGGTATTTATTTAAAAGATACAACTACCGGAACAGTTCAAAGTTTGCAAAATCCAGTTGCGATAAGTTTATTAGCAGGAACTTATAACGATAGATTTAAAATCGTTTATAATCAATTGCTTTCTAATGAAGAAATAACTAATGATTTTGAAATTAGTTTATTTCCAAATCCAATTAAAAATGGTGAAAAGTTGAATTTAACAAATATTAAAGAGGAATATGTAATTTCATTATATGATGTGACTGGAAAGTTAGTTTTTGAAAAAGAAAGCGATGTGTCACAAATTACGTTGCCAAATTTAAGCCAAGGCGCGTACTTAGTTAAAATTATTACAGGAACTAAAGTATGGCAAGAAAAATTAATTGTTAAGTAAGTTTTTTAGTTATTTCTAAAAGGCTCTATAAATTTATTTTTATAGAGCCTTTTTTTTTATAATCAATTTTAAGATTCTTACATTTGAGAAATAAAATCAAAAAATGAAGAAAATACTCATCTTATTCCTAGTTTTCGCATTCTCATTTCAACAACCTGAAGAGAAATTACATACAGTTGTTGGAAAAACAACGTATCCGTTTTGGCTTCAAATTCCAAAAGTAGTAAGTGCAGATGAAAAGCCACCAGTGCTAATTTTTCTACACGGAAAAAGTCTTTCGGGTACTGATTTGAATAGAGTGAAACGTTACGGTGTGTTGCGTGCTATGGAAAAAGGACGAAAAATAAACGCGATTGTCATTGCGCCACAAATTGCTTCAGGAAATTGGAATCCAGATAAAGTATTAGAAGTGTTAACCTATGTTCAAAATACCTATCAAACGGATTTGAAACGTGTTTATGTGTGTGGAATGAGTTTAGGCGGTTGCGGAACCATGCATTTTGTGGGTAAATACCCAGATAGAGTTACGGCTGCTGTTGCGATTTGTGGTGGTGGAAATGTTTCTGATGGTTGTAATTTAGCGAAAGTTCCTATGTGGATTCAACACGGAGATAAAGATTATATCGTAAGAATGTCGGAATCTCAAAAAGTGTATGATGCCATAAAAAAATGCAATCCAAACGCAGATGCTACTTTTACTATTATAAAAGGAGGTAATCACGGAAACGTGGAAAATTTATTCCATCAAAACGCAATGTACGATTGGATGTTTAAGTATGTGAAATAATTTTTTTGCTAAATGAAAATCCAAACAAATTAAATTTCCGTAAATGATTATAGAAAAGCACTCTGTTAAGTCGCTTGTTTATTAAATTTTTAACCCCAATGGAAATAATAATGACAACCCTAATTGTAGTTTCAACTTACTTATATGTTAAAAACTGGTATTTAGATAGGCAAATTATGAGCTTGGTTAAATAACCAAATTATCAATTTATTAAAATATTAAGTCGTTTTTTTCGAAATTCTTAGTTTAAAATCTTAAAATTAAGAATTCCTAAAGAACGACTTCTTTTTTGTGTTATTTTTGAATTTAATTCAGTAAAATAGAATAATTACAAATAATAATTTTATGAATATCGTTTTTTATTAAAAATTTTTTAATTTAAAAAGAATTAGCTAAATTTGTGCAACTTTTGAAAAATAGGACAATCAAATTAATAAATTTATAGAATAACTTTTGATATGGAAATGAATATTTATAACGAATACATCAAAGA
>CXWL01119180.1_pt2 | contig 11652 bp, 9 predicted proteins | sample 590931 | NCBI WGS metagenome assembly CXWL01 (sample SAMEA3498368, study PRJEB10139) | groundwater metagenome | biome: water well; material: biofilm material | place: Germany | collected 2015-04-27 | reverse complement strand
CCAGATCGGCATATCCCTGGTGCCATGGCTGGGCACCTTATTCCCTTCAATGATGTCAAACAAGCGGTTCGTCGGTAATACCCCGCGGTTCTTCTTGGCCAGCTGCGTGAGATCCGGCGGGCTGATGCGCAGATACCCTGTCATCAGCCCGCTGCCCTTGCCGTTCATGCCATGGCAGATCGCGCAATTGGCATCGTATTCGTGTTTTCCAAAATCTATTTTCTGTTCCTGTGCCGAGGCTGCGCCGCTGTAGAGCATGATTCCTGCGGCAATCAGGCATGCCCGAGAACATAACGTAAGTGTGTTTTTCATCTTGTGACTCCTGGTTGTTGATCAGCAAGGGTTGTGGTCTGGGTTGATGGCGAATTCCCAGGCTCTGTGCATCTTAAAATTGCGCGAAGCGGGCAGATTGCGTTTTATCAATTTTCAGGCCTGGCCACTTTCGGGCATACGCTGATTGAATGTCGTCAGCGACATCGCCAATGCCATGCCCGCTGCGCCCTATCCATGCGCCTCTTCAGCCTGCCAGCCCTGCAGGGCGCATGTAGATTGCGTGTTGGGCCGGTGCAGATTGCCGGGCGCGGCGTGGGCTTCTGTTAGAATGTCGCCTTTGCCGGGGTAGAAAAATCCTGGCACGGCATAGCCTCACGTCATTTTCTTCTGTTCTTTTTATTTCCAATCTTTCCCATGTCCGATACCAAACCCCTTGATGGCAACAATAAGCCGCTTTTTTATGACCCGACCGAGCATCGCATCCGCAGTTTTGTCACGCGTGCCGGACGCCTGTCAGATGCGCAGGGGCGGGCGATAGAGACTTTGGGGCCGCGTTATTGCATTCCGTATCAAAAATCCACCCTCGATGTTGCGGCAGCGTTCGGCCGCGCTGCGCCGACAATTTTTGAAATCGGTTTTGGCATGGGCGAAACCAGCGCCAAAATTTCTGCCTTAATGCCCGAGAAGAATTTTATCGGCGTTGAGGTGCATACGCCGGGTGTCGGCAGTCTGCTTAAGCTGACCGATGCCATGGGTCTGCAGAACCAGCGCATCATCCAGCACGACGCCTTTGAAGTGCTGACGCACATGATCGCGCCCAATTCTCTGGCGGGCGTGCATGTGTTTTTTCCTGATCCGTGGCATAAGGCAAGACACAACAAGCGCCGCCTGATCCAGGGACCGCTGGTGGCCTTGCTGGCATCGCGCCTGGCACCGGGCGGCTACCTGCATTGCGCCACCGATTGGGAAGACTATGCGGTGCAGATGCTGGAGGTACTGGGCGCAGACCCAAGCCTGGCAAATACCGCCGATGGCTACGCGCCAAGGCCAGATTATCGCCCTGTCACCAAGTTTGAAAACCGCGGCTTGAAATTAGGCCACGGCGTCTGGGATCTGGTCTTCGTCAAAAAATAAGTGCAGCGGGTGCGGTCTGCGCACCCTGCATCCTGCGCTCTACACCCGCAAAGGCGCGAGCAGCGCCTGTAAATCCTCCGCGTTGAACTTGGGTGCCAGTGCGGCGTCGCTGCCGAGTATGCCTTCTGCCAGCGCCGCCTTGCGCGCCTGCAGCTCCAGAATGCGTTCTTCTATACTACCTTCCACCACCAGCTTGTAGACAAACACCGCTTGCTCCTGACCTATGCGGTGCGCGCGTGAGGTGGCCTGTTCTTCCACCGCCGGGTTCCACCACGGGTCCATGTGGATGACGGTATCGGCTGCGGTCAAATTCAAACCTACGCCACCGGCTTTCAGGCTGATGAGAAAGATCGGCACTTCCTTGTTCTGGAATCGGGCGACCACCGCGCCGCGCTGGGCTGGCGGGGTATTGCCGGTCAATGACAGGTAGGGTAACTCCAGGCTTTCTAGCTGGTCTGTGATCAAGGTCAGCATTTCGGTGAACTGGGAGAATACCAACACGCGCCGGCCCTCTGCGACCAGCGCAGGCAACATGTCGCACAGCATGTCGAGTTTGGCGCGTTCCATGTTTTCCGGCGTCTGGCTCCCCTTCAGCAGATGCGGATCGCAGCAGACCTGGCGCAGTTTGAGCAAGGCATCGAGAATGCTGATTTGCGCGCCGGAAAAGCCTTTGCGCTTGAGTATGCGCCGCACCTGTTCGTCGGCGGCCACACGCACGCTTTCGTAAAGCTCGCGCTGCTGTCCTTGTAGTTTCAGGCGCTTGATGATCTCGGTCTTGGGTGCCAGTTCGGTGGCCACTTCGTCCTTGCGCCGACGCAGGATGAACGGCCGTACGCGCTGCGCCAGCAATTGCGCGCGCAGGGTTTCGCCGTTGACTTCGATGGGCTTGCGCCAGACGCGGGTGAAGCTGCGGCTGTCGCCCAGAAAGCCGGGCATCAAGAAATCGAACTGGGTCCAGAGTTCGCCCAGATTATTTTCTAGCGGCGTGCCGGTGAGGCAGAGTCGATGTCGCGCACGCAGGCGGCGCACCGCATCGGCGCTGCGGCTGGCAGCGTTTTTGACGGTCTGCGCTTCGTCGAGTATCAGCAGGTGAAACTCCTGCTTTTCCAGTTCTGCCAGGTCGCGCCACAGCAGCGGATACGTGGTCAGCACGATGTCGGCCTCGGCCATGCTGGTAAACCGCTTGTTGCGCTCGGGGCCTTGCAATGTCAGCACCCGTAGATCTGGCGCCATGCGTTCGGTTTCTGCCTGCCAGTTAAAAATCAGCGAGGTCGGCAAGACGACAAGAGCGGGGCGATCAAGCCGTCCCGCCTGTTTTTCTATCAGAAGATGCGCCAGCGCCTGCGCTGTTTTGCCCAGCCCCATGTCGTCAGCGAGTATGCCCGCCAGGTGATGGGCGCGCAGGTATTGCAGCCAGGCCACGCCATGCAACTGGTAAGGGCGCAGCGTGATGCCCAGTCCGCCAGGTGCATCGACGGCGGGCGGCTCTCCGGCGCGGTGCAGACGTGCTGCCAGATCGCGCAGGCCAAGCTCGCCTTGCAGCTGCCAGCGCCCATGCGCTCCGGCGCGCGCCGCCTGGCTGTCGTGCAGGCTTTGGCGCAAGGCGTCTAGCCTTTGTGCCTCCCAAGATGACAGGCTTATCGGCCCAGGCGGACGGCGCTCGTCTGCGAGCAAATCGAGCATGTTGCTGATGATGGCCTTAAGTGGCGCAGCTGGCGCGGCAATGCGCTTGCCACCGGGTGCGCGTAACAAGATGATGTCCAGGTCGTCAATCGCGGCGACCTGTTTGGCGTGCAGCCAGCGTGCGTCTCGTCGCAGTAAGTTTGCCAGCATCGGCACCAGATCAAGGGTCTCTCCCTCGATCTCCACACCAAGGCTGAGTAGCCATGAGCCTTCACGTGCTGGCAGGCCAAGTTTGCCGACCATGGGCGCGTAGCCTTGCATGCGCGAAGCCACCTCCTTGCCGCTTACCTCTCCAGTTGCGGGGTCGATGATCAGATGCCAGGCTTCGACCATCACGCTCTCGTGCGCGAAACCGGGTTTGATCACCACTGACCAACCCAGTGCCTGCAAGGCGGGTAACTGCTCGGCCCAAAAATCGGCAAAGAAGTCTTCTTGCAGCAAACTCCATGGTGACCATTGGAGCCTGTCCGAGAAGTATTGCGCCGCAGCCGCATCGCTGCGCCACTGCAGGCAGTTGGCGGGCAGTGGGTGTAAATCGAGTTCCCATATTTTGTCGAGTGCGTCGGCTTCGGCGCCCAGATCGCGCAGCAGCGTTACGGGCTGGCCGCCTGCATCGATCAGTGGCTGGCTGGAGCTGGGGCGGCGGTTGAGCAAGGTGACAGGCGCATGCGTAGACCAGCTCAGACCGCTGGCGGTGCTGTACAGCCAGTCTATCTGCGCTACCGTGACACTGCCGCCGCGCGGGCCGAAAACACCTGAAGGTTTCATTCCCAGCAAACCATCGCCGCGGCCCAGGGTTTGCAGCGTGATTCTGGGGCGAAACTTGCCGGTCAAATATGTGCTGCCTGTCATTACCTGCTTATCCTTGTCTTTGTTTCATAGTCATTGCTATTGCCAGTATTACTGCTGCGCAGCTTAAGCCATTCCTTTAGCCTGGTGGCAATTGTCGGGGGTGCGTCCTTTGACAAAGCGCAACGACTGCATCCGGCGCGGCCCCTATATTACAAGGATCGCAGGGATATTTTTTAAGGAGGTTCGGAATGAATCGATCAATTTTGGCAGTCGCGCTGTCATCGCTATTATTTGCAGCCGCGCCCGCGCCCGCGCCCGCACAGCAAACGGCTCCGGCGTCAAAACCGGGAGCAGCGGCAAAAGACAAGACACCCAGGCTGGCCGAGTTTGATCAGCAAGCTGCCCAGGTGCAGGAGCACATTAAAAAAATGCAAGAGCAGATGGAGAAGATCAGCAAGACCCAAGACCCTCAGGAGCGCCAGAAGTTGTTGCAGGAACACTGGGCGGACATGCAAGGCAGCATGGGCATCATGCGCGGCATGTGGGGGCCGGGCATGATGGGCTGCTGCGGCGCGGGCCCCATGATGGGTGGCCATATGATGGGGGGCGGCCCGGGCATGAGATGGCGCGGCATGGGACATTATTACTCCAGGCTGACGCCTGAGCAAATGAAGCAACGCCAGTACATGATGGATCAGTACATGGGCTTGCAACATCAGATGATGGATCACATGATGCGGCACCAAAACTATATGTGGACGCAGCCCGCTAAATAGCTGCAGTGTGCGGCTGCGCTGTGGTGCAGATTGATTGGAGTTTGACGCCGGCTTGTCAGAGTAATCCGGCGATCAAGGTAAGGATAGCGGCGCCGTAGCTTTCCAGCTTCTTGGCGCCGACACCGGTGATGCCGCGCAGCTCGTCGAGCGAGCCTGGTTTGGCCTTGGCGATCTCGCGCAGGGTGGCATCGTTGAAGATGATGTAGGCGGCAACGCTGTGCGCGCGCGCTGTCTCTACGCGCCACCAGCGCAGCTTGTCGAAAATGGTTTGCTCTATCGGCGAGAGATCGGCTTCGGCAAAATCCTTGGCCGACTGGCGTTTGTGCTTGACGGCTTTTTCGGCCTTCTTGTACTGGCGCAGCTGTATCCTGGTTTCGCCGCGCAAGACCGCGCGCGAGCCTTCGGTCAATTTCAACGAGCTGTAGTTTTCATAATCGACCGCCACCAGACCCAGCGCAATTAACTGGCGCAGCAGGGCGCGCCATTCGGCTTCGCTCTTATCCGAACCCACGCCGTAAGTCGAGAGCTGATCGTGACGCCATTGCTTGACGCGCTCGGTATCAATGCCGCGCAAGACATCGATCACATGGCCTGCGGCAAAGCGCTGGTCGACGCGGTACACGGTAGAGAGAATTTTTTGCGCGGCGATGCTGCCGTCAAACGAAGTCGGCGGCAACAGGCAGGTGTCGCAATTGCCGCAGGGCTTGGATGCCTGGCCGAAATAATCAAGCAGCTGCATGCGCCGGCAATTGAGTGTTTCGCACAGGCTGAGCATCGCATCGAGCTTGACGCCCTGCACGCGCTTGAAGACTTCGTTGGCTTCCGATTCATCGATCATGCGGCGCTGCTGCACCACATCTTGCAAGCCATACGCCATCCAGGCATTGGCGCTGGCGCCATCGCGTCCGGCGCGCCCGGTTTCCTGGTAATAGCCTTCTATGCTTTTGGGTAAATCGAGATGCGCCACAAAACGCACGTCGGGCTTGTCTATGCCCATGCCGAAGGCAATGGTGGCGCACATCACGATGCCGTCTTCGCGCAAGAACCTGGCCTGATTACGGCTGCGCGTTTGCATCTCCATGCCGGCATGGTAGGGTAGCGAGGTGATGCCGTTTTCATTCAAAAATTCGGCAGTCTCTTCCACCTTTTTGCGCGACAGGCAATACACGATGCCGGCGTCGCCGCTGTGCTGCGCGTTGATAAAATCGAGCAACTGCTTGCGGCCATTGGCCTTCTCGACGATCTGGTAGCGGATATTCGGGCGGTCAAACGACGAGATAAATTGCAGCGCGTTTTCCAGCTGCAGGCGCAGGATGATTTCGTCGCGGGTTTGCTGATCGGCGGTGGCCGTGAGCGCGATGCGCGGCACTTCAGGGAAGCGTTCGTGCAGGATGGACAGCTTGATGTATTCAGGGCGGAAATCGTGGCCCCATTGCGAGACGCAATGCGCCTCGTCAATCGCGAACAAGGCCAGCGGCGTGACCGACAGCAGTTCCAGGCAGCGTTGCGTCATCAGGCGTTCTGGCGCGATATACACCAGGTCGAGCTCGCCGGCGCGCATCTGCTTTTCTATCTGCAGCGATTCGTCAAAGGTCTGGGTCGAATTCAAAAATGCCGCCCGCACGCCGACTTCTGCCAGCGCATCAACCTGATCCTGCATCAGCGCAATCAGCGGCGACACGACGATGCCGACGCCGTTGCGTATCATCGCCGGGATCTGGTAACACAGCGACTTACCGCCGCCGGTCGGCATCAGCACCAGCGCATCGCCACCCTTGACCACGTGATCGACAATCTGCCCCTGCTGGGAGCGGAAAGCCGGATAGCCGAACACCGTCTGCAGCAGCTGCAGGGCGCGCTCTTGCGTGCTCAGCGATTCCATCGTTTCCATCGTGGCGGGCAGGTTCATCAGGTCGCGTTCAGCTTAATCCGCCCAGACGATGGTGCCGGTATATGCGGTCACCAGTATCATCAGGCCAAAGCCTATGCGGTACCAGGCGAAGGCGTTGAAGTTGTGCGAGCTGATGTAGCGCAGCAACCAGCGCACGCAGAAAAATGCCGAGATAAAGGCGGCGACGGTACCCAGGCTGAAGATCGGCAGATCCGCCAGCGACAAGTCCTCGCGTGCCTTGTATAAGGAATACACGGTGGCGCCGAGCAGGGTAGGAATGGCGAGAAAAAACGAGAATTCGGTCGCGGCCTTGCGTGACAAACCGAACAGCATGCCACCTATGATGGTGGCGCCGGAACGGCTGGTGCCGGGAATCAGCGCAAAGGCTTGCGCCGCGCCTATCTTGAGCGCATCGAGCAGGCTCATGTCGTCTACGCTATGGATGCGGGCATGGCGGCTATCGTGCTCGTCAACGCCTTTATGCTTGCGTTCTACCCAAAGGATAATCACGCCACCGATGATGAAGGCAAGCGCTACCGGCACCGGGGCAAACAGCACCGCCTTGATTTTTTTGCTGAACAGCAGACCCAGCACCGCCGCCGGCAGAAAGGCGATGACGACGTTGAGGGCAAATTTGCGCGCCTTGGCATCATTGCCCAGGCCGCCGATGACGGTAGCAATTTTCTGGCGGTATTCCCAGCAGACGGCAAAGATCGCGCCGGCCTGAATCACGATTTCGAATACTTTAAATTTCTCGCCGGGCAAGTTCAGCAGGCTGCCCGCCAGGATCAGGTGGCCGGTAGAAGAGATGGGCAAGAACTCGGTCAAGCCCTCAACGATACCCATGATGATGATTTTTGCGGCGAGGAGAAGTTCCATATTGATCAGCGAGAAATGTGGGAGAAATGAAGCGGCACGAAGCTTAACATGCGAGGGTGTTGTGCGCTGCTCAAGTTTTGAGCAGGTCGGCTGACTTACTTATACTCCCTATATTTTTATTAAAAGTTGCCTTGTTCCGCCTATAAACAAAGCGTCATTGAATAATACTGATGGGAGTATGTAATATGAATTCTGCAGTTTAACTATTTTGCGCGCTGGCGAACCTCGTGATGTGGCAGTGCCATGGCGGCTGAGCGGAAAAGTTCAGGGTATAAGCTAGGCTAGGGCAGGGATGGCGCGGTCAGGCGTTCCAGTTCGCCCAGCCACTGCAGCGCATAACTGCGGTCATCGCCGCACATCTCCGCCGACGCCTGCAGACCGGAGCAGCAAGCGGGGCGCTCCGGCTGGCCGAAAATCGCGCAGCGCAAGTCGTCCATCAATTGCACGCAAGGCACGCCGGCGGGTTTGCCATCGGGCATACCCGGGATAGGGCTGGTGATGGACGGCGCGATGCAGCAGGCGGCGCACAGGGGGCGGCAGGAAAAATGTTCGCTCATGCGCGCATTTTACCGGACTGCTGCGATTTTCAAGAATGCTGGCGAGCGGTGGTTGGCCGCCACCATATTTCACTCAAGGCGGGGCGGCAATCCGGATCGGTCATTAGTCATTAGCCAAGCGATGTCGGGTGCGGCTTCGCTGGTTTGGCTACGCGTGCCCGCTTAGGCTTGGCTTGCGAGCCTGCCGCCTTGCGTAGAGCGGCTGCCAACCCCAGCCTGGCCCAGCGCCGCATTTCTTCCGCTTCGTCCATGGCGGCATCGGGGGCGCGGTAATAGCGCATCGCATGGACGACACCGTTTTTTTCGTAGGTGAAGGCAGGGCATACGGCTGCGGTGAACTCGGCTTCATTCTCGTCATCCCCTTTGAAATACAGGCTGTCGTTGACGATGATGGCGCAAAACAAGTCGCCTATATATACGCCGACGCCGCCGAACATGCGCTTGCTGCGCACAGTCCCCAGAGGCGCCAGTATTTCGGCGAGGTAGTCGATAAAATGGGATGACATCAGTGCACCTTGGGGAAGCGTGGTCGGTGCCGCCAGCTTAACAGGCTTGGGCGCTCGCCCGAAGCCATGTTTGCGCCGTCATACTGACAGGCTGTCGCTGCTGCCCCGCCAATTCTATTGTGCATTTTCCTTCTGGTGGAAGGGCGCAAACCAGCAGACCGCAAATGAAGGGATAGTGGCGATCATCACAAACACGAAGTAGTTGGTGTAACCGAGTAGCTGCTGCAGGTGGCCGCTGATGACGCCGGTGAGCATCATGCACAGGCCCATCAGGCCGGTGCCGAAAGCGTAGTGCGTGGTGGTGTATTTGCCCGGCGCCAGTTGCTGCATCAGGTAGATCATGAAGCCGACCGAGCCGAAGCCGAAGAAGAATTTTTCTATCGCCACACCGGCAGTAATGACAAGCAGGTTAGTTGGTTGCGCCATGCTCATTAACAGGAAGGTGATGTTGGGGATATTCACTGCGCAGCACAACAGAAACAGGGTGGGCTGCAAACCGCGTTTGGCGACAAATAGTCCGCCCAACAGCGAGCCAAGCAGGACGGCGATCAGGCCATAGGTGCCGTAAATGATGCCGAGCAATTCATTGGACAAGCCCAGGCCACCTTTGATGACCGGATCGACCATGAAGAAGGGGCCGATCTTTTCCAGAAAGCCTATGCTCAGGCGGAACAGGAAGGCAAACGCGATCATCAGCCAGACATCGCGCTTCTGGAAAAAAGTGACAAACGAATCGGACAGGATGTGCCAGGCGGCGCTGGCGCTGGCGGGCGTGTTTTCTGCCCTGGCGCCGTCTGGCATGACACGCAGGTGCCAGATCGCCATCAGCAGAGTGAGGCCGGCGACGATGAAGAAAATGATGCGCCAGGCGTCGCCCCATTCCGGCCCGAATACCTTGGGGTCATGGTGAAAGAAGTCGGCGTGCAGTTTGCCGCTGAGGTAGACCAGGCCGCCGGAGGCGATGATGGGGCCGATGTTCCAGCTCAGGCTCTGGATGCCGCAATACAGCGACTGTGATTTGCTGTCGAGCGAGGTGACATATACGCCATCAGAGGCGATGTCTTGCGTCGCCCCCAGAAACGAGATGGCCCAGAACAGCACCATCAATATCGCCATGTAATTAGGCAGCGACATCGCCAGCGCCACACCGGCAAAGCCCAATGCGATGGTCATTTGTGCGCAGATGACAAAGAATTTCTTGGTCTTGTACATCTCGACAAACGGCGCGAACAGCGGTTTGACCGTGTACGCCAGAATCAGGTAGCTGGCATATTCGGCCGCCTGGCCATTGTCCATGCCCATATTCTTGAACATGATGGCGGTGACGCTGGTCAGCGTCATATAGGTGAGCGCCATGGTGAAGTAGCCTGAAGGCACCCATAGCAAGGGGGATTTGTTTGCTTTTGTCTCTGGCATGATGACTTTCTTTTTTAGCGTCGGCAGTCTGTGCTGCAAACCTGGGTTTTTACTGCGTTCTGAACGGCTTTTCCATTGCATTTGATAGTGGTAAAAAAATGTATGAAAAGGTTTTCATAAAACAGCATAGCATGAAGCTTCTGGGGCTGATTCAAATTTTTCTGCTGCCGATCAGGCCAATCAGGCTGATCTGGACCTGGCGTCCCGCAGCAGGTCGCTTCGGCACAATTGCTCGACCAGGGCACGATGAGGGGGCAGATCGACCATGGCGCGCAGCGCCACCTGGTCTATCATCGCAAACTCCTTGCGCGCCTCCTCAAAGCGCGGATACGCGACAGGATTGGCCTGCAGCGCGGTCTGAAACTCCATTCCGTACAGCACATACTGCCAGCTCGATGGCGGGTACATCTCCAGATCGGCGATGAAGTCCAGCCGGTGCGGCGGGCGGCAGCGCCACATGGCCAATTTGTCGCGCAGGCTTGCCGGTATCGAGCGGATATCGGCATTGTCTATCCAGAATTGGCTGTCGGTGCGCTGGGTCAGGCAGTAATGCATCTTGATGAAATCGACCACGCGTTCATAGCGCGCCTTCATCTGCTCATTGAAGATTCGCGCCACCGGTTCGGTGTCGCCGTTGTGCGGAAACAGAAAGCTCACCAGGTAAGCGGCGGTTTCGATCAGGCCTATGCCTGAGGCTTCCAGCGGCTCTAAAAAGCCGCCGGACAAGCCGACCGCAACGCAGTTTTTAACCCATTGGACTTCACGGTAGCCGACATTGAGTTTCAGCATTCTGGGGCTGATGTCTTCTTTAGTTAGTCCCGCAGTTGCCCCAACATAATCGCGCAAGACCTGCTCTGCGCGGCTGTCGTCGGTATGCCTGCTGGAATACACATAGCCGACGCCGCGCCTTTGCTGCAGGCCGATATCCCAGATCCAGCCGGCCTCTTTCGCGGTCGAGATGGTGTAGGAGGGGATGGGGGAATCTGGCTGCGGGTAAGGCACTTGCACTGCCAGTGCGCTGTCGACAAAAAGCGCATCGTTTACCTGATGGAACGGCACGCCCATGGCCTCGCCTATCAGTGTAGCGCGAAAACCGCTGCAGTCAATATACAGATCGGCGCTCAGTGCACCGCACTCGCTGGTATGTACCGAGGCGATGGCGCCGTCCGCATCAAGCGCAACGCTTTCTACCGTTGCCAGGATATGTTCCACCCCTAGCGATCTGGCGTGTCTGCCGAGCATGGCGGCAAAGCGTGCCGCGTCGAAATGGTAGGCGTAATTCATCGGCCCGAGAAAGTCGCCATCCGCTATGCGCTTGGGGCCGCGAGAGGCATCTGCCACGCGCTTTTGCATGGTGGCTGCCTGCGCAAATGGCAGGCCGGCAGGCGCGGCGCCTTGCAGCCAGTAAGGCAGTAATTCTGGCCCTCCCTGTCTTTGGCTGGGCATGCTGAAAGGGTGAAAATAATGGTCGATGCCAGATGCGCCCTGTGGCCTGACCCAATCGACAAATTTGATGCCCTGCTTGAAGGTGGCGTTGCACTCGCGCACGAAACTGGCCTCGTCAATGCCGATGGCTGACAGCGTGCCCCTGATGGAAGGGAAAGTGCCTTCGCCGACACCGATGATGCCGATTTCCCTCGATTCGACCAGCGTAATGCGCACCGCCTTATCGGATGCGGCGCCTAGCGTGCGCGCCAGAAACGCCGCAGTCAGCCAGCCGGCGGTGCCGCCACCTACAATCAAGA
>CXWL01007528.1_pt1 | contig 11652 bp, 10 predicted proteins | sample 590931 | NCBI WGS metagenome assembly CXWL01 (sample SAMEA3498368, study PRJEB10139) | groundwater metagenome | biome: water well; material: biofilm material | place: Germany | collected 2015-04-27 | reverse complement strand
CCGACCACGTGGCCGACACGGGTGGCCTGAATCAGCAGCAGCACGTCATCCGCCGTAAGGCCGTACCGCGCGATTTCCTCGCGATTGATGATGACGCGGAGCAAGGGGAGGCCCGCCACCTGCTCGACTTTCACGTCGGCTGCTCCCTGTATCCGTTCAAGCGCGCGGGCGACCTGTTCAGCCTGCTGTTTCAGAATATCCAGATCGGGGCCGAATATTTTCACCGCGAGGTCTGAGCGGACACCGGCGATCAATTCGTTAAACCGCATCTCGATAGGTTGGGTAAAGCCGAGTCCGACCCCCGGCACCTCGCTCGTAATGGCGTCCTTCATCTTTGCGATCAACGTTTCGCGGGTGTGAGCCGTGACCCATTCGCTCTGAGGCGTCAGGATCACGAAGACGTCCGACAATTCGACGCCCATGACGTCGGTGGCGACCTCCGGGCTGCCGGTCCGAGTGACGACCTGAGTGACTTCCGGAAAACGACGCAGGACCCGCTCCACCTCCAGCGCCGTCGAGACTGATTCGGTCAACGAGATGCTGGGGAGCCGCCAGAGCTGAATCGCCAGATCGCCTTCATCGAGTCGGGGAATGAATTCTACGCCGAGGAACGATCCGACTCCGAGGCTTATCACAAAGAGCAGGATCGCCGGAACGACCACTCGGCGCGGATGCGCAATGGCCCACCGGAGGGAGGGTTCATACATCCGCCGTATCCAGCGCAGGAGGCCTGTCTCTTCCTGTCCATGGCGCGCCCGCGCAAACCAGGAGGCCAAGACCGGTGTGGCGGTCACGGCCACGAGGAGCGAGCCGGCCAGCGCCATGATGACGGTCAGCGCCATCGGGCGGAACATCTTCCCTTCGACGCCGGTGAGCGCGAGGATCGGCACATAGACGAGAATGATGATCCCTACAGCAAAAGCCATCGGTCGCAGGACTTCACGACCGGCCGCTTGGACGTTGTCCAGCCGCTCTTCCCGGCTCATATCTTTGTTCTGCGCCAATCGGCGGAGAATGTTGTCGATCATCACCACCGAGCCGTCGACGAGCAGGCCGAAATCGATGGCGCCAAGACTCATAAGATTGCCGGACAGTCCGGCCTGCATCATGCCGGTGAAGGCGATAAGCATCGACAGAGGAATGGCGGCCGCGACGATCAGACCAGCGCGCAGATCTCCCAGGAACAGAAACAGCACGGCGATGACCAGCAGACCACCTTCCAGCAGATTGTTTCGTACGGTTTTCATCACGTTGGACACGAAGAGGGTGCGATCGTAATAGGGCTCGATCGTCACTCCAGAGGGGAGCGTCATCTGGATTTCACGGACGCGGGCTTTGACCCGTTCGACGACCTGCTGCGCGTTCTCACCGGCCAGCATCTGCACCATGCCGATGACCGTTTCTCCCTCGCCCATNNACTCCGCCCGATCCATGGGCCACGACAATTCGGGTCAGGTCTGAGATCTGCGTGGCCAGGGCTTCGCCGCGAATGAGCAATTGTTCGCGCTGACGCTCGAGATAGCCGCCTCCGGCCATGGCGTTGTTCCGCTGCAAGGCATCAAATACCTGCCGAAGAGAAAGCTTGAAAGACAGCAGTTTGGCCGGATCGACCACCACCTGAAACTGTTGCGGTTCGCCGCCCCAGATGTTCACCTCGACGACGCCGGGTACGGCACGCAGCTTCATGCCGATGTCCCATTCGAGCATTGTCCGCAGCGCCATCGGGCTGTAGCCGGGTCCTTTGAGCGTGAATTGATACACTTCGCCCAAGCCGGTGGTGAGCGGTCCGATGGCCGGGCGACCGTACTCGGACGGAATCTTTTCCATGGCCCGCGCCAACCGTTCCGTGACCAGTTGTCTGGCTCGGTAGATATCGGTGCTGTCTTCGAAAATGGCGGTGACCGCGGAGAGGCCATAGCGTGACACTGAGCGCAGCTCGCGTAGGGCGGGCAGGCCGCTGAGCGAGGCTTCGATGGGAAACGTGATGAATTGTTCGACTTCGACCGGCCCCAGGGCCGGCGCTTTCGTGAGCACTTGGACTTGCACCGGAGTGAGATCCGGCACGGCGTCGATCGTCAGATGGGCAAAAGACCAGAGACCGGCGACGATCATGACCGCGATGGCCACCAGCGTGAAGAACCGATAGCGCAGCGAGAATGTCAGCAAGCGATCCATGGGCTGTTATTCTCCTGACCCGATGTGTTCCTTCAGCAACACGTTCTTCAGATCGAAGACGCCCTCGGTGACGACCGTGTCTTGGTCGCTCAGCCCGTTTCGTATCTCAATCCATCCGCCGCCTTCCCGCCCGCTGTCGATGGGGACGAAGGCGAAGCCCTGCTCGCGCCGGACAAAGACGCCTCGCTGATTCTCGACGGTCGTGACCGCTGCAGTCGGCACCGCAAGCGTCGGGGCGCCAACCAGAGGCAGCGACACATCGACGTACTCCCCTGGTTTTAACGCTCCCTGGGTATTCGCGACTTCAAACCGGATTCGGATGGTGCGTGTGGTTTCATCGGCGACCGGCGCCAGGTAGGTCAACGATGCCGTGATCGGTTCGCCGCCTTTCGGTGTGATGGTGCCCGTATCGCCTTCTTTGAACTTGCGCGCTTGTTCAATCGGCAGGTTGGCGAAGACCCATACGCGACTCGTATCGACCACTTCGAACAGTTCGATCCCCGGCGCCACGCCTTGGCCGCGCACGACATTCTGCGCCACGACCGTGCCGGCGATGGGAGCGGTCAGCGTATACCGATGAGTCTTATCCTGGTGACCCCGTTCGAGCGCGGCGAGCTCCGCGATGCTGAGCCCCATATTCAGCAATTTCTCTCGGATGTGTTGGTAGCGTGCCTGGGATTCCAAAAAGCGGCCCTTGTCTTCAATCAGCTTGCGTTCCGGCACGATGTCGTCTACCCGTAATTTTTGTGTTCGCCGGAAGCTGTTGTCGGCCACGTCGGCTTGGGCTTTCCAGACCAGATATTCTTCGATCAATTGATCGAGTTGGAGGCCGCCGATGGCCACCAGCGGTTGGCCTTTCTTCACGTGATCGCCGAGCTGCGCATGGATTTGCTCGGCTTGCCCGTCAATGCGTGAGGTGATCTTGGCCACCTGCTTGAGATCCAACGACACTTCGCCGGGAGCCATCACGATCTCGGGTACGGCATGCAGGGTAATGGGTTCGGTGCGTAACCGGGCTTGGACCACCGGCGGAGGTTGGATGACGCGGGGCCGACTCACACCGGGTTTGAGGCCTGTCTCCTGAGGTTGTGGCGGCGGAGCGGTTCCTCGATCACTGCAACCGGAGAGCAGCAGCATGATCGCGGCGATGGTCCAGGCGGTGGGTTGTGGTGTCATGGATGTTCTCCTCGTTCGCTTACAGCGGCGCGCCGACGGCGCGTTCTAATCGGACCAGTGCGATCGAGAGATCCGCGCGGACCTGGGCATATTCCAGGACCGTTTGGCGGTAGACGCGCTGGGCGTCCAGCACATCCAACAGGCTGGCCGCACCCTGTCGAAAGCTGGTCCGTGCCGCGGCCAGTGTCTGTTCTGCTTGTTTGAGCAAGCCTGTTTCGAATACGTGCAGCTGATCCTGCGCCGTCCGGACTTCCTGCGCATGCTGGGTGATGGCCAGTTCCAACTCGCTTCGCGCCCGCCGCCGGTCGGCGTCGGCTCGATATTGCGTTCCGAGCGCCGTCTCGATTTCACCCTGTCGCCGGTACCAGAGGGGAATCGGCACACTCAGCCCGGCGGTCAGCGATTCATCTCCCGCCTCTCGATGGTAGCTGCCCTGGACGCTCAGGTTCGGCACGCGGGAGGCTCGTTCGTATTGCACTGCATGGCCTGCCTGCTCGGCGAGTTTGGCCAATCGCTGCAGGGTGGGATGCTGCTCCAGGGCGTTGGCGGTCAGTCGATCCAGATCGAAGGTGTGCTTGCCTGATTGAAAGTCGCCCTGGATCGAGAATTGTGAGCCGAGTCCACCGGCCGTGAGGGTGTTCAATCGGGTCCTGGCTACAACCAAGGCGTTCTGGGCTCGCGCAACTTCTTTCTGAGCCTTCTGCACTTCGACGCTGGCTTTCATCGTGTCAAAGGATGTTGCCTCGCCGGCTGCCACCCGTGCTTTGACCGTGCGGAGGACTTCTTCGACCGTCGTGACGTTCTGAGCGGTCATCTCTGCGTCACGTTGCGTGAACAACAAGTGATAGAACGCCACTTTGACATCGGCAATCAGCGTGAGGCGGGTTTCATCCAGCGCGGCGCTGGCGCCCGCAACGCCGGCGTTCGCGGCCTCTTGACGGGCCTGCCGTTTGCCTGTCCACTCAAGCGGCTGTTCGAGCGTGACGGTGCGCTCGGTGATCCGGGCGCCGGTGCTTGGATCGCGAATGGCGCCGCGTCCGGCTGTGCCAGAGAGCGAGGGATTCGGGTAGGCCCCTGCCGCGATCTGTTGCCCGTGACTTTGCCGGACAATCCCCTCAGCGCCGGCCAGGGTGGGGCTGCGCTCGATGGCCAAGGCCACGATGCTGTCGAGTGAGTAGGTGCCGGTGAGAGGATCTGCTGCCGACGCCGTCCCGGCGGACTGGCTTAGGCCGTCCACTCCGCTTAACAGCAAGACAGAAACGAGAATACGAGCAATCATGTAAGCCTCCTCTGCTCAACAGGCACCGGACTCAACCCGTGAGGAGTGAGCCTGCAATGCCACGATACCTGTGATGGCGTGGATTCGTACCGATGGAACTTAGAGAAGGAGTGAGGGGGGCGCACGGGACGGGAGCCGATGCACAAAGAGGGTGGACGCAGGAATTGCAGCAAGGTCTTCTGCTGCCCGTTCGCGGCACTCTATGGTGGTGGTTTCTCCGATAGGCGGCACTATGGTCTGCACGAGAATCGGTTTTAGATCTGTGCGATGGTGCGAGTCGGTGAGCAGCGAGAATCCCAATTCGGAATGCTCGAACCAGGTATGTGAAAGATGAACGGACTTGTCGGCAGCGGAGTGGGTCGACGCCTCATGGGTGTCGAACTCACNNGATGAACGTGGAATAGGGGGACCGAGAGGACCCACAGCATAACCCACACCCGGATAATCATGGGTGCCAGTTGGTGCGTTAGGATATGGAGAATATTACGCATCATGTTTCATTACGCTGATATGAGACTACCACAGGGCCGCTTGGCATGCACGGAATCAGGCTGTTCCTAAGCTCAAAAGAACCGGTGCACTAGGGTTCCGTGATGATCCTCCCCCCGGGCCGTTCTTCACCCTCGCCCCATTCCGCCACGGCCTGGGCCATTTCGGCGAGGCGTTGAGCGGCACGGCCAAACACCGTGTCGGGAGGATATTCCCCGTCGATACCGCGTTCCCCAGCCGTCACGCCGGTGAGCAATTCAAGAGCCTCTTCCAACGTGTTTACTGCGTAGACGGTGAACTGTCCCGACTCGACCGCTTCGACGACATCCCGGCGAAGGGCGAGATGCTTCGTATTACGCGCCGGAATGATCACGCCCTGTTTGCCGGTGAGGCCGCGTCGCGAGCAGGATTCAAAGAACCCTTCGATTTTCTCATTGACGCCACCGATCGGTTGGACTTCGCCCAACTGATTGACGGACCCTGTAACGGCGAGATATTGCCGGATCGGCAGATCGGCCAGACTGGAGAGGATCGCGGTCAACTCGGCGACCGCGGCGCTGTCTCCCTCGATCTCAGAATAGGTCTGTTCAAACGTCAACGAGGCGCTCATGGCAAAGGGGTGCAATCCGGCGAACTTGCCGGCCAGATAGCCGGCAAGTGTCATGACTCCTTTGCTATGAATGTTGCCGGCCAGTTCCGCTTCCCGCTGCACATCGATCACGCCTTTGGTGCCGACATAGGTGCGTGCGGTGATGCGGGCGGGACGGCCGAATGCATAGTCGCCGAGTTCATGGACGGAGAGACCGTTCACCTGGCCGACGATCTCGCCGTCGAGATCGACCATCAACGTGCCCTCTTTGATTTCGTCCTGGATCCAATGTTCGGCCAGATTCGACCGGTGGCGTTTATGTGCGATTGCCGCGTCGACATCTCCGCGTGTCACAAACGAATGACCTTCTTTCTTGGCCCAGTAGCCGGCTTCGCGGATGAGGTCGCTCACGAGACTGAACCGCAGTGACAGACGGTCGTGCCGGTCGGCGAAGCGGAACCCCTGACGAATCACTTCGGCGACTGCATCGGCGCCGAAGTGCGGCAGTCCTTCTTCGCGGCAGAGCTTCGTGATGAAGCGGGCATACTGGCGATCCTGCCGTTCGCTTCGGACCACTTCCGTGTCGAAGTCCGCCTTCACTTTGAAGAGCTTGGCAAAGTCCTCTTCGTAGGCTTGGAGGAGGTGATAGATCATGGGCGGCCCGACCATGATGATTTTCACCGTGACGGGGATGGCTTGCGGCCTGAGGCCGGCCGTAGAGAAGCCGTAGAACTCGCCGGGGTCTTCGATTTTCACTTCAGCCGTTTTGACAACTCGCTTCAGCGCGTCCCAGGAAAAGGGTTGATGCAACATGTCCAGCGCGTTCACGATCAGGTAGCCGCCGTTGGCTTGGAGGACGGCGCCAGCGCGGATCTCGGTGAAATCCGTATACATGACGCCCATGTGTGCGCGCCGTTCGATTTTGCCGATCAGGTTGGTGTAGGTCGGGTGGGATTCGTCGATAACCGGTGCGCCGTCTGTCGGATCATGTTCGACGATGAGATTCACGAGATAGCGGGTCATGTCAGGCCGGCGAAGTTCCAGGCCGGGGATGGGTAATGCCGGTCCCTCATGGGGAAGGAAATCTTTGTAATGGTGGACGATGTTGTCTTTCACTCGCTCGAGATAGGCGGAGACCGCCGGCAGATCTTGATAGGACCGCAGCATCGCTTCGTAACGGCCTTCGAGCACATTGGTGACCATCTGGTGATCGAGATGGCGAAGCTGGTGCCCCATTTCTTTATCGAGGCCGTGGAGACGCACATGAAAGTCACGGATCTCGCCTTCGAGCGCAAGACGCCGTTCGGTGAGGCCTTGCTGCTCTGATTCGGTCAGAGCCTCCATGGCTTCGCCGGTCATGGGGTGTCCGTCTTTGAGCGGCACGAGCCCGAATCCCGCCGGCGTTTCGTCGAATCCGAACCCGCGGGCGAGACTCAGCTTGGTGAGCTCCTGGAACAGCGTTTTCTTCTTGGCCTCCGTCTCGTCGTGCAACGTGGCTTTGCCATCAAGGTATTTCTTGCTTTCGAATGCTGCGGGGATGTCGCGGCGCAAGCTCTCGATGAACGTGGCCATGTCCCGTTTGAAGGCACAGCCTTGCCCGGCGGGAAACGAGAGGCTGACCGGCCGCGAGGCGTCCTGAAAGTTATTGACGTAGCACCAGTCGGAAGGAGCTTGGGTCGTCTGGGCCAATCGTGTCACCATCTGACGAACCAGGGTGGCTTTGCCTGTGCCGACCGGGCCGGAGACGTACAGATTGAATCCCGGGCTCTTCATCGAGAGACCGAATTCCAGCGCTTCGACTGCCCGCTCCTGGCCGATAATATCGGTGAGCGGTTCGAGTTCGCTCGTGTCTTCGAACCCCAGCTGTGTGGGATCGACGGTGGGCGACAGCATCGAAACGGGAACCCTGAATTTGTCGATGCTCATCTAGAATACTTTCGTTGCGACCATCGGAGGCGGCTGTACCGTTGTGGCCTGCGGGCCTTTCTTTCCTTGCTCCACTCCGAACACTACTTCTGTTCCGTCTTCGAGCTGCTCGAACGTGAGGCTGCGGAGTGCATTCGCATGAAAGTACACTTCCCCGCCCCCCTCCTGGAGGATGAACCCGTACCCTTCGTTGGGAAAGAGCTTGCAGATAACCCCGCGATGGGGCGGAATAGGTGGCAGGCGCACTTCGGTCTGTGCGCGTTTCTCACGAAACTTCCGCAGTTCAATCGTCACGGCTTCAAAGGCGCTCCGGATGGCTTCTTCGAACGTCTTATCCTCCTTGCGGGCCGTCAAGGTATGGCGGCCTGGGAGTGTGACGACCACGAGCGCCTCGGCGACGTGGTCCTGTTTCTTGTGATGGCGGTTCTTTGTCAGTGTCACGCGGCCATGGGTCAGGTCGTCATGACCCCGCCGGAGATCCTCCATGCGGGCTTCGATTTCTGTCTTCCAACGGGGCGTCATTTCAACATTGCGGCTCTGCATTTCTAGTTCCATCTGATGCCCTCCTGTTATTCATTACTACTTACCAGCAAGCCGGATGCCGCCTGCGTCAAATCCACCGGTTAGGGAAAGGCGTAAGAAAGAAGCCATCGTTTTCACGCTTTTGACGAATGGCCATACGTTCCACGTGGTGAATAACAATGGAGACTGGCGCATTTCTCCTCAGTGATCGTGATGCGGGTGAAGCGCAATGCGTCAATTGAGGGATCGCGAGATGAGGCTGGGGATGGAGAAAGGGGGAGGACTCACGGGGATCAGTGCTTCAGGCGGTCGTTCAGATGATTGCTCGATTGGAATGTGACTTGCGTGTCACTTCTATATGCCTACGCTGAGGAAACAGGTTCTTGAGGAGTATCTCCGGTCGCGCTTTGGGCCTGAGGCTACCTTGCTGTCGTTCGGCGTGATCGGAAAGGCCAGCTCAGAAGGTGCGCATAAACAATACGGCTATGGGACACCGGTCAAGCTGACGTTCCGTGTGGGCAACGATGTACGGTCGGCTGTGCTGGAGACCATGAAGCCCGGACCCTTCGGACACGAGCACATGGCCGATCGGGCGCAGGCGATGCTGTGGGACTATGAGTCTTACGGACGGTTGCCGCGGCATGTGAAGGCGCTCGACGTCGGCATTTTTACCGGCACACAGAAATTGCTGTCTGTTGCAGAAGGGCGGGAGTACTTTGTCCTGAATCAATGGACCGAGGGGGCGAGCTATCACGAAGATCTGGAACGTCTCGCCAAGGGGCGATCGCTTCGTCCGCTCGATCGCAAGCGGACCGTCGCCCTCGCGCGTTACCTGGCGCAGATCCACGCGCAGAAGAAACGGGATGCCGATTTGTACCGCCGCCGCTTGCGGGAGTTGATCGGTCACGGCGAATGCATCATGGGACTGACCGACAGTTACCCGGAGCGGTTCGGGTTTATCACGGAAGACCTGTTGCGCGGAATTGAGGAAGCTGCCAACCGTTGGCGGTGGCGATTGCGCGGACAGACGAAACGATTGTCGCAAGTGCATGGGGATTTTCACCCCTGGAACGTTTTATTCAAAAAGGGTGTCGATTTTGCGGTGCTGGATCGCTCACGCGGGGAGTGGGGTGAACCGGCGGACGACGTGACATCCATGACGATCAACTNNCCGTTCGAAGTGCTCTTCCGCCTCTTTTGGGAGGAGTATGTCGAGGCAAGCGGCGACGAGGACATCGTGGCAACAGCGGCGCCGTTCTTTGCGTTTCGCGGCTTGGTGCTGGCAAGTCCTGTCTGGTATCCCACCTTGCCGATCGGTGTGCGTCGAACCATCTTCCGGTTTATAGACCAGGTCCTCGCCGCGCCACGCTTCGATCCCGCTTGTGTAAACGAGTACTGTGGTCGATGAAAGACCCGTCAACCGTCAGGCGTCACGCGGGGGGCAGTGCAGTGAGCGGGGGGATGGTCCAGGTCGTCATGTTTGAGGGAAGCTCTTCTGACGCGATTGACGAATGACCTATGACGATTCACGGATCTTCACAAGCCTTCGCCATCTGGATCACGGGCCTTCCGGCCTCCGGCAAGAGCACCATTGTGCGGGCTTTGAAACCGCAGCTCGAAGCCTCTGGTATGACCGTGGAAGTGTTGGAGTCGGATGAAGTTCGACGTGTGCTCACGCCTGAGGCAACGTACTCGCAGGCTGAGCGGGATCTCTTTTATCGCGCGTTGGCGCTGATGGGGGCGAAGCTGGTGGCGCATGGCGTGACGGTGATATTCGATGCCACGGCTACCAAGCGAGCCTATCGAGACTTCGCCAGAAACCTGATCCCACGATTCATCGAAGTCGCGGTGGAATGTCCNNCCGGGACTACAAGAGCCCTACGAAGCGCCGCTCCATCCGGAACTCACGGTGAACACGACACTGCTGTCCGCGAAAGATGCGGCCGGGAATGTCATGGAACTTGTGAGGGAGACATTCAAATCTGGTTCTGCTCTAGGACTGCTTCTCCCTTGATCTCCACTGTGGACGAGGTTCGAGCTGTGGGTGGTTGAGGCATCAGCGCCGCTGCCCGCTTACTTGGGGGCTTCGTGCTGTGACTCGACAACGAGAGCTTCCGCGTCAAGCCAATCCTCCAGGTCATACCCTTGGCGGCAGCCGCGTTGCTCCCACAGCTCGTAGGCCTTTGCCGCAATTCGTTCGCGCCGGTCTTCCGGCCATACCTTGAATTTCTGAGCAGACTCGCTGCGTGCCCGAGACGGCACGCCTGTCCCTCCCGGCCTCGCTTCGGTCGGCGGCGGGACCACTCGCGCGGTGGCTGATTCCTTCGATTTCGACGACGGTATCATCGGGCGCACCTCCTTGTTGGTCCCATGAAAGGGACAGACGTTCTCGCGTCAAAAAACCGCCTCGGCTTTCCCGGCTTCATCGTTTCGGCATTCGTGCGACACGCCACGTGGCCCAGCCCATATACAGGACCAGCATGATGCCGAGCAACTCGAAGAGATGGATGAGCTGCCACCCTTCGATCACTTCCACCTCCACGATAATCAGCAAAATGGTTGCAAGGAGAAAGACGAGCACATGTCGGCGGGGCATTGCGAATACCTCACACAGGAACGCCCTGACCCATGTACGCGGTTCGTTCATAATGAACAGTCTTCTCCGCTTCTCTCCCCTTTGGCGGTTTCCTCGCTAGGGCCGAATGTCGCATGATCGAGAAAGTACCGGAGAAACTCCCACAGGACAGCGCGCGTATGGGCGCTCCTCATTGAGTCTCCGAGAGCGCTCAGTGACCTGCGTGCACTGTCCGGAGGCAGGCCGATTCCGATTTCCGCCGCTGCGCCAGGATCACCGGGTCAATGCGCTCCCCGCACAGAATGCACCGCCAGCCATTGAAGTCGTCGAACTCCTCCGAGACCATCAGGCCGCCGCAACGCGCGCATTGAGTATCTTGCCGCGTCCGCATCGGAACCGGCGGATGGACCGAAACATCATCCGACGGAAGTGTGCGGAATGTCCCCTCGGTGGGGACCACGACCGTATATCGACTCGACTCCACCAAGGCCAGCTTCAGGACGCCGTCCCGACTCAACTTGTCCACTTCGAGAAAGATCTGGTTCCACGTCAATTCGGGGCAGAACGTCACCACGTCGTCCAAGCCGCAGCCTGGGTGATGCGCAATGGCCTCGATGATCAGGTCGGCTGGCGTGGCGCTCCGTGCCATGGCATCCCTCCTTCGCGTTGCCTCCGAACGACTGGGGTATTGTCTTTCGGTAAGCATATCGGGTGCCACTGAATGAGAAATGCGTCCATCGCGATTGCGGCGGTGTATTTATAGTGAACAATCGCCGAGGTACCTCAACATGATCCAGACGATAGAATTGTCCGATGGCATCTCACTGAGGGAAATAAGGACATCACCGGATGCGCTCCTGTCGCGAAACGCGGCACGGAGATACCGAACGCGGATAGTCCGCTGGCTATTCCGTTCAGGGA
>CXWL01004452.1_pt1 | contig 11653 bp, 17 predicted proteins | sample 590931 | NCBI WGS metagenome assembly CXWL01 (sample SAMEA3498368, study PRJEB10139) | groundwater metagenome | biome: water well; material: biofilm material | place: Germany | collected 2015-04-27 | reverse complement strand
GGATCGAAGAGGCGGAGCGAGTCGATGGTTTCGCCAAGAAACTCTGCTCGTAGCGGGTCGGCATAGGCCGTCGAAAAAATATCGACAATGCCGCCTCGAATACTGAACTCTCCGGGAATTTCCACCACCGAGACCTGCCGATAGCCGAGCCGTAGGAGTCCTCCAGTGAGGGCTTCTCGTGCGATCGTGCCGCCCAGCTTGAATTGCAGGGTGGTGTGGCTAAACGTCTCGACAGGCAACAGCCGTTGCATGAGCGCCGCGATCGAGGTGACCAGGCAGGTCTGTGGGGTGGTCCGGATGTGATGCAGAGCATTCATCCGGCGCGCAATCAGGCTGACATGGGGCGCGCTGCCCTCGTAGGGCAAGGTTTCCCATCGCGGAAACAGGGCGAGGGAATCCGCCGGAAGGCCGATGAGATCATGGAAGAAGTGCAGGTCATCGAAGAGGCGTTCAGCCGCCTCGTCCGACCCAGTGACGATCAGCCATGACCGATTTCCCAGTTTGCCCAACTGGGGATGCAGGAGCGTGGTGAGGGCAAGTCCGGCGGTGGAGCCATATAAGCCCGCGACCGAGGGGCGGCCTGTTCCGTCTCCTAGCGCCGCAGCGACAGGAACGAACCACTGGGATGCTGTAGGAGGGTGGATAGTATCGGACACTGGGCGGCTTAGGTTGAGGTTGAACGAATACGTTGAAGGAGCGTCGTGGTAGAGACGTCTGGGACTAAGGGGATGGTCCTGACCGTTCCGCCGCGTGCTTCGACGATCTCGCGGCCAACAATCCGTTCCACCGCCCAATCTCCACCTTTGACGAGCACATCCGGCTGCAAGGCTGCAATCAAACTGTGGGGGTCCGGTTCGTTGAACAGGACCACATAATCGACACAACTGAGCGCGGCGACCACTTCCGCCCGCTGAGCCTCCGGGACGATCGGCCGATCCGGTGCTTTGTTCAAGCTCCTGACCGAGTCATCGCTGTTGACGGCGACGACCAGGAGGTCTCCGAGATCTCTCGCCGCCTGGAGGTAACGGGTATGGCCGACATGCATGAGATCGAAACAGCCATTCGTGAACACGATACGTTTGCTCCGGGCCTGCGCCGCACGCAGAAGTGGGACCAGCTGGTCTTTAGTCATGACTTTGACAGACATGGCTGCATCATACCGACTGCGCGCTCGGATGGAAAGGGACTTGCGCCGGATGCTGAAACAGTCCGCCAGCTTCGTTCTCGGCTCATCGAAATCCTCAATGTGCCCCCGAGGTCTAACCATGCTCTTGTCTGGCAATGGAGAATTGACTAGACTGCTGGCCTACTAGAAGATGTGAAAGGACGATAGCCATGGCCGACAGTCAGGATGAGCGAAACGGGAAAGCCTACAGTCTCTATACCTCCATCAGACGATACTTTGAACCGCTCCGGCAACATTGGGATAAGCTTTCTGCTGAGGAGCAGGGGGTGGTCATTCAGGAAGTGGAAGCGTTCTTGAACTCGGTCCGCCCATCCGACAGTCAACGTCCAAGCTGAGCCTGCCTAGTTACTCTTCAGGAATCCCGCCCAGTCGGACCATACGACTGCCATATCGTTCGATCAGTCCATCCAGGGCTGCGACCGCCTGAGTTTGGCGCTGTGTAAAGAGCGAGTCTGTCGCGGGTACGAGGCCGGACAGCGACAAGCCCACCAACCGATAGCGGGTGTGCGGCCTGGCCAGGCTCTGGAGTGCAGACTGGATGGCCGGCCACATGGCAGGATCGTAGTTGAGCGGATGTCCAAATTGCTGCTGTCGCGTGGCGATCTGGAACATGGCATCTTTGAGTTTGACGGTGAACGATCCAGCCGCCAGTCCTTGCACGCGCAGGTCGTGCGCCAATGTCCCGAGAAAACTTTTGATCGTGTGTTCCAGGAAGGCCAGATCGCTGGTGTCCTGTTCGAACGTCGTTTCATGCCCGAGGCTTTTGGAGGCTCGATCGGCCACGACCGGGTCGCGATCGATGCCTTGCGCCACCTCCTGCCATGCGAGCAGGCGGGTGCTCCATTGTTGTCGAAGAAAGGGCTCGTGCTGCGGATCGAGCAGGTCGCCGACGCAGTGGATACCGAGCCCCTTCAGCATGGCCGCAGACTTCGGTCCGATGCCCGGCAGGTCGCGCACCGGGCGCGCCGCCAGAAACGCCGTTTCCGTCCCCGGCTCGATCACCGCCAGTCCGTCAGGCTTATGGGCATCCGCGGCCACCTTTGCCACGGTCTTGCCGCTGGCGAGTGCAATTGTACAGCGAAGTCCCGTCGCGTCGAAGATCGCGTCCTTCACGCATTGGCCCAGGCGTGAGGGATCGGGATAGAGCGACTGCATGTCCGTCGTCTCCGCGTAAAACTCATCGATGCTCGTCCATTCGGTGACGGGGAGCAGGCGGTTGATGACGGCCTGCATCTGTTCATGCAGCCGATGATAGAGCGGCCTGTCCGGGGGGACAAGAATAAGGTCGGGGCAGAGACGCCGGGCTTCCCCGGTCGGCATGGCCGAGCGGACGCCGAACGAACGAGCGGCATAACTGGCGGCTGCGATAATGCCTCGCGGAGAGGATCCACCGACGGCGACTGGTTTGCCCGCAAGACTTGGATCTGCCAGGACGGCGGCTGAGGCGAACATGGCATCCACGTCTCCGAAGAGAATTTGACGAGACCAGCGCATGGATCATCTCCGGTACGTCGTTCGGGAAGCGTCGTTCGTCTCTCGTCCGAAGAAAAGAGCGTATAGCCTATAGCGTATGGCTAGGAGTCAGAGCTGGAACTGCCGAAACCAATGATCAACTCCTCTTCCAACAGACGGTGATTTTTCCGAGCCATCAGCTATAAGCCATACGCTATCAGCTCCGTCCTCACACGAGATACGTTTCACGAGGAACGCTTCACGGTCTTTGCGTTGGCGAATTGTTTCAGCATCCTGCTTAGAACCTAAAGGATAATTGAATTCGCTGCAAGAGAGTGGGAGCTGGTGTTGGAGGCGGGAGCGTCGGGGTCTCGAGCTGGGTCTGACCTACCGACCGCAATTCTTGTAGCGCTCCGCGGCAGATGCCGCAATGGTGCCGCCGCGGTTGAATTGTCCGTCGTTGTCGTTGGTACAGCCTGCCGCATTGCCGGCAGCGCCAGGCGAATCGCGTCAGCGCGAGAACTTCCTTTTGCAACGAATGGTAGATGGTGATCGCCAGGGTCCCGTCTCGATTCATCTCGGTCATCTTGCGGAGAAAATCCTGTCGATGGTTTGGCCGCCGCTTGAGGATGTCAAACTGCCATTGATGAATCATTTCGTGCGCGAGCGTATTCACGATCTCCTGCTCCCCATACTCGGTTGCCTGGACGACCTGGTGGAGTATGGGAAGCGAGAGGCGAATCTCACGCTTGGTTGGCGGGCGAAGACCCTCCTGATCCAGCCGTGGTTTCGGCCCTCGACGACTCACGAACATACCGACCGAGGAGGTCAGCCTGCGGCTCCAGACGAGATCGATCGGAGGGAGCAGACCTTCGAAGTAGCGGCCATTCAGTTCGGTCCACATCCGGGTCAGCTGCTGCGAGGTCACTGGAGGGGCTTGGCGTGGAGCCATAGGAGGGGGTTACCCCAATTCTTCGTGCACGGCCGCGGCGAGCAACGGCACCATGATTTCGTGGTGGCCGATGAGGGAGTAACCCTTTCCGCCCTTTTGGGTCGGCCGCCGTACCACGTTGGTGAGCGGGCGGTAGTGAGCCAGGAAGTCCATGTTCACGGTCGTAATGTTGGTCAGATCATGGCCCAAATTGCGTCCCAGCGACACGGCCTTCAGGAAGACTTCCGGCAAAATGACGGCGGAGCCGAGATTGAGGTAGACGCCTCCCTCCATCCCTGATACGACGGCTGCGAGCCGTCGAAAGTCCAGGAGCGACGTTGCGCCAATGGCGGCTCCGTCTGCGGAAGGATGCATATGGATGATGTCGGTCCCGATGGCGACATGCACAGTCACAGGAATGCCAAGCCGTGCTCCGGTCGCGAGGATGCTCGTCTCGCGGTTGGGAAACTGCCCCTGGCGCCGGTTGATGTAGTGGCCGACCGATTCGCCGAGCCCCTCGCGGTCGTGGGCCCCGCGGACGATCGCCTCGTTCAACATGCGGCCTGTTTCTTCCGCCATTCCGAAGCGTCCTTCGTCGATCTCTGCATCGACTTCCTCGGAGGTATGTCCCATGAGCGCTAATTCGAAATCGTGAATGATCCCGGCGCCGTTCATGGCCACGGCCGATACGATTCCTTGCTGCATCAGGTCCACGAGAATCGGATTCAATCCGACCTTGACGACGTGGGCGCCGATGCCCACGATGACTGGCCGGCTCTTACGATGGGCCTTAGCGATAGCTTTGGCGACCGCGCGCAACGTTTTCACGCCGAGGATATCCGGCAGCGAACGATAGAACTGGCTGAAGCTGCCTCCACGGTGCCAGGGGCGGGCAAAGTCGGCGACGCGAACCTTACTGTGCCGCTTCTTGAGCGGATAGGTCGTGAGATCCGTCACATTGATCGGCGCGATCAGCTTCGGGGTCGTAATGGGGGGCCGTTGCCGGTCAGGAGGCTTTGCCAAGGAGCTGTTCCTCAATGAGTTCACACAGGACGTGGCCGAGCGTGATGTGACTTTCTTGAATGCGGGCCGTCACGGTCGAAGGCACGACGAAGGGGTATTCCACCAGCCCGGCCAGTTTTCCACCGGTTCCACCGGTCCACCCGATGGTCGTGAGGCCACAAGCCCGCGCGGCTTCCACACCCTTCAAGACGTTCGGCGAATTGCCGCTGGTGCTGATGGCAATGGCGATGTCGCCTTTCTGGCCATGGGCGCGCACCTGCCGGGCAAAGAGTTCCTCGAAGCCGTAGTCGTTGGCGATGCAGGTGATGGCGGCGATATCGGTGGCCAGCGCGATGGCCGGGAGCGGGGCCCGCTCGCGTTTATAACGGCCGACGAATTCGGCTGCGAGATGGGCCGCATCCGTGGCGCTGCCACCGTTGCCGAACAATAAGACTTTGCGTCCTTGGCGAAAGGCCGCGACCATTAACGTGGCGACCTGCGCGATGCGATCGACATGGTCGCGCGCGAACTGTTGCTTGACGGATGCGCTGTCGGCAAAGGCACTGAGTATAAGATCTTTCATGGAACGCGATTCTAGGCAACCCTCCGTCACCTGTCAAACGTGACGTATCGACCAGTCATGACTTGATGGTGGTGAGGGGACCGGTCTGCCGGATGGCGCTCATCGCCAAGGCGATCATGGAGCCGACATCGGAGACCGTCGCAGGCAGGATCAACGTGTTGGTTGTCTTCGCCAACTCGCCGAACTTGGTGATGTACTGTTCTGCCACGCGCAGCTGGACGGCTTCCTGACCGCCCGGGATCTGGATCGTTTCTGCAACCTTGCGAAGTCCCTCAGCCGTGGCCTGCGCAATGGCGAGGATGGCCGATGCCGCTCCCTCTGCCTCGTTGATCTGCTGCTGTTTCTTGGCCTCGGAGGCTTTGATCACCTGTTGCTTCTCGCCCTCGGCCTGGTTGATGGCTGCGTCGCGCTCGCCCTCCGACGTGAGAATCACCGCCCGCTTCTCCCGCTCTGCCCGCATCTGTTTTTCCATGGCGTCCAACACGCCCTTCGGGGGGGTGATGTTCTTGATTTCGTAGCGGAGGACTTTGACGCCCCAGGGATCTGAGGCTTTGTCGAGTTCGTTCACCACCTGGATATTGATGTTGGTCCTCTCTTCGAATGTCCGGTCGAGTTCAATCTTGCCCATCTCGCTTCGCAACGTGGTCTGCGCCAGTTGGATCAGCGCAAAGTTGTAGTCGCTGATGCCGTATGACGCGCGCTGAGGGTTCAAGACCTTGAGGTACAAGATGCCGTCTACCGACACCTGCACGTTATCGCGGGTAATACAGACCTGCTCGGGGATGTCGATGGCCGTTTCTTTGAGCGAATGTTTATAGCGAATACGGTCGATGAAGGGGAGGAGGATATGAAACCCTGCATCCAGTGAGGCGGCATATTTGCCGAGTCGCTCGACCACATAGGCGCTTTGCTGCGGCACGACCACGGCGGTCTTGCCGATGACGATCAACACCAGCAAGGCCAAGACCAGCATGACAAAGAGTCCTTCGCTCATCGTTCACTCCTTCGTGTTCGTTCCGGGTTTCCCCTGCTTATTCCGCTGATATCCAGATGGTGAGTCCCTCGACCCGCTCGACGGTGCATCGTTGACCCTTTGTCAAAGGGACCGTCCCGGCATTGTGGGCAGTCCAGGAGGTGCCGCGCAGCTCAGCCTTGCCGGTGGCGCCTGGCAGCAAGTCTTCAATGGGGATCGCGCTTTCTCCCGCGAGTGAATCCACGGCAGGCAGGTCCTTGTCCTGTCTGTTGATCCAGGCCAATAACGGTCCGCGGAAAACCAGCAAGGATAGGATCGAGAGTCCTGAGAACAAGAGCCACTGGAGCCATTCCGCTGGTGCGAATCCCAGGCCGGTGAGACTGCCGACGATCAGAGCTGCCAACCCAAAGAAGAGAATGTAGAAGCCCCCAGGCGTGATCATTTCGATGCCGAGCAGGACGAGGCCGAGGAACATCCAATACCACCAGATCATCGGGGGACCTCATTGAGTATTCGAAAGAGTTGCGATGGATGTGCGCGCGTGACGAAAGTCTAAGCGTGTTTCCGGAGACCGTCAAGCAGAACGCACGCTGCTTGATCGTAAATCAATGACTCAGAGTGGCGATGACCCATGGGGCGGTCGAGAGGCCGATGCGGAGGTTGAGGCCTTGAGCGGCGCGAGTATGAAGCCGGAAGGAATTTGCGCCGTCCTATGGTATAGTCCGCGCCCAATGGCTCATGACCAACCAGTGAAAGCGTTAGTGATCGCCCTCACCGGCCATACGGCAGCGGCGGTCTATTCGATTAATCGTCTGCAGCCGGACTCGCTCTGCTTTGTGTTGCCGGAAGGGGCGAAAGCGCTCGTCGAAGCCGACATCCAACCGAAGATTGAACATATGCCCAGACGGTGGGATTGGGTGGTACTGGCGGAGACCGACGAATTTGTCGGCTGTTATCGGGCGCTCGCGCAGGCGCTCCCAGAGATGTTGCGTACGTGGGATGTGCAGCCAGGCGAGCTCGTCGTCGATGTGACCGGGGCCACTTCGGCTATGGCGGGCGCGCTCACGCTGGCTACCTTGTCTCTCAGTTCGCGGATCGTCTCGCTCGTGCCGGCGAGAGAGGGACAGGAAGAGGACCGGATCGATATCGCCGGACAGCCGTTCCTCTGGACGCAGGGCAATCCCTGGGATGAAGCGGCCCCGGTCTCGCGCCGCGAGGGTTGCGAGCTGTTCAATCGGGGATTGTTTGCCGCATCGGCGAAGCTGTTTCGCGAGCTCGAAGCCAGGGTGAGCGGGGGGCAGAAGCCTCTCTATCGCGCCTTTGCAGATCTGGCAGATGGCTACGATCTCTGGGAGCGATTTCAGTACCGTCAGGCCTGGGAGAAACTGAAGCATGCCGTGAAGGCCTTCGAGATGGCGGCATTGTGGGGTGGACCGCCAGGACTCAAAGCGGTCCTTCCCCCGATCAAAGCGAATGCGGGATTTCTGGAAAAGCTCGTGCTCGATCCTGCTCCGGTCAAAGACATGCAGCCTATCGATTTACTAGCCCATGCCGGTCGGCGACTGCGTGGCGCGCATGATCCGGAGACCGCGATGGTCTCGTTGGTTCGTGCGCTCGAAGCTTTTGCCCAACGACAACTGTTCAAGCAGCACCAGATCAAAACCTGGGACGTGCTGCCGGAACAATTGCCGGAGGCGCTACGAGAAACCTGCCGGACTTGCTGGTTGGAAGATCTCGACGGCAAGTACAAATTGCCCCTGCAGGCGCAGTTTCGGGTATTGGCCGGATTGGGCGACCAGATGGGCCAAGCCTTTCTGCGCGAGTGGCCGACGATGAAACCTCTGCTCGACGCGGCCAGTCATGCCGTCCTCGGCCATGGCTTCGAGCCGGTCAAGGCTGAGCGGGTCCAGCAGTTGTACGACGTCGTGTTGAGACTCACAGGGGTGCATGAGGCATCGCTCCCGAAGTTTCCGACGCTGAACGTCTAAAGAGCTTATGGCGTATGGCTGGTAGCGTATAGCACGAACAAAGACAAAATTAAGAATGGCATTCAGATTTGAAACGTTGGAAATTTGGCAGTTGGCCAAGGAGTACGCGACAAGGATTTATGCCGTAACCGCTAAGTTTCCTAGACATGAAGATTATGGATTAAAATCCCAGCTGAATCGGGCAGTGAATTCAATCGCGCTCAATATCGCGGAGGGGACGGCCAAAAACAGTAACAAAGCATTCGACTATCAGTTGGAGATTGCCCTGGGGTCAACTTTTGAAGTGGTTGCCGGGGCGTTTCTTGCCAAGGATCGAGCGTACATCACAGAGATAGAACATCGTGCCTTATATGAGGATGGACAGCGGCTTGCGAAAAGTATCAACGCTTTTAGAAACACGCTGTTGATATCGTAATGTTCGACTCTTTCCCGTGGTTCGGATTATTGTCCAGGCCATTAGCCATACGCCATAAGCTCTTATTCGGCCATTCGCTCTTATGGAAATTAGGATCTACTACGAAGACACCGACTGTGGCGGGGTCGTGTATTACGCGAACTATCTCAAATATTTTGAGCGGGCGCGGACGCAGTATCTCGAAGAGCGAGGATTGTCCGTGGCCGGGCTTATGAAAGAAGGCACGGTATTCGTCGTGGTGCATGCCGAGCTTGATTACCGGTCTTCCGCTCGCTATGGCGATACGCTGGTCATCGAGACGGTCGTCTCCGACGTGACGGCAGCCTCCTTCACCTGTTTGCACATGATCAGAGAACGGGAAAGTCAGCGAGTGATCGTCGAAGGCTCGGCCCGCCTCGCGGCAACGGATGGCAATGGTAAAGTACAGCGCCTCGATAAGGCGATGGTCGCCGCGCTACAGTCTGGGGCGCGTTCTGCTTGAGGCCGTCGTTCGTGAAGCGTTAAGCGCAAGACGGAAGTGGTCGTCATATTTTGCGAGATACGAGAGACGTGTGAAGCGAAGGAGTCATTAAATGGACAAGCTCGGAACCTGGCTCGCCATCACCGGCGTCGCGATCGGATTTATGGTACTCGGCTGGCTGCTGTTTTCTGATAATCCGTCGGATAAGAACAAGAAGAAGCCGTAGCGCACTCGCAAGCAGTCCGTCCCCGCTCAGTCTTCACCATCGCCAGAGCTACCTAACGTAGAGTTCAGCGGCCCACTGTAGCGGGTCTGCTGCAACGACATGTTATGCCGCCGGTTATCTCGATTCTCAAATGCGGGGCCGCTATCTCAATGGAACGAGAATAAGCATATTCGGGCCGTTCTGGCGGACTTGCCCTGTGCCGTACTGCACGACACGTCCATTCTGAAGAACTATGGTATAGTCCGTCCGATCCCATGACCAACCGCTAATCAATCGATTCGTATAAAGTAGCGCCTTATACTCACCACTGCGTTGAAATCCATCAGGGTTGCCAAGCTCTGAGATAACCTGCTGCTTGGACATCCCTTCTTGAACTCCTCCCCGGACACGTTCTCCGGTGACGCACCCTGACAGCAATAGCGACATAACAAAAAATAAAACAAAACGGCTCATAGTTTCTCCTTTTGGTCGGGCATAACGCTCACGTTGACCGGCTACGGCGAGTGGATGCAAGCCAGCGGTCCGGTCGAACGTGCTGTTAGCCAGCCTCATCGCTTAGCGCGGCAAGTTCCGCCGCCTTTCTAAGGACGGCTGCCGCCACCACCTTCATTGCCGCCGTACGTGGGAATCTTGCCGGGTGGAGGATGAATGGCGCATCCCCAAGCCTGCACGGAATGCCCTCTGGCCAAAGCTCCTGCAAGAGACCCAACTTCGTCGTCAGTTTCACCTGGCGCGGCACGATGACGTCCGGCGTCCTGAGAACCGCCCGCCGCGCCATGTCTCCCAAGGTCACAACACGCGGTGGGCGCAAGGAATGAAATTCAGGCGCGAATCCGACCGGGTTGCAGCAGTCAACCACCGGGGGCGGCGGGTCCTGAGATCCATCCGCGTTTGGGACGATTGCGCACTTGACGGCATGAACGAGAAACAGGCCCTTACCGGTAAGTTCATCCCACGGTTGGGCAAGAGTCTCTTCGACGAACAATCGCACATTATCCGCCGGGTCGTTCGTAGCGCTCTTCGCAACTTTGCGCATGGAGACACCATCTTCATGAGGCGGCGCCAGACCGACAAGCAGTAGGGACACGGACATCCTCGGAGATATCGTCCGCTGGCGAATCTTTAGCGCGACGCGGGGGTTGTTCGCACACGCCTCGCAGTCCCAGATCTGGGTCTGAATCCTCTCCCAAGGTGCGACGGTGTCCATGGTTACACTGGGTTGGCTAACGTGGAGCTAAGGGGCGCGCCGTTTTTGGCGCGTCCCGCTTGAGCGCAGGGTTATGCATTTGCCATCACCAAGGCTATAAGCTGGAGCACTCCTGATAAGACGAAAAGAACAAAACCTGTAATCAAAAGCCCATTTTTTTGGGCTTTCTCAACATGGGCAGTTGAATTGCCGAGATTGAGTATATTGCCCTGCTGGTTTGGCATTAGCTGCTGGATATTGATCTCGTGTGCGCTTGCTACGAGGGACAGAGCAGACAATATTCCTGTAACACGAAATGCAAGAATTCCTGATCCAGCAATGCTAAGAATTGCCGCAATGATTTTGATGCTTTCGATGCTCATTGATTCCCCCTGAGATTTTTATGCATAGCGTAGAGCTAAGCCGACCGCTGGAGCGTAGCGGAAGCGGGTCGGCTTGAGCGCCATGTTATGCGTCATTGCCGAAGATTTCGCTGAACGTTGATGCATTAAAGAATTCATCTGTGGCCGGAACTGAATAATTTGGTGTGACCGAAACATACCCATAAAACGCTCCGAACGTAGCGCCGCGCCCTAGGGCACCAGGTGACGTAGCATTTGATTTGTAAACGACAGCAGCACTTGGTTCTATAACGCCAGTGACGACAAAGCAATTTACTACAAGCTCAGAGCAGAAATAACTGCCTTTCTCGACGGGTGCAGGAACGTAAGTTCCGTTGAAGAACGCGTGAAGCTGTTCGGTCAGCGAGAGCTGATGAACCTCATTCCTCTTTTTGAAGGTCGCCACGTCACGTAGGTTGTACTTCGCTCCAGATGCGATGATGGAATCTATAAAAGCGTTCATGGCTTGGACGCGCCCCGGGGGGGCGCCACGCATCAGGTTGACGGAACACCGCTACATGATCGTAGCGGTTGACGAGATCTTGAACCTTGACCTTGGCTACGCCGCCAAGAACCGTCGACTCCGCAGCAGTGCAAGAGTCGATGCAAATTGCGGCATGCGTATATTCGCTGTTCGTGACGTGAGTGATGCCTTTCCCAATGGGATCATGCTTCGCATCCTTTATAGCAAAGCAGAACATCACCTGCGCGAAGCTCACTGATGAATACCATCTTCATTTCTGGTCCTTATTGCGGCCAACATGCTCCGAATGGTTAGTCATGACGCATCACTAGCGTCCGGACGTTAATCGAACAAATTCAGCTGATTAGCCGAAAGGGCCTGCATGTC
>CXWL01125519.1_pt1 | contig 11654 bp, 13 predicted proteins | sample 590931 | NCBI WGS metagenome assembly CXWL01 (sample SAMEA3498368, study PRJEB10139) | groundwater metagenome | biome: water well; material: biofilm material | place: Germany | collected 2015-04-27 | reverse complement strand
CATGAGGAAGAGGGCGAGGCCGAAGCTCAGGTGGGCGGCCATCCAGGCCAGGATCCACCATCGCGGGCGGTGCACGTACATGACGATGCCCAGCGCCGCACCAAGACCGAAGTGAACCAGGATCGACGCGTTGTAGGCCGCGTACACCGAGGCCACATGCTCCCGCAGCACGCGCAACCCGAGATCGCTCGGCAACCCCGGGCGGGGCGGCGGGGGTGGGTGTGACAGCGTCGGCTCGGTGGCATTCACCCGATCGATGCTATCGGGCCGATTCGCAGGGAGAAGTGCCAGAAGTCATGCCCACGGAAGACGGGCCGTGACTTTTCTTCAGGTTTCTTGCATCGATGCTGCCACGGCCTCGATGCGCGCGCGGTGGATGGCATCGCCGATCTGCGGCCCGGTCGCGCCCGACTGCTGCGCCTTGCGCGCGACCACGTCGGTGGGCACGGCCGCGGCGGTGGCCAGCACGGCGAGCAGGCGCTCGCGCTGCGGATAGGGCCTAGCCTCGAAACCGAGCCGCCCGCGCGCGTCGCATTCGCAGGCCAGCAGCACCTCGGCAAAGCGCGCGGGCTTGCGGAAGGCATCGCAGCGTTCCAGCAGGCGCACCAGCGGCGCCGCATCGAGCTCGCCGCTGCGGTGCACGTTGCCGTGCTCGCGCGCGACCACTTCGGCCAGCTCGCGGATATCGACCGGCACGCGCCAGCGGTCGCACACCGCATGCAGCAGGTCGACGCTGCGCTTCTCGTGGCCGATGTGGCGCGGCAGCACGTCGGCGGGCGTGGTGCCCTTGCCCAGGTCGTGCATCAGGCAGGCGAAGCGCACCGGCAGGCTGGCCGACAGCCGCGCGCTGGTGTCCAGCACCATCATCAGGTGCACGCCGGTGTCGATCTCGGGGTGGTGCGCCTCGGGCTGCGGCACGCCCCAGAGGCGGTCGACTTCGGGCAGCAGCACGGNNGTTTCGGGCGCGACCGAGAAATCGTCGAAGCGCGCGGCAAAGCGCGCCAGCCGCAGGATGCGCACCGGGTCTTCGCGGAAGGCGTCGGTCACGTGGCGCAGCACCTTGTCTTGCAGGTCGCGTTGGCCGTGGAAGGGGTCGGCCAGTTTTTCGGGGTCAGGTTCGAATTGGCCATCGGCGCCCACCAGCTCGGCCGGCAGCGCGATGGCGTTGATGGTCAGGTCGCGGCGGGCGAGGTCCTCGTCCAGCGTCACGTCGGGCGCGGTGTGGATGGTGAAGCCGCGGTAGCCGGGCGCGCTCTTGCGCTCGGTGCGGGCGAGGGCGTACTCCTCGCGCGTCTGCGGATGCAGGAACACCGGGAAGTCGCGCCCCACGGGCAGGTAGCCGCGCCGGGTCATGTCTTCGGGCGTGGCACCGACGACCAGCCAGTCGTGGTCGGACACCGGCCGCCCGAGCAGCCGGTCGCGGACGGCGCCGCCGACGAGAAAGATTTTCATTGCCGCAGTGTAGGGACGAGGAATGTGGGAGACGACGAATTGGGGCGGGGAATGAGGTGGGAGTTAGGGATAGGGATACCCCGAACCCACTAAATAGAACGAGCGTTCGATAATTTCGAATTGCAAACAGAACGAACGTTCGTTTATTTGCTGGAACGCAGCGCCGACCAGGGGCCGGCATCGCGTTCACCGGGATATTTCAACCAAAGGAGCATTCACATCATGAAGAAAACAATGTTTGCGCTGGCGGCTCTGGGCGCCTTGGCGTCCGGCAGCGCGTTTGCGCAAAACGCCGGCGACTGGGTTGCGGGGGCAGGCTGGTTCCACCTCGCGCCTCAGGACTCGAGCAAGCCGCTCCAGGTGACGGCGCCGGTGCAGAGCGTGCTGCCGGGTTCGGGCGCCAGCGTCAAGGATTCGGACACGCTGGGCCTGAGCCTGGCCTACTTCCTCGACAGCCATTGGGCTGTGGAAGGCGTCCTGGGCATTCCGCCGAAGTTCAAGCTCGAGGGCCAGGGCACGCTGGCCCGCGTGGGCGAACTGGGCGAGGCCCGCCAGTGGAGCCCCACGGTTCTGGTGAAGTACAACTTCAACGAAGGCAATTCCGCCTTCCGTCCGTTCGTCGGCCTGGGCGCCACCTACGTCTGGTACAGCGACGTGAAGCTGACCTCGAACCTGCAGGGCGCGCTGGCCAGCCAGTTCCGCCAGTCGCCATACTCGGTGAACACCACCGCCAAGCTCGACAGCTCGTTCGCGCCCGTGCTCAACGCCGGTATCTCCTACCAGCTCGACAAGCACTGGGGCATCTCGTTCTCGGTGTCGTACATCCCGCTGAAGACCAAGGCCAAGCTGACGACGACGTCGATCACCGGCCTGCCGGTCGCCCGCAGCGAAGCGAGTCTGAAGCTGAACCCGATCGTCACCCTCCTGTCGGCAACCTACCGGTTCTGACCGGTCCCGGCACCTGCTCCGAAAGCCTTACCGCCCCGTGCGGTAGGGCTCTTCGAACTGCAGGAAGTCTTTTTCCTCCAGCGCTTCGTCGATCCAGGCCTTGATGCCCGGCAGCGCCTGCACGCGTTCGATGTAAGCCGAGATGGCCGGCGGCACCGGCAGGCCGTAGGTCTTGATGCGCGTGCCGATGGGCGCGAAGTACGCGTCGGCGACGGTGAAGTCGCCGAACAGCAGCGGGCCGCCATGGGTGCCGAGCAGGTCGCTCCACATCTGCACGATGCGATCGAGGTCGCTGCGCACCTCGGGCTGTTCCTCGAGCAGCTTCGCGCCGACCTCGGGCAGCGACGCCTCGATGTTCATGCCGCAATGGCCGCGCAGGCCGCCGAAGCCGGNNCTGCTTTTCGGGAAAAGTCTCGGCCAGGTATTCGGCGATGGCCAGCGTGTCCCACACCACGAGGTCGCCATCGACCAGCACCGGCACCTTGGCCACCGGGTTCAGCGCGGCGATGGTGTGCTTGAACTGCGACTCCGCCTCGAACGAATCGAAGCGCACCATCACCTCGTCGAAAGCGATGCCGGCCTGCTTCATGAGCACCCAGGGGCGCATGGACCACGACGAGTAGTTCTTGTTGCCGATGTAGAGCTTGCGCATGAGGGTTCCTTCGGTTCGATTCGGTGCAAAGCCTTCGATGCTAGCCGCGCGGCGCGCCGCCATTGATGCCGAACGCGGCGCGAATTGATGCCTGTCAGCGGTCGCGGGGCTTGTCGTCCGGCGAGGCGATCACGCGCTGCGCATCGTCTTTCGCGACGGTGCGCTCCAGCAGGCTCACCAGCCGCGGCACCAGCGACAGCACCGCCAGCGCCAGCAGCGCGCTCAGCACCGCGGTGGCCTCGCGGCCGAGCCCGCAGGCCATGCCGATGGCCGCCGTCATCCACAACCCGGCGGCGGTGGTGAGGCCCTGCACGTGCGATTCGTCCTTGCCCTGCTTGAGGATGGTGCCGGCACAAAGAAAGCCCACGCCCGCCACCAGCCCCTGGATCACGCGGCTCATGTCGGCCGGCACGATGCCCGTCTGCTGCGGGATCAGCACGAACATCGCCGAGCCGATGGCCACCAGCATGTGCGTGCGCACGCCGGCCGCCTTGCCCTGCTGCTCGCGCTCGAAGCCCAGCACGAAACCCAGGATGGCGGCGAGCATGAGGCGCACGACGATGCGCGTGAGCTGCGCGACGTCCGTCACGTCCGAGAACTCGGATGCGATGGTGGCGAGCACCTCGTCGTGCCAGCTCATCTCAGGCCTTCCGCCGGGCCGCCCCAAGGGAGGCCTGCGCCCCCTCGGGGGGNNATACACGAAGTGATGAGCGTGGGGGCTCATGTTTCAGGGCAGGTCTTTGTTGGGTTCGGGTTCGGCGGCGTCGCGCGGCCCGATGCGGCCGAGGCGCTCCTTCAGCGACTGCGGCTTGCCGCTGATGATCGCCGCGTAGTTGGTGGTGTTGGCCAGCACCTTCTTCACGTAGTCGCGGGTTTCGGCAAACGGCACGTTCTCGGCCCAGATCGCGGCGTCGAGCACCGGGCCGTTGCGCCAGTTGCGCGGGCGGCCGGGGCCGGCGTTGTAGGCGGCGGCGGCCAGTGCCATCGAACCGTCGAAGTCGTCGAGCGCGAGCTTCAGGTAGTTGGTGCCGATGGTGATGTTGGTCTCGCGGTCGTTGATCTGGCCGGGCGTGAAGTCGCCCATGCCGATCTTGCGGGCCGTCCAGCGCGCGGTGGCGGGCATGACCTGCATGAGGCCCGAGGCGCCGACGCCCGAGCGCGCATCCATGATGAATCGGCTTTCCTGGCGGATCAGGCCGTATACGTAGGCCGGATCGAGGCCGATGTCCTGGCTCTTGCGCAGCACCGTGTCGTGGAAGGGCATCGGAAAGCGCTGCTCCACGTCGATCGCGCCCTTGGTGCGTTCGCTGGTGTTGATGCAGCGGTCCCACACCTCGCGCTGGCAGGCGAAGTCGGCCGCGGCAAGCAGTGCGCGGTCGTCCATGCCGCCCTTGTCGTGCAGATTGGTGGCGTAGTTCCACTCGCGCGTGCCTTCGGAACGCAGGCCGATCGCGATCGCGTAGAGGCCACGGTTGAGCGAGACGTTGCTGCGCGCCGCCGCCTTTTCTTCGGGCGTGAGCGGCGCGGGGCGGGTGGCCGCGACGACGCGCTGGCCCAGCTCTTCGAGCGCGAGCATTTCGTAGAAGCCGCGCGTGCCGGCGATGCTCGTGTACAGATCGCGGGCCTGGGCGCGGCGCTCGTCGCTGCGTTCGGTGGCGAGCGCGCGGGCTTTCCAGTAGACCCAGGTCGGATCGAGCTGGGCGGTTTCGCTCATCGCGTTGATGGCGGGCGCCACGTCCTTCCACTGGCCGGCGCGAAGCGCGGCGCGCACGCGCCAGCCGAGCATGTCGTCCGACAGGTCGCTGTTCTTGGTGACGTTGCCGAAATAGCCCACGGCCTGCGGCGAGAGCTTGTTGGCCGAGGCGCGGCCGATGGCGCCCCAGAGCCAGTTGCGCTCCTCGGCCGAGAGCATCGGGCCCCACTTGCTGTCCAGCTGGGAGGCGGCCATGTCGGGGTCGGCAATCGCGACCTTGATGAGCGCGAGCACCACCAGTTCCTTGCGCGACTTGGCGGCGACGAAGGCACGGCCGACGAGGAACTTGGCCGAGCTGGCGTTGAGTTCCTCGAAGAGCGGCAACGCATCGGGCGCGGCGATGGTGACGGCGCCGCGCGCGGCCTGCGGGCGGTTGGCCTCGATGGCCAGGCGCGCCTTCTTCCACGCGTCGTTGGTCGACATCAGGCGGGCGGCGACCATGCGGTCGGCGGCGGTGAGGCAGCCGTCGTCGGCTTCTTTCTGGCTGAACCAGTTGCGGCGCACTTCGTCGGCCTGGGCCTGGGTGGCGGTGCCCGAGCGCAGCGTATCGACCAGCACCGCGTAGCAGCGCACCTGCGCGTCGTCGCCCATGCGGTAGCCGGCGACGTTGGCGGCAAAGCCGTCCCAATCGCGGCGCTGGCCCAGCAGCAGCAGCCAGTCGTTGCGCAGGCGATCTTCCTGATAGGTGCCGGGGTAGCGGGCGTAGAAGTCCTGCACTTCGTTCGGCGCGGCTTCCTGCAGGCGGGCCTTCAGTTCCCAGTAGGCGGCCCAGGGTTCGAGCGCGTGGCCGCGGGCTTGCGGCAGGAGGGCGGTGAGACGGGCCTTGTCGCCGCGCTGGAAGGCCTGCTTCATCTGCACCAGCACGTCGTCGTTGGTGTTGGTCTGTGCGCTGGCGGGTGGATGAAAGAGCAGTGCGGCGGCAGTCAGGACGAGGGAAAAAGCAACGGCTGGCGTTGCGTTGCGCGGGCGGTTGCGCATGGATGCCAAAATGCTTGGGAACTGCATCGGGGGATTATGGACAAGTCAAAGGGAGCCGACACCTCGGCGACGGCGAGTTTTCTGAAGGATCAGTTGCGCAAGGCACTGATCGAACAACGCCTGGCCATGCCGGACCGGCTGACACGCGCCGACCTGCTGCAGCGGGTCATGCGCATCTGGCTGGTCGGCCGGCCCGACACCGTGATCGGCGCCTACTGGCCGATCAAGGGCGAGTTCGATCCGCTGCCCGCGCTGCACCGCTGGAAGGAAGACGGCGAGCTGATGGAAGAGACGCAGCGCCGCCGCATCGGACTGCCCGTGATCGACAAGGTTCACAAGACCCTCACCTTCCATGCCTGGTATCCGGGCTGCCAGATGGAAGAAGACGCCTACGGCATTCCCAAGCCCAAGGACACCGAACTGATCGTGCCGACCCTGCTGTTCGTGCCCTGCGTGGGCTACAGCGCCGGCGGCTACCGGCTGGGCTATGGCGGCGGCTTCTACGACCGCACGCTGGCGGCGCTGGAGCCCCGGCCGTTCACCGTAGGCCTCGGTTTCACGCACGGCTTCCTCGAGGACTTCGAGCCAGAAGCCCATGACCTGCCCCTGGACGCGATCCTCAACGACAACGGCGTCGTCTGGCCGATGTCTTGAGCCCCCCGGCTTTTCACTTCGTGTAACTCCACCCCCAAGGGGGAGGCGCGGCCCGCCTTGGGGCGGCCCGGCGGCGGCCGCATTCCCGATCAGTCGATGTCGTCGATGGTGTCCGGATCGGGCACCTCGCCGATGGTCCCGCGCGTGGTGTCGGCCTGCAGCAGCAGCCAGTCCCAGAAGGCCTTGATCTCGGGCCGCAGCGCGTTGCGCGGGCCGGCGATGAGCCAGTAGGACATCGGTGAATCCATGCGGTGGTGCGGCAGCACCTCGACCAGGTCGCCGTTGGCCAGGCTTTCGGCAATCAGCGAGCTGCGCGCCAGCACCACGCCCTGGCCGGTGAGTGCGGCCTGCACCATCTGGTAGGCGTAGTTGAAATAGAGCCAGCGCTTGGGCTGCGCGCGCTCCAGGCCGTTCACTTCGAACCAGCGCCTCCACGTCAGCCATTCGAGGTGCGTGCGATGCGCATCGCCGGCCTCGATCAGCGTGAAGCGCGTGATGTCTTCGGGCGTCTTGATCGGTGGGCTGCTCTTGATGAGCCACGGGCTCGCCACCGGCGTGAGGTTCTCGCCGAACAGGCGCACGGCGGTCGGGGGCATGGCCTCGCGCGGGCCGTAGCGCAGGGCGATGTCCACGTCGGCCACTTCGAGGTCGACCGCCACGTCGCTGGCGTCGATGCGAATGTCGATCTCGGGGTTGTCGCGCTGGAAGGCCTCGAGCCGCGGGATCAGCCACATCGAGGCAAACGACGCAAAGGTGGTGAGCGACACGCTCTTGCGCCCCGCGCTCTGGCGGATCTGGCGCACCGCCATGTCGATGCGCGGCAGCGACTGCTGCACCGCGAGCAGCAGCTGCGCTCCGGCGCTGGTCAGCTCCACCGCCCGCGTGTGGCGCAGGAACAGCGACACGCCCACTTCTTCTTCCAGCGACTGGATCTGGCGGCTGACCGCCGACTGGGTCAGTGCCATTTCTTCGGCCGCGGCGCGGAAATTCAGATGCCGGGCGACGGCTTCGAAGGCGCGCAGGTGGCCGGCGGAGATCGGGCGGGAGCGCAGGTGGGTTTGCGAATGTTGCATGGAGAAGGCTTCAGGGGACGGGCGGACGTCCGAATCGATTGATGCGATATGAGCATCAGTAGGCTACTTCGTTTTCATTGGACCCACAACGCCCGGGAAACGATCATTCATTCCCGAACTGCGCCATTGCCTCCGTCCTGTCAATCGCACTTCGGCAAGCCCAAGGAGTTTCATCATGTCCACCGCCGTCTGCACCACCCAATCGCTCGCTTCCCTGTCGATCCCCGCCCGTACCGCTGCCGCCGCCGTGCCGCCGGCCGTACGCCGCGGCGCCTGGCAGATTGCCCCCGGCGAGGCAATGAGCCTGAAGGCGCGTGCGGCCAGCGTCCTGCGCGTCAAGCAGGGCCGGGTGTGGATCACCCCCGACGCCACGCTGGCCAACCCCAGCGAAGACCTGGTGCTCGCACCGGGCGAATCGATGACGGTGGCCGCCGGCCAGCGCATCGTCATGGAAGCATGGGATGGCTACGGTGCCACCTACACATGGGATCAGGCCTGAACGGTCACCGGTTCCATGGACGCACAAAGGCGGCTTCGGCCGCCTTTTTCTTTTTGTCGGCGGCTTCGAGCGCTTTTTCTTTTTGTCGGCGGCTTCGAGCGCCTTTTTTCTTTTTTCAGCCGCTGATGTCGAAGCTGGAGCGCAGCGCCAGGAAATGCTTGAACGCGGCTTCCCCTTCCAGGGCGTGCACGCCGGCCATGAGATCGGGGCCCTCGCTCTCGGCCAGGCCCAGGCCGAAGCCGCTGTAGCGGCGGGATTCCAGCGGGCCCTCGTGGACCAGCCGCACGTCGGTGTGCCGGAGGTCTCGTTCGATGCTGCGCATCAATGCCGTCACCGCATCGCGCGGACCCTCCAGGTGCTGGCAGAAACGCATGCCGTCGAAGACCAGCAGGCCGGTGATCTTTCGCTGGGCATTGCGGGCCCGTGCCTGGCCGACGATGGTGCCCACGGCATTGGGGGGCAGGTCTTGCGCGAGTACGCTGCAATAGAAAATTTCGTGGAGCGGCTGTTCGTCTGTCATGCGTCTTGGAAGAAAACGCTGCGGAGTCTAGACAGCGGCGACGGCCGGCGAAATGTCAAAAGACACAGCGCAAAAGCCTATAGTGCCGCGTGAGATTCGATGACTATCCCGTTGCCGCGTCCCCTCCCCAAGGGGTGAATCCTTGCGACGACTGCGCGCTGCGCCGGCTCGAGGCGTTCCTGCCCGCATCGCCGGAAGAGCTCAAGACCATCCAGTCGTTCCGCGTCGGCGCCCGGCGGGTGGAGGCGGGTGGCTCGATCATCGAAGAGCACCGGCCCAGCACGCAGCTGTTCACCCTTTATTCGGGGTGGGCGTTTCGCTACAAGACCCTGACCGACGGGCGCCGGCAGATCCTGAGTTTTCTGCTGCCCGGCGATTTCATCGGCCTGCAGGACGAATTCGCCGAAGGCCAGACCCACGGCGTCGAAGCCGTGACCGACGTTTCGCTGTGCGCCTTCTCGCGCGACCGCCTCTGGCCGCTCTTCCACGCCCAGCCCAAGCTCGGCTACGACATCACCTGGCTCGCGGCGCGCGAGGAAAAGATGGTGGACGACAACCTCGTCACGACCGGCCGGCGCAACGCGGGCGAGCGGGTGGCGATGCTGCTCATGCACCTGTACCGCCGGGCCGAACGCGTGGGCATGGTGCGCGATGGCTGGGTGGAGTTTCCGTTCAACCAGCAGCACATCGCCGATGCGCTGGGGCTCTCGCTGGTGCACACCAACAAGACGCTGCGCCGCCTGCAGCGCCTGGGGCTGCACAAGCTCGATGCGGGGTGGCTCCGCATCCTGGAGCCGCATGCGCTCGAGGCGCTGGGCGACTATTTCGAGCGGCCGCTGCGGCCCGTTCCCCTGATCTGAAAGCGCGCCGGCCGCGGCCTCAGCGCGTGGCCACCACCAGTTGCCGCAGGTCGCTCTGGTAGGCCTGCAGCCGGCGCACCGCTTGGTCGCGCTGGCTGGTGCTGGTGCCGTTGTGCAGGGCCGCGAGATTCCGGCAGCCTTCCTCCAGCAGCGCCTGCTGCTGGTCGCGCCAGGGGCCGGGCGGCGGCTCGGCGATGCGCAGCAGATAAGCATGCAGCGCGGCGCGCGCCTCGGCCGGCGACGGCTTCTTCGTTGCAAACCCGCGCAGCATCGCCAGGGCTTCCTGCTGGCGCTTGCGGCGCTCGGCATCGGCGAGCTGCGGGTTGAACACCGACTGCGCCACCTGTTGCTTCAGCAGATCGCGCTGCTCGGCCGTGAGGCGGCCGTAGAAGTCTTCCATGCGGTCGAGGAACTGGTCGTAGCGCTTTTCCTGCACCTGCGCGGGTGTGCGGTCGAGCCAGTCCTTGCGGTAGTCGTTGTTGAGCTTGGCGTACTTGCGCTCCAGCTGCTGCAACTGCGATTCGCTCAAAGTGAGTGCCAGGTCGGTGGTGGCCGGCTCGGCGCGCTCGACCGCGGCCAGCAGGCGCTCGCGAATGCTGTCGGCGAATTTGCAGGCCTGTGCCGGCGTCACCTCGCCCGGCGCCAGGCCTTGCGCTTCCTGCAGCAGGGTGATGACCTTGGGCAGCTCGTTCTGCCGGTGCCAGGCCAGCAACTGGGCGAGTTCGTCGCGCACCTTGGGTGTCTGGGTGCTGTCGAAATCGAAATACCCGTCGAGCCACCAGTAGCTCACCTCGGGCAGGTTGTTGTAGGCCAGCTTGACCGCGCTGCAGGCGCCCAGCGCAGACACCAGCAGCAGCACGCCGATAATTCGCGCCAGTTCCGCGCAACGCATCCGGGAAAACACAAGCATGAATCAGACTCCGCAGCAGCAAAAGCAAGACATCCAGGGGCCGATCGACGTGGTGATCATGGCGGCCGGCAAGGGCACGCGCATGAAAAGCAGACTGCCCAAAGTGTTGCATCGTTTGGGCGGCCGCGCGCTGATCGCGCATGTCGCCGACACCGCCGCCCGCATCGGCGCCCGCCATGTGGTGGTCGTGACCGGCCACGGCGCTGCCGAGGTCGAGGCCGCGATGGCCGGCGCCGTCGGCGGCGCGACACCCCGTTTCGCGCGCCAGGAGCCGCAGCTGGGCACCGGCCACGCGGTGCAGCAGGCGGCGCCGCTGCTGCCGGACGACGGCACGGTGGTCGTGCTCTCGGGCGACGTGCCGCTCATCGGCGAAGCCACGCTGCGGGCGCTGGTCGCGGCCAGCGCGGGCGAGCGCCTGGCGCTGCTGACCATCGAATTCGACGACCCGAGCGGCTATGGCCGCGTGATCCGCACGTCGGCCGGCGGGGCGGTCACCGCCATCGTCGAGCACAAGGACGCCAACGAGGCGCAGCGCGCGGTGCGCGAGATCTACAGCGGCGTGATGGCCGTGCCCGCGCGCCTGCTCAAGGGCTGGCTCGCGCGGCTGGACAACCGCAACGCGCAGAACGAGTACTACCTGACCGACGTCGTGAAGCTCGCCGCCGCCGACGGCGTGCCGGTGGTGGCGCACATCACGACCGACGCATTGCAGGTGGCGGGCATCAACAGCCCGGTGCAGCTCGCGGCACTCGAGCGCGCCTGGCAGTTGCGCCAGGCGAATGCGCTGATGGAGCAGGGCGTGCGCCTGGCCGACCCGGCGCGCTTCGACCTGCGCGGCACGCTGGACTGCGCGGCCGACGTCGAGATCGACGTCAANNGGCGAGAAGGCCGGCGTGACGGTGGGCGAGCGCGCCCTGATCGGCCCGTTCGCGCGCCTGCGCCCCGGCGCGCAGCTTGGCACCGAGGTGCACATCGGCAACTTCGTCGAGGTGAAGAATTCGACGCTCGCCGCCGGCGCCAAGGCCAACCATCTCGCCTACCTGGGCGACGCCACGGTGGGCGAGCGCGTCAACTACGGCGCAGGCAGCATCACCGCCAACTACGACGGCGCCAACAAGCACCGCACGGTGATCGAGGCCGACGTGCACATCGGCAGCAACTGCGTGCTGGTGGCGCCGGTCACCATCGGCGCGGGCGGCACCATCGGGGGCGGATCGACGGTGAACAAGTCGACCGAACCGGGCGCGCTGACCGTGGCGCGGAGCAAGCCGGTGAGTTTCCCGAACTGGAAACGGCCGCAGAAAAAGCCGAAGGCCTGACGAGAGTGGCGCCAGTCAGCCCAGCGGAACCGCCGG
>CXWL01109993.1_pt1 | contig 11654 bp, 11 predicted proteins | sample 590931 | NCBI WGS metagenome assembly CXWL01 (sample SAMEA3498368, study PRJEB10139) | groundwater metagenome | biome: water well; material: biofilm material | place: Germany | collected 2015-04-27 | reverse complement strand
TCCGAATTGATCGCGGGTAAGAAGCTGCCTCTGCGGGACAAGGGTTATCACCCAACCTTGAGCGTCGGCTTCATCTGGACCAGCACGGATGAATATTCGGGCGCACTCAAAGATGCAAATGGCAACAAACTCACGCTGGTCATTCGCCCGTCCATCGAATTCTAGGGAACCTCTGTTCAAGTCGCGCATGGCCGCATCGCGCTGTTGAGCGAGCCGTGGAGCACCGACAACGGCCTGTTGACGCCCACGCTGAAGCTCAAACGCGCCAAGGTGCTGGAGTACTGCCAGAAAGAATTTGCCGGGATGTACGACGGTTATTGACTCTTAAAATGTTCAAGCCAATTTGTATCGACACTGGTGGCGATTCAAACCATGCTATTCAAGGCTTGGGGAAACTTGCTTGCTATGTGACGTTTGTCATGGCTTTCCAAGAGGTTATAACTTGTAATATGATGCGCAAATTGGTGAGTTAGTACAAGGATGCGGTATTAGGCTATATATAAAAATAATAAATATAACAAAAAAATAATAACATAAGGAGGAGGAAGCATAGACTTCCACACGACTATGTTTTCATTCGTGCGTTCTGACGTAAAAAAGGAAGTGGAAAGACGTTTCCGGGCGCGATTTGCGCAACGGTCGATTCCGTTTATCCGCGTTTCTCTACCGCTCGCGGCCACGCTCTACCTTTTTTTCCTCGGCTGGGATTACTACATCGACCCGGCTTCGCTTGCATACACGCTTTCGGTACGCCTGCCTTTTAGCTTCTTCGCAATCCTTGTTGTTAGCCTGACCTTCCTGAAATCGTTTGAACGCTGGTCGCAAACCGTGCTCTGCATTACCGTAATACTTGGCGCTGCTGGCATCGTACTTGTTTTGGGTATCCTGCCCAACGGCATTAACTATGGAATGCCGGGTTTGTTGCTTGTCATCATGTACGCATGCGGGGCCACCCGTCTGCTGACCGGTGCAGCGACCATCGCCTGTGTCGCGCTCATCGCGCTCACCAATGGGATGATGATTTTCATCGAAGCAAGCGCCTTCCAAATTATCAACACGAACTTCTTTCTTGTTTCTGCGTCATTGATTGGGCTGGTTTATACCTGGCTGCTTGAATCGACGGAGCGCCTTGCTTTCGAGCTCGAAGAGGGACTGCGCATAGACAAATCTGCCAGTGAAACCATGCTTCGCAACTTCCTGCCCGACCGCATCATGAAGCGGCTGCGCGAAGGAGAAACCACGATTGCCGAGGGGGTGGGAGAAGCAACGGTGCTGTTCGCCGATATCTGCGGCTTCACGTCGTTGACCCACCGACTTGCACCGGGACACGTGGTCGAATTGCTGAGCGATCTTTTTACAAAATTCGACGAAATTTCTGACAGCAAGCGAGTCGAAAAGGTCAAGACGATCGGCGATTGCTACATGGTAGTCACGGGAGTGCGCGACCCTTCACCGAAGAGCGCCGAAGCGATGGCAGAATTTGCGATCGAGGCGCTTGCTTTCGTGCACACCTACGCCTTGGAAAAAGATCTTCCATTGCAGGTGCGTATTGGCATAGCAACAGGTTCAGTTGTCTCGGGTGTGATCGGCACGCGGGTGCCAATCTTTGATCTTTGGGGTGAGCCCGTAAACCATGCAGCCAGACTGCAGCAGGAAGCCGTCCCGGATACAATTCTGGTTTCCGAAAGCACTTACTGGCGCCTGCGCAACAAGTACGAATTGAAGGATCTGGGCGTGTTGACGTTGAAGCATGATGAAAAGATCAATGCATACGAACTCACGGGTCGCAAGTCGTCAGAGAGCGCCAGCCCAAGGGTCATTAGCGGCGCTCCCGGGGACGCCGTGGAAAAGAAACTTCTCGATAAAGTGGATAAAAACGCGTGAATAAGAAGCAGAACTACAGCATTGAAGATACTGCCGAGCAGTCGAAGGTCGTGTCCGCCCGCAGGGTTAGCCCGGAATACCGTGACGTTGTGGGCGCCACGGCCGAGCTTCTTCGGGAATACANNCAGATTCTTGAGTTCAGCCAAAATCTTTGGCAAGACTGGCGCGCAATCTGGTCTGGCGCAGCCGACTGTCTGCTTGAGATAACGAGCGATCCCGATAATCTAAAATTGGCAAAGCAGTATACCGAGGCACTACTGACGCGCGAGTTGCTGGACGGCCCGATATGGTGGCAGGCTTACACAAAGCCGAGAGGTTATCCGGGTGACTACCTCGTAATGGACCACATCTACGATGGAAGCCCTCGCGGGGAAACTCCTTTCGGGCAGGTCGTCCATACCCTGGGTATCCAAATTGGTCAATTTGTCGAAAAGCGCAAGGAGTTTGTGCGTCAAGCTATCACCGAGATGGTGGCACAGTGTGAAAATCCCGATGGCATGCTTATCGCGAGCCTGGGTTGTGGTCCGGCAAAGGAGATTGTGGAATTCTCGCAGTCCCATCTCACGGGTACACGACCGCTGACGTTCGTCCTGGTAGATCAGGACAGTGATGCGTTACGACATGCCGGTCACTCTATTTCCGAGACGCTTAGGGAACGCCAGGATGGCCCTCCAATAGACATTCAGTTGCGGCATCAATCTGTCATGCGCTTGATGCGTGAAGTCAATCCATCCGAGATGATGCTGCAGCCCGACATGATCTACAGTGCCGGCCTGTTTGACTATTTCGGTGACCGGACTTGTCGTGTGCTGTCCAGACGTCTCTATGATGCGCTGCGCCCCGGCGGCCTGCTGCTTTTGGGAAATATGAAGGCGAACACGGATATGGTATTGCCACTTGAACTGGTTGCGGACTGGTCCCTCACTTATCGCACGGCGGAAAACGTACTGTCCTGGGCGGACGGTCTGGAGGGAGCGGAAATATCGCTGCGCACCGATGCCACCGGCTACGACTACCTGCTGAGCGTGCGCAAACCGGCCTAGATGTAGTGCTTCGTAATTACCAGAGCCATGCCTAATCTCCCCGCAGGTCGGGATTCACCCAAGGGTGCAAGAACCCCTGCGGGGTATCCCGACTTGTCGGGTTTAAACCCGACATACATATTGCACCTGACCATCTGGCAAATGCGGCGGGTCGATTAGATTCTGTGATGATTGACTACGATTTGGCTACGGTCGCCAAGAAATAAAAAAGGCCTACATTGCTGTAGACCTTGATTATATTGGTGGGCCGTGCGGGGATCGAACCTGCGACAAACGGATTAAGAGTCCGCTGCTCTACCAGCTGAGCTAACGACCCGGAAGAGGCGCGCATTTTATGGGAGCGGCCAAAATTGTCAAGGAATTTATCCCTTTGAATGGCGTTGCAAAGCCCACTCAACATGCTCGCGAACCAAGCTGGACGTGTGTTGCGCGCGTGCCTTTAGCGACTCCACCACGTCCGCCGAGGTCGGCGCATTACCCAAAGCCACAGCGATGTTGCGCAACCATTGTTCGTGGCCGATGCGATGAATGGCGCTGCCTGCCAGTTTACTGTGAAAGGCCGCTTCATCCCACGCGAACAATGTAGTAAGCGCGACATCGTCGAGCCCGTTGCGCACGGCGAAATCCGGCTCGAGGGTGTGTTGTGCGAAACGGTTCCACGGGCACACCAGTTGGCAATCGTCGCAGCCGTAAACGCGATTGCCGATGAGCGGACGCAACTCGATGGGAATGCTGCCTTTCAGTTCGATGGTGAGGTAGGAGATGCAGCGCCGCGCATCCAACTGGTACGGGGCGACGATGGCTTGTGTGGGACAGATGTCGATGCAGGCATTGCATGTGCCGCAGTGGTTGTCCTGCGGCACATCCACTGGCAGCGGCAGGTTGGTATATATCTCGCCGAGAAAGTACCATGATCCGTGCTCGCGGGTCAGCAGCAGGGTGTGCTTGCCGCGCCAGCCCAGATGCGCCTTCTGGGCGAGTTCCACTTCCAGCACCGGGGCGCTGTCGGTGAATACGCGACATTGGCATCCAAGTTCCTCGCGTATCTGCTGTGCCAGTTTCTCCAGCCGGTTGCGCAATACCTTGTGGTAGTCGCGTCCCAGTGCATAGCGCGAGATGAAGGCGCGGCTGCCTTCTGCCAGCACTTCGTGTGTGTCTTTGGCGTGTTCCGGATAGTAGTCCATGCGCACCGAGATGACGCGCAGTGTGCCCGGCACCAGCTCAGCCGGACGCGCGCGTTTGACGCCATGTTTTGCCATATAATCCATCGCGCCGTGCTGGCCGTCCGCCAGCCATTGCAGCAGGTGCGCTTCGGCCGCATCGAGGTGTGTGTCACTGACGCCCACTGCCTGAAAACCAAGCACTCTGCCCCACGCCTTGATGCGCGCGGCGAGTGCGTTGTAATCCATTCGAGGTGTTCCGTTTTGCATGAGCCGAATCATAGCCGAAGTGGTGTAAGCAGGCATTCCGCCGCAAGGCGGAAGCTCGCAATAAACCTGCCCGATGAGGCTGCCACGGCGGCCCTGGCGGCGCGTCTCGCGCACACTTTGCAGCCCGGCATGGTGATCTATCTGCGCGGTGATCTGGGCGCAGGCAAGACCACGCTGGTGCGTGCGTTGTTGCAGTCTTTGGGTTACGCGGGACGCGTGAAGAGTCCGACCTATACCTTGATTGAGCGCTACGAAGCGGCTGGGTTACACTTGCGCCACTTCGATCTGTATCGCTTCCGCGATGCCGAAGAATGGGAGGCTGCAGGATTTCGCGATGAATTCGACGGACGCAATGTTTGTCTGGTGGAATGGCCGGAACAGGCTGTGGGACTGTTACCCCCCGCGGATATCAGCCTCACCTTCGAGATACTTCAGGACGGACGCGAAATCATGCTCCACGCCTATACCGAAGCAGGACAGAAATGTTTAACCGCACTGCTCGCCTGATATTCATTTCGTCACTGCTGTGGCTGCCGCCTGCATTTGCGGAGATCGTTATCGGTTCAGTGCGTGTATGGCCGGCGCAGGATTACACGCGCCTCACGCTGGAATCGAAGCAACCCATCCGCTACAAACTGTTCACGATAAAAAATCCGGAGCGTCTGGTGATCGACCTCGAAGAAGTCGAGATCAATGCCACATTGAACGAACTCGCCGGCAAGGTCAACAACGACGATCCTTATATCAAAAGCGTGCGCATCGGCCGCTTCAAACCCGGCGTAGTGCGCTTGGTGCTCGACCTCAAGGCCGAGGTCAAACCGCAACTGTTCAGCCTGAAACCGGTCGGTGAATACGGACATCGCCTGGTGCTGGACGTGTATCCGCTGGTCGCCGCCGATCCGCTCATGGCACTCGCACTGCAAAGCGAAACCAGGCTCGCCACGGGTGAGCCTGCAACAGCCAGTGCCACCGTTGAAACACCCGCCATCGAACTCAAGCCGAGTGTCGCTCTGCCCGCCGAACCTGACTTACCCTCCGTCAAGCCTGCGCCATTGGCGCGCACTGAACTCAGCAACCGCGTGTTCATTGTCGCCGTGGATGCCGGGCACGGCGGCGAAGACCCCGGGGCACACGGGCGTCGCGGCACGTATGAAAAGGATGTGACACTGGCCATCGCGCGCAAATTAAAAGCACAGCTCGACGATGTGCCGGGGATGCGCGCCATCCTCATCCGCGACGGCGATTACTTCATTCCGCTGGGCGGGCGCGTGGAAAAAGCACGCAAGGCGCATGCCGACCTGTTTGTCTCCATCCACGCCGACGCCTTCATTAAACCGCATGCGCGCGGTTCATCGGTATTCGCCCTGTCCGAACGCGGCGCGACCAGCGCCAGCGCGCGCTGGCTGGCGAGAAAGGAAAACGAGGCGGACTTGATCGGCGGTGTGAACCTTGCGGTGAAAGACCCTTACCTTGCGCGCACTTTGCTCGACCTGTCGCAGACCGCCACCATCAACGACAGCATGAAGTTGGCCAGGCATGTGCTGAAGGAACTGGGTGGCGTCAACACCCTGCATCGCGGCCATGTGGAGCAGGCGGGATTCGCGGTGTTGAAATCACCCGATATTCCATCGGTACTGGTGGAGACGGCATTCATCAGCAACCCGGATGAAGAGCGCCGGTTGAAAGACGACATCTATCAGGAGCAAATGGCGCGTGCCATCCTCGGCGGGATTAAACGCTACTTCGCACAGAACCCGGCACTCTCCAAACACCGAGTCGCGCTGGGTGATTGAATCTGCCCCTTATGCCGGAAAGACGCCCGTGGAAAGATAGCGGTCGCCACGGTCACACACGATGAACACGATGGTGGCGTTCTGCACTTGTTGCGCGACGCGCAACGCCACGCTCAGTGCACCGCCGGACGAGATGCCGCAGAAAATGCCTTCCTCACGCGCCAGGCGACGCGTCATTTCTTCGGCATCCTGTTGTCCGACATACTCCAGCCGGTCCACGCTCTTCGGGTTGTATATCCTGGGCAGGTAAGCTTCCGGCCATTTGCGGATGCCGGGGATCTGCGCGCCCTCTGCCGGTTGCACACCGATGATCTGAATGCCGGGATTCTTTTCCCTGAAGAAACGCGAGCAGCCCATGATGGTGCCGGTGGTGCCCATGCTGCTGACGAAATGCGTGATGCGTCCCTGTGTGTCGCGCCATATCTCCGGCGCAGTACCTTCGTAATGCGATCGCGGATTATCGGGATTGGCGAACTGATCGAGGATGAGGCCGCGTCCTGCGTCACGCAGCTTCTCCGCTGTATCGCGCGCCAGCTCCATGCTGCCTTCTTTCGGCGTCAGTATCAGTTCCGCGCCGAACGCGCGCATGGTCTGGCGGCGCTCCATGCTTTGATTGTCCGGCATCACCAGGACCATCTTGTAGCCGCGCATTGCTGCCGCCATCGCCAGCGCGATGCCGGTGTTGCCGCTGGTCGCTTCGATCAGCGTGTCGCCCGGCTTGATATCGCCACGCGCTTCGGCGCGAGCGATCATCGACAAAGCCGGACGGTCTTTCACCGAACCGGCGGGGTTATTGCCTTCCAGTTTCGCCAGGATGACATTGGAGGTATTACCCGGGATACGTTTGAGTCTGACCAGCGGTGTATTACCGACATAGTCGTCTAAGGTGTTGTACATCGCTGTCTCACAAAAAGGGAATGCCAGCATGATAAATGCTGGCATTCCCTTTTGCACTGCAAAATCCGTTCTAGATCGCGACCCCTGAGGCGTCGAACAAACCCTCGAACAGGATCGAGCTCAGATAACGCTCGCCTGAATCCGGCAGAATCACCACGATGGTCTTTCCCGCGTTCTCTACCTTCTGCGCCAGACGTGCCGCAACTGCAACGGCTGCACCGCTGGAAATGCCGGACAGAATGCCTTCCTCGCGGGTCAAGCGACGCGCGTACAGCACCGAATCCTCATTGCTCACTTGCTCGATGTCGTCCACCAGCGACAGGTCGAGCACGCCGGGTATGAAACCGGCACCGATGCCTTGTATCTTGTGCGGCCCCGGCTTGAGTTCCTCGCCATTGCGTTTCTGGGTCAACACCGGGCTGGCAGAAGGCTCTACCGCAACCGATCTGATCGCCTTGCCGCGTGTCTTCTTGATGTAACGCGACACGCCGGTGATGGTACCTCCCGTGCCTACGCCGGAAACAAAGATATCGATCTTGCCGTCGGTGTCGTTCCAGATTTCCGGCCCGGTGGTCGTTTCATGAATGGCCGCATTGGCGGGATTCTCAAACTGTTGCAGCAGCACATACTTCGAATCGGAGTCTGCGATTTCCTTGGCCTTGGCCACAGCACCGCTCATGCCCTTCGCACCTTCGGTCAGCACCAGCTTCGCACCGTAGGCGACCAGCAGTTTGCGCCGCTCGATGCTCATGGTCTCGGGCATGGTCAGCGTGAGCGGTATGCCGCGCGCCGCAGCGACAAACGCCAGTGCGATACCGGTGTTGCCGCTGGTCGGCTCAACGATCTCCTTGCCCGGCCCCAACAGACCGCGCTTCTCGGCATCGTCGATCATGGCTACACCGATTCGATCCTTCACCGAATACGCCGGATTGCGTCCTTCGATCTTGGCAAGCACGATCGCCTTGGCGCCATCGAGAATTCGGTTCAGTTTGATGAGCGGCGTGCGCCCGATGGACTGCGAGTTATCTGCAAACAGGTTCGACATATTTATCTCCTCGATTTCGACTATTAACTGCCGGGCATTATAGGGGGCAGATTCGTTCCACCAAATCACATTTGTATATTTGCTAATTCCAGATTGGTATAAACGTAAAGCCAGTTCGGCTCTACGCCGAACCAGCTTGTTTGATACGTGGGGAGCAACTTATTTCCTGGCTGTTTTTTCGGACGGGTTGGCAGCAGTGCTGCTTACCGTCACTTCGTGGCGTAGCTTGTCCACCGACTTATCGCCGAACCCTTTGATCTCTTGCAGATCATCCACCTTCCTGAAGGACCCGTTATATTTTCGGTATTCGATGATGGCTTGCGCTTTGACCGGGCCGATTCCTTTGACGGACTCCAATTCTTCTTTGGTCGCGGTGTTCAGATCGACCGCTGCGTGGGCGAAACCGGAGAATGCCAACAATACGAACAAGGACAGCAATAACTGCTTCATCACAATTTCCTTTCACAAAGTGATGCGACTGACGTCGCGGGTCGCACACTCTCCCCTAAGTTGACTGCTCCAGCATGTAATTCACATAGCGCTCCGTGCCCTGCTCCACTGTCAGGAACGGTTGCGCATAACCAATCTCCCGCATGGCCGCCATGTCCGCCTGCGTGTAGCTTTGATATTTGCCGCGCAGGGCATCCGGGAACGGAATGTAGCGGATGAGTTGCTGCAGATGCAGTTGCTCCAGCGTAAGCACGCCTTCGCCCTGCGCGACACGCAAGGTGTTGATGGTCGCCGCTGCCACGTCGTTAAAGCTCTGCGCCTTGCCGGTGCCGAGATTGAAAATGCCGGATTTGCCCGGATGATCGAGGAAAAACATATTGACCTTGACCACATCTTCAACTGACACAAAATCGCGCAGCTGCCCGCCGTTGGCGTAACCGTCGCAGCCCTCGAACAGCTTCACATAGCCTTCGGCGCGATACTGGTTGAAGAAATGATATGCCACCGAAGCCATGCGCCCCTTGTGCGATTCGCGAGCGCCATACACGTTGAAGTAACGCAGGCCGACAATTTGCGAGCTGCGGTTCGTCCAGCGACGGCGCACCACCTGGTCGAACAGGAATTTGGAATAGGCATAGACGTTGAGCGGCGATTCGAATGCGCGGCTTTCACTGAATACACCGCCGCTGCCGTACACCGAAGCGGAGGAAGCGTACAGCAGCGGCACGTCTTCGCCCTGGCAATGGTTCAATAACTCCAGCGAATAGCGGTAGTTGTTCTCCATCATGTAGCGCCCGTCGCTTTCCATGGTGTCGGAACATGCGCCTTCATGCAGCACTGCCTCAATGATCCCGTCAAACAAACCGTCTTTCAGTTTGCCGATGAAATCTTCCTTGTCCATGTAATCGGCGATATCGCAATCGGTGAGATTCCTGAACTTGTCCGATTTCCTCAGATTGTCCACCGCGATGATGTTGGTCTCGCCGCGCTCATTGAGCGCCTTGACGATGTTCGATCCGATAAATCCGGCCGCGCCGGTCACCACGTAATACATATTTTTCTCCTTAATGGAGAAGGGATAAGGGAAAAGGGTAAAACCAGCGCACCCTACCCTTCTCTCTTCTCCCTTCCCTCTTCCCCGATGTCTTTAACGATCTCTGCGCGCGACACCACTGCCGTGCCCAACTTGCCCACCACGATCCCTGCCGCGCGGTTGGCGATACGCACCGCATCGGGCAATGCTGCCCCGGCTGCCAGCATGACGGCCAGCGTGGCGATAACCGTATCCCCCGCGCCGCTCACGTCGAACACTTCGCGCGCCTGCGTCGGTTCATGCGACACCTCGCGCTCGCGGAACAAAGTCATGCCTTCTTCGCTGCGGGTCACCAGCAGTGCATCCAGTTTCAATTCGGAGCGCAGCTTTTGCGCCTTGGCACTCAACTCGGCCTCGTCTTTCCAGTTACCGGCTACTTCGCGAAATTCGCTGCGATTCGGGGTAAGCAGGGTCGCGCCCTGATAACGCGCGTAGTCGTCGCCCTTGGGATCGACCAGCACTGCTTTGCCCGCCGCGCGCGCCAGACGGATCATCTCGGCAATGTGCGTCAGCCCCCCTTTGCCGTAATCGGACAGCACCACCACATCACAATGCGGCAGCTTGTCTTTGAAATCCGCCAGCTTGGCTTGCAACACCTCGTGGCTGGGCGGCGTCTCGAAATCGATACGCAACAATTGTTGATGGCGCGCGATGGCGCGCAGCTTGACGATGGTGGAGATGCTGTCATCACGATGCAGCAGCGCCTCCACATTACCCTGTTCGGTCAACAGACGCTGCAAACAATCCCCCGCCTCGTCCGCACCGACCACCGACAGCAGGGTGCAGTGCGCGCCGAGCGAGGCGATGTTGCGAGCCACGTTGGCCGCACCGCCCGGACGCTCTTCCACACGACTTACTTTCAATACCGGCACCGGTGCTTCCGGCGAGATGCGATGCACGTCGCCGAACCAGTAGCGATCGAGCATCACATCGCCCACTACCAATACCCGTGCTTTATCGAATGCTGGCAGCTTCATGCCGCACCTCCCATGCCTTGTGAAATCTCTTGCAATGCCCGCAACGGATCGGGTGCTTGCGTGATCGGACGCCCGATGACCAGATAGTTTGCACCACTTTCCAGCGCGGCACGCGGGGTCATGGTGCGCGATTGGTCGTTTGCCGCTGCATTCGCGGGACGGATGCCCGGCGTGACCAGACAAAAATCTTTGCCGCATTGTAGGCGCAGGGATGGCGCCTCCTGCGCGGAACACACCACACCGTCCAATCCGCTGTCCTGTGCCAGTTGCGCCAGGCGCGAAACCATCTGTGCCGGACTGGCATTGATGCCAATGCTGTGCAGGTCTTCCTGCGCCATGCTGGTGAGCACAGTGACGGCGATCAGCTTGGGACGACATTCGGCGTTCGCCAATGCTTCATACGCCGCGTTCAGCATGCGCTTGCCGCCCAGCGCATGCACATTAACCATCCACACGCCCAACACTGCTGCCGCTTTGCAGGCCTGCGCCGTGGTGTTGGGGATATCATGGAATTTAAGATCGAGAAACACCTCGAACCCGCGCTGTTGCAGTTGCTCGACCAGTTGCGGGCCGGCAGCGGTGAATAATTCCTTGCCCACTTTGAGGCGGCACAGAGTCGGCTCCAGATGCTGAACCAAAGCCAATGCTGGTGCGGCTTGGGGGAAATCGAGTGCGACGATGATTTTGGGATCGCTCATATCGTCAATCCGTTTTCTTCACTGCGTTTGGGTGAATAGCTTTCCCAACTGTGGCAGGCCGGACAGTGCCAATAGAACTGACGTGCCTTGAAGCCGCAATGACCGCAGCGATACATCGCCAGACTGCGCGTGCGATTGTGAATCAGATTCTTCACCAGTTCGATGTCGGCGCGGCGTTCGCTGGAAGTCTCCAGTAATTGTGCTTCCAGCAATTTATCCAGACCGAGCAAAGTTGGATTGCGTTTCAGTTCGTTGCGCACCAATTGATAGGCCGCTTCCGCGCCATCGCGCTGTACCACGACACTGAACAACACGTTCATCAAGTCGAGTGATGGATATTTTTG
>CXWL01037804.1_pt1 | contig 11654 bp, 12 predicted proteins | sample 590931 | NCBI WGS metagenome assembly CXWL01 (sample SAMEA3498368, study PRJEB10139) | groundwater metagenome | biome: water well; material: biofilm material | place: Germany | collected 2015-04-27 | reverse complement strand
GAGCAGCGTGCGCTCGGGGTGGCGCGGGTTGTAGAGCTTGGGCTTGGAGGTGGCTGGCATAAAGAGGGCGTAGCGTTAGAAGTACGCTAAACAACGCTAAGCGAGAACAAAGTGTGATTTTGATCTCAGGGCAACCCAAGCCACCTTAATAGTGGATTGGCAGGCAGGAGGGAAGCTCGGCGTAGGCAGTCGACGACAAAGCCGCCCATCCCGGCCAAGATAGCTATTCCCATAACCGGACACTGGTGAGTTCGCGCAGATCGCTAATTACGGTCGCTCCAACTGCAACGCCTTGCACTCCGTGTGGCAAGAACTGAAAAGGTTTCATGCCCGCCGCGACTGCTGCCGCTATACCAACGGAGCTGTCCTCGACGACAGCGCAGCGATTGGGCGCGAATCCCATCTTGTTTGCGGCATAAAGGAATAGTCGAGGATCAGGCTTCCAAAAACCAACATCATAGGAGCTAAATATCTGCTGACCAAAAAACTTGGACAGCCCGGTCAGATCAAGGGCATGGCGAATTTTGGCCATTGGTCCGCTCGAAGCGATACACATTGGGGCTTTTATGGCGCTGAGCGCCTCTTCAGCACCTGGCATAGCTTGTAGTTCGCTATCGAATATGGCGGCAACGCGAGTTCGGTAGGCGTGCTCGAATTCGTCGGGAAGTTTGCGGGCAAGCCTGATTTCTATGTCGGTAAATATCTCGGCGAGCTTTTTTCCACGGTACCGGTCTATCAAATCACCAAGATTGTCGGGTAACTCCGGCAGCAAATCGAGCAAGGCTCGGTTACAGGCGGGCTCACTATCAACCAAAGTGCCATCCAGATCGAATATTATACAGCCCATGCTCGCAATCTTACCAGTGCTGCCGTCCGGTTTCAATCATCGGCTACCCAGAAGTGGCCATTCCGGACCCCACCCACCAATTGTGGGGTCTGCCGCAGTCGGCGGCGGCAGGCGACGCCAAACTGGTCATTCAGGGCCTTGATTATGGCCATCGAAAGCTGCCGTCAGTTGGCCTGCCCATATCCCAGAACGTAAGCGTTGAGCGATAATTGGAAATAAATAAAGCGATCTTTATTCAATTTCCAAAACCCGTTGTGAAATTGACGTGACCCCCTGATTTCCATCCAAGAATGATTAGAGTCCGGACCTGACGAAGGGACGGAACGATGAAGCGAACACGATTTACGGAAGAGCAGATTATCGGGGTGCTGCGGGAAGCGGAGGCAGGCGCGAAGACGGCTGACCTTGCCCGCAAGCATGGCGTGTCTGAAGCGACGCTATACAACTGGAAAGCCAAGTATGGCGGGTTGGAGGTGTCCGAGGCGAAGCGGCTGCGGGCGCTGGAGGACGAGAACGCGAAGCTCAAGCGGCTGCTGGCCGATGCCATGCTGGACAACGCGGGTCTGAAGGATCTGCTGGCAAAAAAATGGTAACGCCTGCCGCCAAGCGGGAAGCGGTCGCGCATCTTCAGGCCCTGCTTGATGTCAGCGAGCGGCGGGCGTGCAGGGTCATTGCGGCGGACCGGAGCGTGATCCGTTACCAGTCGCGCCGCGATGAAGATGGTGCGTTGCGCGAGAAGCTGCGCGAGCTGGCGCATCAGCGCCGCCGGTTCGGCTATCGCCGTCTGCACATCCTGCTACGGCGCGAGGGGCTGACGCTCAACCGCAAGAAGACGCAGCGGCTGTACCGCGAGGAAGGCCTGACCGTGCGGCGGCGAAAGGGGCGCAAACGTGCGGTTGGTGCCCGGGCGCCTGCCCCAGTTCCGGCGCTACCCAACCAGCGCTGGAGCCTCGACTTCGTCCATGACCAGATGGTGACGGGCCGCCGGTTCCGGGTACTCAACGTCGTCGATGACGTGACCCGCGAGTGCTTGGCGGCGGTGCCGGACACCTCGATCTCGGGCAAGCGGGTGGTGCGCGAACTCACCGATCTGATCGCCATGCGCGGCAAGCCCGGCATGATCGTCAGCGACAACGGCACCGAGCTGACCTCGAACGCGGTGCTCGAATGGTGCGGCGAGGCCAAGGTCGAGTGGCATTACACAACGCCGGGCAAGCCGACCCAGAACGCGTTCGTCGAGAGCTTCAACGGACGGATGCGTGACGAGCTGCTCAACGAGACGCTGTTCACCAGCCTCGCCCATGCCCGCGAGAAGATCGCCGCCTGGACCCACGATTACAACACCGGGCGTCCGCACTCGTCGCTCGGATACGCCACCCCGGCGGCCTTTGCCGCCGACCTGAAAAAGCAAGGGGCTGCTTCGCTCCGCATAGCCGGAGGCTACGCTACGCAGCCCCTTGCTTCACCTACCCACGTGGGCAACAACGATGCCGAGGCTCTAATCGGAACTGGATGAAGGTTGGGGGTCACGTCAAAATTACCAGAACTTAAATGGGCTGATATATTCACCTTTCTATCATCCTCAGTTGAGGTTGATGAATTATCAAAATGCCTATTTATGTAATCATGGAACCAACCCAACCGCTTCTCAATTCCTTTGGTCACGGGCGCATCCGTTATCTGCACGGTTATTCGCTTGATGGCATAGCCGGCACCCAAGGTCGCTGCGACATTATCCGGGTCAACCTGCTCTACGGTACTAGGATCGCGGATGTCCCGGAAATGCACCAGCGTCGGCCAAACGTTAGCCATGCCATCTACTCGGAATCCGCTAAGGCGCGTTCGTGGCAACTCATAAATGCCGACCTGCTGCGTCACTCGCCCGTAATCTTGATACCACCAGTCTGCGGTGTTGGGTAGTTCGGGCAAATGTGGGTCAATCGCGTTAGGCGCGGCACCGTCAGCTTTGTCGAGCAATGCGAACAAAGTCTGACCGCCCGGCAGGTCAACGGCTACCGCCTCACCGGTAGCGCGGACGTCCAAGTGGCTGCCTTCCAGACCTTGCTGACCTTCAATTTTTACCCCAATCACGCTTGATCCGGTCTTGAGACCTTCGGGTGTATCGACCTCAACCGTCAGTCGGTAGCGATAGGAAATTGACTTATCAGCCCGCCCACACGCTACCAGCAGCAGGGCCGCGATTGTGGCGACGGAAATCATCATAGCGCGTCGGTTCATTGATCCCCCTGTGCAATGCAATGACTGCTATAGAATTTTCCTTGCTAAAAGGTGCCATTCCTGAATCCACGCCAACTTTGCCATTCAAGCTGGCCTCCCGATTCCAAGCCGCCTCATTTCGCGGTAAATCGTGGAACGCCCAATGCCGAGCTGGCGCGCCGCCTCGGTAGGCGTCACACGCGCCTCGACCAGTTTGATAGCAGCATCGACCTTGCTCATGTCCAGTGGCTGTCGCCCCGGACGCTTGCCCTTGGCGCGTGCCGCAGCAATGCCATCTTTCGTGCGCTCAGAAATTAGCCGCCGCTCGAAATGGGCAATGGCACCAAACACATGAAAGATCAGCTCGCCTGCCGCCGATGACGTATCGATCTTCTCTTCAAGGCTGAGCAGGGCAATGCCACACTTGCGCAGATCCTCCACAGTCTTGAGCAATTCAGCCAGCGAACGACCCAATCGATCGAGACGCACCACCGCCAGCGTATCGCCGTCACGCGCATAGCCCAGCAACTCAGCGAGGCCGGGACGATCCATGCTCTTGCCCGACATGACGTCAGTGAACACTTTGATGGCGCCAGCTTCTTTCAGGCGCATGGTCTGGCCTGCCACGTCCTGATCGCCTGTGCTGACGCGTGCGTAACCAAGGATTGCTGTCATCGGATAAGCTGAATTATGAGCCCAGCTACCTCGACCTTGCCCCAAGCCTGATCAGCCGTAATCGCGGGCAATCCCTCCGCGATGGCCAGAGCCATGCACGTGCGATCGCCCAACCCACTGCCATATTGCTTGGTCGCGAGGTACAGGCACGCTGCGGCTATTGCTTCTTGGTGCCCATGCGGGCGGATATCCAGATGCAAGGCGTCGAGCAAATCGAGCGCGGCTTCAATTGGAACGCCGCGCCGCAAAAGCTCCTTGATGACCTCCTGGAAGTTGACAGCGGAGATGAGCCCGTCACCGACGTGACGGGCTACAACGTCTGCGCCGGTCTCATCGCGCAGCAGTGCCAGAATAGCCGAGGCATCAAAAACCACCGATGCCATCTTCAAGCCTCGTTTTCGCGGGCAGCCTCGGCCCGACGTTCGGCAATGAAGTCATCGACCGTGAAATCGCTGGTGGCATATTGGCGATAGAGGTCTTGCGCACGCTTAATGCTCTGGCGGATGGATGTCAGTTTGACTTCACCGCCCTCGACGGAAAACACCACGGTTCCTCCATCGGCCATGCCAAGCGCCTCGCGCACCATCTTCGGCAGCACCAGACGTCCATTGTGAGCCACCTTCGCATCAAATGCCTTGCCCATTTTTAGCCTCATAAATAAATTATGTCACGAAATTCTCTATGCCATATTTCGTCATGGCGCACTAATCAAAAACTAGCCTCGAAATCTCACGCGACGCCGTCCAGAAAACGGCCGTTCTCTGGACACGGCTGCGCTGAGGCCAGGGCCGTACCCAAACACGTCCACATATTATGTCTCTTTACTTGGGCGTGTCCATAGGCTTGATCAGTGTTTTATGGACGAGATTCGGGCATGGGAAAGCGCAAACACCAGATCCTGACCGATGTCGAACGGCGCTTTCTTATCGGCATCCCCGATGATCGAGACGAGTTAGCGCGCCGTTTTACCTTTGAACCATCTGACATCGACATCATCGGCGCACCTCGCTCCCATCGGAATTGGTTGGGACTTGCGCTGCAACTGGCACTGCTTCGTCACCCTGGCATGACGCTCGCCCAATTCCTGCTTGATACAGGATCGGTGCCAAGCACGTTGACTGGTTTTGTGGCCGAGCAACTGGGGCTGCCCGTCGCCGTGCTGGCCGACTATGCAGCGCGTGAGCAGACCATGACAGATCATGCGCGCAAGTTGGCGACAAAATTGGGATTGCGCGCGCCGAGACGCGATGATGTGCCGTTCATGATCGAGGCAGGCGCCAAGGTCGCGTGGGCTACCGATCGCGGCCTTACCATTGCCACGGGCATTATCACCGCCCTCCGCGACGCCGGAATTTTGCTACCATCGATTGCGACGATTGAACGTGCCGCCATCGCAGGGCGCGCACGGGCGCGCAAATCTGCTGCTCATCATCTGATCGAAGCGCTGAACGATGACCAGGTTTTGACCCTCGGCCAATTGTTTGATGAGGGCGAAGAAAGCGGCGGCGTAACCAAGCTGACTTGGCTCAAGACCCTGCCGGTCGCGGCAAAGGCCGATCATGTGAAGGGCATCCTCGACCGACTGAAGGCCGTTCGCACGATTGCCATTCCGGCCGACTGGGCACAGCGCATCCATGTTGAGCGCTATCGCCAATATGTCCGCGAAGGGCGGGCCTCTCCCGCCTATATGGTCGAGCGTTATACGGTTTCGCGTCGGCAGGCCACCTTGGTCGCCTGTCTGATCGATCTGGAAGAGCGCCTTACCGATGCCGCGCTCGACATGGCCGACAAGCTGATTGGCGGCGTTTTTACTCGGGCTCGTAATGCGCAGGCACGTGATTACGCGACCACCTCCAAGCGCGTGGCGCTGTTGATGCGTATGTTTCAGCATACTATCGAGGCGCTGTCTGACGCCACCGAAACCGGTGAAGACCCCCTCGAACTGCTCGATTCATCGGTTGGCTGGCATAATCTGATGCAGGTGTGGCCAGAAGTTCAGGCCATCGCGAAGGCGACCAACACCGACCCGCTGACCATCGCCGCGGACCGCTACGCCACGCTACGGAAGTTCATGCCCGACCTGCTGGAAACCCTCCAATTCAAAGCCGCCAAGGGCAGCGCCAAAACCATTGCTGCTCTGGAAGTGCTCAAATCGCTGAACAAATCAGGCAAGCGCGACCTGCCAGACGATGCGCCCATGCCGTTCCGCAAAGAATGGCAAAAACTCGTCACCGGAGAGGATGGAAAGGTCAATCGCCGCCTATGGGAAATGGCGACAGTCGCTCATCTGCGCAACAAGCTGCGATCCGGCGATGTTTGGGTTGAAAGGTCGGCCGCCTATCGACGTTTTGATAGCTACCTGCTCAGTGAGCCGCAATCCGTGCCATGGATCGCCGAACTTGGTCTGCCGGACAAGGCCGAGGATTGGCTGGCGGAACGAACTCGCCAGCTCGATTGGCGACTCAAGAAATTTGCCCAGCGCTTGAAGAAGGGCGACCTGGAAGGCGTGCAGTTCGACAATGACCGACTTCAGATTTCGCCAGTGCGCGCAACCACCACCACGGAAGAGGAAAGCCTCGCCGACCGCATCGACAGCATGATGCCTCACATCCGCATCACGGAACTACTCCATGATGTCGCGCGTGAAACTGGCTTTCTCCGTGCTTTCACCAATCTGCGAACCGGTGAGCCTTGCCCCAACGAGAATGCGCTGCTGGCGACCATTCTGGCCGATGCGACAAACTTAGGCCTTTCGCGCATGGCGGCGGCAAGTCAGGGCGTGACGCGTGATCAGCTGCTATGGACGCATGATGCCTATATCCGCGAGGACACGTACCGCGCGGCGCTGGCGACCATTATCAACGCCCATCACGCATTGCCATTCTCGCAAGTGTGGGGGGATGGGTCTACCTCCAGTTCTGATGGCCAGTTTTTTCGCGGCGCGAAAAGGGGCGCGTCGGGCGGCGACAAAAACGCGCGGTACGGCGTCGATTACGGTTTCTGCTTCTACACCCACGTTTCCGATCAACGCTCGCCCTATCATGTCCAAGTCATCTCGGCCGCGACGCATGAGGCGCCCTATGTGCTGGATGGGCTTATGCACCACGGCACGGATCTCAAAATCACCGAGCACTATACCGACACCGGCGGCGCAACGGATCATGTGTTTGCCCTTTTCGCCATGCTGGGATACCGCTTTTGCCCGCGCCTTCGCGATTTCCCTGACAGGCGGCTTGCGCCAGTGGGTGCGGCCAGCAATTATCCGTTTATCGCGCCGCTACTGGGCAAGAAGCTTCGGACAGACGTCATTCGCGAGCAATGGCCTGACGTGTTGCGACTGGTCAGCTCGATAAAGGCCGGACACGTCGCGCCCTCGGTCATGCTGCGCAAGCTGGCAGCCTATGAACGCCAGAACCAGCTCGATATTGCACTTCAGGAAATAGGCAAAATCGAGCGAACCTTATTCATGTTAGATTGGCTGGAAAGCGCCGAGTTGCGGCGACGCTGCCACGCCGGTCTCAACAACAGCGAGCAACGCCATGCTCTTACCCAGGCGATCTACACTTTCCGTCAGGGGCGCATCGTCGATCGTAGCCATGAGGCCCAGCAATACCGGGCATCTGGGCTGAACCTCGTCATCAGCGCCATCATTTATTGGAATACAACGTACATGGGTGAAGCAGTGCAGCACCTGCGGGCCGCCAATGAGGTTGTGCCGGACGAACATCTCGCCCATACTTCCCCGGTAGGTTGGGAGCACATTGCCTTCTCTGGTGATTTCCTATGGGATAGTGCTGCCAAATCAGCAGGCCGAAAGGCCCTCAACTTGCGCGAAAATCCGGCCTCCGCAGCCACGTTCTAGAAATGTTCTCACTTAGCGTTGTTTAGCGTACTCCTAACGCTACGCCCTCTTCATGCATGATGAGCGGGTGCGGATCGTGCATCAGGCCAACAAGGGGCTTGCAGCCGCACGCAATCGGGGGCTCGCCGAAGCCCGCTCATCGCTCGTGGCGCCAATCGACGCCGATGACTTGTGGNNCTCTATTACCGCGGCCTCTACAACGCAGAGCGGATCGAGGTCCTGAAAGGTCCCAACGCAATGATCTTCGGCCGCGGTGGTGGGGGTGGGATCGTCAACCGCGTCACCAAGCGCCCCGGTGCCAACGCCTTCATCAGTAGCAGCGGTTCGGCGGATACATATGGCGCATGGTATATCGACACCGACATCAACCAACCGATCAGCCAGTCCGCCTCGGCTCGACTGAACGCCGTCTATGAGGAGTTCAACAGCAACCGGGACTTCTACGACGGACGCCGGCTCGCGATCAATCCGACCTTTGCCGTATCGCTAGGCGGCACCACACGGATCGACCTGGGCTTCGAATACAACAATGACAAGCGCACGATCGATCGAGGCGTTCCCTCGGCTGCCCAAGGCTCTCTGACCAGCCCGTCACGCCCCCTTACCGGTTTTCGCGATACCTTTTTTGGTGTGCCGGGATTCAACGTCAGCGATTTCGAGGCTAAGGTCCTAAGCGGGCGCATCGAGCATCGGTTTAGCGACAACCTGACCGTAACCAGTCGCGTCCTCTACGGAGATTATGACAAGCTCTATCGAAACACTTTCGCGGTAACCCCGGCCACCCCGCGCGGCGCCGTCCAGAGCGTCGGCCTCGAGGCATATAGCGATCCCACGACGCGCAAGAACCTGCTCAACCAGAACGATCTCGTCTGGACGGTTACGACCGGACCCGTTCGCCATGTGCTGCTCGCCGGCTTCGAATATGGCGATCAGCGCACGCGCAACCAGCGGATCAATGGCTTTTTCGGAAGCGGCGATATCGTCAATGGAGGGCGGCGCGTCTTTGTCGCGTTGGCTGACCGAATAACCGTGCCGCCGGTCACGCTGCGCACCACCGCCACTACCGGCTACCGGTCTATCCGGACAAATGCCGACGCCACGGCCTTCTATGTGCAGGACCAGATCTCGATCGGCGAACATGTCGATGTCATCGGCGGCGTTCGCCGCGACCGCTTCAAGCTCAGCATCGATGATCTCGTCGCCGGGCGGAGCTATAGCCGGACCGACACCCTCTGGTCTCCCCGCCTTGGGGTAGTGCTGAAGCCGGTGCAACCCGTCTCGATCTACGCCAGCTATAGCCGGTCCTTCCTGCCGCAATCGGGCGATCAGTTTTCATCGCTCGACATAACAACCGCCGCGCTGGAACCAGAGAAGTTCGACAATTACGAAGTCGGCCTCAAATGGGATGTTTCCCCAACGCTTAACCTGACCGCTGCCGTCTACCGGCTCGATCGCACCAACACCCGCGCGACCGACCCCAACGACGCCACGCGGACGGTGCTAACGGGCGCGCAGCGCAGCAAAGGGCTTGAGATCGGCCTCAACGGCGCGATCACACCCCAATGGCAAATCAGCGCCGGCTACACGCTGCAGGACGCAAAAATCCGCAAGACAACGAGTGCGGCTCCTGCCGGCCGCGAGGTCCCGCTTGTGCCCAAGCAGCAGGCTTCGCTCTGGACCCGCTACGACTTCACCCCTCGCTTGGGAGCCGGGGTCGGCGTCTACCACCAGACAAAAAGCTTCACCTCCGTCAGCAATGCCGCCGTCCTGCCTGCGTTCACCCGCGTCGATGCCGCCGCGTTCTTCAAGCTCACCCCCCACATCGAGGCGCAAATCAACGTCGAGAACCTCCTCGACAGCAATTATTTCTCGTCCGCCTACAACGATAACAACATCATGCCCGGTGCGCCGACAACCGCGCGAGCGACGGTTAGAATGAGCTTTTAGACAAAGGCTTTTCCTTTGGTGCTGGATGCTTTCACCGTAGTTGTTCAGCACGCACTAAACCGCCTCCTCGGCGGGGGGGCAGACACAGACATGGCCCCTCCATTTCCTCCAGAAGACGATAGTGTCGATCTATCGCCGCTGCCCGTTCTTGGACCATTCCGCTTGCCGTCACCCAACTCCTGCGGACAGCGGAATGGTCATGTGCCGCTGCCCGGCTCACGAGCAATATCGGCGGCTTGTTGCCAATCGCGCTATCTGGTCGCGACAAACGTCGACATATGCACGGCCATGCCGTTGCCCACAGCCGCCACGCACACATTGTCGCCCCCTCGCTTGACCTGACGAACACCATGGTTGCCGCCCTAGCTGCGCTCGGCCTGCCAATAGAAGGTGAATCAGGAACTTGAAAACAGCGGGACGCGTGGATCGCCGGCCTGCGTGCGAGCTGTGAACGATTGGACGCAATGGAAAAGTGCGCCGCCGCGCCCGGGGGCGTTCCCGCTTAGTGACATTCGTTCACGTCGGATTCGAGGGGTGTTCGCCGGCCGTGCGTAAAGGATGTGAGCACGGCGGAGGAATGAACATGGATATGGATTTGGACAGCGCCTTGCGCCGCCTTGCCGAGCAGCCGCTTCATCCCCGGCTCGCTGAACTGGAAGGGGATGTCATGCGGTTGATCGCGGCGGAGCAGCACGCGGGCAGCGGAGTGACACTGCGGGCTGGCATGCTGGCAGCGGTAGGCGCAGTCGTCTTGGGAGTGGTGGGCGGCGGATTGTCATCCGCAGCGGCGACTGCGCAGATGCCGACGCTGACGCCTTTCGGACCTGCCACGCCGCTAGCGCCTTCGACCTTGCTGGCGTTCCAATGACGAGCAGCGCCCGGAGAACGATGCTGATCGCGGCCGTCGCGTTCGTGGCGGCGGTCGCAGGCGTGTGGGCTGGGCGCGAGTTGTTCCCTTCCCCACCGAGCCCGGGCGTGGAACTTCACAGCTTGCTCCACGACGGGCTCGAGCTGGACGAGGCTCAACGGACCAAGCTCGAGACGCTGGAGTCCCGCTTCGCCGTTCGAAGGCGTGCCTTGGAGCTTGAACTCAGGGCCGACAACGCGCGGCTCGCCGACGCCATCGAGGCCGAGCATGGCAATGGGCCGCAGGTCGCGGCGGCTGTCGATCGTTCGCACGGCACGATGGGCGAGCTCCAGAAGGAGACGTTGAACCATATGTTCGCGATGCGGCAGATCCTGCGGCCTGACCAGGCGAGGACGTTCGACCGCGCGGTGGTGAAGGCGCTGACCGCAGACGCGCGGTGAGTCTTGAACTCTCGGCCTGCACGGACGGCGAACTCGCCGCCTTGACGCTCGCCGGACGTCAGGCCGCCTTCGCCGAGATCATGCGCCGGCACCAGGAGCCGGTCTATCGCTTGATCCGCGGACATATCGGCGACGCCGAAGAGGCGCTTGACCTCACTCAGGAATGCTTCGCGGCCGCCTTTCAGAACTTGCCAAAGTATGATGGAGATCGGCCGCTCGCTGCGTGGCTGGCCCGCGTGGCGATCAACAAGAGCCGCGACTGGCATCGGCGGCGGCGCATACGCCAGATACTATCGTTCGCCTCTTCGCTGCCGCCCGAGACGATGGAGAGTGAGTGGGACGAGGCGCCAGGTGCCGACGCGGTAACCTTCCATCGCGCGGAGCTAGTCCGGCTTTCGCGCGCGGTGTCCCAGCTGCCGGCCACGCTCAAGGAGACGCTCTTGCTGCGGACCGTGGAAGGCTTGTCCCAAGGAGAAACCGCCGCCGCGCTGGGGATCAGTGGCAAGGCCGTGGAGACGCGGCTCCGGCGCGCGCGTAAAAAATTGTTGAGTATTCTCGATTGCGCATGAGGGGGTGGGCCGGTTCATGCGTAATAAGGGTAATGCCGGTGGCGTCCTCCCCCGGCTGCAAGCATTGAATTGGAGTGAAGGAACGGCATGAGCCGCAATCTGAACCGGCGCGACGTGATGCGCGGAACCGCCATGCTCGGCGGCACGCTGGCCATGTCGGCCTACCTGGCCCAGTCGGCCCGAAGCTGCGATTTTGGTCATCTTGGAGAACACGTCGGGAACGGGCTGG
>CXWL01127307.1_pt1 | contig 11656 bp, 9 predicted proteins | sample 590931 | NCBI WGS metagenome assembly CXWL01 (sample SAMEA3498368, study PRJEB10139) | groundwater metagenome | biome: water well; material: biofilm material | place: Germany | collected 2015-04-27 | reverse complement strand
CTATGAGTACCGCTGACACGTATGTTCGCGCTCGTATTGACACAGCCACTAAGAAACGTGCTGCTGATGCACTGGAAGCAATGGGCCTATCTATCTCGGACGCTATTCGCTTACTGATGCAGCGTATAGCCGATGAGCACCGTTTTCCCTTTGATGTAAAAGTGCCGAACGCGACTACTCGTAAGTCCATTGCCGAACTCGAATCAGGCAAGGGCAAGCGTTTCAACAGCGTTGATGCATTGATGGCTGATTTGAATGCGGATGATTGAATGTTCATCTGCCTTCAAGCGGGATTGCAGGCGTGTGATGGCAACGTCACGATACAGTAAGGATATCGGTAATCTGTACCTTAAATATATCCATAGCAAAGCAGTATTTTTGAGAATGGTACAAACAATGGTATCGTCAAGTTTTTCAAATAAAATTACCCGCAAAATCAATTTGATGAGTTGGCCGTTTACAATTGAGTGGGAGTAGCGGGTGCTTTGTAATTGATTGTTATTAAACGACAAACTATTTGCTTGTTGATGTTTTGTTCTGAATTATCAATGAGCTAAAAATACGCTGTAGCTCCGATAAATACGTTGTTCGTAGGGTAGCATACCCTTGGTAATGGTATTTTTGATGGTATCAAAATGATTTTCATTTTGCATTCCATCCGATACCATCAACGCCGCTTCTAAGGCTGATGGTATCAAGCGGTGCAGGCTTGGGAAACCGCGATAGCGGTGGAAAAGATAAACGAGCGTTTATTTATTTGATGTGAACGGCTGGTTTATGTGTGAAACTCAACGCTCGTTTATCAAATGAGCGGCCTTGGGCAAACATCCTTAGCACAGAGTTTTTTATCTTCAAGCAACGGACTTGAATTTGTTTGGATTTTTTGCCATAGTTAGCGCATGGCTTTAACTAGATCAAATAATTCAATACAGCGACTGCTTGATGTGCTGCCGCGCGGTGAGCCCGTGGAAACCTCTACCTTGGCTAAGCACGAGGTCTCCCCGCAATTGGCCTCCTACCTCGCCAAGAGCGGATGGCTACAGCATCTGTCGCGTGGGGTGTATTTGCTCGTTGGTGATCAGCCGAGCCGGGACGGATGCTTGTTGTATCTGGCAAGGCGCACCCCAGGCTTGCACGTCGGAGGCAAAACGGCGCTCGCCTGGCGGGGCGTCCGGCACAACTTGTCTGTTCGTGATCAAATCGAGCTATGGGGCGATCAGTCCGTGCGTATCCCATCCTGGCTGACGGCGCACTATCCCTGCCGTTACCAGACCACCCAACTGTTCGATGCCGAACTGCCCGCCGATTTTGGAATACAGCCGCTACCAGAGACCCCGAATGGCCCTCCGGTATCCGTTCCCGAACGCGCGCTGCTGGAGATGCTGTGCAATGTTGGCAAGCATCAATCGGTGGAAGAGGCAATGCACCTGACCGAGAGCCTGCGCAATCCCCGCCTTGATGTGCTCGACACACTGCTCACCCACTGCACCCGCATCAAGGTAGTCCGACTGGCGCGCCAATTCGCCGATGAACTTGAGCTGCCATGGGCGAAGATCGTCCACCCGCATAGTCAGCGCATGGGCAGTGATCGCCGCTGGACGCTGCGCACCCGTAGCGGTGAGCTCTTGAGCCTGAAAAAATAATGGATCGCCAATACGTTGATACAGTCCGCCTGCTGCTCGCCGTTGCACCGGTGATTTTTGAATCGCCGCATTTTGCGCTCAAAGGCGGCACCGCGCTCAACCTTTTTGTGCAGGATCTGCCACGCCTGTCAGTGGATATAGATGTCGTTTTCACTGATCACGTCATGGATCGAGAACAAGTTCTCAAAACCATCGGCGAAGAATTGCTGACAGCCAAGGCACGGCTGGAATACATGGGCTATTCGGCTACTCTCCACAAGACGCAAAAAGGCGACGAAGCCAAGTTACTGGTGACCAATCAGGCCAGTCAGGTAAAAGTTGAAGTAAATTTTGTCTTCCGGGGCACGTTGTTACCCGTGACGCATCGCGCCTTGGTGAATTCGGCTTGCGACCTGTTCACTACGGCGATGGAATTGCCCGTCCTCGCCATCCCCGAACTCTACGGCAGCAAGCTGGTCGCAGCACTGGATCGTCAGCACCCGCGCGACTGGTTCGATGTGGTCGCCATGATGGATCGTTTCGGCCTCGAAGCAGAACTGGTTGATTGTTTTGTTGCTTACCTTGCCGGCCACAATCGCCCGGTTCATGAGGTGCTGTTTTCAAACGATCTGCCGCTGGAGGAAATCTACAACACGGATTTTGTCGGCATGACCGCAACCGAAATTCCATTGCAGCACTTAATCGAAACACGGCGGCATGTCCGCCAGGAACTGCCAAAGATGCTCACCTATACTCACCGGCAATTTCTGCTCTCATTTGTGCAAGCCGAACCCGATTGGACGCTGATGCCATTTGACCATCTCAAGGACTTGCCAGCCATCCGCTGGAAGCTTCTCAACTTGGAAAAACTGCGCACGGCAAATAACCCCCGATTCGAGTTGCAGGCCAGCGAACTTGTTGACCGATTCAATCGTTTTCCAGGTTGAAAACTTTAGATCAACAACTTGGCGATAAACAGCAGGAGTGCGCGCAGCTCTGCGCAGAGAACGCCCGTCTGATTGCCCTGCTGGAAAAACACGGCATCGCGCATTTCGTCGAACTTCCTGTGCCGGAGCCACCTGAAACGCCAGCCAGATCGAATCTGAACCTGAGTACCGAAGAAAAAATTGCTCTGTTCCGGCGGCTATTCCGTGGCCGCACCGATGCCTATCCGATACGCTGGGACAATAAGGATGGCACACGATCCGGCTATACTCCGGCCTGCGGCAATGAATGGAAAATTGGCCTCTGCGACAAGAAGCGGGTGAGATGCAGCGAATGCGGAAACCGCCTGCTACTACCACTCGATGACCGAGTCATTTACGATCATCTTGCAGGCGAACATGTTGTCGGCGTCTACCCACTGCTCACCGACGATACCTGCCATTTCCTCGCCGCCGATTTTGATGAGGCCGACTGGCGCGAAGATGCCAAAGCTTTTGCCGTTTCCTGTCACGAGCTTGGGGTGCCTGTCGCCATCGAAATCTCCCGCTCCGGCGCGGGCGCCCATGCCTGGATTTTCTTTTCTTCCGCCGTGCCTGCCAGGGATGCGCGCCGTCTTGGCTCAGCCATTATCAGCCACACCTGCGCCAGAACCCGGCAACTGAGACTTGAATCTTACGATCGACTGTTCCCCAACCAGGACACTATGCCCAAGGGTGGTTTCGGCAATCTGATCGCGCTGCCACTCCAGAAGGTGGCCCGCGAAAAAGGCTTCAGCCTGTTCATGGATGATACTCTCCAACCACATTCAGATCAGTGGGCGTTTCTGGCAGCGGCCTGCTCCATGTCCCCGGCAGAACTGGAATCCGCCATTCAGAATGCAACGGGCGGCAGCCATCCGCTGGACGTCGCATTCATCACCGAAGAAGATGAACGTGAACCGTGGAAACGGCAACCGTTGCCGAAAAAAGTTGCCGGGCCATTGCCGGACAAGCTCGCCGCCGTACTCGCCAACCAGATTTACTTCGAGAAAAGCCAACTGCCGCAATCGTTGATGAATCGCCTGATCCGGCTCGCGGCATTTCAGAACCCCGAGTTCTACAAGGCCCAAGCCATGCGCTTTCCGGTTTGGGACAAGCCTCGCATTATCGGCTGTGCCGAAAACTATCCCCAGCACATTGCCTTGCCCCGAGGCTGCCTGGACGCAGCGATCAAGCTTCTCGACGAAAACGGAATCGCGCTTGAACTTGGCGATGAGCGTTTTTCCGGAGAGCCGCTACCCCTGAAATTCACCGGCCAGCTTCGCCCCGACCAAGAGAAGGCGGTCAAAGCTATGATGGCCCACGATACCGGCGTGCTCTGCGCGCCTACCGCGTTCGGCAAGACCGTGACTGCTGCCGCACTCATTGCCCGGCGCGGCGTCAACACGCTGATCCTTGTTCATCGCACCGAACTGCTCAAACAGTGGCAGGAGCGGCTGCGTACTTTCCTGAATCTGGAGAAGGGCGACCTCGGTACTATCGGCGCGGGCAAACGCAAACCTTCTGGCAAGATCGACATCGCCGTCATGCAATCCCTTACCCGCAAGGGCGAAATCAGCGACCTGATCGAGCAATACGGCCACATCGTGGTGGACGAATGCCACCACATCTCAGCCGTTTCATTCGACAGCCTGCTGCGGCGAGCCAAGGCGCGCTCCGTGCTCGGCCTTACCGCGACGCCGATCCGCCGTGATGGACAACACCCGATCATCTTCATGCAGTGCGGCCCAATCCGCCATGAAGCCAGTCGGCCAGAAGGTGAGCCAAAATCGTTGACGGTGATTCCCCGGCTTCTGGCAGCACCGCCAAGCAACGATCCGGCCATGGGTATTCAGGGCATCTTCCAGCAGCTCGCCGACAGCGTTGAGCGCAGCCAGAGAATTATCGAGGACGTGATGCTAGCCTATCGTGCTGGTCGCAGCATCATCGTGCTCACCGAACGTACCGAGCATCTCGATAAATTGGAGAGGGCGCTTACCGGCCAAATAGAAAATCTGTTCGCTTTGCATGGCCGCATGCCTCGCAAACAGCGCGCCACGCTGCTGGAAGCGCTTGAAGCCTTACCCGGTGATGCGCCGCGCGCACTGCTCGCCACCGGTCGACTGATCGGCGAAGGTTTCGATCACCCTCCTCTCGATACGCTGATGCTGGCGATGCCGGTTTCGTGGAAAGGCACTTTGCAGCAATATGCCGGTCGCCTGCACCGCGAGCACGCCAGCAAATCGGATGTGCTGATCTACGACTACGTTGATACCGGCAACCCGGCCCTGGAGCGTATGTGGGAAAAGCGCCAGCGCGGTTATAGGGCCATGGGTTATCGGATAGGTGCGGATCAGGAGTTGATGCGTTCGATGTCGGATTGACTCGAATTCTGATCAACCCGCCGGTTGCGGATTGATAGCATATATGCTATCTTTTGCCGCATGAATCAACTTGTTATTGACACCGATGTTTTTGTCGCGGCATTGCTCTCGCGCAACGACAGCAGCGTGGCTCGTGAAGTCATACGCAGGTGTTTGCAAGGGCACTACCAGCCGCTGTTCGGCGTGGCGTTATTCACTGAATATGAAACCCTGTTATCGCGCGACAAATTATTTGCCGATTGCCAACTTAGCCGCAAAGAGCGCGAAACAGTTTTTTTTGCGTTGCTCAAGCAAGCGAGATGGGTGGAAATTTATTTTGCATGGCGACCCAATCTGCAAGATGAAGGCGACAACCACTTGATAGAGCTGGCAGTCGCAAGCGGAGCGCAAGCAATCATATCGCGCAATATCCGCGATCTAAAAAATGCAGAACTTCTTTTTCCTGACACTAAAATTTTGACCCCGAAACAATGCCTGGAGGTATTCAAATGTCCACCATGACTATTAGACTCCCCGATGACAAACACCAGCGCCTGAAGCAGCTTGCCAAGTCGCGGCATCTCAGTATCAACAAATTGGTTGAAGAGCTCACCACCTCGGTTTTATCGGCGCACGATGCCGAAGTCCGATTTCGCGCCCTTGCCCTGCGCGGCAATCCGAAAAAGGCGCTGGCATTGCTTGATAGGCTGGATAACAACACAAAGTAATGAGACTATGCCCGGCATTGTTTTAGATACGGTGGTGATTCGTTTGCTATCGTCTTAGGCGAATACGGCTCGACAGGAAACTTCTCGCCTCGCGCAACAGGTATGCGATTGCGTGCGTCTGGAATCTTTCCCCGCCGCAACCCAACGCCTGCGGAGATCGCCTCTGCTAGGGGGTCGGCCAGGATATCAGCATCGATAGATATTGCCGAGTTCGAGCACGATATGACTGCGGAAATATTGCTGCAGAGTTCCAAGAAAAAAATGTATGAAGCCAAGTGCGCGGGACGTGATCGTGTATGTATCAGCAGCCAATAAAGCCCATGAACGGCTCTATTTAAAAAGAAAATAACATCAAAGAATTATTATCAGAGTCGCAATGTGCCAATATCTGCTTTTCAGCGGTCAATATGGCACCATGACGTGCGGCTGTGTGCCAATAGGAGACGGTCGAGATGTAAAATAGGCAACAGGAAAACAGCCCCTTACTTTTGTGCTATGTATCATCGGAGTTCCATTGACCATGTCCATCAACCAAGCTGAGCGAGCATTGCGAGCATGGCCTATTCTTACCAAACGGGCATACGAGGGGGAGACCATTACTTATGGTGAGTTGGGTGCTCTACTTGGTATTCATCACAGGCCAGTGCGATATATTCTTGGTTTGATCCAAGATTACTGTCTTAAAGAGAAACTTCCTCCTCTAACCATTCTCGTCGTCAATCAAGGTGGAAAGCCTAGTACGGGTTTCATTGCTTATGACGTAGATAAATTTGAAGAAGGCAAATCACTTGTTCATTCCTACAACTGGAGCTCTATTCCCAATCCTTTCGCCTTCGCATCTGGCGGAACAGCCACTAATAACCGTAAGTCATTCATCCAATCACAAGGTGCTACGTGTGCCAATTGGACGTGGAGTTGGTCCTTCGTCAATGTTGAGAAACAGACGGTTATCTTCGGCGCATGGGACAAGAACACTGAAGGCTCAAGATCGTTGATCCTTAGTGAAGCTTGGGCCACGAATCGCGCCGGTCGCAAGAGTCCAGCATATCCGCAAAGCCGGGAGCACATTCGTCTCGTCGAAGAACAAGGCTACAAACTACTAACTTTTCCGATCATCTTCTCCGATGAGTTGCAAGATGAGGATGGTTTTGGCCCTGCAAAAATCAAAGGATTCGAACCTGTACTGACCCAAAAATCTCTTGTCCGAGTCGGAGGCAGCTGGTACGCCTCTGACGACGCAGTTCCAACTTCAATTGCAGAAGAAGTCTCGAATCCTGAAAGATTTGTGGAAGGTGCTGCGAAGACAATCGCCGTCAATGCCTATGAGCGCAACAGCAAGGCCAGATCGGCCTGTATCAAACACTATGGGGCTGTGTGTGCCGTCTGCAACTTCAACTTTGAAGCTGCGTATGGAGCAATTGGCAAGGGTTTCATTCATGTGCATCACATCGTTCCCCTCGCGGAGATTCGTCGGCAATACGAGCTTGACCCAATTCGTGACCTCATCCCCGTATGCCCCAACTGTCACGCAATCATTCACCTGACTCAACCCGCTATGAGCATAGATGAACTTAGGAGTTGCCTTCACGCCCCAAGAAACGCATAACTCCACGTTGATGGTCTGCTTTCTTGAATCCCGACTGACTGCAACGTGTCGATTGCCGGACTTGGCTAACGACTGGTTTCGAGCAGTGTAAAACGCCTCGTCTGAGTAATCGACAAAGTGGGAATTTGAACCGTCGATAGCTAATGTTAGCCTTCTTTTATGTTGTTCTTCCAGGGTCGCGCAAGGCATCAGTGACGCTATCTCTGAAAGATCAGTCCGGCCTTGGTGCGCATGTGTGAAAACGCCATCGCGGCTATAGGGGAATGGGCTGTCGGGTCAGTATAATGCCGCTTTTTCCGCAATTGATGTTTGTTCATGAAAACCAAACGTAATACCACCAAGCACATCAAGGAACCCAAGCTCTCTCGAACCCATGCTCCTGAAGGGCTTTCGCCGATTGACTGGCAGCGCGCATTACGGCGCCAGTTTGGGCGCGAGCAGGCATTTGATCTGGAATGTCTCGGGGCTGAACCCTTCTTTTCGGATTTCCGCGTCGGCAATCCGCAATCGAAGAGCAGCTATCGCGTGGCGATACGCGGGCTGCGTCCGGGCGACAACTTCTGCTCCTGCCCGGACTACGCGACCAACGAGCTGGGTACTTGCAAGCACATCGAATTTACTTTGTTCCAGTTGGAGAAGAAGCGCGGTGCAAAGGCGGCGTTCGCGCGCGGTTATCACCCGCCGTTTTCCGAACTCTATTTGCGCAATGATGGCGGACGGGCTATCCATTTCCGTGCCGGGACGGATTGCCCATCGGCAGTGAGCAAGGCGGCAGCGCTGCTGTTCGACGAATCGCGCGGCTGGGTGTTGCGCGAGAATTGCTTTGGCGAACTGGAGCGCTTTGTCGCGGCGGTGGCGAACAGCGGTCACGAGCTGCGTGCTTATGACGATGCGCTCGACTTTGTCGCGGGTCAGCGCGATGCGGAACGTCGAGCAGTGGCGCTGGATGGAATATTCCCGCGCGGCGCGAAAGACCCGTTGCTGAAGAAGATGCTGAAAGCGCCGCTCTATGCCTACCAGGCCGAGGGCGCGCTGTTCGCGGTGCGTGCCGGACGCACGCTGATTGGCGATGAGATGGGGTTGGGCAAGACCATCCAGGCCATCGCGGCAGCCGAGGTTCTGGCGCGGCATTTCGGCGTCTCCAAGGTGCTGGTGATCTGCCCGACCTCGCTCAAGTACCAGTGGCAGAGCGAGATCGCGCGCTTTTCCGGGCGCGAGTCGCGGGTGCTTGGCGGCGGTCGGGTGCAGCGCCAGAACGACTTTGCGCTGGATGATTTCTGCAAGATCACCAACTACGAGAAGCTCAAGTCCGATCTGGATTTGATTGCGGCCTGGGCGCCGGAACTGGTGATCGTGGACGAGGCGCAGCGGGTGAAGAACTGGAACACCATCGCGGCGAAGGCGCTCAAGCGCATCGACAGCCCCTATGCCATTGTGCTGACCGGTACACCGCTGGAGAACAAGCTGGAGGAGTTGATTTCCATCGTGCAGTTCGTCGACCAGCATCGCCTCGGCCCGACCTGGAAGTTGCTGCACGAGCATCAGGTCAAGGATGAAGCGGGGCGCGTGACCGGCTATACCGGGCTGGAGAAAATCGGCGAGACGCTCGCGCCGGTGATGATCCGCCGCCGCAAGTCCGAGGTGCTGCGGCAGTTGCCTGTGCGCACCGACCAAACCTTGCTGGTGCCGATGACCGAGATGCAGATGGTTTTCCATCAGGAGAACGCCGAGGTCGTGACAAAAATCGTGCAGCGCTGGCGCAAGATGAAATTCCTGTCGGACACGGATCAGCGGCGGCTCACCTGCGCCTTGCAGAACATGCGCATGTCGTGCAACAGCACTTATCTGCTCGACCATGAGACCGATCACGGCGTCAAGGCAGATGAACTGGCGGCGCTGTTTGATGGCCTGTTTGTGCAGCCGGAGACCAAGGCGGTGGTGTTCAGCCAGTGGACGCGGACGCACGATATTGTCATTCGCCGGTTGGAGGCGCGCGGCATCGGCTACGTCAGCTTTCACGGCGGCGTGCCGTCGGAAAAGCGCCCGGCGCTGATCGAGCGTTTCCGTGATGATCCGGACTGCCGGGTATTCCTCTCGACCGATGCAGGCAGCACGGGGCTCAACCTGCAACACGCCTCGACGCTGGTGAATATGGACTTGCCGTGGAATCCAGCGATCCTCGAACAGCGCATCGCGCGCATTCATCGCATGGGGCAGAAGCGTCCGGTGCAGATCGTCAATTTCGTATCCAAGGGCACTATCGAGGAAGGGATGCTTTCGGTGCTGGCGTTCAAGCGTTCGCTGTCGGCGGGCATACTCGACGGCGGCACGGGCGAGATTTCGCTCGGCGGCTCGCGCCTCAACCGTTTCATGAAAGATGTGGAAAATGTCACTGGACATATGGGCGAGGGTGAGGCCGTCAGCCCGGCGGAAGAGGCGGGAAATGTTGCCGCCGCATCCGGGGCGGAGCCGATAGAGGCGATGACCACCGAGGACAAAGCCGACGCTGGCGTGGAGGCGCAGAAAGCCGGTGACGCTGCGTCGGCTCAGGCTAGTGTCGACCCATGGGGGGCGCTGTTGCAGTTCGGCTCACAGTTAGTCACTGCGCTGACGTCGACAAACGATGGGGGAACAACACCCCACCCTTGGGTAGAACGCGATCCGGCGACGGGTAGCCGCAGTCTCAAAATGCCTTTGCCACCCCCAGAAACGGCGAGACGGCTTGCCGATGCACTTTCGGTGTTGGCGGATACTTTGCGGGGCAGATAGCTTCGGGCTGGATAGCATACTTGGTGATGCTGGGAGCCGACCAAGAACTCTTTCGTATATCATGGACGCCAGTCAGCTTGTTGGTAATAAATAGCATTTTTATCGGATGGTATAAATGATGGTATCGTTTCTTCGTTAAACAAAAATAAACCAACAAATCAATATACTGTAATTGTTATTGATAATTGAGTGGGAATGACGGGGGCTATTGACGTCTATTGAACCTATTGATAGCTGTCGAAAAATCAATTATCAACAATTGAGATTGTTTTCAGACTGCCGGGCTCGAAACAATGGCTTCGACTATTCCTCGTGCTGTACTTTATGCTGTGGAATCGCTGTCATTACCAATGTCTTGGCCAGTTGATTTTCCAGTTTTTAAAGGTTTAAAACCACCGGCTTTAGCCGGTGAATTTGACCTTGATTTTAGCGGTTGACTCACGCGTGTTTAGCGTGATGCGGGTAGGTGACTTTAGTCGCCTGCATCATGCTGCGCTAACCCACCTGCTTTAGCTGGTGGTAGTTTAGTAGATTTATCTATAGGCTGGCGAACTTTATCATCAGTTGATACACTAACGCATGCAGGCAGATAACGGCATTGATACGCTGATTGATTTGAACGGTAACATCGTTCAGCAGGAGCGTGGTTATTGGATTGAGATTCATGCATGGCGTGTTGAACCCACTGTTTTGATACCGCATGGTGTTCGCTATGCCTTAACACTGCATGAACAAAGCGGCGCGCGCGTGATGGGCTATGACAATGCTCATGCGGTCAAGCCATCCGCTCGCTTCAAGTTTGCCGGGCAAGTATTGCCTTATGACCATAGGCATCGGCACATTTCCGATAAAGGTGTGCCTTACGAATTCAAGTATGCCTACCAACTGCTGCGGGATTTTTTCGCGGACGTGGATCGAGTGCTGAAGGAGACAGAAAAATGAAAAGCATCATGATTGGCATCATGCCTCAGGACAAGATTCGTGAACGCATCTACGCGATTGCCAAGGGTGAGTACAAGCCGAAGCCAAGCGAACCCAAGATATGGTTCACATCAATGAAGTCGTTGGCGGAAGTGCTTAGCGACGAGAATCGTGCGCTGCTCCATGTGATCAAGGACTTGCAGCCGGAGTCCATTTCGTCTTTGGCAGAAATGACCGGGCGCAAACCGGGCAATCTTTCCCGAACACTCAAAACCATGTCCAACTATGGCATCGTCGAAATGAGGCGTGAAAAGAACCACGTGCGCCCGATTGTAAAGGCGACAGACTTTCATATTGTGGCGGCCTGAGCGGTTGCTTACGGCAAAAATGTTGGCGCGATTTTCCATGCTCGTGTCAGTAGTGACTGCATAATCCGGCTCCCGGCTTTTGATGGATGAGTCAGCCAAACTGGACAATCTTCGCGCAGAGAATGCACGACTGATTGCGCTGCTCGAAGCGCACGGCATAGATTGGAAAAGGCCAGCCGATCCGGTTTGGGTTCAACCCCCTTCCAAAGAATAGTGCTTATCCGGTTGTTACCCTTTTTCGGAGGAACAGCTAACCCGAATATTTCACGCAAAAACGATAAATAGGGTCGGCACAGGCTTGAAACCCGCATAGAATC
>CXWL01036483.1_pt1 | contig 11656 bp, 8 predicted proteins | sample 590931 | NCBI WGS metagenome assembly CXWL01 (sample SAMEA3498368, study PRJEB10139) | groundwater metagenome | biome: water well; material: biofilm material | place: Germany | collected 2015-04-27 | reverse complement strand
CTGACGAGAATCAACCGACACGTCGGCATGGCTGGCCGGAAGGAAGGGTCGGGCAGGCGTAAGGTGCACCGGAATGGGACGCCGTCGCGTGCTCGCCGGCAGCATCGTGTTGGTCATCGCCGTCGGCGCCGTCGCCGCTCGCCCCTACTTCGCCGGACGCGGCGTGACCACGGTCGTGCCGTTGGACGAGCTGCAACGCAGGTACCAAGAGGCCGCCTCGGCGACGATCGCCACATCGACAGCAGCCACCTCGCCGGAAGCCACCTCGCCGGAAGCCACCTCGACGGGCGCCACGGGCACCGGATCCACATCCGTCGACTCCACGAGCGCGGGCGATACGACAGAGCCTTCCGGCCCGACCGCGACGGCGCGGCTGCCGAGGCCAGGTGTGTACGTGTACACCACCTCGGGCGGCGACTCGGTGGACGCGCTCAGCGGCGACCACCACCAGTATCCGACCACGACGGCGATCACGGTGACACTGTCGGGCTGCGGCGTGCTACAGCGATGGGACGCAGCCGTGGAGAGGTGGCAGCAGTGGACCCGGTGCATCGCTGGGGACGGCATCGCCCAGACCGACCGCACGAACTACGGCCAGTTCTTCGGGGTTGGCCAGACAGACGCTTACGACTGCGACGGCGAGCCCCGTCCGGTGACTGGGTCGCCCGGAGAGACGTGGTCGTTCACATGCCGCCACGTCGGAGATGAAGAGCTGGAGATCGTGAGCGGCACCGTGATCGGCATCGAGGCTCGCGAGGTGGACGGTGTCTCCGTCGAAACGCTGCACGTACGGCTCGTGATCGACCCTGGCACCTCGAACGACTCGCAGGTGACCGACAGCTGGTACCTCCTCGGCTCCGATCTGCTGATCGCCCAAACCGAAGCGAACGCCACGACGGAATCGACGGTGGTCGGCGAAGTGCACTACGTCGAGCAGTACAAGATCGAGCTGACCTCGCTCGAGCCGCTCGCCTGACACCCGCCGCCTCAGGCGAGCTCGAGGATCTCGTCCATGTAGTACTCGCGGCACTTGGCCCGCTGAAGCTTCCCACTCGAGGTCTTCGGCAACGTACCCGGCTTCACCAGCATCACGTCGCGCGGCGGAAGGCCGCACACCTCGAGCGTGCGGTGGTGGATCGCGTGTCGCACAGCTTCCAGCCACTGCACGTCGGGGCCGGCCACATCCGGGCCGCTCTCCTGGTTGCGCACCTCGGCGACCACGACCACGGTCTCCTTGCCCTTGTAGCCCTCCACGCCGAAGGCGATCACGTTGCCGGCGCGCACACCGGCGAGCAGCGCACAGGCGCGCTCGATGTCTTCAGGGAACACGTTGCGGCCGCCGACGATGATCACGTCCTTGATCCGCCCGCACAGGACGAGCTCGCCGTCGAGCACGTAGGCGAGATCACCGGTGCACAGCCAGCCGTCACGGAACAGGGCCGCAGTGGCGTCGGGGCGCTTGTAGTAGCCGGGGGTCACCGACGTACCACGCAGCAGGAGTTCGCCGACGTGGCGCTCCGGGAGCTCGGCGTAGGTCTCCGGGTCGACCACCCTCATGTCGAGCCCCGGAACGGCTGCTCCGAGCAGCGGCAGGCGCCGCACCTGAAGCTCGTCGGCGACATCTTCGAGCAGCAGCGGTTTGGCGATGCCGTCGCGCTCGAGCACCACCCGGTCGACGGAATCGGTTCGCAGCCCCCGGTGACGCGGTGGGAAGGCGCCACCGATGGCCACCTCAGCCATCCCGAACGCGGGGAACACGCTGCCGGACCGGAACCCGAACGGCTCCGCCGCGGCGACGAAGGCCTCCACTGCGTCGGGATCGACGGGCTCGGCGCCGCTGAGAGCCAAGGTGAGCGTGGAGAGGTCGAGGCCGTTGGCACGCTTCAGCGCCCGCGTGGCTAGCACCCACGCGAAGTTGGGCCCGGCCGTGGCGGTTCCGCCCCAGTCGCTGATCCATTGCATCCAGTTGCCCGGGTGGGCGAGGAAGTCCTGCGGCGCCGCCTGCACCAAGTGCACACCCCGACTCATCGGCAGCGACAGGAACCCCACCAAGCCCATGTCGTGATACAGCGGCAACCACGAGACCATCACCTCGTCAAGGCTCAACTCGGCAGCCTCGCAGCACGAGTCGATGTTGGCAGTGAGCACCCGGTCGGGGATCATCACGCCCTTCGGTTCGCTCGTCGACCCACTTGTGTACTGCAGGATGACCAGGCGCTCAGGGTCGGGCGAAGGGATCTGAAGGCGCTCGCCGCTCACCTGCCCCGGCGTGCCCGGCAACACGGCTCGCATCGCTTCGATCGGCGGATCACCGGGCGCTGCCGGGTAGAGGTCGGCGAGCAGATCGTCGATCAGCACCAGCTTCGCGTCGCCATGGCGGATCCGCGCCCGCGTGGTGTCGATGAAGACGTCGAGCGAGCCCATCCGCATCGGCAACGGCAGCACCATGCTGGCGCACCCAGCAAGCCAGCATCCCTGGACGATGGTCATCAGCGCCCGGCTGGTGGGTCCGAGGATCGCCACGTGATCGCCGGGCACCAGGCCGCGGGCCTGCAGCGCCGCCCCCACCACCCGCGCCTCGGCATGGACCTGGTTCCAGGGAACGAAGGCATCGCCGCCATCGCCAGTGGGCGCAACCGATGCCCCGACGAAGCGCACTCCGGTGGGGCGGTCGGCGGCGGCGATGAGGCGCTCGATGATCGAGACCGGTTGCGACATGAAACCAAACGTAGTGCCGGTCCACCCGTCCGTAGAATCCCACCGCGATGAGTACGACCAGCGAGCACACCCACACCGACGATCAACACGCCTTCAGGTACTCGGGTCCGCTCGCGCAGCAGATCGAGCTGCGATGGCACGACCGTTGGGAGGCCGAGGGCACCTTCTACACGCCGAACCCGGCGGGCCCGCTAGCCGATCCGGAAGCGGTCGGGAACAAGCCGAAGCTGTTCGTGCTCGACATGTTCCCGTACCCGAGCGGCACCGGCCTGCACGTGGGGCACCCACTCGGCTTCATCGGCACCGACGTGTTCGGCCGGTACAAGCGGATGACGGGCTTCAACGTGCTCCACGCGATGGGCTTCGACTCGTTCGGGTTGCCGGCCGAGCAGTACGCGGTGCAAACCGGTCAGCACCCGGCGGTCACCACGGCCCAGAACGTCGCCACGTACCGGCGCCAGCTGCGCAGGCTCGGCCTCGCCCACGACAACCGGCGCAGCGTCGCCACCAGCGACCCCGACTACTACCGCTGGACGCAGTGGATCTTCAGCCAGATCTTCGAGGCGTGGTACGACACCGAAGCGCAGCGCGCCCGGCCGATCAGCGAACTGGTCGCGGAGCTCGAGACCGGCCACCGTGCCACACCCGACGGTCGCGCCTGGCGCGATCTGTCGGCCGTCGAGCGCGCCGACGTGATCGACGGTCGGCGCCTGGCCTACATCGCCGAGACCCCGGTGAACTGGTGCCCAGGGCTCGGCACCGTCGTCGCCAACGAGGAGGTCACCGCCGACGGGCGCAGCGATCGTGGCAACTTCCCCATCTTCAAGCGCAGCATGCGCCAGTGGATGATGCGCATCACCGCGTATGCCGACCGGTTGATCGACGATCTCGACCTGCTCGACTGGACCGATTCGATCAAGGCGATGCAGCGCAACTGGATCGGCCGTAGCGAGGGGGCCCGCGTGCACTTCGCCGCGTCGCCGGCGCCGGGGGCGCCGGGGCCGGCCGGCACGATCGAGGTGTTCACCACCCGTCCCGACACGTTGTTCGGCGCCACGTTCATGGTGCTCGCTCCCGAGCACCCGGCCGTCGCCACTCTCACCACCGACGCCCAACGCGACGCCGTCGCCGCCTATCAGCGGGCCGCGCAGGCCAAGAGCGACGTCGCTCGGCAGGTAGACGACAAGACCAAGACCGGCGTGTTCACGGGTTCATACGCAGTCAACCCAGTCAACGGCCACGAGATCCCCGTGTGGATCGCCGACTACGTGATGATGGGCTACGGCACCGGAGCGATCATGGCGGTTCCGTGTGGCGACCAGCGCGACTTCGAGTTCGCCCGCCAGTTCGGCCTGTCGATCCCGGCGATCCAACAGCCGCCGGCCGCCTGGTTCGAGGGCCACGGCATCGAACCGACACTCGACACCGCGTCCTGGCCGAACGCGTTCGTCGGCGACGCGCCCTATGTCAACAGTGCCAACGCCGGGCTCGTCCTCGACGGCATGGCCAACGTCACCGATGGCACTCGCCTCACCAACGAGTGGCTGGTCGCCAACGGCCACGGTGAAGCCACCATCAACTTCAAGCTGCGCGACTGGCTGTTCAGCCGGCAGCGCTACTGGGGCGAGCCGTTCCCGATCGTGTTCGACGACGACGGCGTGGCTCACGCCGTGCCCGATCACATGCTGCCGGTGGAGCTACCGCCCACCGACAGCTTCTCGCCGCGCACGTTCGACCCCGACGATGCGATGAGCGACCCCGAGAGCCCGCTCGACCGCCTCGACCACTGGGTACACGTCGAGCTCGATCTCGGCGACGGTCGTGGCCGACGGCGCTACCGGCGCGAGACCAACGTGATGCCGCAGTGGGCCGGCAGCTGCTGGTACGAGTTGCGCTACCTCGATCCCACCAACGCCGACCGATTCGTCGATCGTGCTGTCGAGGAGTACTGGATGGGCCCCAAGGCTCCTGGTCATCCCGGCGGCGTCGACCTGTACGTAGGCGGTGTCGAGCACGCCGTACTGCACCTGCTGTACGCCCGCTTCTGGCACAAGGTGCTGTTCGACCTCGGCCACTTGTCGTCGAAGGAGCCGTACCACCACCTGTTCAACCAGGGCTACATCCTCGCCGCGGCGTTCAAGGACGGGCGCGAGATCTACGTCGATCCCGAGGCCGTCGAAGAGCGCGACGGCAGGTTCTTCTTCGACGGCGAAGAGGTCTCGCGCGAGTGGGGCAAGATGGGCAAGAGCCTGAAGAACGGGGTTTCCCCCGACGAGATCTACGATGCGTACGGCGCCGACACGCTGCGGTTGCACGAGATGGCAATGGGCCCGCTCGACGCTTCGCGGCCGTGGGAGACACGTGATGTGGTGGGCATGTACCGCTTCCTGCAGCGCCTGTGGCGCAACCTCGTCGACGAAGAAGGCGGTGGGGTCCGCACCGACCTGCCGCCGATCGACGGCGCGACCGACCGCCTGCTGCACCGCACCATCCACGGTGTCCGCACCGACATGGAGGCGATGCGCTTCAACACCGCCATCGCCAAGCTGATCGAGCTGAACAACCACCTCACCAAGCTCGGTGGCTGCCCACTCGAGATCGCCGAACGTGTCGTGTTGTTGATCGCACCGCTCACCCCGCACCTGGCCGAGGAGCTGTGGGGCATGTTCGGTCACGCCGAGTCGCTCACCTACGCCCCCTTCCCGACCGCCGACCCGGCGATGCTCGTCGACGACTCGATCGAGCTGCCGGTGCAGGTGAACGGCAAGGTGCGGTCGCGCATCGTGGTGGCAACCGACGCTCCCGATGATGTGGTCTCCAAGGCTGCGCTCGCCGACGACAAGGTGGTTGCCGCGCTGGCAGGTTCGAGCCCGAAGAAGCTCATCGTCGTGCCCGGCCGAATGGTGAACATCGTCGTGTGAGCGCGCTCGATAGCGTGGCGGCATGAACGTCGAAGTCGTCGATTTCCAGTCGCCTGACGCGCCGGAGGCATTCACCCGATCGCTGCGACACACCGGTTTTGCCGTGCTCGTCAACCACCCCTTGCCACAGCAGCTGGTGCAGAAGATCTACGACGAGTGGCTCGCCTTCTTCGACAGCGACGCAAAGCACGCCTACCGCTTCTCCGACGGCACCCAGGACGGCTACTTCGGGCCCGACGTGTCCGAGACCGCCAAGGGCTGTTCCGTGCGGGACATCAAGGAGTTCTTCCACGTGTACCCGTGGGGCCAGTACCCCGCCGAGGTGAGCGACGCTGCCCTGCGCTACGCCGAGCAGGCCAAGGTCATCGCCACCACCCTGCTCGGTTGGGTCGAGGCGAACACGCCGGCCGAGGTGAGCGAGCAGTTCTCGCGCCCGCTCAACCAGATGATGGACGGCAGCACGCGCACGCTGCTCCGCGTGCTCAGGTACCCGCCGCTGCGCGGCGACGAGCCCGTCGATGCCGTGCGCGCCGCCGCGCACGAAGACATCAACCTGCTCACGGTGCTCCCGGCGTCGAACGAGCCCGGGTTGCAGGTTCGCGACGTGCGTGGCAACTGGCACGACGTTCCCTGCGATTTCGGCAGCATCGCGGTGAACTGCGGCGACATGCTGCAACTCGCCAGCGGCGGGTACTACCCGAGCACCACCCATCGGGTGATGAACCCCATCGGCGAAGGCGCCACCCGGTCGCGTCTGTCACTTCCGCTGTTCCTGCATCCCGCCGACGACGTCAGGCTCTCGGCCGATCGCACCGCGTTCGAGTACCTGCAAGAGCGCATCGCCGAGTTGCGCAGCCAAGACCTGAAGGCGAGCTGACCCGGCGCAGGCCGGCATCGCTCGTGTTCGGTTCACGCCGCAAGCGCATCCGCCGGCCGGCGCCAGCCGCCGAGTTCCCGGCGGCGTGGCGGGCGCGGCTGGCCGTGCGCTGGCCCACCTGGTCGACGCTGACCGATGACGAGCAGGCTCGCCTCGAGGATCTCATCCTTGCGTTCATCGTCAACACCCGGTGGGAGTCTGCGAAGGGCTTCGTCATGACCGACGAGGTACAGCTCGTGATTGCCGCCCAGGCCTGCCTGCTGGTGCTCGAGCTAGACATCGACATGTATCGCCGCGTCGACTCGATCATCGTCCACCCCCGCACCGTGGTGCTGCACGGCGAGCGTTACGTGGGATCGGGAATGGTGGCCGACGGCCCGCACGCCATCGCAGGACAGGCGCACCACCACGCCGGACCGATCCTCATCTCGTGGAGCACGGCCGCGTTCGAAGCCCGGCACACCAGGTCCGCCAGCAACGTCGTCTACCACGAGCTCGCCCACAAGATCGACATGCTCGACGGTGTCGTCGACGGCACTCCGCCGATCGCCGATCCGGCGCAGCGGGCGCGATGGATCGAGGTGTGCACCGCCGAGTACGAGCGGCTGTGCCACGGTCGTGCCAGCGTGCTGCGCGACTACGCGGCCACCGATGCCGGCGAGTTCTTTGCCGTCGCGACCGAGCAGTTCTTCACCCAACCCGTGGCACTCCGCGACGGCAACGCCGATCTGTACGAGGTGCTGATGGCGTTCTACCGGCAGGACCCGGCGGCGCGGGCGCTCCCTGCTCGCTGAGGCGCGCCTCGGTCAGGTGAGGCCGCCGTCGACGCCGATCCACTGCGCGTTCACGTAGCTCGCCTCGTCGGACAGCAAGAACGCGACCACGTGGGCGATCTCCCATGCAGTTCCCTCCCGACCGAGCGGCAGCTGTCCGCTGAGCCGACTGGGTCGATGACGGGTGGCCTCGCGGCCGATCGAGGTGTCGATGAGGCCAGGAGCGACCACGTTGACCCTGGTGCGTGAGCGCTGGCCCTCGAACGCGGCGTGGCGCATGAGTCCGCCGAGTGCGGCCTTCGACGAGTCGTAGGCGGGGATCCTGCTGCCGGACCGGGAGCCCGCCACAGACGCGATGAGCACGATCGAACTGTCGTCGGCGAGGTGCCGGAGGCCGAGCTTGCAGGCGATGAAGTGGGCACGTGCGTTCACCGCGAACACCCGGTCCCAGTCGTCGCTCGACGTGTTCGCCAACCAGGCCGGTCCACCGATGCCGACGTTCACGACCAGCGCGTCGAGGCCACCGAGCACCTCGACCGCTTCGGCGAAGACGTGCTCCATCGCCGTCTCGTCGGTTGCATCGGCGATGATCGCCTCGATGCGCTCCACCGGCGCGTTCGCATTGGCAGCGTGCAGGGCGATCGTGCCGGCGGTGCGGTCGGCGGCCACGTCGGTGATCACGACGGCCGCTCCTTGCCTGGCAGCGTTCACCGCGATCGCCCGCCCGTTGCCGACGGGTGTGTCGGCCGATGGCTGCCCGCGATCGTCCTGTCCACCGCCGATCACCAGCACGCGTCGACCACGCAAGCGACCCGAGGGCGGCGACTCTCCCTCGCGGGCGGCGCCGACAACCCGGTCGGCCCCGATCACCCGGTCGCCGGGCGGCACGCCAACGGCCACCTCAGGCCTCTGGCGCCGTCAGCTGGGCGAGGATCGCGTTCGGGTTGAAGTAGATGCGCTCGCAGACCAGTCCAGCTCCCTCGAACTCGAACACCGCCACCATTCGCTCGCGAAAGGTGCGGCCGGTCGGCGCAAGATCGCCGATCGCGCCGAGGTGGGTGCCCTTCAGCCAGAACTCGCAGATCACGGCTTGATCGGCATGGTGCATGGCGATGATCTCGTTGCTCTGATCGGGGAAGGCGCGGCGACTGTTGCGGAAGTACGCGGCCACCGCCTCGGCTCCGTCGTGCACGGTGCCCAGGCCGATCAGCTCGTATCGCGGGTGGGTGAAGGTGGCCAGGGCCGCATCGAAATCGAGCCGGTTCTCGGCATCCATGTGCTCTTGCAGCACTCGTTCGCGTTGCTGCCTGATGGTGTCGCCAATGGAATCGCTCATGCCCTGCCCCTCGTGTCGGATACGGCTTCCGTGTCGAGTCTGACACATCGCCCGCCGATCGGATCAGGGGTGATACCCGGTGACGTCGACCACGATGTGGGTAGCTGTCATGGTGTACAGGCACACCCTTCCGGCAGCGTCGACGTCGGCGACGACCAGGTTGGCCACGGTCTGCCCGGCGAGGAAGTTCACGCTGGCCGCGTTGGGGCGCGCCGCGCCACACGCGAACACCGCCACGAACCCGGCGCGTGCCGGTTCGGTGATGGTGAGGTTGAGCACCACGGAACCGGCCCCCACCGGAACACCACCGCGACCGGCGACGCGCAGCTCGGTGATGCTGTCGAGCGGCCGACGACCGATTCCCGAAGACTCGCCGTCGATGGTGCCGGTCGGTTGCGCGGCGCGGGTCTCGAGCAGGCGGGCCGGCTGCACCGGCACCACGCTGGCGCCGCTGGGGTGGTGGCCGGCAACATCCACCACGAGATCGACCGGCGCGTACGTGTACAGGCAAACCGTGCCCGCTGTCGACACGTCGACCAGGACCGAGTTGGAGATGGTGCCACCGGTGGCGTAGTTCAGCTGCGACGCGTTCGGGCGCGGCTCGTCGCATGCATAGACGGTGATGAAGCCGGCGCCGCGGGCGTCGACCACGGTCACGTTCAACACCACGGAACCGGCGTTGGCCGGCACATCGGCGCGGCCGGAGACCTTCAGCTCGGTGACCGTTCCGGCCTCACGGAAACCGATCTCGTTGAAGGCGCCGTCGAGCGTGCCGGTCGGCTGCGCGGCTCTGGTCTCGAGCAGTCGGGCCGGTTGCAACGGGACGTAGCTCGATCCTTCCGGGAAGTAACCGACGACGTCGATCACCAGGTCCATGGCCACGAGGTTGAACACGCACAGCCGCCCATCGGCGCTCAGCTTCACCGTGGCTGACGCCGAAAGGGTGACCCCGCGACCATGGTTGAGCTGGGACGCCACGGGCTGCGGCGATCCACACGGGAAGAGCGTGACGTAGCCGTTGGCGGCGGTGTTGGTGACGGTGACGTTCACGGTCGCCGCGGTTGCCGCCGACGACACACCGGCGCGGCCGGCGATCGGTAGCTCGGTGACGCTGTTCGGTTCGCGCGGTCCGAGCGCGTACGAGGCTCCATCGATCGTGCCGAGCCCGCTGCCAGAGCGCGTCTCGAGCAGGCGGGCCGGCCCGACGGGACGAAATGCCGATCGGCCGGAGCCCTCCAGCACGGCGATCGCCCACGTCGTCGCCGAGCCGCCGGGCGCGACGATCGACGAGTCGCCGAAGACCTGTTCGCTGCCGTAGACGCGTGCCCCGCCGAACACAAGGATCCGGTCGCAGCCGGCGGCGACGAGGGTGGCCATGCCGGTGCGGATCGATGAGGTGGTGGGCACGAAGCCGAAGTGATCGAAGGCGTTGACGCCACACATCAGCGTTTGGACCGAAGCATCGTTGGCCCGCGCGATCGCCGCACCCAGGTCACCGGAGTACTGGGCGAACGACATCAGCCAGCCGGACCCGGGCAGGTCGGCCAAGGCGTTGTCGACGGCGCTCGGCAGGTGGTTCGAGAACGGACGGATGCCGGAGCGAACGGTCGCGTCGGCCAAGACCAGGTTCCAGCGGGTCTTCAGGATGCTCCACTGCGCGTTGTTCGGGTCGAACTCGTCGCCCATGTCCCATGCCGCGATGTGCTGGAAGACCGGCGCCCAGAAGTCGAGTGCCTCCGTGCGCACTGGCATCTCGTTCGACCACACCCGCTTGTCGTACACGACGGTCTTCATTCCTGCCGCGGCGTTGATCTCGACCAGGCGCATGTACAGCGCCGGGCTCACGTACCGGTTGGCAGGGAACGCCGGGGTGTAGTCGGCCGTCGGCACGTTGCACGGTCCGAAGGTTGCGTCGATGCCGGCGACCGTCGCCATCGCCGTGGCCGAGGCCTGGGCGGCCGGGTCGTCGGGATGCACGCCGCACCATGCCCAGGCGTCGACCTGGCGAACCGCGTCGCCCGGCGCGGCTTCGACGCCGGCGACCATCGGGTCGGCGAGCACCGCCACCGAGAGGGTGACCAGCGAGCTCACGACGATGGCGATGATCTTGTGCAACGTGTCCTCCAGCGGCGTGAACGCCGTCCTCGATCGCCCGTCCGGATGTCCATCTTACGACGACCACTCTGGCATGCCACTGCGGCCACTCATAGTGGTCATCCGGTCCCGATCGCCGAAGCTGCGAGACTACGCGGGTTCAGCCGATCGAAGCGAGGAGCTGCAGTGGAAGACGAGTCGATCGGGTCGCCGTCGACCACGCGCAACCTGCGCCCGCTGCGCGACTTCCTGGCCACCGAATCCGGCAGCGGAGTGCTGCTCGCGGCGAGCGCTGTCACGGCGCTGGCCTGGGCCAACTCCCCGTGGTCTAGGTCGTACGTCGATCTCTGGTCGAGCTCGGCATCGGTCTCGGTTGCCGGTCACACGTTGGAGCTCGACCTCCAACACTGGATCAACGACGGCCTGATGGCGATCTTCTTCCTCGTGGTCGGGCTGGAGATCAAGCGCGAGCTGGCCAGCGGGCACCTCTCCACGAGGAAGGCCGCGCTTCTCCCTGTGGCCGCGGCCNNTCACTGCGCGTGTTCCTCCTCGGGCTGGCGATCGTCGACGACATCGGGGCGATCATCATCATCGCCGTGTTCTACACCGACGACGTCACGTGGTCGTGGCTGGCCACAGCGGCGGCGGTGCTGTTCGCCACGGCCGCAGCTCACCGCATGGGCGTGCGCCGGGCGACCGTGTTCGTGGTGCTCGGCGTGGCGTTGTGGCTCTCGCTGCACGAGGCCGGAGTGCACGCCACTCTCGCCGGCGTCGCACTGGGCCTCCTCGCCCCCAGCAGGCCACACCTCACCCCCGAGTTCATCGATGCCGATGAGCTCGCCGACGTCTCGTCGGTGAAGGCCGCGCAGGCGACCACCGAGATCGCCCGCGCCTCGGTCTCCGATGTGGAGTGGCTGCAGCACGTGCTGCACCCCTG
>CXWL01120453.1_pt1 | contig 11657 bp, 6 predicted proteins | sample 590931 | NCBI WGS metagenome assembly CXWL01 (sample SAMEA3498368, study PRJEB10139) | groundwater metagenome | biome: water well; material: biofilm material | place: Germany | collected 2015-04-27 | reverse complement strand
ATTTGATGACAATCTTGTCTCGACTCGCGCAAAAGCCGTCCGGGTCGTTAAGGAAAGGTAAGATGTCGCTGTTGATGTCGAAAAGACGCTCACCGCCCTTGCGGCAGAGACCTTCCCAATATCCCACCTCTTTGCCAATGCTGTGATGAGCCGCAGCCCTGAGCTCTTCCGATGAGAGGTTAATGTTCAATTTCAACTCTTCGAAAACTTTCTGTGTCACATAAGTTTCCAGCTTGTGAATTTCAATGCAACCGCAGGTCTCGCAGTAATCCCGAATAAAGGTCAATTGATTTCTTGGCGTTGTTGTAATCACCACCACCTTGTCGTGCTGGTGGTATTTTTCGATGGTGTACTTGCACTCCATCTCTTCAAGGGCGTCTTTAACAACAAAGACTTTTACCTCGGCGGGGAGTACCTTTTTTAACAGATCAATATGCGCAGATTCGTCCACGACGATCACACGGTTGTGCTTGGCAAGCACTGCTCCGACATCCTGATTAAACCATTGATCAAACATCGTTCGCGTTCTCCTGGTGTTCAATTCCGGCAGCGTCTTCCAGTTCTCTCTTCAACTCTTCTTTGGACGGCAGATATAGTTGGTACTTTGAGGCGAAGATGTTTGAATCCTTGGGCAGTGTCAGCTCAACCAATGCATCGCTTTTGCGGTGGCACAACAAAATGCCGATCGTCGGCAGCTCGTCTTCTGTTTTGACATAGCGGTCAAAATAATTGACATACATCTGCATCTGCCCCAAATCCTGGTGCGTCAATTTATCCCTCTTGAGATCAATAAGGACATAGCAGCGCAACAAGCGGTTGTAGAACACCAAATCAACGTAAAAGTGGTCGTTATCAAAGGTAAAGCGTTTCTGCCGCGCCTCAAAGAGAAATCCTTTACCGAGCTCCAGCAGGAAGTGTTCGAGGTGGTCGATGATGGCCGATTCGAGCTCGTGCTCTGAATAGGCACTTTTCTCCTCTATGCCCAAAAACTCCAGCACATAAGGATTCTTGACCACATCCGACGCCTGCTCAATCACCAGCCCCGTTTGCGCCAATGCTTTAATACCATCCTTGTCACGGCTCAGGGCAAGACGTTCATACAGCGATGAAGCAATCTGGCGTTCCAGCTCCCGAGCACCCCAATTGTTTTCCCTTGCCTCGATCTCGTAGAACCGTCTTTCATCGGGGCTGATAACGGAGAGTAGCGCAACATAATGCGTCCAGCCGAGAACAAACTGATTCGCCAATTCAGCTGACACCGTCTGCAAAATCACGGCCACACTTGAAATTGAACTTCGAGATTGGTCAGTCAGCGCCTGTCGAATCTCACCTTCGTTCAAAGATTGGTCAGGCAGTGCCTGCCTAATCTCACTGTAGGCAGTGTAAAAAGCGCGGCACTGCTTCAGGCTGGTCGGAGAAGCTCCCTTCAATCCTGCTGCCTTGAGTTCTGCCGAAAGTCGATCTATCAACTTTTTGCCGTACAACTCTGCTCGCGTTGCCTCTCCCTGCTCAAACTCCACGATGTACCAGCCGAACAGCCAGTTGCGGATGACCAACGTGATGTCCACCGACCGGGCAGCACGCTTCTGAAGCTCTTGGTGAGTTTCCTTGAAGAGAATCAGTAACTGTTCAAATTCCATAGCCGCTCCCTTACCAGTCTGCGTTCAGGTATTTCTTGAGCTGCCCGGCATTGAGGACATCATACGCAAGGATGCCTTTCTTTTGCAGGGGCGCGATGTTCTTGCCGACACCATCGTCCAGCTTGGGGTCATAGCCTTCGGACAGAAGTTCGTCGATCTTCTTCTTGAGGGAATCAATCTCCTTGAGTTGCTGGAAGATCAGGTCTTTTTCAGCTTCAGCCTGTGCTGTCTTCTCGTTGAGCAAATCAGACTGACGGTTGCGCAGTGCCGTTTCCCGCTTCTCGATATAAACCGATTTCAGCGTAAACAGCCTGTCGCGATTCCACTTGTAAATGATGATGTAGGCATCGAAGCCCTGACGCGGCCCAGAGGTGATGTGCCAGATAAAGGGCGTCATTGGCAAATGACGAAATAAATTAAGATTATTAGAGAAATCGTCAAAAAAGTTTTTGTTGATGTACTCGTTAATCTCCTTACCAAGAATGATTGGGAAAGCAGAGAACTGAGCAGAACTCAGCCCCTTTTCCTCGAACTTCTTCTCGATGCGGTCGATCAAAATCTCTTCACCGGCGTTACGCACCAATGGCACGATGCCATCCTCATCCTCGTTGAGAATCTCTCGAATGAGGTCTGCCAGAAACTCCATCGCGATGGTCTTGGTACGCTGGGCAGGCAGCACGCCGGTTCTTTTGAAGAGATACCACACATTGATCGGATTGATATTGTTCTTGATGCAAAACTCTTCGAGGTCGTTGTTACCCTGGTAGAGAGAATCGAACTTGGCCGCGAGATCGGCAATCTCCTGCTCGGTCATTGTAAAAATCGGCAGGGCTTCGATGAACTCGAGGATATTGTCGAGTGGGAATTCGGTGGTGGCACGGATCTCGGCAAGGTAGGCAGTGCGTGCTTCTTCAAGTACCGGCAAACCGCCTATGGACTCTCCCTCTTTGGCGAGAACCATTGCTTTATCTTCGGGTGTCAGTTCATAAACTTCGAAGATTTTTTCGTTGATGATGGCTTCGTTGATAAGGACTTGGGTGAGCAGGTGGTTTTCGTAGACAAAATGATTGACGAGTCTCAGCTTAATATCAGCAGGCTCTAATACGAACATAAGCGGATTACAAGAAAAATTCATTTCCACAAATGAAAATTCACTCACTCTCTTTTTTATGTCAATACAGCGGCTCGCCAGTATTGATATCGAATTTTCAAAATCTTTACGGGGAACCACGAATGGAATTCTCTGGATGTCTCCCACTTGAACATTAACAGTCGGATTCAAACAATTAATGACATATGACGATAGCTTAGAATTCATAAATGCAATAATGAACTCCAACCTTTTATATTTTCCTATTGGAAAAATTGATGAACCCCCAACGTCAAACAGATGCATTTTAGGTAAATATCGGTAGGACGCGCCTTTAGAACCACTAGCAGAGTAAGTAACTCCCTCTAAAAAGTAGAATTGTTCATTCTGAGTCCTTGAACGTTGCTTCCCCTTTTCATCACAAAAATCTCTGATCTCACGGCCATCATCTTCCCAATTTACACATAACCAATCATTACCAAACCATTTATTGTAAGGACCGCCTTTTGCATACATGTACCACTTACTTGGGGTTAAATTCAGTGGCGTTCGGATATTGGATTGACCAATTTCCCAAAAATAGCGGACAAAGCGATTGTTATCTGCCGTAGCAAGACCTTGGCAATTTCTAAACAAGTCCTCGACCGATTTATCTGAGAACTTCTCCCGGAACGCATCACTGATCCAATAAATAAAAGGCCAAGACTTGATGATCTTCAGCTTGGCTTGATCGATTGTATAGTTGTGAATATTTGACGTAATATTCAAATAATCAAAATAAGCAGTTTCAAAGATTGACCTTTTAATTCTCAGACCTTTGTACTCTTGAAGATTCATAAAAAATGATAGTGTATTTTCCTTTTTTTCTTTTTCAAAAATATAACCGGCAACATCAACATCAACTTTTGAAGTGAAAATTCCGCCCAATCCGAATTCAATGAATTGATCAATATGCATTTTTTCAAGAATGAATTTACGAACATCTTCAAAAGATTTGATATACATAAAGGTGAGCGGATGAAGCAACGCCATTTTGCCTTTTTCATCAAGCAATTCATAACATCGCTTAATAAATACCGCATATAGATTTGAGTTAAAGTTATAGGGTTTTCTATAATTGTCATCAATAAAATTCTTCAACTCCGGTCCAAAGTCACTCGAGTCAGTGTAAGGAGGATTCGCCACCGCCACATCGTACTTCTGCGTCAGAATCTCCAGGAAGGTTATGGCATCGTTGGTCTTGCTTTGCAGAAAGCCATTGCCGCTATTCTGACTATAAGCAGACACTGCGTTATGCAGCTCCTTGAAGAACTGCCCTTTGAATTTCTCCAGGCTCGCATACTCGGCCGCCGCAAACAAATTGAGTTGGCTTGCTTTCATCTTTTCATAGAGCGAGGCAAACTTGCTATTGAAGCGTTCCTCAATACGGATAAGGGAGCCAAACTGATATGCCTGCTGCAAATCACTCCAGATATCCTTAATCAGTTGCTGCTGCTGGGGATCTTTGGCGAGGCTGCCCGAAAAGGAATCGGCAACGACATCAAAGTCAGGCAGGTAGAAGTCCGATGAAACTACATTGAACTTGTCAATGTGAACTCGACTGTTTTTGCGTAGCGCTTTGATGTACAGACCCAGTTGGGCAATCTGAATGGCACGGTCATCGAGATCAACGCCATACAGGTTGTTCTCGATGATCAACTTGGGAATATCGTCCTCTTCGTAATCCGCTCCGTAATTCTCAATTTGATCGACATAGAGTGCGTAGAATAAATCGAAGGCGTAGAGCAAGAAGTTGGCTGAACCAGCGGCAAGATCAATAAGTCGGATTTCTTGCAAAGGCTTGGGCGTGCGGACTCGGGTAGCGGAAACATTGGCAATCTTGTATTGGCGTTTGATTTCTGAATCGGGATACATCTCCAGATAGAGCTTGCCCAGAGAATTATTAACCAGAAACTCGACTACCCACTTTGGCGTATACACTTGAGATGTCAGCGCAACCTTGTCAAACTCAATCTTGTCGCCGGAATCCTTGAAGGCCTGTTTTTTGGAGAGGTTGTAGCTCTCATAGAGCCACCCCATAATGTCGTCAGACAACCAAATTTCCGCCCCGACATCCGCGTCCTCTTCAACCGCATTGAATGCACCAATAATGGTATTCAGGTCGAGCACATAGGGCAGCAGGTCGTAGGTGCTGTCCTTAGAGTAGAGCTTGATCTTATCGTCCAAGGAATTAAAGGCAAAACGGATATAGGGCAAGAGGCCTTCGAGCTCTTCGTTTGCCCTCTGCGGGTTCTGTTCCAACCAGGCACGATGCCCAAACGAGCGACCACCGTTTTCTGGCCGCTTGGTAACAACCTCGGGAAACATCCGATGTGCCTCCATCACCTTGAGCGCCGCCAACCGGTTGAAAAGCGTAAAGGTGTATTCGTCGAGCGCCTTGGTATAGGCGCCGTTATATGACCCTGTTTCTTCGACGTGACTTGCAATAATGGCATCCAGCTTGGCTCGTGCGTCTTGGGCTTCTGCATCGAGACCGACTGACTCGCGTTGACCGTCAGCCGTCACTAACAGTCGAGCGAACTGGTTGACGAAAGCGGTGTGGATCAGTTCACGGATGACTTTGACGTGTTCGGAAAGCTTCATAGGGTTGGTCTTTGTGCCTTAGCTGTTGTGTCTTATATGTCGATCTCAATTTCGTCGGAGTCCTGCATTCCGGCAACCTGCTGCAACTGGACTTGGAGCATCTTCTTGAAGTCTCCCACCGTTGTGTTGCGGGGGATTTTGAGTGACAGTCGCTTGGGTAACTTGGACTCAGGTGCTGGTGTTGGTGTTCCCGGCGGCACGGGGGCAGGTGCAGGAGGCGCTTCCTTGACAATACTCATCTCTGCCACTTGCAGTTCCGAGCGCTTCTGTGGCGCCAGGACGGTGTAGTTGTTCATCTCGGAAAGTGAGAAGTGGCAATTTGAGCACTTGATGGTGTAGTCGAGCTTGACCTCGCCATTCATCCGCTTGCTCGCGTAGTCGATGATGCCCTGAACTTGGGTAAGCAATCCACGGTTCAAGTCTTTTGGATATTTATTGATCTCAACGATGGTCGCATTCGCCGCAGTTTGCAACCCATTGTAGGCATCACTCATTTTTTGGTTCGCCTCAACCATCAGAGCGTGGTAGAGATCCTTGAGTATCTGTCCTTGGGCAAGAATATCTTTATATCCTTCCACCACTGACTTGGTATAAAGGCTCTCAAAAGTATTGATGGCGTCTTTGAATTTTTCATTCGAGGCGTCGGATTTTTCAAGCTCAATCTTCAGGTCATCCACGAAGCGTTTTATGTCTCGCGCCTTATGCAGATTCGATTTAATGAATTTTTCGATCTTCTCAATCTTCTTGATGGTGGCTTCAAAAGCATCCTTGTTAGCGAGGAAGTTGACCGCTGTATCAAGAAAGTTGCCTTCGTTCACCTTGCCGGAGAACTCGTGCAATTTGCCTATCAGCGAGGACTCGGTGCCGAAAAGCACTTCAAATTCCGCCACGGTTTTGGTCATCGTGCGGACGGCGTTGATGTAATACTCCGCCAATGTGCGCACCGCTTCTATGAGCTGGAAGTCGTTGGTGTTCCAGTCCACCTTCTCATTGGTCACTTCTTCGATCTTGAGCCCGCGCAGCAGTGAGACGATATCGTTCTTTTGAGTTGTCGAGAGCGACTTGGAGATGGCTTTGAACGAGGCTTTCTGGAAATTCTTACTGGAGCTGAAAATGGTGCCAACCACTTCATCCCGATACGAAAAAATGTCGCTCCCGTTGAACTTGGCTGTCAGTCGTCCTGCACGGAAAAGCACAGCCACTAAGGTCGCCACAGTGCCGTATTCATATCCGGTTGGTGCGCTCTTCAATTCGGATTCAAGGTCTTTGCCGCTGAGATATTGACTCTTGATTTTGCCGGTCAATGCTTCAATACATTGCAGTGTGGTGCCGACGAAATTTCCATTGGCATCAAAAAAAACAAAGTCACTACCGTCATTAAAACGTGACAGCTTGTCGTCTTGCTTCTCTTTAAGGATTGACGCAGCGAGACCTTCCGAGAGTTGTTTGGAAGGACGCTTATTGAATACATTGTCTAACACCTTCTTCTGCAACCCATTCATTTCGGCTTTAAAATTGGCCTCGTTGAGAATCGCTGCATTGAAGAGGTAGACCGCCGTGCTGTTTGTATAAGCCAGGTTAATCAGGTTGAGCAGGTCTTTTTCCTTCTCGTCCTTAATGATCGAAAATTCGCGGATCACTTGTTTAACCGTTGGATCACTATCGTTACCGAACTTGTCGTCCATGAAGGCAAAGCGTTTGATTTCTTCGATTAGTCGATTAATTTCGCCAAAATCTGCGTTATCAGGAATCAGAGTGATCTTGTTCTTGCTGTTCTGTGTCTGCTGCTTGATGGTTTCAATGAAATCGACACGGTTGTCTGAGATGTTGTACAGGCTGCACACTTCAACGACGAGTTCCTTATTGGATGAGCCAAACAATTCATCACCCAGATCTGAGGCGACTTGAAAATTGTAGGTAACGCTGTTGTCAGGAAGGCTGGCAATCGATTTAATCAACGGATTCTTCTGCAAGCGAGTAATAAGTTCCCGTTTGCGAATGAAGTGCTCCACCGTGATTGCATTCATTTCGTCCAAGAGCTTTGTCTCCAGGTCGGAGGTGATCTTGAAGTTGTTGTTTGATTCAAGAAGTACCTTGGTTGACGTCAGCTTGTTAAGCGCCTCTTCAATCTGTGGCTTCACTGTAAAGTAGTCATCCACGTTTGAAATGTAGACCTTGGTGATGTTTTCAACCGTTGTGGAGACGAGCTCTGATTCAGACAAGAAGTGAATTGCCTTAAGCAGTCTGACGCCATCAATATCCGTGTCTTTCAGTATCTGCCGTGCCGTGTCGTATTTGTTGACCAACGCAGCGGAAGGCGCTGTCTGGGCTTCATCGCAAATATCAGAGGCCGTTGCAAAATTGTAGGAATCCAGATTCCCCATTTTGTTACGCAGGACATCAAAGGTGGTGATAATCATCCCGCGAGCGGCAACCTGAGTTGCGGTCAGGGCATTGGATGCGAACAAGAACTTCTGTAGCAATTCAAATTGGTATTTATGAAATGGGTAATAGATGCTGAACAGTCCCTTGTCGTCAGACTTGGTTGGGAATGATGATTTGAGATTGGTACTTTCGGCAATTTTCCCTGAGTTGGCATCAAAGTAGGACTCAAGCAGTTTCTGGCCCTCATCGGTTTTTTGCAGCAGTCGGTTGCGAATGATCACATCGACTTCGGTGGACTCAATATGAATTTTGGTCTTGAACCGGTCCGTTACCTTGGTCAGCTGGCTTTTGCTGATATTGTTGTTGTTGATCACATCATCGAGCTTTTCCTGGGCGATGGCGATAGTCCAGACTTTGTTTGAAATTCCGGACAATGATTCGCTCAGTCCTTCAAGATCAAGCAAATTGAACTTGCGCTGGCTGATGGCTTCACTGGCCTCGTCGAAGATAAAGATGATGGTCTCATCAGGGGACTTTTTAAGGTAGCGCTCCAATTCGTCTTTAAGCTTGGAGGAGCTGAAGTCATCGATGATCGCGTTCAAATGCTTGATGGTCTCATCGTATTCCACCTCGGTGTACTTCCACGCCGTTAAGACTTTGCGAATGGTCGATGGCACACGCATGGCGCTTGAGCGAAGAGTGAGCCAATCATCCCCAGTTAATTCCTTCACTTTTTCCTTGAACTTAGGGTATTCACCGTCCAAGAAGAGTTGGTACTCGATATAGCCATAGACAGTATCGAGGAAGCCCAAGTTTTTCAGGAAATTGCGGAATAGCGTAAAAGCCAGTCCCTTGTCTGTATTCTGCTTGGCAATATCCAAAGAGACGACCCGATTGCGACCGCTGGAGAATTTGCGCAACTCATTTTCAAGGAGGGCTGCATCCTTGAGTCCTGCCAATCGTGGAATAAAGCGCTCGATGGCACGAGTGCCCATAATCTCCCGGTTAGATAGGAGATACCCCAGCATCTTGCCGAAGTAGGACTTACCAGAACCATAGAAACCAGAGAGCCACACACCGGTTTCCTTGATGTTGGAGTTGTACTTAGAGGAGAAGGCGGAAAGATACCTGCCGATATTTTCGGTGACGATGTAGTTGTCAATTTCGTAACGAATCTCATCTTCGATCTGGTCTTCCAGATCAATCACATTCTTGATATCCACATCGAGATCGAGCTTCAGCAGGTCTTTAATTTTTGGCATAGAGCACTCCGCTACTTAACAAGTTTGCATCTGTATTTGGATGCAGGTTTATGGTTCAGGAACAGCAGGTCATCTTTTTTGTAAGTGGCAGGATAGAAGATGACCAGCGGGATCCCCTGCGACATCACTGACTTGTGTTCCATGATGTTGACGTTTTCAATGCCGGTACCTTCAAGGGCACCGGTGTGGATCAGAAAAGTTGTTTTCCCATCTTGGCTGGCAGCACAGATTTCCCCGATTATCAGCGAGAAGAGACAGTTCGGGTCTTCGTTGGTGAAGACCACATCGGGTGTCGAAATGTGACTCCGGTAAAACTCTTTAAATTCATTCAACCCAATAGAGTCGATGCTTTTGACGAACAGTTCGCGGATGTCGATAAAATGCCCATCCGGATACAGCTCCTTGGCTTTGGCGATGTAATCTTCTTCTTCGGCAGGCGGAAAAACGAATAAGACGGTGTTGCCACCGTTAGCAGAGCGCCTTAATTGAGTTCGATTCTCTTCATGTAAGGCAGCCCGAAGGTCGTCAAACTTCTGTTTATGTTCAGCGAGAAATGGCATCAACCAACTCCTGGGGTGATAATTTCAATTGCACATTCAGGGCTTCACCTGTCGATGTAAGATCGATGAAGGGCATGAATTTTATGTTTTTCAGCGCCTGGGCTAGCTCGGTTTTTTCAAGGAAGAAAAACTCACGATAGGTATTCTTCAGAACATCCCTTGTCGAGGTATCTATGCTAAGGCAAAAGTAGAGGAAAAATAGAACTTCATTTTCAGATAGCCTGATATTGAGTATCCGTTTTTTGGCTAACCCATCAACCATACCAAGCTTTTTTAGGATGGTCAGGTACTTTGACGCGATAATTTGCAGCGTAGAGTCTGAAAACGCTCTCAGCTTTTCGGAAGAGTTCTGGAGATCCTTCAAATATGCATACACCTCGCTACTAGCAATGGTCGTCCGACCAGAGAAATAAACCTTGGCATAAACATCTTTGGATATCGCTCTGAATAGGTCATTCCCTACTAGAAGTTGCCAGAAAACGGCTCTCCGTTTTAGTGATTCCAGTCCAGAAGCCCCGAAGAGTGCCTCAATCAGTTGTTTGTGTTGGTTGTTTGCGAATACCAGAATGTTGCGCTGCATCGCATACAGGAACCGCATTCGAGTGCTTTCAGTCCTGAAATCAAACGCATTGTTGGTGACCAACAGCTCCTTGAGATCGACGAGCCCTTTCCCTTTGGCAAGCTGACTGAGGGTAACCTCAATGAGACTGAAATTGGGGATTCCACCGATGATATTTATATCTGAATTAATCAGTTCCATCACCTTTTGCTATCCAAAAAATACCCTGCCTATTAACTCGGCGGATGGATGCGCCAATATTCTGAACGCTCATACCAGACTCTCCAGATACGGGCGCATCACGTTGGCGACACGACAGACCTTGGCATAATGCCAAATATCATCGCTCGTCATACGCTTGCCGTTCCAGGCTTCGCGCAAAGCCTCCAACGCAACATCCACGCCGATCTTGTTGCGGTACTTGAAACAGTCGGCAACTGTCTTTGCGACACCGGTGACGCGGACGGTCACGCCATCCACGACGTGTTCCTCGACCCCCTCGGTAAACGCCGCACCGGAGAAACGTACGATGCGCAGCGGCGGGTAATCAAGCTTCGGTTTGACGGCCTTGTTTTCAACCGCCAGCCACACCTCAAAAGGCGCTTGGGTAGTCAGGTTGTGAAAACGGAGGGCAGAGAGCAAGCAGACAACCCCTTTAGGAACCTTGCGTGACACTTCCGACAGCGATCCATGGGCTGACACTACTCGCCCAGGCAACCCATAAAGACCGCGCCCGACACGCTCCAGCTGCCCGCGACGGACAGCGCGCGTCAGCGAAACACGCGAAATACCCAGCGGAGCCAGATCACGCGGACGTATCAGCCCTTTGTTTCGAGCCAGATCAAGCAGATTTTCGGCAAGCTCATTCATGCCCGCCATAATGTTCCACAACATTGGTAATTGTCAATATGTGTCTATATATCGGAACATCTGTTCTGCAAGAAGCGCCCACAATGCACCGTCTGGATTATTTACTTCAGCATCCTCAAACATTCCATCAATGACCAGCCATACATCCCGAACGCCAACAGATACTCGCGCAGATCACCCGTGCATAACTTGAGCGGCGAAACGAACCGCCTGTTGCTTGGCCACAGCAGCGGTACGCCTGAGTTGGTTAGCCAGTCGCCAGCAAGGTGGGACAAGTAGCCAGTTGCGACCCCTGCTACCACCGGCACGGCATATCCCTGATGCCAGTGCAAATGATGCAGCGACCACCAAATCAGCCATGACATGCCCGCAACAGCGAGCAGGCTGTGCGTGATACCGCGATGGCCGAACACGGCTGCAATCGGTATCGAGAGCGGCAGGACACGTTTACCAAATGCGCTTTGCGGGTGATCTATATCCGGCATCATGCTGCCGAGGATTCCACCGCCAAGAACAAATATTGTCTGCGAGGGTTGCACGTTGAGCGCGCCCGAGACCAGCAACGACGATGCACAACCTGCTGCAATATGGGTAAAGGCGAGCATCCTCCAGTCAGATTCGCTTCTGCAAATTGCTGACCCACATCCA